>Ga0114994_10001239_pt1 | contig 18222 bp, 14 predicted proteins | sample ArcticOcean_MG_C_9_FD_87043 | JGI IMG/M metagenome (GOLD analysis project Ga0114994, IMG submission 87043) | Marine microbial communities from western Arctic Ocean - ArcticOcean_MG_CB2_152 | ecosystem: Environmental > Aquatic > Marine > Oceanic | place: Arctic Ocean: Canada Basin | collected...
AAAACCTAAATTAGCATTCAAACCATGACGCAAGTTATCGCCATCCAATGTGAACACTTCATAATCTTTGGCAAATAAAGCGTCTTCTAAGGCCATTGCTAAGGTCGATTTCCCGGACCCAGACAATCCCGTAAACCATAAAACGCCCCCTGAATGACCATGTTTTTTCCAGCGTGACTGAGCGGGCACCCGATTCGTTACGGAAGTGATGTTTGTTGAATTCATTTGTGTTAAAGCTTTGATATTGATGTTAAAAACTCTGAATAAATGATTGATAGTGCTGTATTTAAGGATTTAACGGCCGCTCCAACACTTGATCCGCTGGCATCATTTTCCAATCGGTAGGTATCAAGAAACAACAGCTTTCCAGTGTTGGGGTGACGTAGGCCTAATTCAACTTCAAGAATTGTTCGGTACCCAGACTCCATTTTGACTTGTTCCAAATGCTTGATTTTCCCGGTTAAAGCATACTCAGCGTTTACCCGCATTTCTGGTGTCACAACAGCATCTGAAATTTTTGATTTACGTAAAAATGAAACCAATTCATCACGCAACATAACGGTTGGCGGTTTGATCCAAAAATCATAATGGTAGGCCCGAACTTGGTTGGGTTTTTGAATATCAGAATACACAATAGCACGTTCCGATGTCAGCCCATCAGCCACAAACCGGTCAACTTCAATGGTCCCAGCCAATGGCTTAGTAGTTAGTGGCTCCGATGCATAAATAGCTTGTAGCCTATAATATTGATCTTCGGGGACAGGAGGAGCCGAGCCACAGGCGGTCAAAAATCCTATCGACGCGAAAATTAAGTTTAAGTTTAATATCCGGATCATTGTTATCCCCATGCTTTTATCCTTTGTTGCCTTTTAGCGGGTATTATCTGGTTGAGGTGAGCTACCCAACAACAAACCGGGGTTCGCCCGAATTTGTCTGGAAAATTCATTCATGTTACGCGCCGCGGATTCCATATTTTGATTTATGGAATCTATATGCCGTGAAACAGATTCAACCACATATCGTGATTCGCCCAAAATTGTTTCAATATCGGCTTTTGGATCAACAGCTAAGCGGTCAATATCTTTCAGAACTTTGTCCATAGTTATCAAAACATCATCAAATTTATTTGTCGCATCATTCATTTGAGCAAGGATATCGTTGACAAGGTCTCGGTTTTGGGGGGATACCATTTCTCTGACCTCAATGCTCGCCTTGGTCATATTCGTTGCAAAGGTCTCTATATTATTGGTGATTCCCGGAATGCGTTGTTGTAAATCCCTGATCAAGATGCTGCTGTCGCCAAGCAGGTCTTTTGCGTTACCTGCAAGTACATTGCCATCTTCACTAATGAACCGCTTAAGCTCTTTAAAGGTTTGGGTGACTTCTGTGATTAGGGGTTTGGCATCCGTCTCAATAACTCTGGCAACTTGATCCGCTAACGACGATACGGCACCAAAAACATTTGATGCATTGCGTGAATTAACGCGGGCATTGGGCTCGAGCGCATCCTTACTATCGCCAGCGTGAACCTGCAAAGCAACAGAAGATAATAAGCTCGGGGCTGCAATTTCGATTTGACTGTCTTCTGGAATGCGCCAGCCTTCTTTGATCGAAAAGTCGACCCGAAACTCCATCCGGCCTTTTTTCTGTTCGGGCGTCACCGCTTCGACTTGCCCAATGGGGTAGCCTTCGTAAATCACCTGTGTGCCAAACTTTACCCCGGTGACGTTGTCATAGACCGAGTAATAACGATCAACAGCTCCGGTCCGCCCGGTTAAAACGGCAACGGCGCCAACGACAGCAACAATCATCGCAATGACAAAAGCACCGACTACCACATAGTTGATACTGCTATACCTCATAGGACTGTCTCCTCTTGCACTTCAACGCCCGTCAAGCGCTGCAAATATTTATCCATATCCATATTGTCGTCCTCTGGTACGCGGTTCAATAGATTATAGACGCGCTCATTTGTCGAGTTTTTGACCTCATCTACCGTCCCAACCATCAAAATATGGCCCTTATCGAGAACGGTGATGCGATCTGCAATTTTAAAGGCGCTTTCTAATTCGTGGGTGACTACAACGATGCTCATTTGCATGGCGTCACGCAGCAACAGAATCAAATCGTCCAAAGCCGATGCCACAACCGGGTCTAATCCTGCCGATGGCTCGTCACAAAATAAAATTTTGGGGTCCATAACAATGGCCCGAGCAAAGGCGGCGCGCTTGATCATTCCACCTGATAATTCGGAAGGCTTTAAGTCTTCAAAACCACCAAGTTCAACCACTTCCAACTTCATTCTAGTCATGATTTCCATAGCCATTTGGTCTAAATCCGTATGCTCATAAAGCGGAAGCATAACGTTTTCACCAACAGTCATGGAACTAAACAAAGCGCCCCCTTGAAAGGCGACTCCAATTTTTTTACGAAGGTCAAAAAAATCACGTTGGCTCAAGTCATCAATATCTTGACCCAAAATTCTCATGGTCCCTGATGTTTTTGTCTCCAGTGCCATTAAGTGGCGCAATAATGTACTTTTACCAGACCCACTACCGCCCATAATGACCATAATTTCTCTGTCGCGTACATCCAGTGTCACCCCTTTCAGGATTTCGCGATCGCCGTAATGGGTAACTAGATTTTCAACTTCAATAACGGTATTCGGGTGTTTATTCATATCAGCCCGTCGCCACAAATGCGAAAATCATATCGGTCATCACTATTGCTGAAATGGCTTGAACAACGGACCGCGTGGTCGCTTTGCCCACTCCGTCGGCTCCTCCTTGAACGCCTGCCCCATTAACAACACCGATAACGGTGATCAAGATAGCAAACAAAAAGCTTTTAGTTAGACCATGCATGATATCATCAATCGTCAAAATATCGACGACATCGTGAAAAAAGGCGGCCATTGAAATCCCCAAATTAGCATTCACATACAGTCCTGCGGCAACCAAGCCAACAATATCACCAAATATCGTTAGCATTGGGACCATAATCACCATGGCAATAAGAGATGGAACCACCAAAAACCGAACAGGATTAACGCCCATGACTTTTAAGGCATCAATTTCTTGATTGATTTTCATAGTCCCGATGCGGGCTGCCAATGCGGAGCCCGATCGGCCAGCGATCACAATTCCAATAATTAAAGGAGCAAATTCGCGCACCACAGAAAATGCGATACCAATGGTGACACGGCTTTCAGCCCCAAAAACCCGAAGGGTGTGAATTCCTTGAATAGCCAGCATCGCCCCAATGGATGCGACAAGAAGTGCAATGATCGGTATCGCGTGGATACCAACCTCCATCATTTGTTGAAAGATAGCCCCTAACCTGACGGGTTGTTTGACACGTGGACCGTAAATCAGCCAATAAAAGCTTTCAACAATTAAAACGCCGCCGTGGCCAATTTCTTCGACACCAGACACCGTCGCTTGCCCTACCCGTTCACAAAATTTTATAAATGCATTTTGAGGACTTGGTTCAGTCATAATTGAGTTAACCGATTGCAGCCAAGCCGTCTTCAACGCTATCGCAAATCGTGAAAACTTTATTCAGCCGTGCTAATTTAAGCACCCGCAACGCGCCGTCACTGACCGAAGCCAGAACTAAATTTTGGCCACCTTTGCGCGCGGCTTGAAAGCTTTCAACTAATGAGGCGACGCCGGATGAATCGATATAGCCAATTCCGCTTAAGTCAACCACCACCGATTTCCCGCGTCCTACGCATTCCAAAAGCACTTTTCGTGCGTCTGGAGATGTTTGTAAATCAACATCGCCTTCGAAAGCGACGACAAACCCACCAACTTCTTCTCTAACTTCGTGTTTCATTTTTTCTCATGCAATCCGTTTTACTAACTTCAATAAATTTCCGCGGCCTTCAGGTGGCGTAAGGAACGCGACTTCGTCCATGACTTCGCGAATGAAATGTGTACCCAATCCCCCTGGGCGCACATCATTTAGATCGCGCGGTTTGATTTTTGTAACATCAATCGTATCCGCAAAATCTTGTATTAAAACAATAAAATTCACATCTGTTCTAAATAATTTTATTTGTATCTCACCATCGGGGCGATTGCCATAGGCATGACGAATTACATTTTGCAGTGCTTCATCAACTGCAATAACCACATCTTGGGTCATATCATCGCTACAGTCACAAAATCCTGCGGCTTGGGTGACAAAATTTCGAACTAATTTTAAACGATCGGGTTGTGATGGTATCTCAAGGCTTATAATTTCTATGGCTTGATCAACATTTGCGGCCGTTATTATCTCCACACTTTCAGTCACCAAAGGCCCAGACTTCTGCTCAAGGCAGAGCAATGTTGTATCGTCGCGGATGGGTTTGCCGCTTGATTGAATTACATCAACTACGTCATTTAAGCGTGCCGCCGCTGATTTATCGCGGCCATCCATCAAAATTTTGGTTAACCCCTCAACCTCCAACTCGCTTCCGTCCGCTAAGTAACCTTCAGTTACGCCATCGGTGAATATATAAAAGCTACCCTCCCCGATGTTAAATTCATTTTCAGGGTATCGATCCCCATCTGCTAAAAATGTTGTAATTCCAAGCGGTGGCGCTTCGGCTTCAAAAGGGGTGCATACCCCATCATGATCAAAAAATAGTGCCGGTTCGTGCCCAGCGTTGGCAATCCGAACGATTCCAGATCGGGGGTCAAAAATACCGCCAATCATCGTTACGAACATGCCACGTGACGAAGTTTCGCAAATTTCATCATTTATCAGCGCCATTAAACGGCCGGGCTGGTGGATTGTTTTTCCCAAACAGCGGAACAAACTTGCGGTTTTTGCCATCAACAGGGCGGCGTTCATGCCTTTGCCTGAAACGTCCCCCAAATTGAAGCAAATACGGCCATCCTCAAGCTCAAAATAGTCGTAAAAATCACCAGACACAGTCCTTGCTGGGATGTTGACGCCGTGAACAGGAAAGTCATCATCTCGGGCATCGGGTAATAACGAGCGTTGAATTTCGGCGGCCAATTCAAGTTCCCGCGCTAAAACTTCTTGCTCAACCAAAGCTTCAGCTTGGCGGGCGTTATGGATCGCCAGCCCCGCTGATGCGCTCATGGCTTCTAACAGGCGCAAATCCTCGTCGGAAAACAGGCCGTCATCACTGCGCTTGTTAATCAGCTCAAGCGCTCCAATCCGTTCATCTTTAACCCGCAGTGGAGCGCAGATGATGGAGCGTGTCTTAAAGCCTGTTTTCTGATCGATTTTGTTGTAAAAGCTTGAATCATTTTGAACATCACGTACAATTTCAGCCGAATGATTTTGTACGCTACGCCCAACAATTCCCTGATCGCTTGGCACTGTTAAACCAGTGATTTCAGTTGCCCCAACACACGCTTCGCAAATTAAGTTCTCGCCACTTTTATCTAATAAGAACAGCGCCCCTCCATCCGCTCGCACATATTCTGTAATATGAGTAACAGCCTTTAATAACGATGCCGCCATATCCCGGCTTGAGGTAAAATCCCGGCCCATTTCAGACAAAAGCTCTAGATGATCAAACACAGATACTTCGCGCGTTTTTGTTTCAGGGTCAAGTGTCATATTAGGCGTCATTTATTTAATGAGCGCACAAGAACGTAAGACCCAGGTGCATCCTCAATGGACTTTAATTTTCTGTCGCCGGGAATGCGTTTCTTGACCTGTGGACCAGCGTGCTTATTCACCCAATTCTGCCAATCGCCCCACCATGAGCCGTCATGAACTTGCGAGCCATCGAACCACTCATCAGGTTTTTCTGGGTTTTTATCGTTGGTCCAATAGCAATATTTATTGGCTACGGGAGGATTAATAATCCCCGCAATATGGCCCGATGCGGATAGCACAAACTTAACTGGTCCTGCATAAATTTGAGTTGCTGAATAGGTCGATTTCCAAGGTGCAATGTGATCGTCTTTGGTCGATGCTAAATAGACAGGCGTTTTAATTTTGCTTAAATCTAACGGTACCCCGTTCATTTTCATACCGCCCGGCTCGACCAATTTATTTTCTAGATACATATTACGCAAATACGATTTGTGCATCATTGCCGGCATCCGCGTTGAATCGGTGTTCCAATACAGCAAATCGAAGGCCATGGGCTCGCGACCCATCAGGTAATTATTCACCACAAACGACCAAATCAAGTCATTGTCGCGCATCATATTAAACACTTGGCTCATTTGAGCACTGTCTAAATACCCGACCTTATCTAAATGGGCATCAAGCTTTTCCAATTGCACTTCATCAATAAAAACACCCAATTCCCCGGGGTCTGCAAAATCGACCATGGTTGTAAAGAACGTGGCTGATTGTAACCGTTTGTCATTTTTTGCAGCCATATAAGCCAAGGTTGACGCGGTTAAGGTCCCACCAATGCAATAGCCGATGATATTGATTTTTTTCTCGCCCGTTGCTTGTTCAATCGCATCAATGGCAGCTAAGGGACCTTCTAACATGTAATCATCGAAACGTTTGTGGGCCATTCTCGCGTCTGGGTTCAACCACGATATAACGAACACCGTATGGCCTTGGTCCGCCGCCCATTTGATGAACGAATTTTTAGGCTGTAGATCGAGGATATAAAATTTGTTGATCCATGGTGGGACAATCAGCAAAGGCGCTTTGAAAACCGTTTCCGTGGTTGGATCGTACTGTAGTAATTGCATCAATTCGGTTTGAAACACCACTTTTCCCGGTGACGTAGCAATGTTTTCACCGGGCGTAAAGGCTTCGGTGTCGGTCATTGAAATTTTAAGCTCGCCTTCGCCCTTTTCCATATCGCGAAGGAAGTTTTCTAACCCGTGGGTCAGATTCGCGCCTTTGCTTTCCATGGTTTCTTTCAATACCTTTGGATTGGTAGCGGCAAAATTGGTCGGCGATAAGGCATCAACGAATTGGCGTGTATAAAAATTAACCTTTTCAGCAGACTTTAAATCCAAGCCGTCAACATCGCGGACGGTGGATTGCATCCAATTTGATGTTAATAAATAAGACTGCTTTAAGGTATCGAACACTGCGTCTTCGGTCCAAGCGGCATCTTTAAAGCGTTTATCATCTTTGGCTGGAGCAACAACCGGCTCGGTCGTCTCGCCTTGCATGCGTTTTACGGTTCGTGTCCATAAATCCATGTAGCCTTGCATCAATTGGGTTTGGGCTTGAGCCAGCTTCGCCGGGTCGGCTATCATTTCGGCCGCCAAATCCATGAACGCTTGCCCGATCACGAACGGGTCTGAAACCTGATAATCATCTACGTTGTTTTGACGACTCATAAAAGCTTGGACAATACGGGAAGAGCGTTCAGCAAAAGCTGCCATCTGGTTCGATGCTTGCTCCATATCCGGAAATTCTAAACCCGTTTTCTCACCGTCCATTTAAAGTACTCCCATTCTAAGCATACAAAGGTTTCCTTTAATACGATAACCAAGGAATTCACCGATTGCTACCCTGAGCTAACATAAACGTGATTCGGGGAAACCCCGAAGCCGAGTTTATGAAGAGACTAGATCATATAAAGGCATAACAATGAATAAAGATAAGTTGTTAAAAAAACAGGAATTATTGGCTCAATTGTCATGATGATTTTCTGTTTTACGCCGGTTTTGCTTTTTGGTGCGCTTGGGAGGGGCGCTTTATGTGTCGGGGCTGAATTTTGGTTTGCAGCCGCTTTTTAGGGATAAGCTTTTGCCTGATCGTCCGTACCCTCATTAAACGCCAAATGAATAAGGCCACCCCCTCATGAACGATATTCTTTTCAAACCCCAATCGACCCTCACATGCTGCCATGTTAAAACCGAAACCATGCCGACTGATGCGTGCCAGTATTTCTAAGACTGCGAAGGCTGCGGCGAGGTTCTAAAATCATTAAAAGGCTATTGCTGCGTTTATTGTCCTTATGGAGACGTTAAATGCCCTCCGATCCAAATGGACGACGTTTGCTGCGCTTAAAATCGTTAGTTCTGCTTAACGCCCAAAAGCCGATAACACCTGCCCATAGACCTTCTTGTGGCGGGGTTGGCTTGATCTAAATTGACCGGGTCGTGCATTAGTTCTGCAATTTCCTGTTTGCGCATTCTAAATGACGTGCGAAGGACCTTTTTGATTCTGCTCCGAATGTACGTCATTACATGCTGCTCATTCGCCTGCACCGATGCGTTTAACGGCGGCGCGCGATAATACAAACACCCCTTCGCCTAACTCCATGGGTATCATCTGGGTTGGTTAGCGCATCCCCATCGCGATTTATTTTTTCCTCCAAACCATCGCCAAATACCTGATCAAGAGCTTGATTAATCAGTAGGCCATCGGTGTCCGAAAGCCCGTTCAAAACCATTCATAGTTTACAAATAGCTTGTTGTGTGATCGGCATGTCCAAGTATATTATCCTATAAATAGATAATTATCTATCTACCTATAGTAACAATTGTGCCTAATATTAATTCATTGAAAACCGGGGGCTTGCTCTGGGTTGGGGGGCGGGGGTACTGTTTGGGTGTGCTTGAACAATTAAAACTAATTTCGGATGCCATAGATCCGCTAATGCTTCTAAGCTCTACTGCCATAGCAACGGCGGTGGCGCTGGTGTTTGCGGCCGGGTGGGCGCACCAAAGGACAAAGCGGATCGCCTTGCAATCCGAGCGCGATGTTTTGTATGCTGTGGCACAAAAGGGCCGGGAGATTTTGGCAGCAGTCCCGGACGGGTTGTTTTTATGGGATCACGTTTTGGGTGGGGTCTCAGTATCACGCAAGCTGGCCGTGTTATTAAATTTAAAAGAAGGCACTCATTCGCGCTATGATGATATTCGGGTGTGCTTTAAAGGCGAATCCTTAAAAGCTTTAGAACGCGCGTGTTCTGCCTTACGTGGTAATGGCACGCCGTTTGATTTGGTTTTGATCGCGGGTGATCGTTTGATCCAAACCATTGGTCAGCGGGCTGAAAATGATGCAGGAGAAGTTCAGGCCGATTTGGTTTGGATGCGCGATGTGACCGAATTAACCGCGTCTGGTGGTACGTATGAATTTGCTCCAGAAGCATCAAAAGCCGATACCTTTGATGATCGCCATTTGACAGCCCTGTTAGATGCCATGCCGATCCCGGTCTGGTTAAGAGATTCGAAGTTGAATTTAGCTTTCGTAAACAGCGCCGCTGCGGGTGTGGTTGAAGCAAAACCGGATTTGGCTGAACATGCGCGAACTTTGGGCAAGCGGGCGACCGAGCGCCGCTTGATCGACCGTGACGGCACGGCTCAATTGGTTGAATTGTCTGAAATTCCTTTGAGCCTGGAAACCAGTGGCGAAGTTAAAAAGAACAGCGGCACTTTGGGATATGCGTTGGATCAGTCAGAGCGCGAAGAAATGGAAAGCAGCTTTATCCGCCACCGCCAATCGCGTGATGCGGTGTTGGAAGGCTTGCCTGTCCCAGTCGCGATTTTTTCTGCCGACACCCATTTGGAATTTGCCAATTCGGCCTATGCGACGCTATGGAAGATGGAACCCCATTGGTTGCTGGATAAGCCTAGCTTGGCGGAAGTTTTGGAAAAACAACGCGAAGATCGACTGCTTCCCGAAGTTCCAGATTTCAGAGCCTTTAAGGCTGAACAAATCGCCCGGTTTAGCCTGTTGCTCGACCCGCATACGGAAATGCTGTATCTGCCGTCGGGCCGCGCACTTCGTCAAAAGATCGAACCTTACGGCGATGGCGGTTTGGTTTATACCTTTGATGATATTTCTGAAAGCTTGGATTTACAGCGTTCTTATAAAGAATTGGGCGCGGTGCAAACCGAAACCTTGGACCATTTGCATGAAGGGGTCGCGGTGTTTGGCAGCGATGGGCGCTTGAAGCTGCATAACCCGGTTTATGCCGAGCTTTGGGATTTGGATGCGGCCATATTGGCCGCCAAACCGCATTTGTCGGAAATTTTAGAGCATACCCGGTCTTTACGGTTTGCTCCTGATCATGCTGACGTTTGGGTCGATGACGATTGGCAAAAATACAAATCTTTGATGACGTCGGAATTGCTGAGCCGGGCACAAAGCGAGGGGCGGCTCGACTTAACCAACGGTAAAGCTATTAAATACGTCAACGTGCCCTTGCCCGATGGCGCGGTATTATTGTCGTATGTCAACATCAGCGACAGTGCACGGGTAGAAGACGCCTTGCGCGATCGGGCGGTAGCTATGGAACAAACCGATTTGATGAAATCTGAATTTATAGCAGATGTATCGCGCGAAGTGCGGACACCGTTAAACACAGTCATCGGCTTTTCAGATATGCTATCACAAGAACTTTTTGGTGAATTAAACCCGCGCCAAAGCGAATATGTAAAATCGATTTCGGAAACCAGCCGAAATATGATGGCTGTGGTTGGTGATGTGTTAGATTTGGCAAGCATGGATGCCGGGCAATTAGAACTGGTACAAGAAAGCGTCGATATTCATGGTCTTTTAGTTTCAGCCTTTAATTTGATCCAAGACCGGGCCAAACGGCGTAGCATCCGTTTAGAGTTTGATTGTGCCCCTGATATTGGTTGGATGACGGGGGATGCGCAGCGCTTGAAACAAGTGGTTTATAATTTGATGGCCAATGCCGCCACATATACACCGCCGCGTGGAAAAATAACGCTAAGTGCGGGTCGAGAAAACGATCAGGTGGTCATTCGGGTGGTTGATACTGGCGTTGGTATTCCAAGCACCGATAAACAGCGGATATTTAATCCTTTTGATAAAGGCGGTGGGGCATCCCCCGCCAATGACGTATCGAAGCCGCACATGTCAGCCAAGGATGGTGAGCGTGGAGTTGGGTTGGGGTTGACCATTGCTAAACGTTTTGTTGAGCGCCACGGGGGAACCATTGATGTTAAATCGTTGGTGGGGCGGGGAACAACGGTCGAAACCAGGCTGCCGAATGTCGCTCAAATAGTGAGCGAATAAAAAGGTTTAATCGAAAAGTGCGTCGATATCGCCTTGATTTAGTGTAACGGCTACGACCAGCTCTTCCTTGCCAAAATTACCGTTAATAATGGCGCTGGAACGGTCCATAGGACGTTGAACGTCTTCGGTAATGGTTTTCACGGCTTCACGCAAATGGGCTGCATTGCCGGTTAATTGGACTTGTACAATTTCAACAATACCGTCCTTCACTTTGACGCTAATTTCTTCCGTTGTTTCGTCGAAGGGTTTGCGATAGGTGGAGGGTGCGTTTTCATAAGCCAAAACGTCAAGTTTTTTATCTGAAAACATCGAATCGGAAAAATGCTCAGCTTAGATTTTAGGTCGCCATTCTTTGATGTCATCCAGCATCTATATATATCAGGGACCATTTCCAAAAACATGATCACTTCGTTGAGGTGGTCCAGGCAATCGGCCGCAAGCAGAGTATCTTGATTAATATTCGTGCCTTTGACCAGTTTTTGTATGGTTTGCGTTAATTTGATCGCGTCTTCAATTGCGAATGAACATTCATAAGTGATTTAATAAATCTAACGGTATTGACCTTATAAGCTACGTCTTGAATGAGAAAAGATTTTGAAATATTATTCTATAAAAATCAACTAATAGGATCATTAAGCAATTTCAACTGTTAACTTTTCTATAAACCGATCAATCTCTTGTTCTGTATTATAGTAATGTAACGATGCACGGACAACGGCATTTAAGTGTCGTTTCTCCATATCTAAGCGGGTCGAAAATAGTGTTGAATGGGTGATGTTGATTTTATATTTGGCCATACGCGCCGTAATATCAGGTGCTTCAATTCGATCGACTGTAAAGGTCACAATGGCGCCTGGATTTGTTCCTAAATCTCTGAGTGTAACGCCGGGTATTTGCGATAAGCGGTCCCTGAAAAGCGTCGCTAAATGGAGGTTGCGAGCGAAAATATTATCTAGCCCCCAGCTCGTGGCATAATCAACCGCTACGCCAAGCGCAATTTTTCCAGCTGTATAATTTTCCCAATTCTCAAACCGTTTCGCATCACTGCGAATTTCATAAGTGTTACGCCCGGTCCATTTAGCGGCATGGTTATCTAAAACAGGTGGGTCGAACTTTTCCATTATTTGTGAACTTGCATACAAAAAACCAGTGCCACGCGGCCCGCGCAAATACTTGCGGCCCGTAGCGGACAGCATATCGCAGCCAATTTCAGCCACATCAATAGGCATTTGCCCTACGGATTGACACGCATCCAGTAAATAAGGAACTCTCAATGCATTTGCGATTTTACCAACCGCAACCGCCGGATTGATCAGTCCTCCGTTGGTTGGCACATGGGTGATAGAAATTAGTTTGACCCGATCATCGATCATATTTTCCAAGGCACTGGGCGATAAGGCCCCCGTTTCATCATCAGGAATGACGTCAATTTCGATTCCGGTCCGTTCAGCGATTTGTAAGTACGCAATGTAATTGCTGCTGTATTCAGATCGCGCCGTCAAAATTCGATCGCCGGATTTAAAGGTGTTTGCCAATCCATAAAAGGCACCGGACCAGCCAACAGTGGCATTTTCAACAAATGCCACTTCAGTTGTTTTACAATTGATCAAACCGGCGATGGCATCATACGTATGGGCATCGGCGTCGATGGTTTGGGCGGCGGCTTCATATCCACCAATTTCGGCTTCTAAATCGATGTGATCTTTTAACGCATCAACAACCTCTCCCGGCATTAAAGCCGCACCGGCATTATTAAAGTGCAAAACGTTTTCAGTTCCGGGGGTCTCCGCTCTGGCTTTCTTAACGTCAATCATTAGCGGGTAGACCTTTTGTTGTGGAATGTTGGAATTTTAAGGGAATTTTAGGATGAATATGGTGATGAGCTGCTTCAGCTGCAAATGCGGCTTCTGAAAAGCCGGTTAAAATAAGCCTTTGTTTATGGGGATATACGGCCACATCGCCAATGGCAAAAAGACCAGGTTGATTGGTTTGGGCTGTTGTGGGGTCGGTTGCAATCCGCCTATTTTCAATACCCAGCCCCCAATCGGCAATCGGGCCAAGCTTCTGGGATAAGCCATAAAAGGCTAAAAGCACATCGGCGTTTAAATCTTCAGTTTTGTTATCAAAACCTTCAACCTGAACGGCGTGAAGAGCTGTTTCATCGCCTAACAAACCGGTTAATTGATAGGGCACAACCAAGTTGATTTTCCCAGAATCGGCAAACTCGCGCAAAGTGGTTAAGCTGGCCTCATGGGCTCGGAAACGCTCGCGCCGATGGACAAATGAAACCGATTTTGCGACATCAACCAGCGCCAAGGCCCAATCAACGGCTGAATCGCCGCCGCCCGCAATGACCACGTTTTTATTAGTGTACGCATCAATATTTTTTACAAAATAATTGATACCCGCACCTGGCCCCATGCGCTCATACTTTTCTAACCCATCCAACGGCGGGGATTTAGGCTCAAACGCCCCAACACCGGCGGCAATGATCACTGCGCCAACATTGAAGATAGCTTCTTTTGATGTGGTCAATTGCCAGCCCCCGTCAGTTAATTTTTCTAGCCCACATACCATATGCCCCATGTGATATTGGGGTGCAAAAGGGGCCGCTTGTTGGGTTAACTTTTCAATCAGTTCCGACGCCATAATTTTGGGGTATCCAGGAATATCGTAAATCGGCTTTTCCGGATACAGCGCAATGCATTGCCCGCCCGGTGCATTGAGCGGGTCGATAATGTGGCACTTCAGACCTGCCATTCCGCATTGAAAGGCAGCAAAAAGGCCTACTGGCCCTGCGCCAATAATAGCTACGTCTGTTTTGATGGCTTGTTGTTTGGTCAAAATGCAGCCTTTAATTCTGTATCCGTTTAAAATGCCGCTGATGGCCGTCTTCTGCAAGCGCTTGCTCAAAGGGTAAGGGATAGATAATAATCAACTATGTTTCATGATGAATTAGATACCCATACCGATATAGATATTGCCAATGAAGCTGCTACCGTAGCGTTGGCGGTGAAAATTGTAGATATCTGCGGTGTTGGCGATATGGTGGCGCTTTATGGAACCTTAGGCGTCGGTAAAACGGTGTTTGCGCGGGCATTCATCCGGGCCCGAGCAGGCCAAGCTGAAGAAGTCCCAAGCCCAACATTCACATTGGTTCAGCACTACGAATGTGACCCAGTACCGATTTATCATTTTGATCTCTATCGCTTAAATAACCCGGATGAAACATTGGAATTGGGGTTCGAGGATGCCATGGCGGATGGTTCAGTTTTAGTTGAATGGCCAGAACGGTTGGGCAGTTATTTGCCCAAAGACCGCTTGGATATTGCAATCAAACAAGGGGTGCGCGTCAATTCACGCTCGGTTCGTTTGACCGGCCACGGGTATTGGCTGGCCCGGGTTGCGGATGTGATCAACGAAGGTAAAATTCATGCTATTTAATATGAAAGCCAATATACATGCCTGAGCGGAAAAATGCGATCAATGCTTTTTTGGCAGATAACGGATGGCAACCGGAACACCGCTCCGTATTAGCTGACGATGCTTCTTTTAGGCGGTATGAACGCTTGGTGGATGGTAATCGCGTCGCTGTTTTTATGGATGCGCCACCTCCGCAAGAAGACACCCGCCTGTTTATCCGCATTGCCGAACATCTTTTAAGCCTCGGCCTCAGTACGCCAGAAATTTATGCCCAAAACACAGAACAGGGTTTTTTGTTATTAGAAGATTTTGGTGACGACACCTACACCCGCGTACTCGACCAATCCCCAGCACAAGAACAGGCTCTTTATGAGCTAGCTGTTGATACCTTAATCCATCTTCATAAATGCCCCGTCGAACAACAAATTCCTAAAGATTGGCCCACGTATGATTTGAAAATGCTATTGGGTGAGGTTCGCATTTTTACCGATTGGTATCTGCCTCATGTCTCGTCAGAACTGTTGGCTCCGGATGCACTCATTGCTTATGAAACCATTTGGGAGGAGCTGTTCGACTACGTTCAATCTCAATCGAAGTGCTTGGTATTGCGAGATTTCCATGTTGATAACATGATTTTTCTTGATGAAAAATCAGGCATAAAAGCCTGTGGGTTATTGGATTTTCAAGATGCTTTGGTGGGGGCTCAGGCATATGATTTAATGTCGTTATTAGAAGATGCCCGGCGCGATATGGACGATGATCTGATCGACACTTTAAAAGCGCGCTATTATGCGGCGTTTGATGATTTGGCAGAACCGGGCGCGGCGCGCCATGCCTTTGATGCTATTTATGCCATTTTAGGGGCAGGGCGTCATACCAAAGTGATTGGAATTTTTGTCCGACTTTTGGTTAGGGATGGAAAGCCAAATTATTTAATACACATCCCAAGGGTCTGGCAGCTATTGGAAAGAAGCCTCAGGCATCCTATGATGGCATCGGTTCGGGACTGGTTCGATGCTTTCGTCCCACTGCCGCTTCGCGATTTGCCACTAACCAACGACCACGAGGATGCATGAACACTATAACAGCCCCCCTTAAAACCGCAATGATCTTAGCCGCTGGCTTAGGCACGCGCATGCGCCCGATTACTGCCATTACGCCCAAGCCGTTGGTCAAGGTGGATGGCCGAACACTTATCGATCATGCCATCGATCGTTTGGTCGAAGGCGGAGTTACCGACGTTGTTGTGAATTTGCATTATTTAGGGGATCAGGTTGAGCGCCAACTGAATCGTCGTGAAAACCCAAAAATCAAATTTTCATGGGAACGTGATGAACTGTTAGAAACTGGGGGCGGTGTTAAACACGCGCTGGGGCAATTGGGAAGCTATCCGTTTTGGGTGATTAATTGCGATTCGCTTTGGCTCAATGGCCCGCAGCAAATGATGACCCGTGCGCTTGAGCAATGGGACCCCGAAAAAATGGATGCTTTGCTTATTCTCCATTCAACGGTCGATGCAAATGGTTATGAAGGGCAGGGTGATTTTCATGCTGATCCCAATGGTCAATTAACACGTCGGCCTGAATTAGAAGTTTCGCCTTGGCTGTTTACCGGTCTTCAAATTTTAAATCCAAGAGTTTTTACTGATACACCAGACGGTGCTTTTTCATTGAACGTGGTTTACAATACCGCGATTGAGGCGGGCCGATTGTACGGCATGGTTCATGATGGCGAATGGTTTCATGTGGGCACACCTGAAGGGCTTGGTGAAGTTGAAGGCTTTATGAAATATCGATATGCCGGTGTTAAGCATCGTTAAGTGATGACAAACGAATTGGATGATATAAAGCGCCCAGCCATATTTACTATTCCCGCTGATTTGCCTTTTGTTGATACCCTTGCTATTGGAATTTCTGACCTTACCGAACACGATCCGGCACAATTAAGCGCTGTTCATGTTTTATTGCCAACACGCCGTGCGTGCCGATCTTTGCGTGAAGCTTTTTTACGTTTGAGCAAAGGGAAACCAACGCTTCTTCCCCAAATGTCACCCATTGGCGATGTTGATGAAGATGAATTGTTGCTTTCGTCCGATGCCGGGATAGATGACGTTGTTGGTGTTAATCCATTAGAAATCCCTCCCGCTATCTCGAACCTCAGGCGTCAATTATTGTTGGCTCGAATGGTCATGGCAAAGGGAGATACAACACCTGATCAAGCCGTGCGCTTAGCGATTGAACTCGCAAAGTTGCTTGATCAATTGCACACAGAGCAATTAGATTTTTCCAAATTCGCAACCTTGGTCCCCGATGCCTATTCGGAACACTGGCAAGAAACGTTAAAGTTTTTAGAAATTTTAACCAAAGAATGGCCGGGGATTTTGGAAAGCGAAGGAACGATTGACCCAGCGGATCGGCGCAACCGATTGTTAAAATCCCAAACCAGATTGTGGCGCCAAGACCCGCCTAGGGGTATAGTTATTGGCGCCGGATCAACGGGGAGTATTCCTGCAACTGCGGATTTGTTGATGGCTATATCTAACATGACAAATGGCCGCGTTGTTTTGCCGGGCCTTGATCAAATTTTACCTGAAGCCGCTTGGCAAGAACTTGAAGCCCATCATCCACAATTTGGCTTGTCTCGATTGCTCAATCATTTGGGCGTTCAACGTCGCGATGTTATAAGCTGGTCAGTAACTCCAAAAGATATGACATCAGATCGTTTGGCTTTAGCACGCATTGCTCTATCTCCTGCCAATGCGGAAATGCCTGATTTGGGTGAAGTATCGGAGGCATCTTTTGATAATTGTCTCCGCATTGATTGCCCAACGTCGCGCGAAGAAGCCGGTGTTATCGCGTTGGCTATTCGTCAAACTTTAGAAACACCAACAAAAACAGTTGCCTTAGTAACTCCCGACCGATCATTAGCCCGGCGCGTTGCGTCAGAGCTTAGGCGTTGGCAAATTAATGTTGATGATAGTGGTGGACAGCCTTTGGGTATGAGCCCCGCCGGATCTTTTTTTCGGGTTACCGCCCGAATGGTTGGTCAGCAGTATGCGCCTGTTGCGTTGTTATCAGCGCTCAAACATCCGTTGACCGCGGGGGGTATGGAGCGAGCTAAATTTAGGCGGCTGGTCCGCAAACTTGAGCAGTCCACATTGCGCGGACCGCGCCCGGGGCCGGGTATTCAAGGTTTGCGTTTGGCCTTGGCCGAGAATGAAAAAACTTCTGATGAGTTGATTGAATTGATCAACGCCATTGAGTATGCAGCGCGCGACATGGATCAATTGATGCACAAACCGATAGCGGGATTATGGGATTTAGTACGGGCCCATATTCGTTTGGTTGAAGCGTTGGCGGCGACTAATTCAGATGAAGGCGCTGGGCAAATTTGGGTTGGTGATGCGGGGGAAGGTTTGGCTGGTTTTACCGCTGAGCTGTTGCAGCATGCTTCCGTAATGGCAGAGATCGAACCCGCGTCATACCCCGCATTATTAGATGGGTTGATGGCTGGGCGGGCGGTGCGTTCGCATTTTGGGTTGCACCCACGAATTTTTGTTCTGGGTTTGATGGAAGCCCGATTACAACGTACCGATCTGATTATTTTAAGTGGTCTTAACGAAGGCACATGGCCACCACAATCGGAAGCCAGCCCTTGGATGAGCCGACCGATGATGGCACAATTGGGGTTACCGCAACCGGAACGCCACGTTGGTTTAACGGCTCACGATTTTGTTCAAGCTTTCGCCGCACCGAATGTTTTAATGACCCGTTCGGAACGTGTTGACGGATCACCAACGGTCGCATCGCGCTGGTTGATGCGCTTGGAAAACACACTGAAAGGTGCTGGCTT
>Ga0114994_10001246_pt1 | contig 18189 bp, 12 predicted proteins | sample ArcticOcean_MG_C_9_FD_87043 | JGI IMG/M metagenome (GOLD analysis project Ga0114994, IMG submission 87043) | Marine microbial communities from western Arctic Ocean - ArcticOcean_MG_CB2_152 | ecosystem: Environmental > Aquatic > Marine > Oceanic | place: Arctic Ocean: Canada Basin | collected...
GGGTTTGAAAGGCGGCCGAGCGACTTTGACGAGCCACTCTACGAGTCCCAACTGGACGCCTGGACGCGCTTCGTGCGGTCCGCGCGGTACAAGCCCCTGGCCTCGCAGCGGCCCGCGGTATTCGTGCTGGACGACGTGCCTACACAAGAGGGGTACGACGACGGCACGTCGACCTCGAGGAAGGCCTTTAGAGGTGTACTAGAAGAGGTGTGCCGCTCGCAAAACCGGTCGCCGTGCATTTTGATCATCTCGGGCGAGATCTCGGAGAAGTCCGACATTAGGATCGTGGCCGAGCGCTTCGTGGGCGAGGTTGTTATCTCAAGTCCGCACGCGGAGCTCGTGGCGTTCCTACCGGTCACGGAGAAGAAATTACGGAAGCTGCTGGACGAGGTGTGCGAGGGCGCCAGTTGGCCGCGGTCGTCAAGTGTCGCGCCGGAGACCTTGGATGCTTTAGCTGTCGCGGCGCAGGGCGATGTGCGGAAGTGCCTCTCGACGTTGGAGATCGCGTTACGAGGCGGCACGCGGGACCCGGCGAGCGTCCACCGCTCGGACGCGGGCGTCTCGGACGTGCACGCCGTGCGGCGCATCTGCGGCGGCGGTATTCATACAGTGTCCGTGAATCACCTGACGCGCGGCCGATGATGATCCTTGTAAGTTATCGTATCACTTAGTGCTTCGCACGGTGCTGAACAACGCTCACCGGACATCTGTGTTTCTGAGGCCACCTGCGCCACGTCCCCTCGTCTCGCTGGCGTGGCGGTCGCAACATACAAATCCGCGCAGGCCGAGCGAAGCGTAACGCGGAAGGGACCTGGGTCGACTCGCACGGCCAGCCGGTGGACCCCGACGCGACGGTGATGAACTCGACCATGGGACCCGACGCCTTTTCGGTCTTCGTGCAGTTTAATGGCGCGTTAGACTTCCAGCGCATCGAGGACCTAAGCGCCGCGTGGCGGACGCTGTCGGACGCCGAGGTGCTGAGCGCCCGCGTCTACGTGCCCGGGCGCGAGAGCGACGCTGTTTATCATTTACAGTACGTGGCGTCCCTGACGGGGCGCGCCATCGCCGTGGCGAACCAGCGGCCGACGGCGCCGGCGTTCCAGCCGGCCCGGAAGCCCCGCTACTACGACGTGCGGGCGGCGCTGAAAGTGAAGAAATTGGACCCGCGTATGCTGGACGCGCCACCGCGCATGGCCGTGCGGCTGGGCGAGCGAGCTGCCGCGCTCGAGATCGGGGAATTGACCGGGAGCGACGTCTCGGACATCGAGGATTCCGACGAGGACGAGCGGAGGAGCAGCCTCGCGCCGCAGCCCTTCGACGAGGACGCCATGTTCGCCGCGGCGGCCGTAGCGCTGGACGCCGCGGAGGCCGCGGAGCGGGAGCGGGTTGCACAAGCGGTGCCGCCCTCGCGGCCCCTGGGGCGCGGGGCGCGCAACTCGAGCAACCTCTCGGCGTTGGTCACGAGGTCTGACCCGCCTCCTGTGCCGGCCCCGCCGCCGGTGACGACGCAATCGTCGGGCGGCGGCGCGCGCAGCTCCGTATCGTCGGGCGGCGGGGCGCGCAGCTCCGTGACGCCGTCCCTCGAGTCCGCGGCGCCGGGACCGGCGCCAAGAGTGGCGGCCGCGCCCGCTCCGGCGCCCACGCGCGAGCGGGATCCTCCTCCACAACAGGTGTCGCAAGCCGCGCCGCCGCTCCAAAAACGCAAGCGCAAGAAGGACATCCTCGACACGTCTCCCGACGAGGACGAGGCGCCCCGAGCGAAGCCCCCCCCGGAGATCGTCGACCTGACGGCGGACTAGCCTCTGTTTGTGTTGAGTAAGACTGTTAAGCGTTGAGCATGATGCGCCGGAGGTGCTCGCGGCGCTTGTCGGACTTCTTGTAGGGGCAATCCGGGTACGACCGGAAACTTTGGGTCTGCACCGTCCGCGCCGCCGGCGACGCCTGCGCCTCGCGGTGGTGCCGTCGGATCTGGCCGGCCGAGGCGTTGGCCAGGACCGGCGAGTGCCGCCGCGGCACCTTGCGCTCCGGCGGACTCCGGGGCGGCGGCGAGTGCGTGGGCCGCCGCGGCGGCGACGCGCCCAGGTACGCGTCCAGCGTCACTCCCGCGCGGACCCGCGTCGGGCCGTCGCCCGTCGCCGCGCGGACGCGCGTCGGCGGCGCGACCGCCGCGGGAGGCACCCACGTCGCGGCCCGCGTGCGCGGTACGCGAGTCTGGGGCCGCGCCGGCGCCGCGTGGGCCGCGTCGACGCGCGCGCGGAAGGCCGACGCGGCGCGGCCGCCGCGGGGGTTGGCCAGGAACCCGTCTGTGGCCCGCGCGGGCGCCGTCGCGGGCCGCGCCGGCCACGCCGGGCGCGCCGTGGGCCGCGCGGGCCGCTTCGGCGAGCTCGCCGGCCGCGCCGCGGGCAGCGGCCGGTCGAAGAACTTTTCGACGGGGAGCGGGCCGGTGAAGAAGGCGCTCTCCCGGCCCGGCGCCGCGCCCGGCTCGTGGCCCCCGCGTTCGCTGCCCATGCTGAGGCTGGCCGAGGAGTACGGGCCGAAGCCGCCCGGCTCTTTTACATCAAACGTCCGCATCTCCTCCGAGATACAAATTTGTGAAGGCGGCGGCGGCGCGGGGCGCGCCACGGGCGCCGCGCCAATACTCGCGTTCGCGCGCACCATCTCGCCGAAGGCGCCGTCCACCAAACTGAAGCCCTGGCGCTCGTAGAACCCGATGAGGAACGGGTGCTCGTCCGTATTGTCCTTGGTGACGTATAAAGTGACCGGGGCGTGTCGTCTATCCGGCGCGACCGTGTCCATGTGATCTAGCGCCGACTCTAGCAACAGTCGGGACAAGCCCCGTCTACGCCATCTATCATCCACGACCACCGCATTGACATATCGTTTTAGAATGTCGTAGTGCACCGTCGCCACCACGTCGCCCCGCGTTGCTTCGCGGCAGTCGAACATACACATGCGGTAGGGCGCCGGGTGGAAGACGCAGCACTCCAGCTTGTTCCGCCGCAGCAACCGCCGGCAGCACACCCCTTGCTCGTCCGAGTCTCGGCTTTTACGTAGGGGATCGATGAAACTCAAAGAATGTGCCGACGCTTCACTTCTTCGTTTAACCCACTTTGTGGGAACATTAGCGTGCCACTCCTTGTTCTTGTCGAGGATCGACGACGCCGCTAATGATGGTTGCGCGTAGGCCTCCGCGTAGCCGGCTATTTTCAAGTTCGCGGCGCCGCAGGAGTTGCAGCCCCGCTTGGCGAAGAAGAAGGGCGAGGGCTTCAGGCCTTGGAGTCTACAATAGTCGCAGAGCCGGTGGCGGCCCATGCTATCACGTCGATGGCGTGGAGTGGTAGGGGGTCCGCAGGCTGTGCTGCTACGGTCAACAGCCCCCTAGCAGCCTTGGGGGCAGCCCGCCCGATAGGAGGGGCGTGTGGCAGACTGGCGCACGGGTGAGAAGAGCCGAGCGTCTCACTACAGCTGTATGCGATCTCTATGCGCCTCTCTTTAGCCTGGAGATTGCAGCGCCATGGCGCTGCGGGTTTTTGCTCTCCGCCAGCTCTACGCGAGGAGGGAGTGGCCGGCCTTTCTCCCGGCCCCACGCGAGAGGGCGGCAACAGACCTGCACGCCCAAAACCCGAACCCAAACCCAAACCCAACCAGTTTTTCATTCGTCCAAAATAAGAGGCGAGCGCGCAACGCGACGCAGGCTTCAATATTTACAACCAACACCAGCTGTCATCATTGTATTCGTCGATGATTTGTCCAGGAATGACCGCGCGTAGCCCTCTGTAGAGGTGCGGTAGCCAACAGAGGCCACAACAACCAAACAACAATCAAACAGGAGTGGCATGTGCCGCCGCGCCTCGAAGCAGGAGGCGCCCTTCCCCTGGCGCCAGTGTATCGTGCTAGCGCTGTGCAACGCGGCCCACTTCTACACGATCTGCTCGCTCTTCAGTTACGCCGGGTTCCTCGTGGTGGACCTGGGCTGGGCCGCGGACGTGGACGGGGCGGGCTACGTGGCCGGGTACCTGGGCAGCGCGTTGGTCGTGGGGCGGCTCTTCACGTCCGTGCTGTGGGGCCACCTCGCGGACCGGTGCGGGCGGAAGCCGGCAATATTGCTCTCGATGGCGGGCATCTTAGTGGGCAACCTGGTCTTCGGCGTGACGAAGACTCTGCACGCCGCCTTGGCGGCTCGAGCCTTCTTCCTCGGCGCTTGTAATGGCTGGGTCTCGTTGATGGGCGTGTACGTCGGGGAAGTCGGCGGGGCCTCGCGCCAGAACCGGGTCAACGGCTACACATTGACGGGCGGCACCTTCACGCAGCTCGCCGGGCCGGCCGTCGCGGCCTTGTTGTACAACAAGATCCCCGCGTACCCGGCGCTCGCGCCTTCGCTCCTAGGTGCTCTGCTTGCTTTCCTAGCAATCGGTTTGGGCACGCTCTGGCTGACGGAGACCAAGGAGCCCGGGTACAGTTTGGTGGGCGACGAACAACCGGAGCCCCACGTGTCGGACATCCACTCCGCACTCTTCATGAGAGGCGTGTTCCTGCGCTTCGCGCTGGGCTTCGCGACCTTTGCGTCCTTCGACACCATCCCCCTGTGGGCCATCGCGTCCACGCGCGCGGGCGGTTTGGAACTCACGCGCATGCAATTGGCCATCGTCCTCACGGTGGCCTCGGGGTTCCAGGTCCTCTACTCCCTGTTCGTTATGGCATCCTTCATGGAGCGACGGGGGCTGCGCGGCTCCCTTGTAACGGCGGCCTGCGCGGGCGCCCTGGTGCTTTCATGCATTCCCTTCTTCGGGGTGTTGGCTACTATACCTTTTGCGGTGCAGCTGGTCTTCCTCTCGATCCCGGTCACGGTCTTCTATGGCGCCGCCACGACGGCCTTCTCGAGCGCCCAGGCCATCGTGAACAACGTCGTGCGGAGCAGTGAAAGGGGCTACGCGAATGGCGTCGCCGTGACCGTGGAGGCGGTGGGCAAGGCCTCGGGGCCGACCTTCGGGGCGGTCGTGCTAGCGACGGGCTTCGCGACGCATCCTGGTTTGATAGGGGCGGGCGCCGCCTTCTGGTGTTTGGCTCTGTCGTTGCTGGGCGCGGTGGCCGTCGCGCGGAAGCTGCCCCAATCCGTCGAGGACTCGTTGGACGACGCTTTTGAAACCATCGAGATGACGCGGAAGAAGGAGGTGGATTTTGACGAGGGGAGCGACGCGTGGGACGCCAAGGTGGGCAAGCGCGACTCGGAGAAGGCGCTCGCGGCCCTCGACGCGGCGTGAGGAATTGTTTGTTGTTTGGCATAAGTTTATGAACTATCTTCTTGGTCTGTCGAGGGATATATTGGGGGGTGATGGGCTAGTGTGTGTACTTCATGCGTACTGCTTATTGTGATCAGCAAAACCCGTGCCGAGCCGCGCGTATCGATTTACTAGTACTAGTAACTCGACCTACTGCTATCGCAAAAGCCACACCGCACAAGACCAGATATGTTCCTCACAACCTGCGCCGCCTGCGCCGCCCCGCTGGCCCACGACGCGCCGCGATGCGTGCGGTGCAAAACCAGATACTGCAATTCGACTTGCCAACACGACCACTGGTGCCGCGGGCACAAGCAGATCTGCAAGGAGATACACCGCGGCGTCAACGCGGAACAATATCACGCCGACAAGAAATATAAGGAGGCCGTCGCGGTTGCAGTCGAGGCGTGCGCCGACGACACCAAGGGGCAGAAATGCTACATCTGTCTCGAGGCCGCGCATCCGCGCACGGGCGAAGGCCTCGTGCGAGGATGCGCATGTGGAAATCGCGACGGCGTCGCTTCTCCAGAATTGGGAGTCGCGCATGTGTCGTGTTTGGCGGAGCAGGCGAAGATTTTAGTCGAGGAGGCCGAGGAGAACAATGCGGACGATAAGGTGTGGAACGAGACCTGGATCCGGTGGACCACGTGTAGCCTGTGCGAACAACGGTACCACGGCGTCGTGATGCATGCGCTCGGGTGGGCGTGCTGGAAGACGTACGTTAGGCGGCCCGAGGGGGACTGGAAGCTGAGCCTCGGATGTGCAATGGCACAGCTTGGGAACGGTCTAGCCGCTGGAGGACACTTAGAGGACGCATTGTCCGTGAGAGAGGCTGAGTTGTCTATGGAGCGGCGCCTTGGCGCCTCCGAGGCCAACATGCTCGTCGTGCAGGGCAATCTTGCGGGGACCTATCAAATGTTTGGAGGGCATGAGCTGGCCATGCGGATGAAGCGAGACGTGTACTACGGATACGTGAGACTCTACGGCGAAGAACATAGAGGCACTCTCATAACAGCTTTCAACTTCGCGGTTTCCCTTCTCACACTCGAGAAGGTCGAAGAGGCCAAATTACTTTTGCGCAAGAGCATACCAGTGACGCAACGCCTTCTCGGGGAATCACATGATCTCACGTTTAGGATGAGGTGCACTTACGCGGAGTCGCTCTACAGTGACAACTGCGCCACGCTCGAAGATCTCCGCGAGAGCGTAACGACGCTCGAGGACACAGAACGGATCGCAAGGCGCGTGCTTGGCGCCGGGCACCCGATCGTGTTTGTGATTGAGCAGGAATTGCGAAAGTCGCGAGAGGTGCTCAGCGCCCGCGAGACGCCCACGAGCGTATAATCTATCAAGTAAGACACTAGTAATTAACTATACTCATTATCATCGCGTCCAGTTGAACGGCGTATTGTGCCTCCGCTCCTGATACGCGTGGTTCGCCACGGACCAGTAGGCTTTCTCCTCGCGGCCCTGGCCACGCGTGTGGGGCTTGTAGTCCGGCTTGTCCGAGAGCAAGTCGCGGTACTTGTGCTTCAGGCGCGCCAGTGTCCTATCATCATTCTTCCGCGGGAAGGCGCGCGGCCGCGTGTCCGCGTAGCCCACCGAGGCCGCGAAGTCCCGGTAGACCCCGGCCCGCATTTCAGCGGAGACGCTCCCCGGCGTTGGCGGAAGCGTCCCTTGCGCCTCCGGCGAGTTCGACCGCGGCCGATACCGGCTCTTGGGCCGCGCTAGCATGCGCGTCGTCGGCGCGAGGGAATCGGTGTAGAGCGCGGTCGCGGCCGCCGACGTGGCCCAGTATCGCGAAGAAAGCCGCGCGGCCCGATGGTGCGCCAGCTCGGGTATCTTGTGACGGTCCGAGTGCACCTCCACTGCTTCGCCTAGGACGAGGGGTTCCTTCTCGACGGGCGGCCCCGTCCGCCGCCGGAGGAGGCGCGCGGGTATGCGCGTCTCCGTCCCGCCCGCGTCGTACGCGACGTCGTACTCATCGTCCGCACGAATGTGCGCCACCGTCCCGTCAAAGGTCTTCATGCGCGTCGGCGTGTTGAACGCGCCCGGGTCCAGAATCTCGCTCAATACCAAGAGTCCTGCGCTTAGTAACGCCTGGCCTTCCGCGAGCTCCAGGTAATCGTAGGCTTGCATTAAAATATCCTCCACGCTCCGCTTGACAGCTAGCACGACAACGGGTAGCAACGCGCCGTTCACGCGCACGCCCCTGACGCGCCGCCGCCGCGCCGTGGCCACCAGATCCGTCTTGACGTGCCCGAAGCTTGAGAGGCACTCGCCGTACAGTGTCTCGTGCCGGGCCTCGTCCCTCCCACCGGGCCGCACAAAACTCCAGTAGACGAGGTGGACGCTCAGCCCCACCAATCTGGAAGCGGCCGGCGCTCTAAGCACGGCCTGGAGCGTCTCTCTTTCGCTGCGGCCATAGGCGCCCGTCGGCAAGGCCCGGACGAAAGTGTCTAGGATGCCCTCGATCTCCCGGAAGTCCATCTCCGGCGGGGCGAGCCGGTCCTCGTCGGCCGGTGCGACGGGTGGGTCGTACTCCGCCGCCGGCGCGGGGGCGAACAACGACGCGAAGGCCGGCGCCGGCGCCTCCGCCGCCGCGGCGGCGTCCACCACGTCGTCGAGCGCCACGCTCGGGCCGACGCGGACCATGAGCTGGTCGTTAACGTCCGCGTCGAGCGAAATCTCCGGCGGGTCGAGCCAGCCGTCGAGCTTCGCGCGCGCGGCATTGAGCGCGTCCAAGTCGGCTCGTCGCCGCTCGACGCGTTGCTTCGCCTCCTCCTTGCGCCGGGCGTCTCGCTGGCGCCCTTGCTCCAGGGCCGCGGCCCGGCCGTCTATTGGGCGCGCCTCGAGCCTCCTGGGCTCCGCCGGCTTCGCGGCCGCCGCGGCGGCCCAGACGTGCCCGCCCAGGCGCCCGGAACGAGGTATTGAGGGCGGATCCACCCACGAAGGTGTCGCGGGGTCGAGCACCGTATTACGGTCGCGCACCGACCACGTTTGCTGCCGCCCGCGCGGATTCGCGCGGTTCATCTGCCGCCGCAGCTCCCGCCCCGCCGGCCCGCGGAACAGCGTTTGGGGCGCCTGCCCGTAGGCCGAGGCGATTGCCCAGTCCTCCGTGACGGTCGGCACGCGGGCTAGGCCAAACTCGCGCGGATCGGGAGCTTGCGCGGGGGGGATCGCGAGCGGCGGCGCCATGTCGTGATTTGCTCGGAACGCGCCCACGGGGGCCAGCACGGACGGCTTATTACGGGGAATGTGCGGCGCCCGGCCGCCCTCCTCTTCGTCGGTGAGTTGGGCTCCAGCGCTGCGGAAGGCGCGCTGTGTGATTTGGTGCTTTGTTATCGAGACCGCCGTGTGGTGGAGGAACCTCGGCGCGTCGCGCATGGTGCTGCTGCCCTTGCGTTATTTGCTGCGTGTAGTGTCGGGCTGCCCCACCGCCAGGCGGACGAGTTTGAATGGGTGGTGCCCCGTTGAGTGCGGTTCCCGCGCGTGTGAGTCCCGGCTAGTCTGTATCACACCGCCCCAAAAAGCGCGTTAATTGCTCTCCGAGATAAAACCCGCACGCAAATAAAACCCGCACGCCGTGTGAATCGAGTCCACGGCGCCTGCACACAACATCGCTGCATTGCGGGCGAAAAAATATGTTCCGGCATCTCCTGGTCACGACTGCGCGACGTGCAAGCAATGTGAGCACCGCTGCGCAACGTGCTAGCGTAGGCACCCAATGCCACGCCAGGCGCTGCCTCGCGACGACGCCACCGTCGGAGGACGCGCCACCGAAGCGCACGAAGCCCGAGGCGCTCCTCGCGCTGGCGCGCGTCGACGCGCCGGCCGGGACTTTACTCCTGTACTGGCCCGGCGCGTGGTCGATCGCATTAGCCGCGCCGCCCGGCGCGGTCCCAGATATAAAACTCCTGGCGTTGTTCGGCGCCGGCGCCGTGATCATGCGCGGCGCCGGCTGCACGATCAACGACATCCTGGACCGGGACATCGACGGCGCCGTCGCCCGGACCAAGGCCCGGCCGCTGGCCGCCGAGGAGCTCTCCGTGCCCGAGGCGACGGCCTTCCTGGCGGCCCAGCTCACCGCCGGGTTGGGCATCCTGACGCAGCTCGACCTCGACTCCATCGTACTGGGCGCGTGTTCGGTGCCGCTCGTCCTCACGTATCCCCTCGCGAAGCGCTACTTTCCCATGCCCCAACTCGTGTTGGGCCTGACCTTCAACTGGGGCGCGCTGCTGGGCTACTCCGCGGCGACGGGCGGGAGCGTGGACTACGGCGTCTGCGTGCCGCTCTACGCGGGCTGCGTCGCCTGGACTTTGCTATACGACACGCTCTACGCCCACCAGGACAAGCGGGACGACGCCAAGCTCCGGCTGCAGTCGTCCGCGCTGACCCTGGGCGACCGGCACACGCCGCATTTCCTGCGAGCGTGCGGCCTCGCCACCGTTGCTGGTCTCGGCGCGTCCGGGTACGCCGCGGGGTTTGATGATGTATCCGCGTGGCCCTTTTACGCCTCGCTCGCGGCCTTCTCCTCGTATTTAGCGTGGCAGGTGGAGACGGCGGACCTCGCGGACCCAGCAAACCTCGGATATCGCTTCAAGAGCAACGGGCTCGCGGCGCCGGTCGTATTAATGGGCATCGCGGCGGCGACGCTGAACGGATAATTTGTATGTTGTTAAGCTTCCCATCTCACGCCATCGACCTGTCGAACCCCGCGCGTTTTGCCGTGTACATTAATTTTTGCTCAATTTGCTAGCAGCCCGTACATTTTGACGATCGTCCGACCGCCATGGTGGGGGGGCTGCCCTGAAGAGCGCACCGACCATGGCCGCGCGCCCCTCGGTCTTCCTGCACGAGGACTGGAACGAGGACGACGAGTACGCCTGCTGCCCCGTGCTCAAGGACTGCGGGGCTTCGACGCTGCGCCATTTACTGGTGGACTTTGTCGGCGAGCGCAAGCTCGCGGCGCTCAAGACGACGGCGCAACTCAGAGCAGCCGCGAAAAAGTGCAAGCTGCACGAGCGCAAAATCCAGGGCGCCGAGGCTCTGAAACATCGCGCGGGCATCGTGGTGTCCATGCTCAGTCGTTTGGAACGGCGGGCGCCGGACGCTAGAGCTGCCCTGACGAACGCGACGTTAGAGAGAAGAGGCCAGTGGGTGCTCGTGACTCAAGCCGACCACGAGACCGTGCACACTCAGAAATGTGTGAATGCGGCCGAGCAGCTCGAGCGCCAATTAGAAACTAAGGTCAAGAAGGTTGTCCAGACGCGGGCCGAGAAAAGAAAGGCGTTCCTGGTGGCCAACCAGAAGGCCGCGTCGGCGGGTGCTGCGGTTTCGGCGGTGGACGGCCGGGATGCTCTCCTAGCTGAGTTGGCCGCCACCGAGAGGGCCATTGACCTCGCGTTCCGCAAGCGCAAGCCGATCACCTTTCGCATGGCGCCATTCTACCACGGCTGGGTCGAGGCCCAGGGGCTGTTGATCGACGGCGTGCGCTATTGCGTGCTGGCTTATGGTTCATTAGCGCTCTTCGACCGCGAAGCCGCGCCCCGGAAGAAATTAGCCTCCCTGAAGCTGCACGGTGCCGTGGTGGCGCCGAAGCCCTCGGATTTGCAAAGAAGTGCGAGGGTCGAGGTGCGGCGGGGCAACCGGCGCATCACGCTGCGGCCGCCGCCCCCGGGGTCCAAGTACCACCGCAAGGCCGCGCCCTTGCTGGACATTGCGGCCGTCCTCATCGTGGCCATCGGCCACGCGAACGGGTCGCGGGACATTAAGGCGCTGGAGGTCTTCCGCCGGGCCGGGGCGGCCGACGACACGGCCGCCATGCAGCCGACGCTCGAGTCCTCCGCGTCGTCGCCGGCGACGCCCATGGTCCGCATCCGCGTTCCCTCGCCCTCGCCGTCGACGCCCGCCTCGGTCCTGTCGCCGGAGCACGACGCATCTCCGGCGACGCCCGCGACGCCCGCCTTGGTCCTGTCGCCGGCGACGCCCGCCTCGGTGCCGTCGGCTTCGTCGACGCCCGCGACGCCCTCGCCGGCGGCCGCCCCGACGAAGCGCTCGTTTTGGGAGGCGCGACGGCCGATCGGGCGACGAACGCCGGCGCCTGCTCCTGAGACGGCCGCCGCGACGGCGGAGGCCAACTTCCTGGCGGGCGCGCTGGCGGCGCCGGCCGTATCACGCGCGCCCATAGGCCTCGATGCGACATCGCCGGCCGTCGCCCGCGCGCCCGTCGGCCGCGATGCGGCGGCGCCGGCCGCCGCGCGCACGCCCATAGGTGCCGCAACGGCGCCGGGTCCCGCCGCGTCGGTCGCCGCCGGCACGGCCGCGCTGCGAATAATTAGGAGGCGGCACGCGCTGCGGCGGAGCTGGTCGCGCCTCCTGCGGCGGGGCGGCCTGCCGCGGTGGGACGACACGACGGACGAGGACGACGTGTACGCGCTGGCGCCCGCGACGACGCCGGTGGCGATGCGCGTGCGGGACGAGCCCTCGCCGGGCGCGCCCGCGACGCCGCCCTTCGCGCCGGTCGACGCCCAGGCGACGCCGCCGTCGTCCGGGCGGAAGATCGTGCGGCGCCTCGTGCGGCGCGTGCTCTCGGCGACCAAGGAGGGCGAGGAGGTCGTCATCATCGACGGCAAGCGCATGCGGCGGATCGTCCGCCGGGTCGGCGACGCCCCCAGCGGGGGAAAGAGCGTGCGGCGCGTGCGCGTGATAAAACGGCGGCCGCACGGCGCGTAGCCGCTCCAATAATTCAATGTTAGTTATTCTCAAACTGGGCCGTTACGTGCGAGCCCGTACTGAGGCGACTGTCCGCCATCGAGCCCGAGGAGCCCGCGCTGAGTTGTCGGCAGTGCTTCGGCGGCGGCGGCGGCCGGCCCTTCGCGTCGCGGGGCGAGGGCGGCGGTTTGCGCGGCGACGCCTCCTGTATCTGCGTGACGTCCGGCGAAGACGCGTCCCGGCGCGGCGACGGCGCCGGCGCCGGCGACGTCCGCATCTGTTCGACATCCGGCGACGCGGTGACGACCCACATTATGTCCGGGGACGCCGCGTCCGGCGGGGCCGCCGGCGGCGGCGGCGCCACCGGCGATTCGGACACGCGCTTCACGTCCGGCGACGCCGCCGGCGCCGTGAGCGGCCGAAGGTACCCCTTAGGCACCATCCCTTGCTTCCCGGACAGCGCCGTTATTAGCGGCCTCTCTCCTCTGCTGAAGCGCCGCCCGCTGACCTCACTGAGGCTCTGGCGTATACGTGTTGAGACCCGACGAGCGCGAAACGCACGCTGGCGTCCGCGAGCGGCGTTGAATAGAGCGTTTTAATACGCACTTTTTTGGCTCCGCATTTAGGAGGCGGGCGGGTAATTGTTCTTGCCCCAAGCGTCAGTCTAGAGCTCCGTGGAACCGCCTCCTCCTTCTTCTAAACATCTCTTGTCTGCTCTGCTTCTTTTCAAAACGGGTTTTATCAACGGGTTTTTGCCGCGCGTCACCCAGCTTTCATCCAAGACCTCGCGTGTACAGGCCACCACAGCTCACCAGACCCAAACGGCTCGTTCTTACGCTGCGCCTCGGTCCTTACGCAAGACGCAAGCCGACGCTCTCGCGCCACAAGCGCCCCAGACAGTCAGAGCCACAAAACAGAACTCATCCTCACAAGCCGCGGGACACCGTCGACGCCACAAAAGAGAACCTCCAGCACGACAGCGTAAAAAAAAGAAACATGTCGCAGCGCACGCCCAACCCGCGCCGCATGTCCAGCGGCCTCCACGCGGCGAACAAGCCGTCGCCCTTCAAGAAGAAGGTCGACGTCCTGAAGGAGGCGGCCCAGCGGACGCCCGGTATGGCCGGCACGATCTTAGGGACGTTGGCGCCGGTCATCGCGATCGTCGTCGTCATGGCGGAGTACGCGGCGCCCTACGCGATCATGCTGTACGCCTTCCTAAATGCGGCCTGGCGCTGGGCCGACGCCCACGGCGGCCAGCCCATCAAGATCTTAGTGGGCCTGTTCATGTGCTTCTGCGGCTCCGCCTTCCCGGCCACGATCACCGCGGTGGAGGCCTACCGGCAGATCGGCTTCGAGCCCACCAAACGGGCTTTGAAAGTGCTGCTGGACGATTTTAAGAACGTGCAGGAGGCGAACAAGAAGGACGAGCAAAAAGATTCGTCCCTGGACGGGGTCTCGGATGTGCAGGCCTTGACGGCGGGGGAGCTCGCGGAGCGCAAGGTGCTGTTGTTCCTGCGTACGTCGGACCCGGAGGCGACGTCTTCCGCTTTATCAGCGATCACGTCGGGCTACCTCGCCGTGCTCGCGTCCCTGAAGATCAAGTTCGCCCAGGCCATTGTAGTCGGCGGCGCCATCGGGGACGTGCTGCGGCCGCCCGTGCGAAGGGCGCTGGAGCCGGCCCTCAAAAAGGCGTTGCCGGAGGACTACCACAAGTGGATCCGGCCCTTTTGTAACTACGGGTGCAAGCTCGTGGCCGTCAGTGTGGCCTGGACGCTCCAGCGCATCATCACCTCCTTCCACTCCGCCGTGCGGGGCGGCCAGATCGCGGGCGACGCTTTGGTGGTGATGCTGAAGCACGCGGGCGTCCTCAAGCACGGGCCCCACGAGTCCGTGGCAGACGAGGCCGTCGGGTATCTTCTTGCCTTCTTCGGGCTGGCCTACCAGATCAAGCACGGCTTCGCGCTGCCCTTCCCCGTCTCCGTGCTGCTGCTGCCCTTCTCCATGGTCGAGATGGGCCTGCGGTGGTGCGTGAACTCAGACTTGTAGGTGCGGGTAACTCCCTTGTTCTGACCTGACATGATGAATCACACACTAGTCTTAGTCGGGCGGCGATAGGCCGGCGGCAGCAAGTTTCTCCTGCATGGCTCAGAGTTTCGCCGCCTTTCGCGCCGTCTCTGCCGCCGCGGCATCGTCAGGTTCAGAAGAAGAGTCGCCGGCCGGCGCGAGCCCGGCCGCGGCGAGGCGCTCCTGCATTTGTTTCAACTTCGCGGCCTTGCGGGCGGATTCCGCGGCCGCGGCGTCGGCCTCGTCGGCCTTGGCGAGCCCCGCCGCCGCCAGCTTTTCCTGCATTGCGAGTAATTTAGCCGCCTTTCTTTCTTTCTCCGAAATCGGCGCCTCGACGACCTCCTCCTCGTCGTCCTCCTCACCGTCGCTAAAGTCTAACGCGACGAGCGTGGCAGGAGACCCGTCGACGGTCACCGCGTCTCCGATCGCAACGCCCGCCTTGCGCTCGACAAAGGCCAGGCCGTTTGCTCCTGAAATACTCGTCAGGACGCCCGCGGACTGGCCGCCCGCGAGCAGTTTGGCGCCCGGTTCGATGGTGATGGCCGCCTCGAACCGCAAACCGCGCAGCCGGCACCGTAATGAAGGTGCCTTGCGCCGCTTGCCCACGAGCTCCGCGCCCAGGTAGCACTTGCCCTCCGCGCAGGCGAAGGCGAGGCCGCTCTCGAGCGGACCGACGCTCTCCAGGAGCTTACTGTCGATGTCCGCGTTGAACTCGAAGCCGCTCCGCGGGCGCCCCGCCGCGACGCGCGCGCTTTCCCACGCGTCCGTCGTCGATGTGTCGGCGGCCACGACGACGCGCCCGCCAGCGCCGCGCAGCGAGGTGCCACCGAGCGCCCACGCGTCGCCGTCGCAACAGGCTTCGGCCGCGGCGAGCGACAAGACGTCGATGCCCGCCGCCCACCGCGTCAGCAGCTCCTCGTCGCCGTCACCGCCCAGCACGTCGAAGACCTTTGCGTCCGAGGCGGCGAACGACACGTCCTCGGTGACCCTGCGCTTCTCGAGCTCGCGCACGACGCTCGATGTATCCTCGCAGAGCAGCAGCCACTCGCTTTCCTCGCCGCGCGCGATTGTTACAACGTCCGTCAGCGTCGACTGGCCCGTGAGCAGGCACGCGTCGACGTGCGAGTTCGATGGCAGCGTGCTCACGTCGGCACTCAGCATCGCGTGCAGGAAGCTGCTCGCGTCCTTGCCGGTCACCGTGAGTGGTACGAGTGGTGTGCGGCGCAGGACGACGCTGGTCGCGAGGACTGGACACATGAGGAGCAGTAGCTGCATCATCATGGCTCCTTGCTCTCTGCCCTCGGCAAGCTCTCCAGCGCGTCAGCTCGTCTTGATGCAGCAATGCCGTGATGACCACTAGTGTAGCTCACACGCGCGGGAGCTCTAGAGAGGCAAGCCTGCTTGAGGCAAATGACAAAACCCGTAACATAAAACCCGTCACTAAAATATTGCACGCGGCCGCCGCGCCGCTAACCAAGCCGCTATATGATAGCAGTATACTTATTTGAGTGAGACCCACAGACTCAATCAGCAGTCGAAGTTCATATGTCTCGGCCACCTGTGCAGGGGAATCTGCCTCAGCACATAAATGAAATTAAATACACCTCCCCCCTGCCTTTTACTGCTCAGCATCTTCTGATCTTGCGGGAGTATATTGCGGACGATACGACCGACGTCAATGCGTTCGATGAGCGCGGTCGCACGCTGCTCCATTGGGTATCAGGACCAACAAATAAAGGACTCGCATTAGCGACAAAGGTTGATCTGGCTCAGCGCTTGCTGGCTCGTGGCGCCGACATAAATTTCTGCGATCAGGACGGGTGGACCGCGTTGCACACGGCGGCCTGGGGAAATAAGCCAGGGCGGTAGAAATGGTCTCGTGCCTCGTCGCCGCTGGTGCGGACCTTGAAAAGAGAACTTATTCTGCGAAGAACTCTTTCACGCCACTCGGGGGCGCCCTCAATCATCACGGTCGCGCAATTGGAATTGCTGCCATCCTAGTAGGACTCCACGGCGTCCACGCGGGTGCTTCTTTGGACCGCGTCTGGGGCGACTTATCAGCCGAGCAGCGTTTAGCACAGGAGCGAGATAGCCCCCACTTCCGCTCGCTAAAAGAACTTGTGAAAAGAGCCCGGAGCACCCGGACGCGCAGAAACATCGCACGCCTCCGGAGCTACGCAACCCGCAGCCGCGCGTCGGTCGGAGTTCGGCTCCTCGACCGCCGCGCCTTGACGACGGTCCACTACTACAATTCGTTGTTCGGGCTCCCCGACGAGCTCTTCAAGAAGATAGTCCGCAACATCTAAGCATTAACAAAATAAAATTATGGGAACGGTGCGGGGTTTTGCTTTTTTCCATCAATGTCCAAAAATCTTAGGCGTCCTTTTAGAAATCGTACTTCGTAATCGTTTTTAAGGATTATGTCATGAAACCAACTAGTACACGTCCTCGAGGGAATCAAAAGGACTATTGTCTTACCTTTAACAGCTTCAAGGTGGGCTTTTTTCAATCCACCCAATTCCATGTTTTTTTGTAGATTTTAAATTTCCATACGGAGGATTACAAAATGTGCTATTAGCCCATTCTTCGATTTCAAGACCATTAGTTGAACATGATTCTTTCAATGGGCACGGGTCAAAATTATCGAAATTAAATTCTTTATCAAGTTCCATATACAAATCCCCAGGAGTACCGTGGCTATTTGTTTTTGATCTATGAATATAACCAGTCGCTTAATTTATGTTATATATTTAACCATCTATGAATATAACCAGTCGCTTAATTTATGTTATATATTTAACGATATATTGGTCTAAAACGTGCGGGTATTTGAAAAAGACATTAATAAATCTTAAAAAAGATCTTCCGTGAATATTTTATAAGATTCGTGTTTTAAAAAATTATCAAATCCATTTTTAAAACCATCGAATTCTTTTAAAACCCGAACTTAAAAGATCTTCACGGAAGCATACCCGAATCTTAAAAGTTCTTCACGGGAGCATACCCGAACTCTAAATGATCATATCCAAATTTAAAAGATCTTACCCTGACGGAGATATACCCGAATTTTAAAAAATCATATCCAAATTTAAAGAATCTTGCCCCGGCGGAGCCTCCGAGGAGAGTTCTGAGCGTAGCGAAGAGCTCTCCGAGGAAAAATATATGACGCATTTCAGGGCGTTCTTTTTCGAAATTGAGCCAGAGGCGATTGATTTTGAAAACGACCCCTGAAGAGTGTCATATATATTTTCCCGCCAGTCGACGTCGGGACGAGACGAAGACACATCGTTGCTACTTACTCGTCATCACTCAGGTCCTCCGCGATCCCCCGCGCCTTCGCCGGGCGGATCAGCGACGGGTGCAGGCGCTCGCCGTACATCTCGAGCAGGTGCTCCGAGAGCGCCGTCGCCATGAGGAAGCGCCGGCCGTCACGCTTGCACTCGTAGGGGAAGGTGCGCTCGGCGGCGCGGTCCCGCGTCACGCCGCGCGAGAACTGGTCGTTCAGCGTCGCGCCGTTCGTCGTCTGGAGCCGGTTGTTGCGGCCGAAGATGGCGTCGTCGTCGCGCGTCACGCCCTGCCGCTGCGGGTCCAGGACGTCGTCCTGCAAGCCGCCGTTGCGCACGCCGACCGCGGCGCTGACGTAGCCGAAGATGCCCGACGGGTTCTGCCGGTGCTTCTGCGGAATCCGCTGCGCGGCGAGGGCGGCGTCGCTCATGGTCATCCACGCCGGCGAGATGGCGCCGCAGCCGCGGCCCGACGGCAGGGGCAATTTTGGCCGCGGCGCGGGGCCTTCGGGCCGCGGCGCGGGGCCCTCGGGCTGCGGCGCGGGGCCCTCGGGCTGCGGCGCGGGGCCCTCGGGCTGCGGCGCGGGGCCCTCGGGCCGCGGCGCGGGGCCCTCCACCGGCCGGGGCGCGGGGCCGACGGCGGGCGCGCCGCCGGGGTAGATGCGCCGCGGCTTCGGCTTCGCCGGCGGCGCCTCCTGCCCCGGCGAGCGCGAGCGGCGGCGGTCGCCGCTCCGGCTGCGCGGCGGCGGCGTGCGGCGGTCACGACGCGGCGACGGCGAGCGGCGCCGCCGCCTCGGCGACGGTGAGCGACGCCGCCTCGGCGAGGGCGACCGGCGCCGTCTCGGCGA
>Ga0114994_10001252_pt1 | contig 18144 bp, 12 predicted proteins | sample ArcticOcean_MG_C_9_FD_87043 | JGI IMG/M metagenome (GOLD analysis project Ga0114994, IMG submission 87043) | Marine microbial communities from western Arctic Ocean - ArcticOcean_MG_CB2_152 | ecosystem: Environmental > Aquatic > Marine > Oceanic | place: Arctic Ocean: Canada Basin | collected...
AGGTAAGTAAGAAAAATAGAAAAAATAAGAAAAATAAGAAAAATGTTATTGAAAGCGACAGCGAAGAGGAGGACTATGATGAAGAGGAGGATGAGGATATGCCCAAAACACTTCGTAACGGCAAAAAGTTCAATATTATATTTACTATTGGAAACGGTAAGAATTTTGAAGTCGATTTGGAAGACGATGAAGAATCGGACGAAGATTATGATGATGAAGATTATGATGAAGATTATGATGAAGAGTATGAAGAAGATGAAGATTCTGATGAAACCGACGACGACGAAACCGAGGATGATGAAGAAAATTCCGGTAAAGTAAAGAAGCTTTCAGAGGAAGATCTCGATAAAGAACTTCAAACTGCAAAAACATCCCGTCTTCAACTAGAAGAATTGTCCAAGGCTAACGATGGTTCTTCTTTCTATAAGAAAATGATCGATAACGTTGACAAAGAAATTAAATCATATGAAAAGCAAAAAAATCGCTTTTCGAAGAAGGAAAAGGCGAAAAATCAACACAAGTTTATTGATAATTTGCGGAATAAAAATATTATGAATGACGCGGCATTCTTCAAGAAGTTGTCCGTTAAGGAACAAAAGAAAATATTGGAACAAATGGATGAGGTTAATCAAATCTGTAAGCTGGAGAAGCCATACAGACTCAGTCTTCTTGAATCTGATATTCCAGCACAATTCAAAGCATCCGCTATCAAGAAAATTAATATGTTGAGAAACATGGAACCCGGTAGCGGAGAGTTTTACAAGATCAAGAACTGGGTCGATACTTTCATGAAAATACCATTTAATAAATATGACAATATGTCCATTACTAGAGAGGATGGTATTGAAAAATCAAGTGAATTCCTAGAATCAGCTAAGAGCAGACTAGATGATGCTGTATTTGGTATGGATGATGCTAAGATGCAAATCATGCAATTTGTCGGTCAGTGGATTTCCAATCCTTCCGCTACTGGTACTGCCCTCGCAATTAAGGGACCCATGGGTACTGGTAAGACTACTCTTGTAAAGGAAGGTATCAGCAAAATTCTAGGAAGAGAATTCGCATTCATCTCACTCGGCGGTGCTACAGACAGTAGTTTCTTGGAAGGTCATTCCTATACTTATGAAGGAGCTGTTTGGGGACATATCGTAGATATTCTGATTAGATGTCAAACCATGAACCCTGTCATTTACTTTGATGAGTTAGACAAAGTTAGTGATACCCCAAAGGGGGAAGAAATTATTGGTATTCTAACCCACTTGACAGACACATCTCAGAACTCACAGTTTCACGATAAATATTTCTCGGAAATTGATTTTGATTTGAGCAGATGTCTATTCATCTTCAGCTATAATGATGAGAGCAAGGTTAACCCTATTCTTCGTGATAGAATGTACAGAATTCAAGTTCCTGGGTATCAGAAGAAGCAAAAGCAAATCATTTCCAGTAAGCATCTCATGCCTAAGATTAGAAGTGAAGTTGCATTTGATGAAGGTGATGTAATTATTCCAGAGGACACTATTGACTATCTTGTCGATGAGTACACCAACAAGGAAGAAGGTGTTAGAAATTTGAAGAGATGTATTGAAATTATTCACACCAAGCTTAACCTTTATCGTCTTATGAAGCCAGATACGAATTTGTTTGGTAAGGAGAATACCCTGAAGGTTGAGTTTCCATTCACAGTTACAAGAGATGTTGTAAAACAACTTATCAAGCGCGAGGATAATGGCATGAGAGAAATTATGAATTCGCTCTATGTTTAGATAGATAAAATTTTAATGTAATATAATTAATTAACTATTTTTTAATTATATTATCATATTATATTATTATGTCTGATCAAGGAGTACAACCAAAAATTACAGGAAAAAGAGAAGAAAGGGATCCTGAAGGACTAAGAACAAGTCAAGAAGGGGTTATAAGAGGAGAACCTAAAGCTCTATCTGATAAAGAAAAGATAAAAATAGACGCTAAAAATAAAGTTAATAACCAAGCACACCTAGAAGCAGAAGAGCTAGAAGTACCAGGATATAAATATGACGACTACCAATATAGACAAAGTATCGAGGCTTATTTTGATGGGAATTTTTTACCAGCATTACAGCACCCTCAGTATGAAGCATATAATTTTTCTCCTATGTTTAAAATTTTACAAAATTCACCTGGCAAAACATTTACTACGGATAAACAAGCCGTTTTTAATATGATATCAACTGCTACAGCAGAAGAGACCCAAGAGGTAGAAGTATCCACTCTCTTACCTAAAATTATGCATGCCGAAATGACAAAATTAATGAATGAAATGAACTACCGCACCATGGATATACAAGTTAGAATAAGTTATTTACAAGAACTTAAAAAGTATATGATTGATAACCCATCACAATATTTAAATGGCATTTCTTCTACAATTGGATGTCCAGTTAGAACATTTATGTCTGGTGCAACCACTACACAATTAAGAAAAGTTAATGAATTAATAACAACAACTATATTTCCTGACATTAGTACGCAAATTATAATGAATAACCCACTAACAGAAAAAGACAATCAAAATATAATAAAATATCCAGATAGACCACTTCATCAACAAGTTAATTGTTGTATATGCGGGCTTCCAGGAACAGACCACAATCCTCTAACAGATATTGAACATGTTATTTCTTCACAACTATTAATGATAATAGCAATTAATCCAGGATTATTTATAGCTAAAACCACAGATGGAGAGATAGATGACGATAGTGTAATATCAGCGACAGCGAACGAAATAGCAGATAATAATTGGATTAATTATGTTTGTGAACGTTTTGGCGATCCCACGGGAGGAGGACCACGTCCAACTCCTGAGGGATTAAAAAATATAGTAAAATCGATGTTTTTACCAGCACATGAATATTGTAACCGGACAATTAAAAGCGAACACTCGCCATTTAGTAGTAATAATGGAATAATATCTATGACAGACGCAACTTGGGGGAAATATGAAAATAGTGTTATTATACCAAGTATTGACCTTCAAAAAACACTATATTCCTCCGATCTTTTAGAGACACATAAAAAGGCATGGATAGAGAATCAAAAAGCAATCTTTCAAAATATCTCGTATTTGTTATCTTCTTTAATGAATGCTGATCTAACTAATAGTCTTAAATTACTCTATAATATGAGAAGTCCTCAGGGTGACGGTACTCCTGACCCATCTATAGACTTCCCAAGGCAAACATACAAAATGATATTATCTGATATTACAGGAGGTAAATTATCAACAAAAGGGGAAATAGATGACATATTTAAAGACGAAGAACTAGTAGTGTTATTTAGTAATTTTATGTCTGTAGCATGTATTAATACATTCTCTAGATTAGCATTTAGTAGTAGTTCTAGAAAATGTGTTTATGATTGGTATTCTTATTTAGGATTAGATCAGGCAAAAATAAAAAAATTGCCAGACGCTGATGCTACAAATAAAATATATAAAGCATATAATATCGCAAAAAAAAAAGATGATAGTTTTGAGATTTATAGTGCATATCAGGTATTGAGTGATAACACACTCCGTAACGAGTATAATAACTTGAGTAGAACACTACAAGAAATACAAGTAAAGGCTAAAACTGACCATGAACCTGTAGATTCTCACGGTTCTGACAGTTCTGACAGTTCTGACAGTTCTGACGGTTCTGAACTTGTACCCACGCCTCTTAATGATAATAAAGCATATCGAGCTGCTTCTGTTGCTACCGAAAAACAAAAAGCAGATCAACGTGCTTATGATGCTACCGAAAAACCAAAAGGAAATTTTTTTCTCGCTGCTGCTGATATAGAGGCTGAAGCACCTTTTCATGAATCAGAAATTTCAGAATTAACAAATCCAACTCAAAGTCAAAATAGAGGCGGAAAAAGAACAAAAAGACGCAGAGGAAGAGGAAAGAGTAAAAAGAAGGTTACCCGAAAAAAGAGAGTAAAAAGACGAAAAACTGTCAAGAAAATTAAAAGAAAGAGAAGAAGAACCCGGAAGCGTTAAGATTAGTAGAGTTCACCATCCATGTAATAAAAATATTTATTTTATATTGTAAAAAATTGATTTAAAGTTTTTATATAATAAATATGTAAACAAATAATGTCAGAACATATCGAAACTTTAATGAAAAAATCTGCGGTTGAGAGAGAAAATGGTTGGACGAAACTAACGTCCGAAGAAATTGGAAAAGAGCTTGATTGTAATGCGAACACTTTTCGAACAATCACCATAGGAAACGAGTCTACCTGTGGTCAAGATGGTATGGTATGTGATTCTTCCACCGAAATAAAGATAAAGGATATTTTGAATAAATACAACGTGATTGATTATAAATTAAGACATATTCATACACCACATGTATATGCAACTCAAGTTATTTTGAAAGAAGAATCATATCAAATTTTCATAGCTAAGGTTATCTAATAAATTATAAAAATTAAAAATTATTATAATTTGTTTAAATTTATTTAAATATTACCACTTGTTCTGTTACCTCCACGAGTAGCTAAATGGTTTATTTGATCCTTTGACAAGCAAGCACATCCAGTAGATGAACTTACAGAACTAGGGCAACATTCAGGTTTAAATTGAGTACCACTATAAAAATCCAACTGTCCCTCAGGAAGAGGTATTTTTGTACTTTCAAAGTCTTGTTCCATGTACAAAGGAGCCGCACTACCTCCAGTTCCATTACTCCAGCTCTTATCTATGTCAGCCCCCATTTTATAATCAAGTCCTGCCCCCTTAGATGACAATTGTTTATTTATCATAACTAATCCCTCTTGTACGCCGACACGTGAACATCCACACAGTAAATGACAACCCATAATAGCAAATAAAATTGCCGCAATTAGCACCGTTTGGAAATGAATAACAATTCCGAATACATTAACTGATTTTTTTCCGAATAATGACAACTCCATATATAAATAATACAGATAATTATTCTAAATAATGGTCAATTAAATAATCATAATCATATACTTTTAAAAAGTCAACGTAAAAATAGTTTTTATCAGTAATTAGGTGATATATTTTATCGCAGCCTACTTGGCCTAAATTAGTAGATTTAACCGATTGTATAGTTTTAATTCCTCCTAAACAGCTTTCATGAAGTATATTTGGAGTACACCTTAATAATAAAGAATTTACCTCATGAGTTGTTATATCACGAGCTTCGATTTCTACCACACCCAATACTTTAATATTATCATCTAACATATCATTAACATTAATGTCTTTTATTTGAGTAATAGTTTTGTCAGATAGTTTAATATTCGTATTTCCATGAAATCCACCGGTGAAATTCTTGAACAGACCATAGTTTTTATAAAGTTGTCCTTTACCAACAACCCCCGATTTATCTAACTTATCTAAAACAGTTGATGTTATTTCGTCATAATCTAAAAATTCATTATCTTTAGTTTGGATTGTTTTTGAAAAGGTGAGTAAATTATAAATAATATCATCATCGTACTTTATACTTTGGGCGGCGGGACAATCTTTAACATATATCCATTCTCCTAAATATTTTACCTTATGATTTCCCGAAACAGTAACATCGTTCATTTTATACATATTATTTTTCTCGTGATCACCTGATAATTTAAAAATACCATACACACTATTGTTTCCTTTTAATTTATCATTCATTTTAATATCTGATATTTTTTTAGATGTATTATTTTTCATTATAATGTTAGTATCTTTATCGAAACAAAAAAAGCGGGGTTTACTTATTCTTGGTTTCCGTACATTGGAAAACCCCAAGTCCCCCAGTACAGGTGGAAATCCGTTAGCCATCTGCACCATCATAGATATTAAAACCGCAATAAATACAATCAATATAATACCAACAGGAATACCAATAATACTAAACATGGCAGCAATAGCAACTACAGTGGCAACAACTGTTAAATTAAGCATAAGTGAAAAAATTGCTTTAAATGATGATACTAGTGCAAAATATAATCCTAATGTTCCCATTAAAGCACTAGTTAGAATACCAATAATTTTATTAATAAAGTCTCGTATAGATACAAATAATTTTTGAAATTCAATAAACATATTCATAATTTGTCCCATAATATTTTCAATAAAATCGGTAAAATTCCCCCTGAATTTTGCAAGATAATCTCTCATATTATTTAATGAAGCAGAAAATGATCCCCAAATATTAGTTAAAGAATTTAAACTTGATAATATAGGCATAGTGGTTGCATGAGATGATTTTTTAGCCATATCATTTAAACACCCCTGAAAATTATGATTTGCGTATTCACCTGCAGACATACTACCATCTTTGGGTGGGTTAATTATACCTGCCAACGCCATATTTTGAGGCTGACAGCGAACCTCATTCCAATTATCAGCAATATATTCTTTTGAGTCAAGTAAGTTAAAATATACTACTATCAATACCGTAATAAAAATGATAAATAATGAATATATCCAATCAGGACCATATTTTGACATATAAGTAAAATCGTATAATTTATCCATATTTTTCATAAATCTATCCATATAAATAACTTTGATAATTAAAGTTATGCAATATTTAAAATACTATTAAATAGTGTATTGTAGTTTGGGACACGTTCTTTAACTGTATCAGTACCCAACGTAATCTTGTTATAATAATCGTTTTCTGTTAACAATATAAATTGTAACTCGTCTGAATTTTGATTTATAAATTTAACTACACCAAATACCAAATTATTATTTTCTAATATATCACCTGGTATAATATCTTCATGTTTTTTATTAGTTAAATCATTCATAGTAACTAATGTAGTATCTGTATGAAGATTTTCATTTATATATTGATTTTGTTTAGATAAATTATTTGATTTTAATAAATATTGAGATGTGCCTAAAGTGATCTCATTCCAATCACTATAATTATAACCATCAATATTTATTATTGCACTATCCATTATAAAATTATACAAGTATTTGTCTTTGTTATTTTCGATCTTGGTTGCTTCATTCACGCTTGAAATAGGTACTAATTTATCACCCAAATATATTTTATGACTCTCAGTACATATTATATTTGTATTATTCGTTTTTAAACTATACATCGGTGTTTTTTTATCATTTAATAACCATACTGTTCCCTTAACATTAGTATTATAAATTGTATCCCCAATATTTATCTTATCTACTGATGTATATTTAGTTTCATTAGATATCCTGTCAATAATTGGTATCTTTGTATCACGTGAAAAACAAAAAGGGTTTGGTAGTCTAAACCTTTGAACAGTTCTAACAGCCCCACCCACAGGGCCTTTCCATAGACTATTTAATGCTTTAATAGAACCATCTACAAAATATAAAAATGTAATTATTACACCCATTATTTTGTGAAACAGATCCCGCATGGATATTGTTAATTTCTGAAATTCAACAACTGTATTTACAAAAGCACCATAAATAAATTCTACAATACTTACAATCTTGCTTCTAATCTCCGATACAAAGCCTCTTACATTTTGTAATGTTCCTTGAAATTGTGTGCCTACATCTGTAAGAGAATTCATACCATGGTTTATTGGAGCTAACATATAACTCATGAATGTTGATTGAGTATTTTGGACACAACCATAAAAATTTGATGTTGTATCGTGTCCAAACGTCGATGCGAACGGCATTACAGATGGGTTACATTTGTATTCCCCCCAATTATCATTTATATCATCATACATCGATACAAATACTGCATAAAGGTTAAATGATATGATTATGATAAATATTAATATTGTTAATATCCAATTCGTAAAGTCCATATATTATAATTTTATAAAATTAAATTATAATATACATATTTATTTTCATTTGGTCTTTCGTTGGGATTTCTTGGATTTTCTTTTACGAGTTCTCTGCTTTTTTCCTCCAACTCGTTTACCGGTTTGGTGTAGTATTTCATTTACGGTTGCGTTAGGGTATTGGTGTGCCCAAGATTTAAGTTCATTACTAACTGGATAAGGTGGTCCCGCCATAGGTAGTTCTGTTGGGGGTGTTGCCCTTGGTAAAGTAGCCCTATCAATTGTATCTCCAACACATTTACTGCAGTTACTCCATGCAGGTCCTTTACCATGTCTTTTACGTGTTCGACGTTTTTTTCCACCAACCACCAAACCATCCATCTCAGCAGCGTCGTATTCGGCTTCGTTATACTCCTTATCAAATTCATTACGCATCCTTGATACCCTCTGACTAGGTGCGGGCTTTCCCGGTGTATTAGGAATAGACAATACATTTCCAGATTGTTCATTACGTTTATGATTCTCTGCATTTTCCTTATCCTGTATTGCGTTATGTTCCTGTTGTTCCTGTGCATGTGGAGACAATACTTGTTTACTGTTTTTATTCGCCAGCTTTTCTTCTAATGACACTCCAGAGCGAGGTCGTTTATTGTTGGGTTTGTCCTCAAATCCGTCATACCCCCCCTTCTTTTTTGTTGTTTTCCCGCCTTGCTTGGCGTTAAAATGGCCTGCTAAATCCATATTATAACCCATTAACTGAGCGTGACTGTTAGGTTGTGACATCGATTTAGCTCGGTGTTTTGTTCCTCCATTTCGTTTTTTATGTTTTCTGGATTTTCTGGATTTTCTGGATTTTTTGGATTTTCTGGATTTTCTGGATTTTCTGGATTTTCTGGATTTTCTGGATTTTCTGCCACCTCTAATCGGTGCCTTACCAGTATCATTATCAAATTTGGATCCTTCTTGAGTATCAACAGATAATTTAGCCAATTTACCATAGAGAGCATTTTGTTCATCTGACCCACCTACTACATTTGGAACAAGAGGACCTGTTTCTGCGCCTCCAACCATACTATTAATTTCATTTTGTACTTTAGATGAATGTAATATATCTTTTGTAGCACAATCGGCTGGCCCCCCACATCCGCTTGTATTTGCATAAACCGGTTGAGTTAACTGATACTTCATATATAATATATAAATATTAAATAAGGATAAATATTATTATTTAAATAAATAATATAATAATATAGATAATGAACGACAAAGACAGACTTCAATTACAACAAATGCTAAAAGCCAACGATTTTGAAGACCAAACTAGTAAAATTCGAACTTTAAAACACAGTGAGTTAATTAAAAATGATGTTTCTAAATTAGCCAAAATTTGTTTTGTGCACGGAGAAATGAGAGAGAATAATCAATCAAATTATAATGATTTATGTTTTAAAGAATGCCCATTTTTACATAAAAACTATACTGATATTTTTAATAAAGTAAAAAATGATGAAATGAATTTGGCTATTTTAGGGAAGTTTTTAGAAGTATTAGGTCAAATTGAAAATGATGAGATTGATCAAAATGAGGGTTCTTACGCAATTGGAATGTTACTAAAAAAAATGTATATAGATTGTGCTCTAAAGAAAGCAGATACTATTAATAAAGAATATGACGCCGATGAGCCCGAGGAGCCCCAAAAAGCAGTTGCTGATATATCATGGTCAACTTTTAAGAAAATGAATAATTGATTTAAAAATAGAACAATAATTAATATATGTCCAAATTAATTATTGTTGAATCCCCCGCAAAATGTAAAAAAATAGAATCGTTCCTTGGAAGTGATTATATATGTCTTGCAAGCTATGGTCATATTACATGTCTTCCTAGTTTGAACAATATTAATTTTGAAAACTATAAAATTGATTTTGAAATAGCAAAGGATAAATCAAAACAAATATCCAAATTAAAAGCTGCTTTGAAAAAGGTGAATGAGGTTATACTTGCAACAGACGATGATAGAGAAGGTGAAGCAATTGCTTATCATTTATGCAGTGTACTGCAACTAGACCATACACGCACAAAAAGAATAATATTTAATGAAATTACCAAAAGTGCACTTGAAAAAGCAATAAAATCACCCACAATTGTTAATATGGATATAGTACATGCTCAGAATACTAGACAAATATTAGATTTATTAATCGGGTTTAAATTTTCCCCTATTCTGTGGGAACAAATATCTAGAAATAATAAAAATGGTTTATCTGCTGGGAGATGTCAAACGCCAGCATTAAAAATTATATATGAAAATCAAAAGGAATATAATAATCAAGAACCAGTTGAGGCTTATTCAACGATTGGGTATTTTACAAGTAAGAATATACCCTTCGAATTGACAACAAACATCGATACGAAGGATGAAATCGAAAAATTTTTAGAAGAAACAGTAAATCATGATCACATATTAAGCGTCAGTTCTCCAAAAGAAATAATTAAAGCCCAACCAATACCATTAATAACATCTTCTTTACAACAACAAGCCAGTAATAATTTTCATTGGAGTCCCAAAGAAACGATGTCAATTGCACAAAAATTGTATGAAAATGGTTATATAACATACATGAGAACAGATAGTAAAAAATATAGTGAAGAATTTGTAGAAAAGTGTGAAAAATATATTGAAAATAATTATGGTAATGAATATGTAAATGACAATAGCAATATTATAAATACCAAAAATTCAAAAACAAAAGATAAATCCGATAAAAAGGTTGAAGCACAAGAAGCACATGAAGCAATTAGACCGACAAGCATAGAATTGGTATCAATCGCTGATTCTAAAATACCGAATAAAGAAAAAACGTTATATAAATTTATAAGAAATCACACCCTTAAATCATGCATGAGTTCAGCGAAATTATCTCGTAGATCATGTACCATGTCTGCCCCATTCAAATATAATTATCTATATAATAGCGATATTGTTATATTTAAAGGATGGAAAGCGGTAGATAATAAAAACGAGAATGACGAATATTATAATTTGTTACCATTATTGAATAATAAAACATCTGAATATAATAAAGTAAAGTGTAAGGTTTCTATTAAAAATTTAAAACAGCATCTAACTGAAGCAAAACTGATTTCTATACTGGAAGACAAGGGTATTGGTAGACCGTCCACTTATTCAAATATTCTTGAAAAAAATAAAGAGAGGGGGTATATTGAAAAAACAAATGTAAAAGGTTTTGAAAAGGAGTGTATTGATTACGAATTGATTGAAAATGAAATTGACACAATAGTTGAAACGAGAGTATTTAATAATGAAAATAACAAATTAATTATTACACCACTAGGAACAGTTGTTTATGAAACACTAAATCAGTATTTTTCGGATATATTCAATTATGAATATACCGAAGAAATGGAAAAGGTATTAGATGATATTTCACATGGCAATAAGGAATATAAAGGATCATGTAATGAATATAAGAAGTGTATAGAAGAATTACTAAAAGATTACAAAAAAAACAAACCCCAAAAAACGGCATTTAGAATTGACGAAAATCACGAATATATATTTGCAAAAAATGGACCCGTTATAAAATGTACAATAGGTGATTGTGTAACATTTAAATCATGTAAAAAGGATATTAATATTGAAAAAATAGAAAATGATGAATATACACTTGATGATTTATTAGAAGAAAAGACAGAACGTATACTTGGAAAATTGGACAGTAAAGATATAATATTAAAAGTAGGTAAATATGGAGCGTATATAAACTATAATGATCAAAATATATCTGTTAAACATATAGAGAAGAGTGTAAATAGAATAAATATATCAGATGTAATCGATCTTATCGGTACAGGGTCAAGAAGTAATTATATACGAAAAATTAATGATGATTATCAAATTAAAAAGGGAAAGGATAGTAAATCAGATTATATAATGTATAAAACACCCCAGATGAAAAAGCCTCAATTTATTAGCCTTAAGAAATTTGAAGGAGATTATGTAAAATGTGACATAGATGTTATACTTGAATATATTAATACAAATACTAAATAATTAAAATGTAAATAGAATATATGTCTAGCACAACAAATACAAATGGATTTTTTACTGTCTTTATTTCAGTACTTATATTTTCTGCACTCATACTTAATTTTGTCTCATATAGTAAAATTGGTGTAAAGGGATATATAAATGAATATTTACATATGGGTATATTTGTGATGTATCTATTCTTATTAGTAACACAATGGTTAACTCCAGTAAATAATTATATGAAAGGAGCATTTGACCCAAGCTTTCACAGTAGTATACTTATTGATAGCATTCCACGACTTATATTTTTAGGAGCTATTTTTTATACAGGAATAATAGAAACAACCACAGGACCATCTTTAGCAAAAATGGTAAAGGACGAAATGGGACAAGAAGTTACACAAGAAAAGGTTTTGTATGAATCCTATGATGACTATTTTACTTTCAAACTTCTTGCTGATATATTTTTATTTGTGATGTTTCTATTTATAGTTACATTTGCATTTGCAAATGAAAATATTATTTCATCTGTGTATGAAAATCGTGAAAGTATTAAACACTGGGGAGTTTATGTTGGTTTTGGTGCATTTACTGTATTACATTTTGTTTTCCAAGGACTAAGACACGATATTCTAAAGAATTTCTTAACAGATGGTTTTCAAATAATACCAAAGAAATTTCTTAAGGGTTTTAATAAGTAACTCTTCTGCAGTATAATAAAATAAATAATTTATAAAATAATGATTTATAAATTATTAAAATGCTATAAAGAAGTATTAGTGTCAATAAATTTAAACGTCAAACCATAGGTGTCTTCCGTTTCCCATATACCAGATATTTTTAGAACGACCCTAAAATTTTCATAATTATCTTTCAGAGTATTATTAGAAAATAACTTTATGTGTTTTTGATTGAGAAGATCTCTTATTTGTAGTATAGGTCTTTTATCTTTTACGTCTAGTCTACTTAATATTGTGTTTTCAATAGCGACCATCTTTGATATTTCATTTTGATTTAATATGGTATGATTAATATAACATTTATATTTATTGTAATATTTTTTAATAACGGCATTTTGGATATTTATCATAAAGTGAAGACTGTTTAATGAATAATTATTTGGATTGTATACTAATCTTCTAAAAATGCTATTTTCTATGATAGTATTTTTTATTGCCTCACTAAAAAAAACATTATTAGCGTCATATGTATTATAATTTATAAGTATATTCATGTAGTACTATATTATGATAATATATTAATTATTTTTATGTATTTATAATACAATTTATTTATATGTAGTTATTAATGAAAATATTAATAACTGGAGGAAATGGTTTAGTTGGAAGTGCAATAAAAGAAGCTGTTTTATTGGGAGAAAAGAGAAAGGATAACAAAATATGTAAAAATGAATATCTATTTATATCTAGCAAAGACTGTGATCTAACCGATATAAAAAATACACATGACTATTTTTCTAAATGTAACCCAGATGCGGTTATTCATTTAGCTGCGTACGTTGGTGGTTTATTTAGAAATATGACAGAAAAAATAAACATGTATGAAATTAATACACAAATAAATTACAACGTATTGAAAGTATGTGATAAATTAAATATTAATAGAGTTCTATCATGTTTATCAACATGTGTTTTTCCTGATAAAACATCATATCCCATTAATGAAGAAATGTTACACGATGGGCCACCACATAATTCAAATGATGGATATGCATATTCAAAACGAATGTTAGAAGTTCATTCAAGAATGTATTATGAAAACAAAAATAGATTATATAATTGTATCATTCCAACAAATATATATGGTAAATATGATAATTTTTCTTTAGAAGACGCCCATGTTATACCTGCCTTGATACATAAATGTTTTATAGCCAAAAACGAAAAGAAAGAATTTATTGTAAAAGGTTCAGGTAAACCTCTAAGACAGTTTATATATAGTGTTGATCTAGCCAATTTAATATTAAAAGTGCTATTTAATTATGAAGACAAAGAACCCATTATATTATCCGTTTCTGAGAAAGAAGAAGTAAGTATCGAAAACGTTGCGAGAATTATTGCAAAATGTTTTGATTATGACCATATGATTAAATTTGATGCTAACTATGCAGACGGTCAATTTAAAAAAACAGCCGATAATACAAAATTAATGAATTTATATCCAGATTTTAAATTTACCGATATTTCCGAAGGAATTAAAACATCAGTTAACTGGTTTAATGATACACCTAGTTGTTTAATTAGAAAATAAATATAAAGTTTTCTCTCTATACTACTTATATGTCGTCAAATAAAAAGGATGGTATTTTTAAATTATATTTCGATTTAACTGATAAATATATAAAAGAATATGGGAAAAATACAATTGTTTTATTACAAGTAGGAAGCTTTTATGAAATGTATGGTATGAAAGACAAGCATGGAGCAATAAATGGAAGCAATATACAAGAAGTTTCTTCAATTTGCATACTTAATGTAAGACCAAAGCAAATTAAATATAATGAAACTGAGATTGTTATGGCAGGTTTCCCTGATAAAATTACGACATTAGAGAAATATGTATCTTATATTAATGAAGCCGGATTTACATCTATAATCTGGTCTCAAGATAATGATGATCCAACAGTTAGGCAATTGGAAAAAGTGATTAGTCCAGGAACGTTCTTTTCAAATAATGATGTTAAAATTTCTAATAATATAACGTGTGTATGGTTTGAAGTTACTAAGCCAACACAAAAAAGAAATCAGATCATGTACTGTGGAGTAGCGAATGTAAATAATATTACAGGAGATACCTGTTTATTTGAATATAACACAATTTATGATAATTCACATACTATATTTGATGAATTACAAAAGTTCATTTCTATTAAAAATCCAAGTGAGGTAATAATTGTTTCTAGTTTCACAGAGTCTGAAATTAACAAAGTTATCCAATATTCAGGTATAAATACTAATACAATACACATATTTAATGAAAATGATGAAAATATTAAAAAATCAACCGAACAAGTATATCAATATGAAACTTTTAATAGATATTTCAAATCTAAAATTTATAATACAGATAGTCTGATTATGGAAAAAACAACAGCCCTTCAATCTATTACGTTTTTACTAGATTTTATATATAAACATAATCCATCATTAACACGTCACCTTAATTATCCTACATTTGATAATAATGATACAGATTTACTTTTGGCGAACCATACTTTAGAACAGTTGAATATAATTCCAGATAATAACTATAAAGGCCGCCTGTCTTCTCTCATGAATCTCTTAAACTATTGTAAAACATCTATTGGAAAGAGGAAGTACGAATACGATCTTACTCATCCTACAGTAAAATCTTCAGAGTTAATGAGAGAATACAATATGACAGAATATCTATTAAATAATTACAGTATTATTGAATATATAAGAATTAATTTTAATGTTCATGACTTAGCATATTTGTTGAGAAAAGCAATAATGAAGAAGATAACACCGATAGAAATATCATATATATTAAAAAGCATACGAACTATCCAAAATGTTTACAATCATACATTACAATATGACACATTAATTGAGTATATTTGTATAATAATGGATATGGATATAGTCTCTGGATGCTCAGATATTATTAATACAATTGAGTTCGCCTATAATATTGATATTTGCGAAACAAATGAAACATATGATATTGATATTGATATTTTCAATAAGGGATATGATACAGAACTAGACAATTATACAGACGAATTAAATGATTATATGAACGATATTGAAAAAATAAGAAAGGAGTTTGATAGTTTTATTAAAAAAAAGGAAAAGAAGCCAAATACAACTGATTATGTTAAAATTGACACTGCCGATAAAAAAGGGCTTTGTTTAATAACTACAAAAACAAGATCAGGAAAACTGTGTACATATATCGACTCCCTCCCGTCTGAACTAAAAAAAGATATATATTGGTTAGACAAATTAACCTGTATTGGATCTACTCAAAATAACGTAACTATTGAAAATAAAGGGATTAATGAACTTTTCTCAAAAATAAATGCTTTGCGTAAGAAAGTGAAGATAAGAGTGAATGAATTACATTTAAATTTTTTGGATTTCTTTGTAGAAAAACATGAATCTTTTAATAATATTATAAAATACGTAGAAATCATCGATAATATTCAGAATAAAGCGTTTGTTGCACGCAAATATAATTATTGTAAACCAGAAGTTCTCTCTCTTCTCTCTTCATCATCGTTTGTAAGTGTAAAAGATCTTCGTCATCCGTTGATTGAGAACTTGTACACAGAGGAGTATATATCCAACGATTTAGAATTAGGAAGAGAGAACAGTGGGTTATTACTTTACGGTACAAATGCAGTTGGAAAAACAAGTTTAATAAAAGCCTTAGGTATGAGTATCATTATGGCTCAATGTGGATATTATGTACCTGCAAGTCATTTTCAATTTGTACCATACACTAAAATCTTCTCTCGAATTCTTAATAATGATAATTTATTTAAAGGATTATCTACGTTTGCGGTAGAAATGACTGAATTAAATGTAATTTTAAATGAATGTGATGAAAACAGTTTGATTTTAGGGGATGAATTATGTTCCGGTACAGAAATGGACTCGGCTAAAGCAATATTTGTTTCGGGTCTACATACTATACATGAATCTAAATCTTCTTTTATGTTTGCAACACATCTACATGAAATTGCTAGTTATTCCGAAATAGAAAACATGGAACGTCTCTCTATGAAACATATGACTGTTCACTATGATAGAGAGAAAGACCTTTTGATATATGATCGTACTCTAAAAGATGGCCCGGGAGAAAGTATGTATGGGTTAGAAGTTTGTAAATCTCTGAATATGCCCTTAAAATTTATAGAAAATGCATATACATTAAGAAATAAATATTTAGATACGGTGAGTGTATTGGATTCACATAAATCACGTTACAATTCCAAGAAATTACTTAATATGTGTGAAAAATGTCAAAAGAACCCCGCTATTGAAACTCATCATATACAACAACAAAAGGAAGCAAACGATGCTGGATTTATTGGTGATTTACATAAGGACCATATTTCTAATTTAATTGGATTATGCGAAAAATGTCACCAAAAAGAACATCATAATTTAGCAAAATAATATGATGTTAATATATGAGCGACAAAGGATTAGATTTAGATTTATTAGATTGGGGTTTGTTTTTAAAATTGGAAAAGGAGAGGGAGGAGAGGGAGGAAAGGAAGAGGAAGATGAAGGAGAGAGGAAATAAGGTTCATTTCGCACCTACTCTGGCAAGAACACACACAGGGGACACAAAACTCGATGGAGCTAAATGGAAGAGTGATAATAAGTTTACTACAGATTGGGATGAAATGAGACGAGTTGACTTTAATCGCCGTGTAGCAGATCCAAATAGAGATATAGGTAAAGAAGGTCATTTGCCTTCAAATATTGGCGGAAAAAGAAAAACTATAAAATCCAAGAAAAAATCTAAAAAAAGATTTAGAAAAACTCGTTCAAAAGGAGGAAAAGCAACTCTCCCCACCAATAATAATAGGAGGAGGAGTGACCTTCATGATCCAGCACTAGAAGATGATGAAGATGATGAAGAATTGGTTGGTTTTGATGAAAATTTTGATTTTGATGAAGATAATGGTGGTTTTGATGAAGATGATGATGGTGTTGTTGATATTGAACATGATATTACTGTATTCGAGGAGAGTTTGCATCAAACAATAGTTAACGTATGTTTAAGTTATGCAGAACAAATTGCAGACGAAAGTTCTGATTATAATAGTGATAGTGATTCTGATTCAGAGTCAGAAGCTACTATTCCAGTAAGCCAAATGAACGATGAACAGTTAAAAAAGAGAGCTGTTTGTCAGGAATTAGTATATGGTGAATACAACACAGGTCATATAGGGTTACTCCAACAGTATAGAGATATCGGGCTAATAGAACGTTTAACCAACGCCGATAAAGAGAAAATATATACGAATTCTCAGGTTACTATAAGCAACTGGTTTAGAGTACAACAAGAGACACATGGACGGGCTACTGGTAATATATTACAATTTTATGGATATGTTGTTACTGATATATTAAGAAAAATACGTATAGCATTTGGACTAAACCTACCGCCACCGCCACCGCTAGTACCAATACCACCACGAGATGTAGGTGGAAAAAGAATAAAAAAGCAAAGAAGGACTAGAAAGTCAGTAAAAAGAATAAAAAAGCAAAGAAGGACTAGAAAGTCAGTAAAAA
>Ga0114994_10001253_pt1 | contig 18142 bp, 14 predicted proteins | sample ArcticOcean_MG_C_9_FD_87043 | JGI IMG/M metagenome (GOLD analysis project Ga0114994, IMG submission 87043) | Marine microbial communities from western Arctic Ocean - ArcticOcean_MG_CB2_152 | ecosystem: Environmental > Aquatic > Marine > Oceanic | place: Arctic Ocean: Canada Basin | collected...
AGCATAAAGCAAAGATCCTCAGTTGCGATGTTGCCGGTTGCTTTTGGGGCAAACGGACAACCGCCTAAGCCTCCAACAGAGGAATCTAAAAATAACACACCTTCACCTGCTGCTGCAGCCGCATTTGCAAAGCCGGTATTCCGTGTATTATGCAAATGAAAACCAAGACCAATGTCCGAACCAACAGCTTCTTGCACTAGACCATAAATCTCTTTTACTTGAGTTGGGACACCAGAGCCAATAGTATCCGCCATACCAAGCTCGACGCACCCTCCATCTGTCAGCTGTTTGGCAATACGCACCACTTGAGACGGGTCAACACTGCCTTCAAAAGGACACCCAAACGCTGCTGCAATTGTGGCAGAGAGCTTTAATCCTCCTCTGGTAACTTTATCCGCAATTTCAGAAAAGCCTGCCAGGCTCTCGTCAATAGTGGCGCCTTGATTACGTTGATTAAAGGTCTCGCTCGCGACAACGACGTAACGCACTTCATCAACGCCGGCTTCAATAGCCCGCTCAGCACCTCTAGCGTTTAAAGCTAGTCCGGCGAACGTCACGCCGGTTGGCCGGTTAATTTTAGCCATCACGGTTTCTGCATCAGCCATTTGTGGTACCCGTTTTGGATTCACAAAACTCACGGCCTCAATACGCGGCACTCCAGTCGCAGATAAGCGATCTATTAATTCTATACGTTCTTCGACGCTCCAAATCCTCGGTTCACTTTGCAATCCGTCTCGTGGGCCAACTTCGCAAATTTCGATTCTAGATGATGCCATCTTTTTCAAGCTCCGCTAATTCACCAATACTGATCCCAAGTATACCATTATAGACCTCTTCATTATGACTACCCGGCGTCGACGAACCAAGCCAACCTACATCACCCGCGGTCTCACTCAACACCGGCACAACGCCTGGTACAGCTATTTCACCAAAGAAATCATCTTTTTCGCGACGGATCATATTACGCGCCTGAAAGTGTGGATCGGCAGCAACGTCAGCAATTGTATTAATCTTTCCAACGACAACACCGTTATCATCTAAATGCTTGGTTAAATCAGATGCTGTCATAGTAACGGTCCACTCCCCAATTAGGCTATCAAGCAATTCGGCATTGGCTCCACGCGCTGTATGGTTAATAAAACGGGGGTCCTCAATCCATTCATCTTTGCTCATCGCTTTGCAAAGACGTTTGAACATTGCGTCAATGTTGGCCGCTATAATAATGAATTGTCCATCACTCGTTGGGTAAAGATTAGAAGGTGCCACATTAGCTAGACCGGTGCCACTGGGCTCGCGAATAACACCAAGCTTATCATATTCCGGCAGTGCACTCTCCATCATTGAAAGGCAAGATTCTGCAATTGACGTATCAACCACCTGCCCCTTACCACCGCCCATGGCATCCCGCCAATAAAGAGCCATCAGAATACCTTGAGCTGCGAACATACCGGTTAAAGTATCACCTAAAGATAAGCCTGTCCGAGGTGGTGGCTGATTAGGAAAGCCATTAATGTAACGCATTCCCGCCATAGCTTCTCCCACACTGGCAAATCCTGGCCGGTCTGCATAGGGGCCTGTTTGGCCATACCCGGACACTCTAGATATAATAAGACCAGGGTTTATTTTATGTAACTCGTCCGGTCCAAGGCCCCATTTTTCCAAGGTACCCGGTTTAAAATTTTCAGTCAGAACATCCGCTTCCAAAATAAGTTTCCTTACTAAATCTTGCCCTCGTTCATCTCGCAAGTTAGCGGTTACCGATTTTTTATTACGAGCTAATGTTGACCACCACAACGCTTTACCTTCCCAACGCTGATGCCCCCATTCACGCATTGGATCTCCTGTTACTGGAGTTTCAATCTTGATAATTTCTGCACCAAAATCAGCTAATCGTGACGCGGTAAAAGGCCCGGCAAGCAACTGCCCCATTTCAATGACACGTACACCGGCCAATGGCCCTTTCAATTTTGGATCGCGATCTTTTGGGGAAATTGTCATCGATGTCACTCCAACGTTCAGTTTTATATCTATTTTAAGCTAAAAAATTTCTAATATATGTAGCAAAATCTATTGGGGGACGGTCTAAAAGCCACTCAAGTATATTAGGGTTACCAACCAGACCATGATTATCGTAATGCTTATTCATGAGATAAAGTTGCTGAATACGATCAGCCGACATCCCTTTTTTTTCTGCATCAGAACGCAACTCATCAAAGGGTTTAAACTCTGCGGATATCACTTTTCCGGTCACTTCTGAGATAATACGTGCCATATCAATTTGGCTCAAAGAATGAGGCCCCGCCAATTGATACGTCGCGGCCTCATGACCTTCTTCAGTCAGAACCCGGGCAACCGCTTCGGCGAGGTCGGCTACATCAACAATATTAAATTTTGCATTAATATTGAATGGCATGCGGTGTTTGCCCGTCTCAATAATCTCTTTCCAAATCTGCACATGATGCTGCATATAACGCCCCGGTTGTAGGATGGTATAGACTTGACCAGAATTTACGAGGTACTCCTCGGCTTGCAATTTAAGATGGTGATGGCGAACATCAGATAATAATGGGTGTAACACAGAATAAAGTACTAAGCGGCGAACATCGAAGCTCAAACAAAGATCCGTCACAGTTTTAGCTAACTCCGCTTCGCCCTGGTTCATCGGAGGACAAATATGTATGACTTGGCTGCACCCCGAGACCGCGGCTGCCAAACTTTCCGTCTCAAACAAGTCACCAAGTAAAATTTCAGCTGCACCCAACAATTTGATATCATCAACTACGTCTGCACGTCGAATGAACGCCCTCACATAGGCACCTTTTTTGTTCAAGGCTGAAATCACAGCCCGACCTGTGCGCCCAGATGCGCCCGTCACAAGAATACAATTATCACCCGACATAAATTTACCTTCGGTACATCTAGACCAATCTGTAGGGTAATTTATGATAATCCAAGAAAACAGCCCCTCAGAGGTCTTTATTTTGTGTACAATCTTAATTTCTATATAACAATGTTTTTTTAATTTTTGTTTTATTTTGGCATCGACCAATAGTTAATTTCATTCAAATAATAATTATTGTGTACAATTTTCCTTTGCATTTTCAAATTCATTATGCAAATTTGTTTCTTACTCGTGTGATATTTTTTTGATATAATGTTCTAAATTATCTTAATCTCTTTGGATCTCTCAAGATTTAACCTCGATATATTGTCGTTTAAATAAATTATTTTAATAATAACTAGGAGGAATATGGAATGAACTTAAGTAAAATATTAACATTAACCGGTGTTGCTGCATTTTTAGCAAGTCCGGTTGCAGCCCAAACCGTCGGCATAGGTACCACAAAAACAGGTGCAACTAGTCAGGTCTCTGCGGGGATTGCGAGCATCGCATCAAAATTTGGGGGCATGCAAATGCGTCCTGCGCCAATGGCCGGCACTCAGAAATATATACCTGCTGTAAATTCAGGGTCGCTGGAATTTGGCGTGGCCAATATCATGCAAACAACCTGGTCAGTTAATGGAGAGGTTTTATCAAAAGGCCGACCAAACCCAAATATAAAATTGGTTGCAACCTTGATGCAATTTCGCGTTGGACCATTGGTAGCTAAACCATCAAAATTTATGACCGTCAAAGATTTGAAAGGTGCTAAAGGCCCATCTGGGTTTAAGGCATCGCCTTTATTTAATGAACTCGTCAAGGCCGCCATGGCATCAAGTTCAATGACACCAGCAGACATGAAGGCAGTCCCAATTTCAGCACTTGTTCCAAGTTGGAAAGCGTTGATGGCTGGTAAAATTGACTTTGCGATTGGCGCATATGGTTCAGGATTCATGAAACGGATTGCGCAAAAAACAGGGGGCATTCGTTTTTTGTCTCTCGATAATTCAGCTGCGGCGCAAGCTCGTATCGCAAAAATTATTCCAGGGGCAGAAATTAAAACCGTAAATCCAAACCCAAAGATACCTGGTGTTGAAGTGCCAACTAATCTTTTTCACTTCGACTACATGGCATTTGCTGGAAAGCATGTTTCAGATGACGTTGTTTATCGAGTCACAAAGGCACTGTTTGAAAACAAAAAAGCGTTAGTAGCGGCATCCGGCTTGTGGCGTGGATTTACTCCAAAAGGAATGTCGAAAGATCAAAAACTTGCTTATCACCCCGGTGCAATAAAATTCTATAAGGAAAAAGGCACTTGGAAACGGTAAATAATACCGAAAACGCGACTAATAAAGCGCCTGCGCCACCTTCACCGGTAGCGCAGGCGTTAACACCATCCCTCGGGGTTACACTTGCAGTTATAGGTCTATTTTGGGCAAGCGGCTTTGCCGTTGATCTCGGAATAGAAATAATTGCAGAGCAAGTCATGGGTGCCGTTCTAGGCATAGCCTTCGCAATTATTTTCCTCACTGTTCCAGCCCACCCAAAATTTACTGGAAGGCTGCCATGGTTTGATGCTATCGCATCAACACTAGGATTTAGTGTGGGAGCTTACTTAGTATACCGCTACCCATTTCTGCTGGAAAATTTTGCTTATATCCCTATTGAATCAACAATCGTTGGTGTCATTTTGGTTGGCTTAACGACTGAGGCGCTTAGACGGACCGCTGGTTGGGGTTTATGCATGGTTTTACTAAGCTTTTGCATATATGCATTTTTTGCAGACTTAATACCAGGCCAATTAAAAGGTCGCGCAATGGCGCCAGGTACATTTTTTGCTTTTCTTGGTATTGATACAACAGGGATATTAGGTATTCCCCTTACCATTATTACTACAGTTGTAATTATTTTTATATTTTTGGGCCAAGTATTATTGCGCTCAGGCGGATCCGAGTTTTTTACAGATATAGCAGCAGCTATCATGGGACGCTCTCGTGGCGGGTCCGCAAAAATTGCCGTTGTTGCCTCAGGTCTCTTTGGATCTATCTCTGGTAGTGCCGTTTCTAATGTTGCCTCAACCGGAGTAATCACAATCCCATTGATGCGCCAAGGCGGCTATACACGAGCTGCTGCCGGTGCTATTGAAGCCGTTGCATCTACGGGTGGTCAGATCATGCCTCCAATCATGGCGCGGCGGCCTTTTTAATGGCAGAGCTCTTAGAAATTAAATACCAGGAAGTAATCCTCGCTGCGATTCTACCAGCTCTTCTCTACTATATAGCTGTTTTTCTACAAGCTGATTTAGAAGCAGCAAAAACGAATATCAAACCTGTTCCGGAAGATCAAATTCCTCCTTTCTTCCGGGTTTTTAAACAAGGCTGGTACTTCATAGTTCCATTTGTGATTTTAATTTTTGCGTTATTCTCGCTTAATTTGCCTCCAGAAACAGCGGCGCTTTTCGGAGCCGCTTCGATCGTCGTCCTGGGTATGATTCTTAGCTATAAAGGAAAAAAACTCACTTTCCCTATATTGGTTCAGTGCCTGCGGCGAACCGGAGAGATGTCTGTGGATATTTTGGTAATTGGTGCGACAGCTGGAATGATTATAGGTATTTTGGATGCAACCGGTTTAAGTTTTGGTCTTACTTTCATCCTGGTGCAAATTGGTGAAGGTAACCTTTTCCTCCTACTCGGCTTAACTGCTGTGATCTGTATTATTCTCGGCATGGGCATGCCTACAACAGCAATTTATTTTTTACTGGCTGTTTTAGCAACGCCACCACTCGTTAAACTTGGCGTTGAGCCGATCGCAGCACATTTATTTGTGCTTTATTTTGGTTTAATGTCAATGATTACGCCGCCAGTAGCGCTAGCGGCATTTACTGCAGCAAAACTAGCGGAAACAAGTCCAATGGGATGTGCCCTTGCGGCCTGCCGTTTTGGTTGGCCTGCTTTTGTGGTCCCATTCTTGTTTGTTATTGCCCCAAACCTCATCATGATTGGTGAACCAATTGACATCGCTATTGCGTTTATAACGGCTATTGCAGGCATTTGGTTCGCATCTGCCGGCCTAACAGGATATCTCCTGACAATGCTATCATTGGCCCAGCGCACAGCATATATTGTTGGCGGGTTAGCCCTACTATTGCCGTCCCAAGCTTTTCCTAGCGCTTATCTGGTTGAGATTGCAGGTGGCTTAATATGTGGCGGAGTCTTGTTCATGGAACGTGCTAGCCGAAAAAACACAGTGGATGCAGTTTAATATTATTATGTAATAGATGCAGCTCGCTCAATGCCTTCAATCATAGCAACGCGTCTTAAGTATTTTAACAGCTTTTCGTCATCGCTAGTGATTTCACGCAATTCATCAAAGAATTTTTCTCGATCAGCCTGATTCTTGCGCTCAAGATTCTTTTTATTCTCGATGCTTTGTGCTTGCAAGTATTCCGATGCAACAGTTTTGCGTTGGCGTTCATAAAGATCTAACAAATCTTCACTGCCATCATTAAACCAAATTTTATTCAGTTTATCTGTCAAATTAAATGCATCGTGAAAACCAAAATTCATACCCATGCCACCCAATGGATTATTAATATGGGCTGCATCACCGGCGATCAAAACACGCCCTTCCCGAAATTTATTCGCAACCCGCTGGTGAACCTGATAAAGATTCTTATGCAGAATCTCATAGGTAACACCCCGCGGATGGAAACCCTGAAGTCTAGTCTCAATAGCAGTATTATCAAAAATTTCTTCTTCTGAAAGAGCCGAATCAGTGGGAAAAACAACCCGCCAAACACCACTATCGTCGGGGCCTTTAACACAAAAAAGTGCACACCATTCGAGGGGATCGGCAATATAATTGGTGATTGCGTAACCATGCTGGCCAAAATCATAAGGAGTGGTAACAACGAGAAACCGTTCTTCAAAACTAAAGCCTTCAAAATCAACATCCATTGATTTTCTTACGTTGCTTCGCCCACCATCACAGCCAATTATATAACGCCCACGAAACTCTTTTATGCCATCTGGTGTCGCCACCCTGGCCGTAACCCCATGGACATCTTGTTTAACACCTTCTACGTGATGATTATTGAGAATCTCAGGCCCGTTAAATCCTTTTAGGGCGTCGCTGATAATATGACTGATCTTATGCTGCTCCAACATGACACGGTATGGAAACAATGTTTCATTTTTCAACACACCTAGGTCAAAATCAGCAATCAATCCTTGTTTTCGGTCCCGGTAATGATAATTTTGAGTAACATAGCCGCGCTCTAGAAATTTTTCAGTGAGGCCTATTTTATCAAACATTTCTAAAGTTGGTGGATGAATGGTTGCTGCGCGAGGATCTTCAGATATATTCTCGCCAGCTTCAAACAACGTAAAAGGGATCCCATAATTTGCTAGATTAATAGCCGTTGCATAGCCGATTGGCCCGCCACCAGCAATTAATACTCGGTTGTCATCACTCATTATTCCCAATCCTAAATTTTTATTTATTGAAACATAGTATACAAATTGAGCTATGAATAAATCACTTATTCGTTTAGTCCTTAAATTTTAGTTGGAAAAATGTGATTATTGTATACAACATAATCTCTTATGCATCAAAACAGCCATAACAAACTAAATGCTAATATCCAAGGCATCCTATGGATGGTTTTGGCTGGTGCAGCTTTTGGCGCTAGCAATGTTTGTGTCAGAATGGCCGCTTTGGATATGCACCCCTTTGTAGTCGTTTTCTTTCGTAGCGTTCTCGGGGTTATATTGTTAACCCACGTTTTTATTTCAAAAGATTTTATGTGGAAACCCGGCACTAACTTTAAACTTCATATTTGGCGCGGTGTTTTACAAACCACCGCGCTCCTTTGCCTTTACACCGCAATCACGGTAGAGCCGATGGCAACGGTCATTTCACTTGCCTTCATCATACCCTTAATTACCGCAGGGGGGGCAATTACCTTTATGGGGGAGCCTTCTAAACTTAACCGATGGGCCGCCGTCATACTTGGGTTATGTGGAGCCCTTATCATCATCCGGCCTGGCATCATCTCTGTCACTGTTGGGGTCTTGCTAGTTATAGCCTATACCACTCAACAAGCCGCCTCTAATTTAATTGCCAAGCGGCTTACTCGGCATGTACCCGTTTCAACTGTCGTTGCCTGGATGACGCTACTATCAACCCCTTTAACGTTAATTCCAGCTCTATTCGTCTGGTCCTGGCCGGACAGTTGGGGTTGGTACTTAGTTACCGTTAATGCAATTTGTTCAACAATCGCCCATCTAGCAACAACTCAAGCTTACAGAATAGCTGACATAACAATTGCAGATCCGATGATCTTCTTCCGCCTAATAGCAGGGGCATTTCTAGGCTACATATTCTTCAATGAAATACCCGGTTTGTGGGTCTGGGTTGGCAGCGCAATCATAATCCTAGCTGCCACGATGCTTAGCCGAGACAAACATGTAACCACCGGTTAACGAACTAGTTAAAATGCAATAACAGGGTTTTGACATAATCATATTTGAGAAAATAGCACAAAATGAGTTGGCTGAATATTAGAGACAAGGAGCTTTTATTAGATCAATTCAGCATCGATTGTCATCGCTAATTCACCGCTTCCCGTCGTAGCCCAAAGCTCTACAGATTTCCCATTTTTTGCGGGGACACCATTTACTGTGAACGCCCCATCGACAAAAATCGGGGCCGTTGCCCGTATATTCATATTTCTAACGTTAGCCCTCGGCATTTCTTGGCGCAGCAAATTCATTAATAAAGTCGCGATCAAAGGTCCATGGACCAATAATGCCGGATAGCCCTCTATTTCAGTAGTATAATCGCGGTCATAGTGGATTCGATGGCTATTAAACGTTAAAGCAGAATACCTAAATAATAGAACAGAATCTGGCTCCAGCGTTTGTCGCCAGGTAGGATCTACTGGTGTAGCATTTGACTTAATAAATTTATTCTTATTCGCCTCAGCACGATATACAATCGTTTTCCGATCTAACAAATACCCATTATAATCATCGGTCACTTCGCTTCGTTCTTCTAAAAAAATTAAGCGTCCAGAGCTGCCTTCTTTTTCCATGATACTTTCGATCGTCGTAAGGCACTCAGCTGGTCTGCCAATAGTTAGAACTTTAGTTACATCAATTTTATTTCCTGCCCACATACGGCGTGGCAGAGGTATCGGCGGTACAAAATTACTACTAGCAATATGGCCATCCGGTCGCAAATTTCCGGGGACAGGCCCCCGATTAAAAAACAACCAGTGCCAACTAGGTGGCAACGGATCGCCTACCTTTAATTCACCGGGATCACGTCCAAGCGTTGCACCCATATTCTCAATCACTGGCAATGAGATAATATCAGTGACAACCTGACTGCGGCCAACCCAGTTCTGCAGAGACCCTATGGAATCATCACTCATGAAACTAGCCTCAATAGGAACGTGGCAGGTCGAGCACGTGCTCGGCAATGTACGATAAAATAAAATTAGTCGAAATGGGTGCTATTTGATAAAGACGGGTTTCTCTAAACTTTCGTTCAACATCATATTCTTCAGCAAACCCAAAGCCGCCATGGGTCTGAAGGCACATATCAGCGGCCTCCCAAGACGCGCCTGCGGCCAGCATTTTAGCCATGTTCGCTTCTGCCCCGCAAGACACCCCAGAATCAAAGAGATTAGCCGCTTTTTTTACCATTAGGTCCGCGGCCTCCGTCGCGGCATAGGCCTTAGCTATTGGAAATTGCACCCCTTGATTTTGTCCAATCGGGCGCCCAAAGACCTCACGCTCTTTTGCGTAAGCCGCCGCTTTTTTAACAAACCAACGAGCATCACCAATACATTCAGAAGAGATTAAAATACGCTCTGCATTCATGCCATCAAGAATATACTTAAAGCCCTCGCCTTCCGCGCCAATCAGACTACTTGCCGAAACACGTAGATCATCAAAAAAAACTTCAGTTGTCGCGTGATTAATCATTGTTTTAATGGGTTGAATAGTCAGGCCGTTACCAACTGCTTCCCTAATATCAATAAGAAATACAGATAAACCTTTATGACGTTTTTTGTTTTCTTCGCGTGGGCTCGTGCGTGCCAAGAGGAGCATGAGATCAGAGTGCTCAACTCGTGAGGTCCAAACTTTTTGACCGTTAATAATATATTCCTCGCCATCTTTCAAAGCTGTAGTTTTAATTCTGGTCGCATCTGTACCACTAGAAGGCTCTGTCACCCCAAAGGCTTGTAGGCGCAAATTTCCGGATGCTATCATGGGCAAATACTGGGACTTTTGTGCGTCACTCCCGTGTCTTAACACGGTTCCCATAGTATACATCTGCGCATGGCATGCAGCAGCATTACAGCCACTCTTATGAATTTCCTCAAGTATAGCTGTTGCGGCACCAAGACCCAATCCGCTGCCACCATAGTTTTCTGGGATCAAGACAGCTAGAAAACCGCCTTTCGTCACCGCTTCCACAAATTCAGTAGGGTAACCTTTTTCAGCGTCTAGCTTGCGCCAATACTCTCCGGGAAACTCAGAACAAAGCGATTGAACCGCCCCCCTGATATCGTTAAAATTTTCAGTTTCTTGCGGCATATTTACATGTCCATTTACCCTACTTGTATAGTAGCCTACAGACTCAAGATTGATCAGGCAAATGCTCTCCACAAATAATTCTAATTTAACATTATAGAAATATTAGACACAAAATTATTTATTTGAATTAGGTTTATTTCTGATAAATATTCATAATATTGGACTGTAAGTATTAATAATGATTGGATAGTTTTAAACTACTGTTGAGCGAAAATAGAATAAATTGTATACAATTGAGTCAGAGTTCACCTAAAAGGATATACACTATGGACCAGCCAGTTAAACTAACAAAGCCGCAGGAACCTTGGATTGGATCAAGAGGACGTATTGGTGTAGTGATACCCTCCACCAATACTGCGGTAGAATACGACTGTCAGCGCTTTATACCGGAGGGCTTTACCTGGCATTTTGCCCGCTTTTGGGTAAACCAACCAGACCTAACCAGCGATAATATGTTTTTAGCATTTATTGATGCTATTCGCCCAACTATTCCCTTAGCAATGCGCGACATTCTCACGGCTGAGATGGACTACATCATGATGGGCATGTCCGCTGAGACTTTTTGGGGTGGCCTCGAAGGGAATGCGGAGTTTGAAGATCGCCTTCGCGACATTATGGGACCGGATATGGGGCTCACGTCGGGTGCGAAAGCTGTTCAAGATGCCTTAAACGCTTTTAACGTAAAAAATGTTGCCGTGCTTACCCCTTATCAACCTGTTGGTGATGAACAGGTCTACCGCTTTTTTACAGAGTCAGGATTTAATGTAACAAATGTAGTCGGACTAAAATGTGATACGGCAACGTCTATTTCACACACTCCGCGCCATGATGTTATCGATACTGTCATAAATCAATTGGATGCTGACAACGTAGATGCAATTGTCCAAGTTGGCACAAATCTTAGCACCGTGGACATCTTTCCTGCGCTTGAAAAGCAATTAGGAAAGCCGGTTATTCCAATCAACGTAGCAAGCATATGGCATTCATTACGTGCAATCGGGATTGAAGATAAATTCCATGATAAGGGTATGTTGTTTGAGCAATTCTAAGCTCGTCACCTATATTCGAGGCCGTGTTGAGATAACATGGCCATACATGACTGCACGTGCCCATTTTGGATCACGGCTCTTAAGCGCCTCTATAATGTCTCGATGTTGTTCGTTGGAACGTTTCTGATTAATACGGCCGCGCCAAGAACGCTCTTTCAAAACTACCAGTGGCATATCAACCAGTTGAGAGAGTAGTAACGTTAACGAAGCGCTTTCAGAGGCATTCATAATAACTTTATGAAATTGATTGTTGATACGAGAGATTTCATAAAGGCCCGCAGTATCTTCAGCTGTACCAAGTGATTCCAATTCTTCCGCAAGTTTGTCCAGTTCTGCAATGGCATCATCGTCAATATAACGTGCTGCTAATTCCGCACCATAGCCTTCAAGATAGGCACGAAGTTCAAACATCTCATCGATATCTCTATCCGAATAGGATTTCACCCGTGCGCCTTGGTTGCGCTGCATCTCAATCAACCCATCCGCTTTCAGGCGTAATAAGGCGTCATGGATAGGAGTGCGGCTTACACCAACAATACCAGCTAATTCCGATTCAGTAAGATGAGCCCCCGGTGCATAGTCACCATTAACAATCGAATCTCTTATTGCGGTATAAGCTCGTTGTGCTGCTTTTGACATATTTTTTCTAAATCTCTCACGGTGACTATCAACACTTCAAATTAACATACTATCACTGGTTTTGAATATGATTCTTATGAATGAAATTTTTACTTGTACACAATAAAACTGAATATGTTTTTTGAAGATAATACAACAATAAATATAACCATATGTTTATATTAAATTTATCACTATATACCATCTGTACTTAAATTTAAGTTTGATATACTTTACAAATAATTGTATACAAATTAACCTTTGTTTTTACTATGAGATTGAGTGTAATAGAATGGCAAATAAGAAGCATGTTATAATTACTGGGGCGGGACCTGTTGGTTGTGTGACTGCACTAATTTTAGTAAAAGCAGGGATCAAAGTTACACTGCTGGAGGCAGAAAGTAGCCTTCTATTAGATATGCGTGCCTCCACTTTCCACCCTCCCACTTTAGATATGCTCGATGAACTCGGTATTGTTCAGGATATCATTAATCAAGGGTTGATCACGCCAAAATTTCAATATCGGGACCGGCAGGAGGGGTTGCTCGCTGAGTTTGATATGAAAGCAATTTCGGCTCACACAAAATACCCTTATAGGGTTCAAGCCGAGCAGTATAAACTCACACGCCTCATCGCTGATTTACTGCCATCTTATCCTAATGCTGAACTAAGATATAATGTGCGGACGACGAAGCTTGAACAAGATGGTAGTTCCGTCACAGTTCATTACGATTCTCCAGACGGGCCGCTATCAATTTCTGCTGATTACCTCATCTCTTGCGAGGGTTCTAGAAGCTTTACCAGAAAATATTTAGATATTGGGTTCCCTGGCTTCACCTACCCAGAACTCTTTCTTGTGGTCAGCACTACCGACGACGTCACAGAATCAGTGCCGGACATGTGCCCGATAGCATACATAACTGATCCCGAAGAATGGTGCGCCGTTATCCGCGCCCCCGAAATGTGGCGCTTCTTGTTGCCTACGGATCCAAACATGTCAGAAGAGGAATTACTTGATTTAGATTTTCTTGAATCACGCATTCAAGGATTCGCACCCAAAAACACAAAATACACTATTTCCCACTCGACACTCTATCCCGTTAATCAGCGCGTGGCTGAGACCTATCGTAAAGGCCGCGTTTTACTAGCTGGTGATGCAGCCCACGTTAATAACCCGTTAGGAGGTATGGGCATGAATGGCGGCGTACACGATGGCGTGAATGTCGCTAAAAAACTAATACAAATTCTAAATAACGGCGCCAGCGAAGATTTACTTGATCTCTATGACCGACAACGCCGGCCGATTGCGATTGAATATGTCCAAGCTCAAAGCATTCGTAATAAGAAGATCATGGAAGAAAAAGATCCCGCCATTCGGAAACAGCGCCAAGAGGAAATTAAGAGCCTTCAAGATGATCAACAGAAATCCTATGAATTAATGATGCAGGCTTCAATGATCAACTCGATTAACAAAGCAAATGCCATTACCTAATTTTGATTAAGCATCCCACAAATGACTGAACTGTGTTGCGACGGCATCTTCGTAGGTAATGTCCGTATCTATTAATCCCATGGCCTTAGAAAAAGTATTCATTCCAGCAACAAATTCTGGCGAGATGGCAGCATTATAAAATGGTAAATCGCGTTGTATAATACCTGCAATCAATTCAGCAGCTTCATTTGGAAAACGCTTACGCCCAACTTCAGTCGCGAGACTAACATCCTCTTTTAAGGCTTTATGGGTTTTGACCAGAGCCCGAACAGCAGCAGCACAAGCATCGGGATTCTCATTTATCAAACGCTCAGAAGTAATTAACGCCGGCATAGTATAATTGAATGCTGAGGCTGGGCCATCGCCGCGGCGAGCATCAATCACTAACGTACCCGCACCTGATTTAATAGCGACTTCAGCACCCATACCATTGGCCCAGAACCCGTCAACTTTACCATCTTGCAAAGCCTGCGCGGCTGCCAAGCCAAAATTAATATTCTTACCCTGGAATGCTCCTGGCACGGGCGCGATATTTACTTTATCTGCCTCTAGATCAATACCGTATTCTGTTAATAGGTGCTTTAACCCAAGGTCAACCAAAGGGGCTGCACCTATATTCAGGCCTTTGACCGCTTCAATATCTCCTTGCTTGGCACCAAGATCACTTCTAAGGATCAAAAACCAATACATTCCTTGAGCTAATGCCCCAAGTAACTTTCCACCTTTCCAGCCAGGAAAAGCATGTGGCGTCGAGTGAGCTGAGCCGCCGACAAAATCAATTTCTCCATCTCGCATTTTTTCCAAGGTATGATCAACTGGAAAAATAAGTTCTAGTTCCATATCAAGCCCCTCTTCTTTGAAAAAGCCTAAATCAACTGCGGCAACGGCTGGAAAATAAGAATTTGAGACAAGGTCAGGTATTGCAATTTTCATTTATTTATTTCCTAATTTATGTAGTACTACTATAGAGATCAGAAGGTTATTATGGAAGCCAATATTACGTATTTTTTACCTGGCCTGATGAATAAATTCAGCAGCCCTCTCCGCTATCATTAAAACTGGTGCATGAATATTACCACTAATAATATCTGGCATTACTGATGCGTCAACAACCCGAAGATTATTAACGCCCCTGACCTTTAGCTGATGATCTACAACAGATTGCTCATCACTTCCCATTCGACAAGTACCACACGGATGATGAACAGATATACCTGTTGCCCTAATATGCGCATCAATTTCATCATCAGTTCGGACTTTGACACCTGGCAAAAACTCATCAGATCTAAATTTATCCAATGCAGATTGTTCTGAGAGTTCTCTGCAAATTTTAAACCCTTCCCTCAGAGTATATCTATCTCTTTCTGTTGCTAAAAAATTTTGCCTAAGTTTCATCAGTTTACGCGGGTTGTTTGATACTAATTCAACAGACCCTCTACTTTCGGGGTGAAGTAAGACCGCTCGGCAACCAAAACCATCTTGCCAAGCTGGCTTAACGATTGGAAACCAGGGGTATGAATCAGCCGGTGCCCCATTGAATAATAATTGAGTATCAGGAACATCGGACGATGCGTCAACTTTGGTGAAACCATTAAGACCTCCAGGAAAATCCGCGGCAACGCCCGTACCAAAAAAATAAGCTCTAACTAAATCCACTGTGAGCCTATCAAAACGAGTTTTGGCTAAGAAAGGTCCAGGCTTCTTTCTGCGATAACCCACACTTGCTGAAATATGATCTTGAAGATTTTGGCCAACTTCAGACGCATCTTGAACAACCTTTATCCCCTGCTGCTTAAGTTGATCCGCAGGACCGACCCCGGAAAGCATTAAAAGGTGAGGTGAATTTATTGCCCCACTAGAGATAATCACCTCTCGCTCTGCAGTCACCACGTTTAATTGACCATTAGTACCGGCAAGCTCAACGCCTGTCGCTGTAGACCCATCAAATATGAGGCGTGTTACAAATTGCTTAAGTTTAAGCGTTAAATTAGGTCGCCCAAGAACAGGTTTAAGGAACGCATCTGCTGCACTGAAACGTCGCCCTTTAAAAATATTTTGCTGAGAGCGTGCTACCCCTATCTGATCCTCGCCATTATAATCTTCTGCAATACCCATTCCCATCTGACTAGCTGCTGCCAAATATGCATCATATAACGGATCCTGATATGTACTTGGGCGCACTTTGAAAGGACCGGAATGACCACGCAGATCATTACTATTAGTCTCGCCGTCCCAACTTTCTATTTTTTTAAAATAGGGCAAAACCTCGTCATAGCCCCATTGTTCAAGACCCGCTTTTTTCCAACGTTCATAGTCATAACGATTACCGCGAACCACTGTCATTGCATTAATAGAAGAGCAGCCCCCCAGAACCTTCCCTCGCACACATTCAATTTCCCGATTGTCCATGTGAGGTTCAGGTTGTGTTTCATAGCCCCAGTCATGGTATTTGTGCTTCACAAACTGCATCCATAACAGGGGTATCTTTATCATCGGATTACGGTCCGCCGGTCCCGCCTCAATTAGCAAAACTCGGTTTTCTGGGTTCTCAGTCAGACGATTAGCCAGCACACACCCTGCTGAGCCGGCACCAACTATAATATAATCATAATTTTTTGAGTTAGAAATCATTTAACATCTCCCAGAACTATTTATCACTAACCTCAATGACGACTGCCATACCAGTGTCACCGGCAGCGCACCCAGTGAATAGCCCTAGACCACCTCCGCGAAGAGCTAATTCCTCAATTAACTCTATGACACCTCTAACACCCATCGGGGCCTGTGGATGACCCCATATCAAAGTACAACCATAATTATTCATTTTTTGACTATCATAACCAGTTTCTTTGATAAAATAGACATCATTCACTGCAAACGGATTATGCGTCTTAACAGCGTCAATATCATCCAACAACAGCCTCGCAGAAGCTAAAGCACGCTTTGCAGCAGCAACCGGAGCCTCAGGCATATATCCATTCTCCGCGCGCGCCATGCCAAAGCCTTTAATTCTGATAACTATATTTTTATCACGACTTAGCTCTGCCGCTTTATCTGGCGTCGTGATGATCATGCATGCGCTACCATCTGCCGGATAGGTCTGCCCCCCATAGGTCACAGAACCACCACTAAGAACAGGTTTAAGAGTAGCCAACTTATCTGGATTCGACTTGAATACGCCTTCGTATCCCTCCATTGTCGCCACAATTTTTTTGAAATTTGCGGATGGCACATCAAACGGCAGTGTCATAAAGCGCTTCAAGAAAGCAGAATCATTAGCCAGAGCCATTTGATACTGTTCTTGGCGCAACGTCACGATATCGTGCTGTTCTTCAGTTGTGATTTGGTGCTTGGTCGCGACATTCTCTGCTGTCTGAAGCATGGAGTGTCCACCCAACGCATCGCACTGCATATTGTCAAGCGTAAGATTCTCATGTTTGCCGGTGCCACCAATGCCCGAGGGCGCTGGATAGTATAGCTGTGGGCCATTCGACACTCGGTCCATGGTCGCAACAAGAGCAACACTTGCCATCTCACACTCAATGTTTTGCGCAGCATCCTGCATACATCTAATACTGGTAGCACAGACTTGAGAAATCGTCGGTCCCGCAACATCCGGCGCCCCAATTAGTCCCGTGAACCAGGGCAACCCATGAAAAGATTGATGTTGGGGAACCGTTAGGCCCAACACACCATAATCAAAAACGTCTGGACTGATATTACGTTTAGAAAGCTCCGCCTTTGCAACATATGCTCCAAATTCGATGCTGTGTAAATGAGACAGCGTGCCCTGCCATTTAGCAAAAGGCGTGGACCAATAGGCACCATAGGGAATTTGTGCTGTGAAAGACATGGGTTATTCCTCATTACGTTTTTTGAAATCTAAATTATAGATTGTTAGTCATACGAACAAATAGTTATTTGTAATTAATGGCCTGTTGTAAAGCCCATAAGCCATTAAAATTCAGTGTAAACCGATTTAGCCCAGCCGCGCACGCCGCGCTCGCTTTGGTCTTGCATCCAGTTACGCACAGGAATAGAAAAACCTGTTTTGGGCCGATTGAGGACACTATTTGGTAGAGGTATTTTTGGACTGCGTGCCATATCTGGTTTAGTGAAACCGCGCCCAGCGATTTTTGTAAATAAGGCAGCATCAACCAAAGGTGTGCGAATTTCAAGAGAATGGGCCATACCCGCCCAATCGGCATCGCGCAAAAGCTGGTTACGCATGTACCAGGCACTCTCCAAGAGAGACACTTTGCTGCGAGAACCTGTGACACCGGAAATTGTCGCATTTAGGCTTTCCCTCAAATGCAATTGCCCCCAGCCTTCTCGAACAAGATCAACATCTAGAAAATCAGCAAGTTCCCAGGGTAAAAATAACCCACGACGCAGCAAATAGGCTGAGCCAAAATCAGCGGAATACTCAAACACGGAGGCATATTTGGGCGAGGTGAGGCGCTTTAAAATAGGGCCACTTAAAACCCTAAACGCT
>Ga0114994_10001260_pt1 | contig 18106 bp, 17 predicted proteins | sample ArcticOcean_MG_C_9_FD_87043 | JGI IMG/M metagenome (GOLD analysis project Ga0114994, IMG submission 87043) | Marine microbial communities from western Arctic Ocean - ArcticOcean_MG_CB2_152 | ecosystem: Environmental > Aquatic > Marine > Oceanic | place: Arctic Ocean: Canada Basin | collected...
GATGATGCTGTACAAGATTTAAACATTGAATACCTCCAAAAGGAAATAGCAAAAGTTCAGACAGAGTTTGATGCACACATGAAAGAACATCAAAAAGACCATCCAGGAGACAAGTAACAATGACATTAAGAGAAGGCGATTTACAAAATACTGTATTAAAAAAAATTAGTATAGATGAGTTTGAACCTAAAACAGGAAAATCTGAAAACGTAATGGTTGTAGGTTTTCATGTAAATGATCAGCACCCAGGCAAAGACTTATACAAATACTTAAATAATAGTATTGCAGAAATACGCGATGTTGAAGTATCACCTAATCCAAATGAAGACGGATACTATATGGTGTTTTTAGAAGTAGACAGAAAAGATGGCGTGTTAGATGCTGTTAAAAATATTGTTAAAGAAGTAGAAAACTTAGCAGGCAAACTTAAATGGTCAGTGTCAACACCGTTATCAGAAGAGTTAATAGAATTAACTGATGAAAGTCTTAACACTTATGTACAGCAACAGACTGGCGTATTTTTAAGTAAGAACGATTTTGATCAACAGCAACTTGAAGCAAAGCAAGTTGAAGAAGAAAACAAATTAGAAGAAGAAGCCCAGAGTAATACAGGAAAGATTTTAGAGTTTTTACAAGATTCTAATTTACTTGAAGCAGGTATTAACGATGGCAAGTTAGTAATGAGAGATCGCAGTAATGTTGCTGAACTCGAAATTATAAACTTTGGACACGGTCCAGATGTAATGAGCAGTTTAGGAATTGCCGAGTCGGCCATTAAAACTGACTTTGATAAAACAACATTTGATAAATTTAATAGTATGTTAGGAGAGATGAGAGCTATTCCAATTGATGAATATGTTATTATTTACAATCCAGCACACAAAAATATTCTTATAACAAGGCCAACAGTATGAAAGAAATCATAGACATTTTAGAAAAACATTTCGGCACAGACACACCTATTACACCAGAGAGCCACATGATAGACGACTTAAACGGAGACGACTTTGATGTTGTTGATGTAGTATGTCAGATTGAGGAAGCACTTGGTATTACTATTCCTGAAGAGGAAACAATGGGTTTAGGAACTGTGCAGGAACTCATTACAGTAGTATCAGCACATGTGGAAAGTTAAACTATTCTTTTTAGTATTTGCTCTTGTCGGCGGCATGGGCGGAATATTTTATGTTAAAAATTTGCAGAGTCAATTAGTAATCTCAGAGATGAACAATGCTAAGTTGAACGAAGGCATTGAAATGCAGAAAGAATTACTTATTCAAAAAGAAAACGACTTCAAAGCAATCACAGAAGCAAACAACAACTTATTATTATCCAATAGACAATTAGAAGAAGATAACCAGCGATTAGATCAAAAGTTTAATAAAATAAATGCTTCTGGTAAGCAACGTGATATTGGGAACCTTGCTGTACAAAAACCAAAAAGTATTGAGATGATACTTAATAAACAACAAGTTGAAAGAGCAAGATGTTTTGAGATAGCACAAGGATCTCCGTTAACAGAATTAGAAAAAAACGCAACAAAGAAATCTCAGATCAATTCAGAATGTACCTCACAGGCAAATCCAAATTATGTGGGATATTAAGATGAATAAATTACTTACACCAATATTATTAGTTATACTCATGAGCGGGTGTGCAAGTACAGGCCTTAAGCCTTTAGAAATCTTTACTACGGAAGTAGAAAGAGAAAGATTAAACTTACCTTTACCTCCAGTTGAAACAATGGAGAAAGTTAGAATCATTGTTATAACAAGTAAAAATCAAGAAGAAGTATTTGCTAAACTTGTTAAACAGAATATTGACCCAGCAATTATTGGATACACAGATGAAGATTGGGAATTAGTACAAAAGAATTCAGCACGTTCACGTCAGCAAATAATTAGACTTAGACGAATTGTAGAAGAGTATAAAAAATACTACGAAGCAACAATTGATGAAGCACCTGAAGAAGTTAAAAAACAGTTTTCTATAAGCAGTCTTTTTAACTCCGATCCAAAAGAAGAAACTGAGTAGTATCTACTTGACAAACCTACAGATTACTGTATAATACATTTATGGATCATTACGCAACACTTGGGGTCAATCGAGACTCTGATGTAAAAGAAATTAAAAAAGCCTATAAGAAATTGGCAAGCAAACATCACCCAGACAAAGGCGGTGACGAAGCCCAGTTCAAGATAGTAAGCGAAGCATACGAAGTATTAAGCGATCCAGAAAAAAGACAGCAGTACGATAACCCAAATCCATTTGATAATTTTGCACAAGGCGGTAATCCATTTGGAGATATATTTGGAGATATATTTGGAAGGCAACAACGACAGCCACAAGCAAATCCAGATGGCGTAGTTGATGTTACAATTACTTTACATCAAGCATACCATGGCACTGACTTAGTTATTAATACTAATAATGGTTCTGTAAACTTTAATGTAAAACCTGGAACACAATCTGGGTCTAAATATAGATTGGTAGGTAAAGGCCCACATAGATTTAAAGAATTGCCAGCAGGCAATTTAATTGTAAGATTACATGTCGAATGTCCTCCTAACTGGGGAACTGACAGAGATAGTTTATTTACTCGATTAAACATAGACTCATTAGATGCAATGACTGGGTTTACTCATGTTATTGAACATGTTAATGGTAAAAAATATAATCTTAATGTACCAAGAGGCATTAACTCCGGAGAGAGATTAAAAATGTCCAGTCTCGGTATGATAAACGAAAAAGGATTAGCAGGAGATCTATATGTAGAAGTTAGTGTTTATACTGCCAACATTACGAACGAAACTGACATAGAAACTTTAAATAAAATGAAACCAACAAAGAAAACTTATGAATAGTAAACCGATAGAACCAATTATAGAAGATGCTGTTATATTAGCAACAGAAGAAGGCCACGAGTACGTCACTGTTGAACATGTGATGTTAAGTTTGTTTGATGACGAAAAAATAATTAAGTTATGCGAAGAATTAAAAATTGAACGCGGTAACATACAAGAAGATTTAACACAATATTTAAAAGACAACGACTGGAATGGTTTACTTACACAAAACGGTGTAAAAGGTACTCCAAAGAAAACAGCCGCAGTAGAACGTATTATACAACGTTCTATAGCACAGGTTGTATTTAGTGGACGTACTGATATTAAACCACTTGATATCTTTATAAGTGTATTACACGAAGAGGATAGTTTATCAAAATACTATTGCGAACTTAATGGGCTTGACAAAGACTTAATTATAGATCATTTAGAAAATAAATTTCGCAGTGGCAAGAGCACAGAATTATTACAAGAGTACACAAAAAATCTTAATCAACAAGCAGTAGATGGCAAAATTGATGAGTTAATCGGACGAGCAACCGAAGTAAGTGATTTAGTACATATTCTTGCAAGACGCAAGAAAAATAACTGTGTTCTTGTTGGCGAACCTGGCGTAGGTAAAACTGCTATTGCAGAAGGCCTTGCTAAACGTATTGTGGACGGTGAAGTACCTGATGTAATTAAAAACAAAGTTGTATACAGCCTTGCAGTTGGAGACTTACTTGCAGGCACAAAGTATAGAGGAGACTTTGAAGAAAGATTAAAAATAGTTCTCGAAATACTCGAAGAGTCACCTAATGCTATTTTGTTTATAGATGAAATACATATGATTATGGGTGCCGGTAGTGCTGGTAGTAGTAGTGTTGATATTGCTAATATGATTAAGCCTATACTTGGAAAAGGTAACCTACTAACAATTGGTGCAACAACACCAGATGAATTTGCAAACAGTTTTGAAAAAGATAGAGCATTAATGCGTAGGTTTGCAAGACTTGAAATTGAGCAAACTGATGTTGAAAGCACTAAACTTATACTTAAAGGTCTCAAATCATATTACGAAGAGTTTCATCAAGTTATTTATAGCGACAACGTATTAGACAAGAGTGTTGAGCTAACAGATCGTTATATTAAAAATAAATTCTTCCCAGACAAAGCACTTGATGTTATTGATGCGGCCGGTACAGCAGTTAAGTTGCGTAACGATAAAGAAGTAGTAATGGCAGACATTGTAACAGTAATTGCTAAGATTAGTAAGATTGGTGAAGACGTTATTGATGTTGAAAGCACAGACGGATACAAAAATTTAGATACAAGAATTAAAACTACAGTCTTTGGGCAGGACCCAGCAATTGATAGTCTTGTAGAAAGTATACTTGTAAGCAAGTCAGGACTTAGAGAAAAGAATAAACCAATTGGTAGTTTCTTATTTGTAGGACCAACCGGTACAGGTAAAACAGAAACAGCAAGAGCTCTTGCAAAAGAATTAGAAGCAAAACTGGTCAAGTTTGATATGTCAGAGTACATGGAACGTCATTCAGTTTCAAAACTAATTGGTGCCCCTCCAGGATATGTAGGACATGCAGAAGGTAAAATGGGACAAGGACAATTAATTGCCGAAGTCGAAAATGCCCCAAATTGTGTCCTCTTACTTGATGAAGTAGAAAAAGCCGCACCAGAAGTATTACAAGTATTGCTACAAGTAATGGACGACGGACACTTAACAAGTGCAACAGGCAAAGTAGTAGACTTCACTAATGTTGTATTACTAATGACATCTAACTTAGGTGCCGCCGATGCAGAATCTAAAAAGATTGGCTTTGGAGATCAAACTAAAACAAGTGCAGTAGACAAAGCAGTAGAGAAATTCTTTACACCAGAGTTTAGAAATAGAATTGATAGTGTTGTACAATTTGGTAAACTTGATAAGTCGCTAATGGTTAAAATTGTTGATAGACTTATTAAAGAGACAAACGAGTTATTAGATGAAAACGATAAGTCAGTAACAGTTCTATTAGACGACATGGCAAGAACAGAACTTGCTGACCAAGGATACGAACCAGCCATGGGTGCAAGACCGTTGAAGAGAGTATTTGAAAACAAAATTAAAAAACCTTTAAGTAAAAAATTATTGTTTGAAGATATTAGCAACACATCAATAATGATTACATGGAACGGGAGCGAATTCGATTTCAATGTCCAATAATTATTATTACTCAAATTGGTTAGATAAGAGAGCAAAGTCAATAGACCCTATTGGTGAACGTGTAGGTGACTTTACTGTGATACCAAGTTTAAAAATTTATTACGACGAATACCCATACAAAGTAGTATTGCACGGTAATGTAATAAAGCACGATATAAAAGCATACAGTAAATGGTATGTAGAACTACAGCAAATGACATGGGATTATCGAGAACAATGGACTCAAAAGAATACTAATTGGTTTTTTAAACAAAAAGATGTTGTTACATCACTGGTTAAACATAATCCAGCAATAGTAAAAGAAGTACACGGACCAGTGTCAGCAGAACATGTTGATTCTATAGTAGGATTAGATGTCAGTACTACTTTTAGATCAAGCCTATGGTATGGCAAATACGATACTAAAATAACATTTAATATGCCTGGGTCAACTAAGTCAATGACAAGACAAGAAGTCATAAATTACAAGAAAGAATTAACAGAATATATAAATAGTAGTTACAATGACGCCAAATGGTACGTAGGAAATAATCATGGTACTTGGTGGTGTAATTATTTGTATTGTACCTCTAAAGAAAATAGAGAGATAATACCATTTTTAAAACTTAGTTATAGCGATATAATTGACGAAGTTACAGTATGTAAGGTAATAAAATAATGTTTTGGGATAAAAATAAAATGAATAGAGAATCAGTATTTGAGCAATTAAAAATTGACGAAGGTGTTATGAATGAAATCTATAAAGATCACCTCGGCTATCCAACCTTTGGTGTCGGACACCTTGTTTTGGAATCAGATGCAGAGTACGGACAAGAAGTTGGAACACCTGTATCAGAAGAAAGAACAAAAGAATGTTTTGAAAAAGACCTCGATACAGCAATTAGCGAATGTGTTGCTTTATACGGAGAAGGGTTTACTGATTGGCCAGGAGAGGTCCAAGAGATATTGGTTAACATGATGTTTAATATGGGTAGAACCAGATTAGGTGGATTTAAAAACTTCCGTAAAGCACTTGAAGAAGGCAACTGGCAACAAGCCGGCGTAGAAGGCAGAGATTCTAAATGGTACCGTCAGGTAACCAATAGAGCAGAACGTCTCATGTCAAGATTAGAAGAAGCGTAAGCAAGTGATAAATAGTATTATATAATACTATAGGAATTAATATGCCAGTAAATCGTTCAAGCATTCTTCTCATGGAGAACACAGGCGTTAACATGAATAAGACCTCCATTGAAGCAAAGGGAGACTCTTACTACGGCTACAGCGATGGATTGCACACTATTCAGGTAGTATACAATCAGTTTGTTGGTAGATTCCATGTAGAAGCAACATTAACAGTTGCACCAGCAACAGATAGCGACTGGTTTGGTATATCTCCAACAACTACACACGGTACTGAATTTAGTGCCAATAATGGGTATGTACAGTTTAATAGCAACTTACCTGCAGACTTATCAGAGTCATATACATTCAAGGGCAACTTTGCCCACATCAGAGTACGCATGGATCGAGCCCACGTAGGCGACGGCACAACGTACGATGCTTCATACGGATCAATTAGCAAAGTTATTCTATCTGCCTAAGAGTGATAAATAGTGTTATAACACTTTTTAGGATGGATAAGGTATGCCGTTTAGCAATACAATAATAAGTTTAGATGATGTCGATATCACCACACTGGCGGTGGGTAAATATCTACGAGTAAGACCTTCCGGCAACTTAGAAATTTCACAATATGATATCCCTTTAGATGACTTACATGATGTAGAGTCCTCCGGTGCGTATGCTCCAACTACAGGACAAACACTGGTCTATGCCGCAGATAACAAATGGCGTCCAGCAACACTTGACGTTTACTCTGTTAGTAATGGTTTAAATAAATCAGGTCTTACAATAAGTGTAACAGCAGGATCAGGCGGTGGATTAGTTGCAAACACCAGCGGTGTGTTTATATCTGACATTGCAAACGTATCAGGTACATACGGTAATGCCACACATACTCCAGTAGTAACAGTAAACAGCAAAGGACAAATTACAGATGTAACGCCAACAGAAATTACAACTACAGCGGCATCGAGTCTAACAGCAGATTACACTAATAGCATTACAGGAACATCAGGACAAATTACAGTTACTGGCGGAACTGGTAACAAAGCAAACGCAGTTTTAAACTTAGTTGCTACAGGCGTAACAGCAGGTGTGTATGGTAATACAACACATGCACCACGTATAACAGTTGATACATATGGTAGAATCAGTTCAGTTGATTCAGTAGCAGTATCAGGTGGAGGCGGAGGTGGAGGCAATGCTTCTTTAGGTTTTGCAAATATTCATATTTCAGGACAAACAAGCATTGGTGCAGAAAAACTTGAAGATGATTTAACATTCGTTACTGGCACAGGTATGTCATTAACTACTACAGCAAATGCTGATAGTATATCAATTGGCATAAACCCAACAACAGCCGCACAGGCAATGAGCATCCTTAATTTTAGTGATGTTAATGCAAGTGGTATAGCAAACGGACAAGTTTTAAAATGGGATAGCACATCAAGTAAATTTGTAGCCGCGGCAGACAGTGGCAGTGGCAGTGGTATATCCTTAACAGATTTAAGTGTTACTACAGCAAGTGCAAGTGGTAGCGGTGCGTTAGCATATAATAGTGGAACCGGTGCATTTACATTTACACCAGCAGACCTAAGTTCAGTTACAACAACATTAACAGGCTTAACTGACACAACAATTTCAAGTCCAACAAACGGACAAGTATTAAAGTATAATGGTACAGCATGGGTTAATGATACTGATGCAGGCGGTGGAGCCGCAGACCAAACTCTAAGTGCAAGTGGTAACGTAATTACAATTAGTGGTAACAACGATACTGTAGACTTAACAACTATGTTGGCACCGTATAGTAAAACAGATACTGATGCACAAGACTTAACATTAGCAGGTAACGTTATATCGTTAACCGGGCAATCAGGTAATGTTGATTTAACAAGTGTGTTAGGTGCAATTAACACTGACGCTCAAACATTAACATGGAATGCAGGCACAACAACATTAGGTGTTAGTGCAGGCAACACCGTAGACCTAACAGCATTAAGTCAAACATTAAGTGCTTCTGGTAATGTTATAACAATTAGCGGTAGTTCAGATACAGTTGACTTAACAACAGCATTAAGTGTATATCAACGTGTAGATGCAGGAGCAACTGCAAATACAAGCATGAAGGCATACGTTGACCTTCAAGTAACAAATTTAATAGGCGGAGCCAATGTAAACTTAGACAGTTTAGCAGAAGTGGCCAACGCATTAGCAAACAGCAACACGGCATTAAGTACAGTAGCCTTTACAGGCACATACTCGGATATACTTAGCAGACCAACAATAACACTTGTAGGGAGTGACCTGACATACGATAGTACAACTATTGACTTGTCAGGGGTAGGTGCTACAGGTCCAGCTGGTAGCACAGGATCAACAGGTGCTACCGGTAATGGAATAACTGCCGTAGCAATTGCCAGCAATAACTTATCTTTAACATACAGTAATAGCTCAGTACAAAACTTAGGCAACATCAGAGGACCACAAGGACCAGCAGGTGCAGATAGCTCAGTAGCAGGACCAACTGGTGCAACAGGACCAGCAGGTAGTAACGGAACTAATGGTACCGACGGTACCGACGGAGCTGATGGATCAGTAGACCAGACATTAAGTGCAAGTGGTAATGTAATCACAATCAGTGGTAACAACGACACAGTAGATTTAACTACTATGTTGAGTCCATATTTAAAAGCAGAAACAGATAGTCAAGACTTAACACTAAGTGGAAACATAGTTAGTCTATCAGGACAATCAGGCAACGTTGACTTAACAAGTTTATTAAGTGGTGGTGGAGTTACAAGTTTAACTGCATTATCAGATGTTGGTTCAGATGGAACTAACGGACAAGTACTAACAACAGATGGTTCAGGTGCATTTACATTTACAACAGTAAGTGGTGGTGCCAGTAATACATTTGGAACAGTAGCAGTATCAGGACAAACCAATGTTGTAGCAGACAGCAGTACTGATACATTAACGTTAGCCGCAGGTAGCGGTATGACGATTACTACTACACCGGGCACTGATACAATTACATTTGCATCAAGTGGTAGCGGCAGTGGTGCAACAATACAAAGATTCAAATTAAATTATAATACAAGTGGACAGTTAGCTACTACAAGTGATTTAACATCAGGTATAACTTCAGCAACAATTGATAGTGCAAGTGGCGGAGATATGACAATTACATTTAACTCTTCACAATATAACTATCCACCAGCATCTCTTACGATGTATGGTTACGATTATACAAATAACAAATATTCAGTAGTACCATTTGCAACAACAATGGCACTTAGAGAAATAGCAGGAGGTGGCTCGTCAGGCTCCCCTACATTATTCGATGGAGGCTCAGCAGTAGCACTCAAACTAAGATTACGTGAAACAGAGACTGGAGCAAGTAGATCCTTTGGAACTACAACTCATGCTTGGGTCGAATTTGTCATGTATGATTAAAGGATTAATTTTTAATGGCATTAAGTAATTACAAATCTACACAAGTAGAACTAAATGTACCAAACAAGGTATTGGCAACAAGCATATCTGCTGTTAGCGGTCATGCATATTGGCCTCATTCCAATGGTGCAGACGACTTATGGGCTGAACCGGCTGGAGCAACTAAAAAATATTACCAATGGTCTATAACATTTTCAGTTACTGCTCAAACACATGGATCACATTTAACTCGAGATGATTTTGCATTTAACGGTTTAGATATTGTAGTTGGCGACTGGATTGCAAATGCATCAAGTGGCTTATGCTGGAAAGTAATTTCAGTAACAAGTAAAACTTCAAACTCAGTAACATGTGTTGTTGAAGATTGGTTACGATACAATACGTTTAGACAATCAGGTGGCGACGGAGCACCTACTTCTGGTTCAGCAGTTATATTTGGACTAAATGAAAAAGGTATTCCTATGTTGGACCCTGTTCCAGCCACAATATCAAGTACGTTCTACCCAACAGTAGCAAGTAGATTCGAATACCTAAACCCACAACAAAACTACGTCTTAGCAAACAGCACACGGTCTAAGCAAAGGAGACATTGTAGCAGTATCAAGTGCAGGGTTTACCAAAGCAAACACAAATACAATGGCTAAAATGGTCGGTGTAGTAACTGAAGCAGGTCCAGGGCCTGATCAGTTTATGATACTACCAAATAATCAGATAGTAGATTTTGAACCAAGCATACCTGGTGTGCAAGGCAACTATGTCTATGTTGACAACAACGGGTCATTTACTACAACTGATACAGGACAAATAGTATTTTTAAAAATACAAAATGCAATACCAACAGTACTCACAGGAACAGTAAACTCACCTGAGGTACCTCACAACCATGCTATTAAACTAAATGGAAAGACAGTTACATTTGCAGACGGTGGCGGCAATGTTAATGCCGCGGCAATGGTTGTTGATATTAATGCAGTTGCAAATACATTTGTTACAGCATCAGAAGTACCAACACCAACAGTAATTGTGTCCGATGGCGCAAATACAATATACGGATTAACAGGCGGCTATGTGCCGTTTAGTGTTGCCATAGATTCCGGAAGCGGAAATACTACAGTAAACTTTACATCTAATGGTAGTGTATATTCGGGTGTAGCAACTCCTCAAGATATGAAAACAGATATAGATGCAACCAACATTGCTAACTTAACTGTTTCAGCAACAGCAACAGTTTTAACCCTAACAGAAACAAATGGTAATGCAATTACTTTTGTAAATGGTACAGCTGATACTGGTGGCTATAATTTTGTTGGAGCAAGTAATATATCAGGCTTGAATGCAACTACAAGTGCAACAGGTACAACTAAGTTAAACCTAACACGTTCAGATGGTGGGCCAATTGATATCTACGAAAGCACAGAAAACTTTAGGGTAAACACAGGTATAGCAAGTGGACATACCGGTATGTATCCATTAGCATTAAACATTGAACAAGGTATAAGAACAGGTGGAACAACACTTGTCGGCGACATCAGTGCAAGAGATAGTTTATCATCACTGGCAGGCGACCAAGCCTATGTTACTAATGCAGGCGGCGGTGAATGGGCATTATATTTGTATGACGGAAGTGCATGGGTCGAAGTTAGTAATCAAGATAGTGCAACAATTGATGCTAAAACATTATCTACAACATTCACTATGCCTATAGGCGGATTTGGAAATAGCACTACAACTAACCTTGGTAATATATCACCAGGTAGAAAAATACAATCAGTATCTGTTTCTGTAAACACAGCATTTAGCGGACACTCCGGGGAAATATTGCCTAACATAGAAGTTGGAACAATAAGTGATCCTGATGCATATCACGATGACACTGATAATGATATAACAAGTGTGTCAACATATATAACAAACCCTGAGTATACTTATCCTGCTTCAGAAACTCAAGACCAGCTCATCCGAGCAAGATGTAATCACTACAGCGCCTCAGCCGGGAATGTTACTGTTAAATTAACATACATCTAAGTTAAAAACTAATAAAAAGATAAATACATATAACAGTTACATGTTGAGAGGCATTTAACGGTTATCGATAACCCAAATTCATTTAATTATGAATTTACAAAGACAATGCACATTAATGTGCAAGTATTAGGAGATACAAATGGCTGACATTAAAAACTTTGGTATCAAAGGTATTGCGTCAGACGTTCAGTTAGGAAAAAGTGGTGGTAGACTTAAATATGATACCAGCAACACAAGATTTGACCTAACGGCAAGTAACGGTTCTACATTAGAAGATTTACGTCTTGGAAGTGTAGTTGCAGGAACTTGGACGGCAACAGCAATAGCACCAACATATGGTGGTACCGGACAGGACTTCAGTTCTGGATCAGGTTTTGTTAAATTCTCGAGTGGTACAGCATCCTTAGACGGTACAATTGACTTAACATCAGAAGTAAGTGGCTTATTGCCAGTTGCTAACGGTGGTACAGGTTCAAGTACAGCGGCAGGCGGCAGAACTAACTTAGGTTTAGGAAACTTAGCAGTACAGGCAAACACAGCGGTCAACATTGACGGCGGTGCAATAGACGGAACAGTAATCGGGGCAAACTCTGCCGCGGCAATTACAGGAACAACAGTAGAGTTTGGTTCATTATCAGACGGTACTGTTACAGCAACAGCATTCCAAACAACAATATCAGATAGTGATACTCTTATCCCTACCTCTGGTGCGGTTGTTGATTATGTTGCGGCACAAATAACTTTAGAAGACTTAGATCTTGCTGGTGACAGCGGAACTGGTGCAGTTGATTTAAACTCACAGTCTTTAACAGTTGCAGGCGGAACTGGTTTAACATCAGTAGCAAGTAATCAAGCAATTACAATTGGACTTGATAATACAGCAGTAACGGCTGGAGCATATGGTACAACTACAGCAATACCTGTAATTACTATTGATGCTCAAGGAAGAATTACATCGGCTTCAACAGCGGCCATTAGCACATCATTTACTTTAAGTGATGGTTCTAATACGCAAGTAGTAGCAGGTGGTGATACACTATTAGTGAACGGTACAGCAAATGAAGTAGAAGTAGCCGTAAGTGCAACTGATACTTTAACAATTGGATTACCAGCAGACGTAACAGTTAGTAATAACTTATCCGTTTCAGGTAGTTTCTTATCAGATGATATTACATCAGCCGCAATTAGTATTTCGGGCGATGCAACTATTACTGGTAACTTAACAGTTAGTGGTACAACAACTACAGTAAACTCAACAACAGTTGAAATTGCAGATGACTTCTTTAGAGTTAATTCAGCAGGTGGAAACAATGATGCAGGTTTTGAAGCATACGTTAATAACGTTGCTAAACAAATCATATATGATGCTTCTGAAGGCGAATGGACTTTTGGTTCAGAAAATGTTAAAGCATCTTCTTTTGAAGGTTCTCTAACAGGAAATGCAGATTCGGCTACAGTATTAGCAACAGCAAGAGCAATTGGTGGTGTTAACTTTAACGGTAGTGCAGATATTAACCTTCCAGGTGTTAACGCAGTTGGTAACCAAAATACAACTGGATCAGCGGCAACGTTGACAACTCCAAGAACTATTAGTGCTACTGGCGATGCAACATGGACATCAGGTAACTTTAATGGATCAGCGGCAGTCACAGGTGCTTTAACTTTAGCAACTGTTAACAGTACTGTTGGAACATTTGGTACAACTACTGCAATTCCAGTAGTAACAGTTAATGCTAAAGGTTTAGTTACAGCAGTAACAACAGCCTCTATTGCAACTGCATTGACCATCCAGTCAGACGACGCGGCAAATAATACAGTAGCCTTAGCAACTGATACGTTAAAACTATTAGGTGGAACAAACATTACATCAACTAACACAGCTGATGACGTAACGTTTAACTTGAATTCTACATTAACTGGTTTAACAAGTGTTACATCAACAACAATCACCGATGGCGCATTTAGTGTCAACAGTGGTGCTGTAACAGGTGTTACAACACTTGGTGCAAGTGGAACTATTACTGCAGGTGCATTTAATGACGGTGCGGCTACATATGATGCTGGTACAATTACAAATGGTGTTGCGGCAACATTTAGTGGTGCAGTAACAGGTGGTTCTTTAACTGACGGTACAGCAACTATTACTTCAGGTAATTTAACTGGTGGTGTTGCAGGTACATTTAGTGGTGCAGTAACAGGTGGTTCTTTAACTGACGGTACAGCAACTATTAGCAGTGGTGCAATTACAGGCGCAACTAATATTACAGCAAGTGGAACAATCACAGATGGTACAGTATCACTGGCCTCTGGTGCGATTACAGGTGCAACTAATATTACAGCAAGTGGAACAGTTGAATTTGGATCATTAACAGATGGTACTATTACAGTTAACTCTATACAATCAACACTTACAGATAGCGATACTATTATCCCTACCTCAGGTGCTGTTAAAGATTATGTTGACTCAGTAGCAACTGGAGCCGATTTAGACTTCCAAGGCGATTCAGGTGGTGCATTAAGTATTGATCTTGATAGTGAAGTACTTGACATTGCAGGTGGAACTAACGTAACTACAGTAGGTTCAGGAAATACATTAACTGTAAATCTTGATGCTACATTAAGTGGTTTAACAAGTGTTACATCAACAACATTAACAGACGGTACAGCAAGTATTAACAGTGGTGCTATAACTGGTGTTACAACAATTAATACATCAGGTGATGTAACAGTTGGTGGTAACTTAACAGTTAGTGGTACAACTACTTCTGTAAACAGTACTAATACTACTATTGCAGATACATTGGTTGTATTACAATCTGGTTTAACAGGTGCTAACCCTAACGACGTCGGTCATATATATGAGCGTGGAACAGATGGAGCCAATGGTTTCTTAGGTTGGGATCAGAGTACAGATAGGTTTATAGCGGCAACAACAACTGCAGACGGTTCAACAGCTGGAGATTTAACTCTTACAGCGGCTGGATTTGAAGCAGGTGCAATTACGGCAACTGGCTTAACTGCATCAGGCGTAGTATCATTTGGTACTTTGACTGACAGTGGTGAGACTATTGCAATTACTAAGTTTGTTGATGAAGCAGATGGAATATCAAGTAACGATAACGATACTACTATTCCAACATCAGCGGCAGTTATTGACTATGTTGAAAACAACGGCGGTGACGGACTCTTAATAAGAGCTACTGTTACTTCTGGAGCGACAACAGCCAATATTGGTACAGTACCTAATGTAAGTTCAAGAACTTACTATGCAGAAAAACTGGTATTTAAAGTAGGAACAGCATTTGCTGGTAACAACTTTAACTACATTCTTGTAAAAGAAAACGGTGGTTCTGGAAGTACTATAGTTGCTAAGATTGACGCCGATTTTGCTACAACTGGTTCATACATTGTCGAATTAGACGGTGATGACAGTTTAACCAAAAATGCTACAGTACAAGTTCAGTTCTTTGATGCAAGTGACAACGCAGTTGCTCCATCAAGTGGATCTGCAGTTTGTTCAGTACATTATAACTGGGTATAAGCAATAAGTTAAAAGTTAAAACTTAACTATAAAAAAGCACACTTAGGTGTGCTTTTTTTTGACTTGACTTTCCTAATAATTATGTTATACTATGTAGACATTTAAAAAATAAAGGAGAGATTTATGGAGTTAGCATATTCGTTAAACACATTTTACTTTCTGTTATCCGGCGTATTAGTTATGTGGATGGCGGCAGGATTTACTATGCTCGAAGCAGGTTCTGTAAGAAGTAAAAATGTAATAGAGATTTTACTAAAAAACGTAGCACTATATAGTGTTGCATCATTAACATTTTTAATCGTAGGCTATAGCATTATGTATGGTTGGGGAGATATAACTACACATTCCGTGTATGCTGATTTCTTTTTCCAAGTTGTATTTGTAGCCACTGCAATGTCTGTTGTGTCAGGTGCAGTAGCAGAGCGTAAGAAACTGTGGACATTCTTATTGTTCGCGGCAATCTTCACAGCAATCATTTACCCTATACAAGGTTCGTGGTCGTGGGGTGGAGGCTGGTTAAGTGAAAGAGGATTCTTTGACTTTGCTGGTGCAGGCATAGTACATATGGCAGGTGCAATGGCGGCCCTGGCCGGTGTACTTATATTAGGTCCACGTAAAGGCAAGTATGCCAAAGACGGAACGCCTAAACCAATACACGGTTCTAATGCGGCTCAGGTTGCTTTAGGAACACTTATCTTATGGATGGGGTGGTTTGGCTTTAATGGTGGTTCACAACTTGCAATCTCTGGAATAGAAAATGCTGATGCAGTTGCAAAAATATTTGTTAATACAAATACTGCGGCGGCGGCTGGACTAATTACTGCAATGATAGTTTGCAAATTATGGTTAGGTAAAACTGCCTTAAATGCTTCAATGAATGGTGCCTTAGCCGGCTTAGTAGTTATTACTGCTGATCCACTTACACCTGCACCACAAATTGCTATAATATACGGAGCACTTGGCGGACTAATAGTTCCGTTTGCAATGAGCTACATTGAGAAACTGGGGATTGACGATGCCGTCGGTGCTATTAGTGTTCACGGTGTTGCTGGTATAGTAGGACTTATGTTAGTTCCTATACTAAATGTTGATGCAAGTTTCTTAGAACAAGCAATTGGCATTAGTGTAATCGGTGGATTCGTATTTGGTACTTCGTACTTTGTATGGCTTGTACTTGATAAGACCGTAGGTATCAGGGTTGGCGAGCAAGAAGAAGTCGGTGGTTCGGACATGTGGGAGGCTGGTGAAAAGGCGTATCCATACTTTATGAAAGGACACGGCGAAGAAGAAAAATAGTTTTAGTAGTTTATAAAGCACACTTAGGTGTGCTTTTTTTTGGCCTTAATGATAGTAAAATGATAAATACATACATAGTATATAAAATATATACGATTATAAAAGGAGAATAACATGGCACAAACTAAAGTAGCACCAGTATTCGTAGACGCAGACACGTTCTTTATTGGAAAAACTATTTCATTAATCGAAGTAACATATCCAGCGGCTGTGAATACAAAAACAGGACCTGCATCAACGATACAGGCCGTTCATAACGCAATTCAAAACGAATTCAACATCTTAGGATTTGGAGCATTAACAGATACAAATACTGTTCAAGCAATAATGATTGAAGGTGATTATGGAACTGATACATATGACGGAACAAATAGTGAGACCTTAGCGGCTCATTTGGAAGACGTTATTATTGCATTAGGTACTGTAGACAGCATCAACTTAGCATCAGCAACAGTTGCCGCAAAAGCATTTGCATTAGCATAAACTTAGTTTAAACAAACTATTAAAAATCCTTACTTATGTAGGGATTTTTTTTGACTAATTAATCTATATGGGTAATTGCTATAGCGTCTTCTATAGAGTGCGGTGACTCGTGTGCCATAGGTTCTTTGGTTTCAACAATATTAGCATCTCTGTACAGCTCGGCTCCTCTTGCATTAATTTCTATAAATGCAATTTGGTTACTTGGTACTTCATCCTCTGAGAAGATTGCATCAACCGGACACTCTGGCTCACATAATGCACAATCAATACATTCATCAGGATCAATATATAACATATTTGGTCCTTCAAAAAAACAATCCACAGGGCATACTTCTACACATTTAGTGTCTTTGCAATCAACACATGCCGCCCCTATTATAAAACTCATACTACTTCCTTTTGTGGATCAATTGTTATGTCGCTTGGTTCGTGTACCATGGCGTACATTTGGATATCTTCTTCTGTTACATTGCACCAGTTACATGGCTCTCCATGTAGTACCGCAGTTTCTCCTGCTTCTCGACAGATATGCGTCCAAAACTTTCTCATAAGACTTTATTTGGCATTTGGAAATGCTGTAAAACAACAGTGAAAAATATTAGTATTAATCATTGCTTGGTTAGGCGTAAATCCTGCAGGTACATGCGAAGGGTAAAAACAGTATTGCCATTGTAACGGTTTAATAAATGATGTATACTCTTGTATGCCAGGCGGGTCTGAATATAGTTTAGGACCATGCTGTTCAAAATACAGCGATGAACTTTTATTAGTTGCTTGTAACCAAATAACTCCAGTGTACCATCTATTACGATGCACATTAACAGGAAAGTTTTGCCCAGGTGCAATACTAAGTATGTTAGGTTCAACAACTTCAACTAACCTGTCTAATGCGGCTTTATGCTTTGTCTTAATTGCTTCAATAAAGTAATTACCAACAAGTAATTGTAACTTTCGAAGATCGCCTGATAGTGGAACTTCTTTAAGTGTTAGCCATCCAAAATTAGTATTAGTGACTTCTTGCTCACGTTCAAGACGAGACAGTTCATTAGTAATACCCTTTTCAATCTCAGGTGTTAGCTCTAATGATCCAGTAAAAATCCAGTCTGGAAATAATACATTTGTTTGTTTTGCCATACTACTATTTAACAC
>Ga0114994_10001262_pt1 | contig 18094 bp, 9 predicted proteins | sample ArcticOcean_MG_C_9_FD_87043 | JGI IMG/M metagenome (GOLD analysis project Ga0114994, IMG submission 87043) | Marine microbial communities from western Arctic Ocean - ArcticOcean_MG_CB2_152 | ecosystem: Environmental > Aquatic > Marine > Oceanic | place: Arctic Ocean: Canada Basin | collected...
AGGAAATGAAAATGTTAGAAGAAATAAAATTACCAATTCTAAGGAATGGTTCGGAAATACTCGTAACCTTATTGTCCGGAGGGGAAAGTTTTCCTTGGACGGAAATTGGGGGTTCCGTGATAGTCGGACCACCTAAAACAGATACCATAAAAGGTCTTCCAGCTTTTTTCTTAAAGTGGCGAAAGTCTTTATATTGGGTTTTTGAAACAGAAGATGTATGGGGTGATTGTATAGAACTAACCCCCGAAGAACACAAGAAAGCCGTAAACAGAGCTGAAAACATAGCCCTTGCTTTTTCGCTAGGGGCTATCCTTTAAGGAAATATAATGTCATCAAATATAGAATTTAAACTCTTTGTAAGAGTAGATAAAAATGGGAAGGAATACCTTATAGGTAGTCCGGATCTCCCCGCACAAATAAACTTAGACGATTTTACCTTTATTGTATTCTATCCAAAAGATGATGAACCTTTTGGAACTGTCGTATTAAGACCCAAAAGGAAAGAAGACGAAAGGGAATAACCTTGGAGAAATTAATGGAACAAAACAAATCCCAGAAAGGGATGGGTGGCAAATACTCTGAAAGCCTCGCATATGCGGGGCTTTTTGCTACTCTTTCCCTTGTATTCGCCCTAATCGGAGGTGCAATATATGCAGCCCTTAATGTTGGGAACCTTACGGAAATTATAATGCTTTGCACAGGCTATGTGAATGTGTTGTCTCATGGAAATGAGTTCCTGTCAGGTGTGATCCTTGCAGCTGTCTTTGGGGGAAGTGCTTGGTTTTACCATACACTTCCATCAAAGATTATCAATTACCTAAGAAAACACTACACTACAACCCTGAGCGTCGACAGTACTTGTGAGGCATATCATCAACTAATACTTCACCTTGAAGGAGAAGGTATAAGTGATCTTGCAAGAGTGGTTCGGTTTTCCAACGGAAGGTGGGACAATGGTAAGTTGGTAAAAGAGGTAGGGTTTGGATCCCAACTTTTCTGGCTAAGAGGCAGACTTATTTCCGTTCACCACCTAAAGGATGAAACCTCAGCCCTGAGAGATTTGCGTAGAACGTTAGATATTACCATCCTTGGACGATCTCACCAGTACTTTGAAAAAATAATGGCACAATGCGAGTCTGTAGAACATGAGAGAGACATGTCGAAGTATTACGAACAAGAAATAGGTCACTGTAGATACATAACCTCCCAGAAGCCAAGGAGTCTAGACAGCATAGCCCTATCTAAAGCGAATAGAGAAGCCCTATTACACACCATAGACAACTTTGTAGCTAAAGAGGCTTGGTACTTGGAGCATAATGTCCCCTACCAACTAGGGATACTCTTACATGGTCCTCCGGGAACTGGAAAAACCTCCTTGATCCGAGGAATAGCAGCCTATATGGGTAGAAACATAGTAACGGCAAAATCAAGTAATATCTTGGAGTATGCTTGTAAGACGACACCAAGGTCTTCCCTTATTGTTGTAGAGGAAATAGATACCTTTGGAGTATCTCAAAGGGAACTTGACTCTGAAGAGGATGAAGATACGAATGTAAAGTCCAAGGACTACTTAGAGAAATCTCTAGACTCGTTTAGTGTAGGGGCGATTCTTAGTGCATTAGATGGGCTTATTCCAAATCCCGGAAGAGTTTTGATAATGACAACCAACCACCCTGACAAAATAGACAAGGCAATAACAAGACCAGGACGTATTGATCTTAGTTTGTATCTAGGATACCTAGATCAAGAAGTAATGGGAATACTACTTTACAAGTTCTTTGGGGAACAGGTTAACGTGCCTCCACTTAGAACTGGGGTTTCCCCAGCCCAAGTACAAAACGATATAATACTCGGACTTACAGTTGAAAGCCTGATAGAAAAGTACAAGGCTTAAACTTTAAGCCTCTAGTATTTCTTATTTACCTTGGAAGTCTTACATACTTCCTTCACAATAAGGTTTGATCCCCTGATTGGAACCACCTTACCCGAAGCGTCTTGGAATAGGTGGAAACCTCTCAATGCTCCCTTATAAATATAAAGGGCTACAGTTGGGTCGTCCTTCCAACTTACTTCATATTGTCTTCCGACTTCTAACTCAGAAGAGATGAGAAACTTCCTCGGCTTCTTTAGCAGAAGATGGGAACCAACCCATACCTTCATAGTTGGTGTTGAGACCTATGAAAACTTTCTTGGCCTTTCTCTCACCGTCTACACTGAGTAAGCCTTTCACCTTGCCCGACTTAGAGATTGTTTGTAAGGGTTTAAAGTACCACCAACCGTTAGCCCATCGTGATATATAAGTTTGCCCAACCACCATACTCTTCTCGGCAGAGAACTGAGCAGCCGAAAACTTTCTAAGAACTCTTTCTATAGATGCCTTTTTCCCATCAAAATAGGAGTCTTGCTTACAATGGTCTGATCCTGGGTTTTTGTATTCACAATAACGAGACCAAGCAAGAGCCCATGCTTTACCTTCATCGGCTCCCTGTTCTTTATGTTCTTTTACATATCTTTCAACATCGGCTGGAATATCTTTCTTCCCTTCTGATTTTGGCATCTTAATTCCCTTATTCGGTTGTTAATTAAGTTCGGAGGTTTTCATTTCTTCTTTCCACCGAAGTAATCTATCGCCAAACCCTTTTCTATGAGAAGTTTATTGATGTTTATTTCTTCTTTCGTTACAGGGTCAATTATAAATAACTCACCCAACCACCGACCGTACTTACCTTTTCCGTGAGACAGAACTAAGACTTCTTGGTTTAAGATTTTACTCCTTAAGAAATCCCTTGCACTTACAGCTGCTTTCTTAGTTTCAACTGTACCTCCACGCATTTCGGCAGTATCTATACCATACATACGGATCTTTACTTTACGGAGAACCATAAAGAAACCTAAGTCTATATCTGCAGTACAGGTATCCCCATCATACACGGAAGTTATTTTCGCTTTATATTTGTACATTTAGTCCCTTTCAATTATTCCGTCTACGACTTGATAATAGTTTCCTTCTTCATCTTCTCCTACAAGAGAAGGACCTGCAGGGAAAAGACCTGGAAACTTTCCTCCTTTAGTTAAACTTTCAATTTTAGCAGCCATTTCCATATAGACCTTAACGTTGGCTTTTAATATTCCTAGTTCTCTTTGTAAGCTGTACATCTCGTTTCTAGCCCTTTTCAAGTCAAACTCATTTCTGTTTGCCCATTTCCAAAGGTCCTCGACCATTGAATCCGCTTTCAGTGCTTGTCTTTCGGAAAGAACGAAATAATTGCTCCGGATAGAATTATCCCCTGTTTCCCATGTCCACGTAATATCTGACATTTTAGCCTCCTTGCTTTTAGTTGGTTTTAATAAAGAGCCTCGCCCCTTACCAAAACATACCTTTATTTTATTCTATAAACTTTATATTGACAGGGTGATACGGGGATACGGGGATACGGTTATAGGGCTGTGTTCTTCTCGTCTTCCGTGTCGGTTATAAGGTTCGGATAACCTGCAAGTGCGCTTAAGTTCGGTGCTCCTGGATTATCTGCTTCTGCTTCGTTATCAAAATTAACAGTATAATCATCTTCCGGGATTCTAAAAGTTGAATCAAACCTATATGCTATTCTGGCTGCCGTTAAGTCAATGTTAAATCTTTCTGCCTCAAAAGAAGAATCTGCCTTCATATCCCCGTACATTGCCCAAATCATGTCTTCTACTTCTTGGTCTAACTGCTCTCTTAAATCACAAAGTTTCAAGATCCTTTCTTCTAACCTAACTATTTTATTTGTTATCTCTTTTGAAATCCACTTACGACCCCTTGTTATAATGGAACCTGTGGTGGCGTCCGTTTCTAAAGATATCTTTCCACCAACCCTTGAAACTTTTAGTTTTTGTAAATTGGAATCTCCGTCTTTGGCACCTTGATCATAAGAATAAGACACGCTTTCCATATAAGCAACTCCTCTTCCGGGAAAAGGATATATCGCCTTATCCCCTAATAAAACAGGATCTACAGGTGTCATGAACATTGAGATGTCAAAAGGGTTTCCACCAAGGGCGCAGTATGCTTGTAATAGTTTGGCTAAAGAAGAGTTATCTGGTTCAATGGAAATGCCTGCTCTTTCCTCCGTGTATTCTCCGTTGGGAGCCATTTTATAAAGTACCTGAACATCCCCTATTCTTTCTCGTTCCGCATCTATAACCTCGAACCGAGAACTAGCATCCATTCTTTCTTCTAACATGAACTTCCTAAAGGAAATCCAAGAACCTTCTCTGAATCTTGAGATCCAAGCATAACTAGACATTATTCCCCTCCAAAAATAGAATACAGTAAATCTAAGACTATCGCAGGAAGTCCTCCAGCGACTACTACAACGCCTGCAGAATAATCAGTAGCACTACTTATAGGTTTATTCCCAGAACTTATCAGTTCCCCTGCTAAGCCTGCTGTACCGTTTGCTACTAGCACCAAACCTGCTATCCCAGGAAGTGAGGCACTTGTTAAACTTCCTAACAGAGCTTTTATATATTCTAGTATTGCTTGCAACTGGTAAATCCTGGCTTGTATAGATTCTATAATCGCTATGATTTTATCTGCTATGCCTTCTAAGGAATCTAATATGCCCTCTAGGAAGGATTCTAGTTTGTCTAGTATGGCTTCCCCTCCTGGAGCAAAGTTTGGCAATAACCGAACAGAGATCCAACTTCCATCTTTCGGGTTCTTTCTGACATTAGCAATTCCCAGAATTGTTTTTGCAGATGCTAGGAGAGTTTTTTGTTCTACAAGCCAGTTACGGATAAATACTGGCCTATTAGAATCCGCATTATTATATAGTATAGGGGAATAATCTCCTGAACCAGAACCCATGACCCAGGACGCTTTGTCTATCTCCGGTCCCTTTGTATAATACGAAGGTCCCCTTTCCGGACCTGAACTGTAATCTACCTGATACTTTTGCTTGATAACTTTTTTAGATAAGTCCTGGCATAAAGGGTTGGCACCTATTCCCTGACCTTCTGTTGTTGATTCCAAGGCTTCTAAAAGGGTTGGACCCTTCCCAAAGAAATCTGGAACCAAAATAGTTTTGGTTAAGATATCTATCTCGGCTTGTATTGCGTCTAACACAGTATCCGGAGGGGCGGATATGTTTTGTAATTCGGATTGTATCCTCTTAGATAAATTAAGAACTGCATTACGAAAGTTTTTGGGGTTGTTAGACCTATAAAGGGAACTTCCTATATTGTAGGTTTGAAGCAAAGGTCTCCCAATAGACTCTAGTCCAGTTTCCCCTCCGTCCGCATAAGTGTTACGGGCAAAACCTGGAGCATAAGGTCTCTTAGAAAAGTCCGAACGACTTAAAATAAGGATTGCAATCGCTGTTTGAACTGCCTTTTGGTACGAAATAGTTTTTTCAGAAGGTATTTTTGCCTCTGTTCCAGCACTTGCCTTTGTAAAGGCTTTAGGGTTTTCTACTTTTGCTATAACAGTTCCCATCCTAGCAAGACGGATTTCCTCTTTCCCTACTTGATATATAATAACACTAGATTCTTTGGGTTCCCTCAAACTAGCATCGCTCTCGTAGGTTGTTCCTCTAACTCTAATGTAATATACATCGCTCGTTCTTATGTTCTCAATTACGGCTTTCCCTGCAACATTTACAATGTCTCCGGTCATAGGTAACTCGGAGGCATTTATGTGAGCAGTTATTGGAGACCCCGCAGCCATTTTATCAAAGAACCCTGTGCCTACGATAAAACTTTTCCCGAAAACCTTAACTCCGTCTTGATCTAACAATACAGGATCTATTAACGGTTCGTTGGGGTTTATAGATAAATAAAGTTTGGGTGCTTGGGCGTTCTCTAGGTTTATAAAGGGACCGAGGTCCGAAGTCCCCCCGTATACTTTAAGAGGCTTATTTGTTATTGGGTCTATAACTACACCCACAATAGTTTGAAGACCTTCTGTTTTCTTTGCAGTATCGTCTTTGGGCTGCATTGCAACGACGCTAAACCCATCTGGAATTGTAGAGACGTGTATTAGATAGGACTTGGGTGCCGGACCATTCAAAAAGGGAATACCTGCACCACTTGGGTATGTCCAAGTTACGGAAATCTTTTCTGGCCTAGCTGACAATTTTCCGGACTCTACAAATATAGGCTTACCGAGCCAATTTTCAGAGGAATATAAAACTGAAGGGTTTTGAGGTGGGGGAAATGGAGAGGCATCACCCATTAATCCTTTTTGACCAAAGAAGTCTACAAGTTGCTTTATAATTGCAATCAAAACACCAACGTCTCCCGAGGTAGCGTATAAAAATAAACCCAGAGTTGCGGATTGAGGGGAGAAGTTTGGCCTCGTTGGATCCGAAGCATCTAGCAATCTACCAATCATTCGGTTTTGATACTCCTCATACCCACCGAGTAAGTCCGAGTAATAGGTATTCCAATCAAATAAGTTCCAATCTCCATGAAGGTAAAACCCAGCCTGCCGTAAATCGCTTATAAGGGCTTGTATTTCTGCAATAATTGCTTCAACTATGGGTCTCAGGGGATCCAAAACTCCGATAAGAAAAGCCTTTATAATGTTTAAGATACTTTGTGTTATGTTTAGGATTTGAATGGTAAGGTCTATAACAGAAAGGACAGGTGCTAATATAGGCTCTATCTTATCCGTCAAAGGTTTTAAACTTGGCTGTACAACTACCCAATCACTTGGCATCTTTCCTTCCTTTTATCTTTTGTAGGGTTATGTGTAAGTCGGCCATTGTTTCCACATCGTTTTCAATTTGCTTTTCGAGCAACGAATATAGTTTTTGAAGGTTTTCCCTTTGCTTTTCCAGGATAGGGCTTTTTACTTCTTTCCCTTCAGTTTCCTTCCAGTTTCCAACAGGGATACCTTTTTCTAGAAGTGCATTTATCATCTCTTCTTTAGTCATAATTGTATAGGCTCCTCAGTGTGTTACTTACTTTTAACAGGAGGAACCTCCTGTTTCAGAAGCCCCTTTCATTTGTTGAACTAATTCTTCTTCTTTTTTCAGTTCTTCTGGCAATCTTTCTTCCGCTCTTTGAGCCTGTATTGCAGAACCAGAACTTAAATTAGATCTCGTATTTAGCCAAGCATACCGTTGCCCTCTAAGGTTATCTTCTAAAGAAAGGACGTCTTCTATATAGTCTGGGTAAAGGGGTCTTTGCTCACCTTCGTTTGTACCAAGTTTCGTGTAAGTTAAAGGTACTCCGATGGGGGTCTCTAAGTCTAGGTTGTAATCCTGTATGTGAACCCTTCTTCCCAAAATAGATAAACAATCGGTAGAAGACACATAAGGAGCAAAATCAACCATCCCTTGTAAAGCCTGCATAAATCCGTTGTGGATAACTCCTGCTCCTGATGACGGATCCAAAGGGCTGCCAACATCCAGGATATGATCATCCCTCTGAAATATGTAGTAAGTTCCGGATACAGTTCCATCATATAATCTCCTTATGTTCTCTATCCAAGACAAGTTTCTTTCCCGCATAAACAAAACCAACTCGATTCCGTCTCTGCTAAGTACATTATTTGGCCTGATAATCTTGTAACTAAAAGGCTCGATACTCTTTTGTCTCTCATAACCTCCTCGAGAATTATATGAACTCCCTACAGGGGGCGATGTAGGTCTTAATGATTGCTGACCTTCGGTTGCTCCTGTAGGTAATGTTGAAGCAGATACTGTAGGAAGTAAGACGTAACGGTAATCTTCTCCTGTAAGGTAATCTACTACCTCTCCAAATAAAACATTATCACTTCCATCTGAAGTACCTCCTGCAAATCTGTTTGTTCCGTCTACGGCTAAGGTTTCCGGAAACGCCTCGTCTAGTTCTCCAATAAAGTAAAATCCTCTGTTGTCATCTAATTCATCTGGGGAACCTCCTGTATATACTGGTATTACTGTTCCTGTGTCGGAATAGTATGCCACTCTATCAGAACCCCCACTTGTAAGAGCCAAGTCTCCGTTTGGACGGTATCCAAACTCGTTACTTAGGTAAAGCCCCCCTTGAGGGTCTATAACTACGATATCACCCTCCTGAACCCCTACAGAAGACCAGTCAGAAATACCTGAGTCTTGCATTTTATTAAACTCGGGAGATAGACCTCCTAACTCAGCAGGATCGGCTCTTTCAAGTTTCCTTTCATATACCACAGTTTTGGTTATAAAAGCCAGGAGTTCTTCTAAACTCTGCTCATGAGGGACGGAAGGTTGCTTTAAATAAACTTCAAAAGTTCCACTGGCTAAGGTTGGAACTTCTTGACGAAGTTCCAATACCGTGCTAGATACTATTCGTTTAATCTCAGACTCAGCGACTAATTCTCCAGCAGTATTGAAAAGACGAAGTATATCTCCAGCGTTTATATTAACATCTGTGTTTGTGAAATCCCCTAAGTTTGTCGCTCCGGTCAAACTAGAAAGTGCAGTGAAAGTCTTACCGGAGGAGGAAGAAGTTGTTCCCCGACGCATTTCATACAAGTATTTAAGGGGTTCAGCGATAGAACTTATTTTGGATTGGGCTTCATGCCATCTTCTTATTCTTCTTACAATAAAGGTTACATTTTCAGTGTATTGTACAGGCAAAGAAAAGTCTTGAGTTTGCCTCATACCAATTAAGTAGTTTGGGGTAGCACCAAAAGGGTTGTTTTGAGTCACCACTCTGGGATCGTTAGAAAAAGTAACGGAATATCCAGCTGTAGTTGGCTTTGGAAAACTTGGCTCAAAGAAAATCCCTTGAAGCGCAACAAAACCATCTAACCCTAGACCTGGGTTTAGGTCATTCCCTGTTACAAACCTATCTTTCGGAAGTAGGCAGTTTAAGGAGGTTGTGGGAGAAACTCCCTGAAAGTGCATAAGGTTCCATTGTGCTGTACTTATTTGAGATAGATCTATATGCTGAGCCACTCCCCCAATCTTTCCCGTTGTTCCTTTAGGTAATGCTTCTTGTCTTGCATAAATTACCTCTTCTATATCAGGTATAAAAACATTAGAGGAAGTCGGTAAGGGGACGTCTATCGCAATAGTCCCTGCAACATTCGTACCTGTAATCTTATTCTGTATTTCTGCCGCACCTGAGTAATAAGTCTTAGAGGGGGAAGAAGGGTGGAAACTTGAAAGGTTACCCAGTGTTAAGTATCTAAAACCCGCAACAAGAGCCTCCGCACCCAAAGAATGTGCCCCAACACAATTATTTTCCGGAAGTTCTTCTGTAATCCTACCTATTTTGAAGTAATGCATCCCGGATGCATTTTGATTGGGATTAAGAAGGTTCAAAAAGTCGGATAACCCAAGAGCTGTACCTGTTGCGGTTTTTCCCCCTGTAAGGTTTGTGCAAGATAACTCTTTCGTATTTGCATCGTACGAGGCAGTTTGAACATCTACGGAAACCACGGAGTTTGGATCCACCGTATAAGCCCCACCCGAATAACTAGCGTAGGCATCTTTCGTTATTATGTACAACTTAAAAGTAGTTGCCGGAAATCCGTGCCCTGTGGGAGATCCCGGAACAGGCTGCACGTTTTTCAAAAGTATCTCGTAGTTTGGAAAAGTTTGGTTTATAGATTTAATTTGGGGGAACCTAAGATCAAAAGAACTTTTTGTACCTGCATTAGCAAAACCCTTCACTGAAAGAACATTGTTTCCGTCTTCATCTAGACCGTTTGAATCAGGAACAGTATGCCTTACAATATAAGTTCCGTCTTTTGACCTTCCGGAGTTTATAATTGTAATGTCCCCTGCCTGTATTTGTGCTAAGTCTGAAAGGGAATAACAATCTTGAATCCAAGTTGTAGGTCCTGTTATTTCCCAGTCCGTGCTAAGACTATAAAATCCCTCATCTACACCTTTCCCACCTCCATAGGTAATTGGGGTGTCTACAGGGTCTGGTTTTTGGGCTATGTCGGAAGAAGGGGCAAAACTTATTTTTATATCCTCAACATTAGAAACCCCCCAAGTTATATTCCCCCCTCTTTCCCAAGGCATCATACGGATAAAACCTAACACGGCTACTGCATCGAAAGCACCCACGTAAGGTACTCCTACTCCTATTATGTTTTGTGGGTCAGGTCCAACTCTTTCTAAAAGGGTGTACATAGAATTGTTATTCGTTTCAACTTTAGAGTTGGTTTTCCATTCTGAACCCTCTGTAAACAAGGCTAAGTCGAACTCTAAGCCCATCTCAAAAGCTGAACTATCCGCAGGCTGGGTGTTTCTTGGAAAACAACTCCCAAAATCCAAACCTTCTTTAAAGGTAAGTTTATCTCTTAAAACACCGCAAGTTATTGAGCCTGACCCACCTCCCTCCGTTAAGTTATTTCCTGTAAGAGTATTTGTTACACTGTCAATATAAGTATCCATTGTAAGCGTGTAATCATACTTGTTCCCTGGAGTTATTCCTAGGAGGGCTAAGGGGGAAGCTGCAGCAGGATTCATCTCAAAGAATAAGGAATTCGGATATGTGAAAGCCAACCCTATTCCTGTCAGCCCATTTGCTACTACAACCCCACCCGCATCTATAGTCCAAAAACCAGACCCCGCACTAGGGTTCTGGAAAGTTATAGAACCTTTATACCCAGAACCAATTAAGGAGGGGTCAAATATGTTTATAGTGAAAACATTATCGTTACCGGAAATAAGACCAAACTCGTTTGTTAATATAAAGTTCGATACGGAAGAAAAGTTAAAATCAATTCTTCGGTGGGCTCCAACGGTTTCGGTTATTTCTGTACCTGTAGTTCCTAAACCTTTATGTCCTGAATAATTTCGGGCTGTGTATTTATGCAACCTTCCAACATCAGTATGGGAAACGAACCTTGGAAGATCAACCTTTGTTTCCCCTCCGGAGAAGTCAAAGACGTCACCTACTGTTAGGATTCCCTCAAAAGCATGGTACGGAAGTTGAGATTGATTTACTTCCACGAGCATCAAATCCCCTTTACGGACTGAACCAACAGCAGAGTTTTCTTGGTACATTCCGGTTCCGGATATAACTCTCAAGTTTCTATTGGTATATAAAGAAGCAGGGTCATGAGTTCCATCTTGTGTTGGGTAGTACACCCCATCGTTAATAACCCACTCATCAGGGTATGCTGTATCCCAATACTGGTAATCTATAGTTCCGTAACCAAAACCAGCATAAGGGGAACTATAACCCGCAACACTTGGTTTCGGAGTATAGGTTATATCTTCAAATAATAAGGATATATCCCCAGCGATTCTTGACAATATAGTTATTTCCGACCCTGACCCTTTGATATACGGTATTTGGTTATCCCCAGAGTCATCTTTATCCTGCCCAAGTAAGCAGGGAAGGTTTAAAGGGCTTGATGAAGAGTTTACAAAACTTACTTCCCCTTCTATTGCTGTTAAAGGTGCTGGGGGTTTTTGACCAAACAGGCTTTGCAAGTTTATTGGGAAGTTATCTTCTTTTGTAGGAAGAGTCCCGTCTATAAACTCCCCTGTTCTTTTATCAACTTTAAGGTCAAACTGAATTCTAAAGTCGGGAATACCTTGAGCAATTTCTGCAAGTTCTTCTACGGTCGCAGCTTCATCGTCTGCAGGAACCTGTTCAAAACTATCAGGAACCACTACAAAGGTTGTGTCTCCAAGACCGTTATTTTGAGAAACAACTTCTGTAAGGTTGGAAGTACTGTTTACAACTATGTCGGAACCAATAACAGAGGTACCAGTAGAGTCCATAAGAGTTATAACACAACCTAACTGTACTTCTTCAACATAAACCCCTGAGTCTCCAACTAATAGGTTGTAAGAGGAACCATTGGTCTTCCCATAGTTTATTCTTTGACCAACTTCGAACGGGGGATTTGATAAGGTATTATCTCCTGAAGTTATATCTAAGGTTTGGCCTCCTTGAGAAATTAACCTTGTAGGGTCAGGGAATCCTAACTCGGTTGGGAACTGGGATAAGGGTACTGGAGTTAATACCAAAGTTGCCTTTCCTACAGTGGTTGTTCCTACAACATTATCGAACTCTTGGTTACCTTCGGGATAAAAAGCCCAAACTCTAGCTCTTGCAAGCCTTTCTTGTGCTGTTACATCGACAATCCCTGTTATTTTTCCTATTGCAGGATTAGATATAGTTCCAATCGTGGTGTTTTTAGTTTTAACTTTTACTTCTTCCTCTTCTCCAGGAACAGGACCTGCTTTCGTTACAGTTCTTCCTGGGGTGTAAAACCCGAAATCCGTATAACCGTTCAAACCTAAGACTGCTTCCACTCCAGGGAACAACCTTGAAAAGTGCTTTGTTCTTTCTGGGAACAACCTTGAGAATGCTTGAGGCTCCCACATATACTTAAATCTTCCAGGAACGTCAATACTAGGGAAAAGGGCTGCCAAAAATCTTGGGTTAGCGAATCCTACAAGAATCCTATCTTCCATATCGTTTTTAATTTGCATCCGTTGCATAGCGATATAAGAACTTAGTGTGGATGGGTCGGGGGTTTTACCGTCTACGTCTCCCGGACGGTTTGTAGGGTCCTTCTCGAAAGCTGTAGTAGGGTCTACAACTGGGTCCGCCTCAGTATAGTATCCGTCTAACAGTAAAGAAGCATCTGCCCAAGTTTCAAGGATTTCTCGCCAAACAAGTCTTGGGTTTATATTCCCTGTGAACTCGTCTTCCCAACCAGGAGGGGAATACTTACGACCATGCCCTACAAAGTTACGGAACTTCCCATCACGGTCCCCTATAATTCTCCCATCCATGGTTTCAAGTATTTGCTCAAAACTAACAATAACCTTATTGTATAACTCTATATATGTTCTGGCTGCTCGGTCTTGGTTCTGAAAACCTTGAACTTCCCCTCTCGTACCTAGCACTCCTTGTTCGGAGGGGTCGGCACTACCGTTTGCAACGGCAAATCCAGTTCCTCCTCCGGAAGCTCCAGAAATTAGCTCACATGCAACGGTCGGGAGGTATTCCGTTAAAGGTACAATGTCATAGAAATAACAGTCGGGTCTTAAAAACTTGTACTTTCCAAATAACTTCGCCCCTGCTAACCTGTTTTTCTTATCTGGAGAGATGATATGTAAATACTTACCTTTATAAAGGGGTGTTACAATTGCATTGTTGTTAATTTCCGGACCGGAAGAAACATATTTCGTGTATGCCATGTGTAATCTTTCATGTGGTTTCATCGCCTTTTGATAGGGGGCTAGAAAAGAAACTCCCTCCCCTACAAGTTCGTACTCTAATCCCTGTATAAGTCTTTTTCCAGGAATTGCTGAACCACTGCTATCAGTTCGCCCTATAAGGAATAATTCCACTCCCTCTTCGGATACAGGAAGATTTGGAACCTTGAAACTACTCAAATTCGTATATACTGGGCGAGAGGAAATCCTTAAGGCTTGGCCAATAGTGTCATTTATTATTCCAGTGGAAATACTTACAGTGGTATAAGAACCGTCTTCCGAAAGTTCGGAGTTTGAAATAATGTAAGGAATACCTCCAACTTCTAAGATATGCTCGGAGGTGGCATAAGATGTAATATCTCCGTAAAATATAACTTCTAAACCCCCACGGGCTAAGGGAAGATAAGTTGCTGAAAGGTTTAGCATGAAACCTGAAACCCCACCATAACTTACATCCACAGGGAAGTCCGTTGTTGCTAATAAATTATCTCTCCCTGGACTCCTTGAACCAACCTCTATCGGTGCGGGTGGGTATATCTCCACTGTGGTTGTATCGGTAGAAGTATCATACACAGAATTTGTTATATAAAAGGGATACACTCCAACTAACATAAGTTTCCCTAATCCGAAATCTTGGGTACGGTCGGTCTCTAAGGTGAAACTTGAGGAACCTTTGTCAAGGAAAAACGGTTTCCGATATACAGGTGGGGTTGTAACACTTAAAGATTGCTCTCCTCCTGTTGCTTCTAAAACTCCGTAGTTTAGTTTTACAATAGTAGAAACCTCTACAGCAGTCTTAAAAGTTATCGTATTATTCGTGAAGTCAAAGGTTGCAGTTTCTTGTCCCGCATAGTTCTGTAACTCAGAACCAACCCAAACAAAAGGGTCTATCTCGGAAGAAGGAGTTTTACCTTCCGGATTAAAAGAATAAGTAAAGTCATCTACTCTCACACATTGTTCTAACCGAACGACATGTGCCAAAAACTCAATAATTCTTAAAGTGTTTCCGTCCTCATCTAACTTTTTGTCTCCTGAAGAGTTTGCTAAGAAATAATCTGCTTCTACTATTTGACCTTTCTTTAATGCCTTGCTTAAATATATCCCACCGTTAAAGGGGGAAATTGTAACATCCTGAAAAGATTCGGTTATCAGTCTTTCTAAAAAGTATATCTTTGAACCATTCAGGGTCACAGAAGGAACATTTATATCTCCTGTACTTGGGCTTATCTCTGCCAACCCTGTGAAATTGGCAGGGTCTCGAAATAACTGGTCGTAATAAACAGTAGAAGAACTCAAACTAACCAATATATCCGTACCAATTAATATTTCCCCTGTGGAAGTGTTTACATCTACCGTTGTTGGAGTAACCCCACTATTCAAGGTTAAGTTTCCAAGGGTGGTGTTATACTTTTCTCCTCCAACTCTAATTTGAAAGTATGCGACGGATCCTGAACTTTCTGTAAAGTGTGCATCCGTTAAATCGGGTACTAAAAGCCCTGATGCTTGGGCAACCCCTACTTCTATTCCCTCTTCTAAAAATACGGAGAATAGCTCTGGTGACCCTGCAGGAAGCCCTACTCTAACCACTGTCTCTCTTCCAAGAAGAATCGCATCATTCACATCAGCATTTAAACTACTTGGGTATTCCCCTGTTAAAGATAAAAGATTTATCTTAAAGGGTTCTTCCGGGAAATGGTTTCTTCGGATACCTTTTACATCTACCAACAACCCTTCATCTAATTGGCTGTATTGTTCTGCATTATATATTTTCCAAAGACCACCTGTAAAGGTTTCCGGGAAGGGAGGACTTGTTCCAAATACTGCATTTCCAAGCGATAACTGTTTAGAAGTTATTGTATAGACACCTATTGAATTTGTATTCTGTATTTCTAAGAGATAACCCACTTCCACATTATCATACAAGTTTTGCTGTAGGAGGGAGTTTTGAGTATTGTCATTCGTATATTTTGGATTTGAAAACTGGCTTCCTGAACCTTCACCTCCTGCTCCTATTTCTTTTGCGGAACTGACTACGGATATAAGACTTATATTTCCTGAGTCCCCTCCATCTAAAGTTAAATACTCTTGGCCTGCAATCAATTCCGACATCACTCCCGAAATTGGTGTGTAATACAAACCAAAAGTTCCACCCATAGAATCCGAAGAAAGGGTTTCTGTTAATAAGTCTGGGTCATCTAACAACAGGTTAAATCCGAACTCTTGCTTTTGAGTTTGGGAGGTATTCCCTACTTGGGTCCAAATAATTCGTTGCTCATCAAAATCATACTTCACTCCAAAACCGTTGTTGGTACCATAGTTTGGCAAAGGTATAATTAAATCTTGAACTTGTGTCTTGAAATGCACTCCATCGGAGTATCCCGGAAGGTCCTCTAACGGGATATAGTCTACAGGGGTAAATTCTATCTCCGGAATAGAGTTTAAAAGGTTCTCACCGTTTATTTCTTGTATATGGGTGCAGTCTAGAAAAGGTTCTGATCCATCAAGGTTTGTAGGGGAACGAAACAATTCTAAGAAACTTCCAGTATCTGGCAACCATCTGAAGTTAGGGTTTGAAGGTTCAATTCTCCAAGTGGGCAAGAAGCCCAAAACCGCATGCCCTGATAAGTCTTCGTGATCTGCATTATATCCTATCTCCACGGAACCTGAACTTGTATCCGAGTTGGCTATGAAAACCCTCCCTCTAAAAGAACCACAAGTATTAGAAGGAAGTACCGCATTTAAGAGTACAGCAACCTCTGATGCAGTGTAACTTCCTTGGGGAAGGTTTAAGTTGTAGATTCCTCCGTCTAAAACAAAAGTGAATACCTCAGTACCCAGAAAGGCATAAGGTTCATATAACCTTGAGTATATCTTTGCTTTGTCTTGGTAGCTAGAAGGAGATAATCCTGTTTGGATAAGGTAAAGGCTTTCCCCTTTCGCTTTTCTTTTCTTTAACTTGAGTTTAGAAGTATCCGTGTACCCTGGAGGTTGATCTAAACTTTTCATACGGGAAACTTCTACTTCATCTGACTTTATGGATAAAGGTAGAAGTGAAAGATCCTCCTCATATTCTTCCACAATTGTTATTACAAACCTACTTTCGGAATTAAAAAAGAAACTATCTCCAAGATTTATCTTTCTTCTCAACCCTGAACCGTTTGGTCTTGTTTGGGGGTCTGGACTGTTTTTCGGTAAGTCTCCGGAACCATCCTCCCACAACATAACTCCAGACACTCCAGGAGGAGGTAGAGGAACTGATAGGGGAACCCAGTTGGTACCTGACGTTATAACCTCAGGGTTTGCATCTAAAGGGTCTCCGTCTTTGTTTATGCAGGCAACAGGTTTCCTTATCGGTGTTGGTTTGCTGGAAAGGACAACCCCATCATAATATATCTTCGATAAAAGATAACTTTTTTGATACTCGGATTTAGACGGCTTTGCTTTGTTTATATCAACCCTTGAAAAACTGGTCTTCCCTGTGGTTAGGGAGTAGTAAAACTGACCTTCCGTTATGGAAGTTGGATCCAATAGCCCTGCATCATTCTCAACAGGGTTCCCTTCTAAGTAGGTCCTATACCCTATACGAACAAAGGGATACTCTCCTGGCTCCGGAATAGGGCTTAAAACAGGGTGATTTATATTTGTGTCAGAGTCTAGAATTTGAGTTTGACTTAAAATACCATTGTTGTCTATATTAAAGTCTTCAGCATTATACCAAAGGGTAACTCCCGCTTCGGAGGAGATAAAAGTCGGGTTTAAGATTAGAACTCCATTAGTAACCCCAACCACCGCATCATAAGTATTCCAACCTAAGTCCGACCTCCATACTCCAGCATCTACGAGAGTATCAGATATAACCAAGCAGTTTAAGACTTCTGATGTAGAATCTGCATACAACCCATATCTTAAAATAGCATAGTCATCGGTAGATGCCGGAAAAGGTAAAACCTCATTAACAGAGAACCTTTTAAGAGGAGGATTTAACTTGTATTCCGAGTCTTCTAAGATTTGCCCCAAGTTTTGAGCCATACTACCTTTTATGGGAACCCATCTATCTTCCGCACCGTTCCAAAAGAAACGGGTTTTACGGTTGTCATTCCGAGACCAATAATACTTTGGAGCTGCAAGGAGATAGGAAACCTGTAATATTGTATCACCCCTTTCTGCGGAAAAGCCTCCCCCAAGTAATGTTTTATCGGAGGGAGTTAGTTCTACGGAACCCCTTTGAGGATTTTGAGAACTAAAAGAAGTACATATAACTATGGAAGAAGTATCTCCCCGGACAAGAATAAGTTGGGATACGGAAGATAATGATTGGCTTTCTTCATCTTGCACTGCAAAATTAACCGTACCATCTTGAAAGGCACCAACCGTAAGACTACCATTTAAGGGTGTAACTACATTTAAGACATTTAAGATAGAAGTTACAGATGTATTTTCTTCTATGGTTGAGAACATAGAATTGGTAGCTGCAAAAACTGCATACTGTATAGAATCTTCAGGAGAGTCTAACACCGCAACCTTATACATATCCGCATAGGGTTCAATAGGAACGGTTGGAACTGAGTCATACCCTAGAGCAGTCATTTTAGCAGGAGTTATATGTTCCCTAGAAACATTTGTCTTAGACTCTCCCGTGTTTGAAGAGTTACCCGTAGCGAGCCTTGCGGGTTTAAGAACATAACCTTGAAGATAAAAACTCATAATACACCTAGAATACTTTAGAACGGGAAATCCCCGTAGAAGGGACAGGACCCGCAGGACCTGCTGCAACACCTGTGCCAAACCCTGTCATAACTATCGCTGCAACACCTGTAGCGATACCATTACAAAGAGCAGTGGAACTTATACCGAACAACATTTGACTACCCATATTTATTCTTAATATAGCAACTAGTGTGGGATGGTTCGCAAAAACCACTTTACTTATATCCGCACCAATA
>Ga0114994_10001266_pt1 | contig 18059 bp, 15 predicted proteins | sample ArcticOcean_MG_C_9_FD_87043 | JGI IMG/M metagenome (GOLD analysis project Ga0114994, IMG submission 87043) | Marine microbial communities from western Arctic Ocean - ArcticOcean_MG_CB2_152 | ecosystem: Environmental > Aquatic > Marine > Oceanic | place: Arctic Ocean: Canada Basin | collected...
CATTCACGCGGATACCCTTTTGGGCTGCCGCTCCTTTGACGCCGACGACGTGTAACCGGCCCCGCGCGAGCTTGACCCGCAGCCCGATGGGGCCCTCGCCGAACGTCAACGCGTCGTCATTCAGCGACGCCTGGAGTGCCCGCGCGAGGTCCGCGTCGCCCTCCTGCGAATTGGCGAGTGCCCGGGCGAGGTCCGCGTCGTTTGACGTGTCCGCTTTTGTAGGGGTAAAGTCGAGCTCGTCGTCGTCGTCCTCCTCCTCCTCCTCGAGGCCGAGGGCCGCCGCGGTCGTCGCAGGCTTCCGCTCGGGCGCGTCGAAGGGTTTCCGGGCCGGCGGCGGCGGCGGCGCTGGTGGCGGCGCTGGCGGCGCTGGCGCGGACGGCGCTGGCGGCGCGGTGGCGGCGTCGGCGCCGGGCGTGTTCAGGAAGTCGAACGCAGACGTCGGCGCCGCGTCCGCGACCGGGCCCATCCGCAGCGCGTCCCGCGCCGTCTCCAGGTCCAGCAGCGGCCGGGCCGTCCGCGTGCCTGCTGGCTCCGCGGGTGGCGCGGCGTCGACGCTGGGCGCGTTCAGAAAGTCGAACACCGAGGCGGTCGACGGCGCTGTCACTGGCGGCGCCGTGGCCGCCTTAGGGACTGGCGCCGCTTGGGTCGCGTCCAGCTCGTCCTCGCTGTCGCTTCCGAGCATCAGCTGGCGCAGGCGCGCCTCGTCGGAGGCGTCCATTGGTCAAACTCTTTCTTTGTACTCTGAGGGTACTTGCTCGGCGACCTCACTCGATAATCGTCGCAGCGATGGCGGGGGCGGTAGCGAGGGATGTATAAATTTAGCAGGTCCAAAGCAGCAGAGAAATGCCTCCCAGCCAATCGAATGATTTTTGCGCGCATGCTTTTTGTGCGTGCGGGTTTATTGCGTGCGGGTTCATCGGCCAGCGCAGAGCACGCGAGACAACAGCAAAGCTGTGGCTCGTTGGTCTTCTTGTGCACGAATAGCGAGCACTCCTGCAGCGGCAGCCCGAGACCGCCGGTGGGCTGCCCTCGCATGCGGACGCTGCTCGGCGCCTGCCTCGTCCTCACCACACAAGCCTGCGAGCTCTGCGACGAGGCGAACGGGCGGCTCTACGCGGGCGGCTGCCCTTTCGGCCGGCGCAAGGATGCGAAGAAGTGGGGCGACTGGGTGTTGACTGAGGACGCATACGACGACGCCGACTGCGCTCAATCGTGCTGCGCCTCGGCGGAGGAGAAGTGCTGCGAGGACGACCCGCGCGTCATCGCGGGAGTCGCGGGCGGGAGCGCCGCGCTCGCCGCGGTCGTCATTGTGATGAGTTGTGTGGAGTGCCGGCGGCGGCGTGCGCTCGGGTACATGCGACGGAATACGGGGAGTCTATTCCGCCGGAAGCCGAGGCTTCCGGTCGAGGCCGCGCGTGTGTAAGACTAGCCAATTGTACTATTAAGCTAGGAATCCTTGCGACGCGTTGCTCCTCCTCCGGTTGGCTCTCAGATTTGAAGGCAAGCTCTGCCGCGCTGCACAGAGCGCCGCAGAGAAGAGCGCGACCGCTGAGCGCGAACCAGCGCCGCTGCGCCGCGCAGCACACGATTGAGCAGCTCTACTGCCGCGCAGACCGCGGCCCCAAGCGCAACAGCGCGCGCAGCGAAGCAGCTCTGCTGCCGCGCAGACCGCCAAGCGCAACAGCGCGCGCAGCGAGAACAACCATGGGCCAGACGCCCTCTACGGAGGAGGACGATGCTCAGCACGCGCGCCTAGCCTGCTCTATTGATAAAGATTGGGAGTACAGCGAGGTCGAGGAAGCGGCGCTGGACTGGACGAAGGACGCCTGGCTCGCATTCGACAGCGACCCGACGGCGATGGTCCGCGCGAGCGTCGTCGACCTCCTCGCGCCTCAGCGCGCGTCCGCAAAGGACAAGCTCAGAAGGCTCCTCCTCTCGCCGCGGGCGGTCGAGACGTACGCGGTCGGTGCGCCCTGGTGCCCCGGCGGCTTCGTCAGGGCCCTACTGCCCGGCGTCGTCGAGCACGACGGGCTCGACCACATGCCGTGCAGCGGCTACCGCGAGGATCCATGCCACCCGGAGTGGGCCAGCTTCGACGCTGTCCCGTACGTCGAGCTCGCGCCGCGGCACCCGGGCGACGAGCCCGGTCCCACGGGCCGGACTTTGTCGGGCACGTCGGCCGAGCACTTCGACTCGCGCAAGTACGCGCCGCTGACGACGCGCGCCGGCGGCCGCGTGTGGAGCGCGTACTTCGCGACGCCTGGCGGCGAAGACGTCTGCGCGCTGCACGCTGCCTACCCGTGCCAGATTCTCGTGCGCCACGACGTGATCCACCGTAAGCTCGTCTACGACGTCTCCGAGTTCGCGCCGGCGCTCGCGGAGCCCTTCGACGCGCGCCACGCCGCCGCCCTCCGCGGCGACGCTGCGGCCGCGGCCGAGGTCTGCACGCCATCGGAGCTCAAGGCCATCAATGCGCTCGTGCGCCGCACGCGCGACGTGCGCAACTCCATAAGTTCCTTCGACGACGCCGCCCGCGCCGCGGGCCGAGACCGACCGTCCCTCGAGGCCGAGCGCGATAGACTGGAGCCCCTGTTCGACGACCCGAAATCGGTGTCCGAGGCCGAGTTCGGTAAGGCGGCCATGCGGTTTGGCGAGATTGAAGAGCTACTCGGCGTGCTAGACGGCGACGACACCGGAGGCGACCCGCTTGCGGTGGCCGCGCGGCTCGCCGAGATTGAAGAGGTTTTTGGCGTGCTAAACGGCGACGACACCGGTGGCGACCCGATCGAGGCGGCCCCGCGCGGCGAACTCCACGCAACGCGGCTCGGCGCCTACCGCCCCGGAGCGCTCCGGCGGCTCGTCAACCACGTGCGCTGGAAACGCTCCTCCGTGCGCCGTGTCCGCGTCGACCTGGACGACATCGTCGCGGCCCGCGTCGACGTGCTCGACGCGCGGCGGCCGCACGCCGACATGCCGCCGCCGCTCAACCAGCGAGGCCTCACGACCGCGGACCTCGGCGCGCCCGGAACTGACCCCGATGAGTATCTCTGGGGAGACGAAAGCGACGGAACGCGCGTGCGGCACGCGACTGGCCTGATCGCGCGCGGCGTCGAGCTCGAGCAAATCGCGATCCTGTGCCTCGACTTCGGCGGTCGGAGCCCGTTGAGCTCGCGGCGACGCGCGTCTGCCCCGTCTACAAAGGGCAGCGCGTCCGCGTCGCGACGGACGACTGGACGCCGGGCGCGGTCGCGGGCCGCGCCACGCGCCACTACGTCGTCGGCGACGCGTCCGAGATCCGCGAGCTCGCCGACGCGCTCGCGGCCCGGGACCCCAGGCTCCGCGCCCTCCTGGACGCGGACGTCGGCGGAGACCTGGACCCGGCGCACGCGCCCGCCGTGCGCGAGGCGCCGCCGACGCCCCAGCTGCCGAAAGACGTGGTCGGCACGCCGCCGCCAAAAATGACGGCGGACGACGTCCACGCGTTCCTCGTGGCCGCCGGCGTCGAGAACGTGGAGGATAACGAGAGCGTGAACCCGTGCCTCAAGCAGGCCATGCTCCGCGGCCACGTGCCGATGCGGGACCCGGCCACGTTCATGGACGTCGTGCTTCACGAGGGGCGGTGCCTCGTCTGCTCGGCGGCGCACGTCTGCACCGTCCGCGACGCGCTGCACCAGTGGGTCCGCGGCGGCGACTACGGGGATGGCGGTCCGGGCGGCGCCGTCCAGTGCGAGGAGTGCTGTGGCCTCTACGTGACCAACCTCTGCGGGGGGCGGCCGCGCTTCGACTGTGGCAAGGGCCACAACCACTGCCTCGAGTGCCCCGGCTTTGGCGAGTACGTCGGCGACATCCGCAATCACCACTGCCACCGCTGCGGCGACCACTACTTCGCGGGCTTCATGGGGGGGCGGTGCCCCTGCCGCAGCGGCGGCCAGACGGAGAGGTGGGACGGATTCGGCTACGTCGCTGACGAGTCATCATCGGGCGACGACAGCGACGGCGGCGAAGCGCCGTTGCCGCCCGCCGCCGCGTTCGACGCGGTGCTTCCGGGACTCGCGGCCGCCCTGCCTGATACAATTGTCCAGTGGGTTATGACGCCCGAGACCATAAGCCAGCAGATGGACGTGCTCAAGACCCTGACGCCGGAAGACATCAAGCGGATGTTCGCGGAGGCCGGTTATATGGGGCCGCAAGAACAGGCGCCACACTGAGACTATGCGCGGCCACTAAGAAGCAACGGCCGCCGTCTCCACACGACTGGGTGCCGCACAAGGCGCCGCCCAGGGCCAAAAAGCAAGGGCCCCACTTCCGTGTAAGATTACGAATAACGCACCATGATTACGCCGCCGGCGACTCGGGGATATGCTATTGGTTTTTTTACATATCAGTCAAGTTAGCGCCACCCGAGGCCCGGCGGCAAGTCCCCACCCTTCTTCGGCCCGAGGCCCGGCGGCCGGCTTGGGCCGCTCGGTTTTCGCCGGGGCGGCGGCGGCGGCGGCGGCGGGCGCCGCTGGCGCGCCTGGGGCGGCATCATGCGCGCTTGCGGCGGGCGCGCGCCTGCCGGGTGCGCGCGTTGCGGGCCGGGCCGCTGGGGCCCGATGGAGCCACCTTCCCGTACGCCGGGTCCCGACATCCGCAGCACGGACCCGGGCGCCGGGTAGGGCCGCTGCTGCCAGAGCGGCCCCGAGGCCGTCGAGTCGGCCATGCGCTCCCCTTTGTGGTGCAGGCCGTCCGAGTACTTGCCGCCACTTCTTCCTAATGGGTCCATCGGATCGATTTGTTTCGCTTTCTTCTTCGACGCGGCGCTTAAGGCAGGATGCATCGAGGGCTGGGGCTTCGGTTGGACGATGCGCGTCGCGCCGTCGCCCCCGTCCCCCGCACGCGCCGGCGGGTCCCACCGGCGCTCGCCCGTGCTATCCTTCACGTAGTAGATCTGGTTGGACGAAGAGTGGACGTGGCTCGACCAGCCCGGCGGGAGGGCCGCACTTACTAACGGGGCCGCGGAGGGCACCATGATCGTGGGTTCCTGCCGTACGAGTAAAGAGCCGGCCTTGCGCAGTTGCGCCTGCACGCCCAGGAGCTTGTGTTGGAGCTCTTTGTAGGCGTCGTCGCGCTCGCGCCCCGACACCTGCTTGAGCGTGTTGTCCCGGGTCCGCTCCAACTGACTGGTCTTCTCCCTTTTACGCTTCTCCGCGGCCCGACCGCGTAACGCGTCGTCGGGGATGCCGTCGTCGCCCTGTTCTAGATACGCGAGGGCCTGGGCCCGCTTCCGCTGCGCGTCGAGCTCCGCGGCGTACTTGTCGTCGTTCATCACTTTCCGCTCCCCTCTAGGACCGACCACCACGTCCCTTTTGATCTTGGGAATGGTGACTTTGGTCGGTTTCGGTTGATTGGACGGCTCGTCGGCCCACCCAGGATAATGCTGGCCCGAGTTCTCGCTCCAGAGCTTGGCCTGCTTGGTCGGTCGGTAGTCCTTCTCGTCCTGCTCGTCCTGAATTTCCCAGAACTTGCGGCCCGTGGCCTTGGCGAGGCGGTCGATGCGCTCGCGGTCCGCCGTGCGGCTCTGGCCGTTCATCATGGTGGCTTAGTAGGCCGGCGCGGAGCGCGGGTTTAGCTTTCGCGTCGGCGCGACGGCGTGGTGCGCAGCGCTGGGTGGAGGCTGGCGTTTTCGGCGCAGACCTGAGGCGCTTGGGCGCTGGGCGTAGGTGGCTGAACTCTAAAGCGCTTTTTCAGTGAAACCCGTCCGATAAAACCCGTGTCGACCAAATTTAATCAACAAAAACGCGTTTTCATTTTATTGGACGGTGCGAGCTGCTAAGCGCGAGGCGCTGCATCTCTGAGGCAGCTGTCATCACGTCTGGCGGCGGAGCAATCGAGCTCGTCAGGCAGGCTCATAGTGGCATTCTAGTGCAGGCTAGCGGTGCGAGACCGCAGCTGCCGCGGTGCGCGCCTGACACAATACCACGCCACGATGCCGCCGCGCAAGAAGAAGGAGGACCCCATGGCGGCGGTCGACGCGCTCCCGCTCGTCCAGGCCCTCGAGAAGGCCCTGACGGCGTTAGATGTCGTGGAGCGCGACGTCAACGAGGGGAAGCGGCCGGGGAAGGACATGAGCGCGTTCTTCCAACAATTAGGTCGGGTGGACGACGCCGCGAACGCGCTGCCGGAGATGCCCATCCCGAACGGCGCCTTCGAGGACGGCGCGGACCTAGACGTGGTCGCGAGGAACGATCTGCAGAAGCAACTCGACGACCTGGCCGCCGAGGCGCACCGGAAGAAAAACATGAAGACCCTCGCGGACCTGGTGGAGGCGGGGCTGGACCGGGGGGACTCATAAACGTTACCTTGAAAGAGAATTAGAACTTATGTCAACGCCATAGACATTTTCCTGTCCAGAACAGGTTGGAAAAATCAGAGCTTGCCCAGCGTCGACGCGTAGAGCGAGTCCAGGCGCTTCACGCACGACGTCCCGAGCTTCCGCCAGGCCTTGGTGGACGTGGGCACCTTGGCCAGCGTCAGGTCGTAGGCGGCGAGGAGGCCGTCGTTGACCAGCGACGCCGCCGAGCCGGCGACGGCCGCCGTCTTGGCGCAGGCCGCGCTCGCGACGGGGCCGGCGTTGCTCGCGACGCACGAGACGCCGGCGCCGGTCTTGGCCGCGACGAAGCCGGCGCCGCCCTTGACGCCCGCGACGCAAGAGCCGACCACGGGGCCCGCACCCGTCGCGACCGCGGACGCGCCCGCCTGGGCGCCAGAGGCCACAGCGCCGGCGCCCGCCGCGGTCTTGGCCGCGACGTAGCCGGCGCCAGTTTTCACGCCCGCGACGCAAGAGCCAAGCGCGGGCCCCGTGTTCGACGCGACGCACGACGCGGCGGCGCCGGTTTTGGCAACAACATAACCAGCGCCGGTCTTCACGCCCGCGACGCAAGCGCCGACCGCGGGCCCCGCGCCCGTCGCGACCGCGGACGCGCCCGCCTTGGCGCCGCAGGCCACGGCGCCTGCGCCGGCTGCGGTCTTGGCCGCGACAAAGCCGGCGCCAGTTTTCACGCCGCCCGCGACGACACCCGCGCCGGACGCGACGGCGCCCGCCGCGCCCGCGACGCTGCCCGCGACCGCGGCCACCGCGGGCCCGGCCTTGGCACCGACAGCAACAACGGCCGGGACGACCACCGCGCGCACCTGCGGCACCGCAACCACAACAACGCCGGCGCCCACGACGAGCGGTACGACGGAAAACTTCCGGTTCGCCCGCGCCGCGGCCCTGCGCGCCGGCTCGGCGTACTTGCCCGTGACGTCGCCCTGGACCGTCGTCGTCGTCGTGGTCGTCTTTGCGGGCGCGGGCGTTGACTGCTTCTTCTGCGCCGCCCTGGCGACGTCCGCCAATCGCGCGGCCTCGGCCTTGGCCACCGCCGCCTCGAGCTCCTGCCGCGAGACCTCGCCGTCCTTGTTGGTGTCCGCCGCCTCGGCCGCGTCCCGCACCGCCGCCTCCGCGGGCGTCGCGTCCTCTTTGGGCTCGGGCACCTTCGTCGGCGCCGGCCCTTTGACTCCGGCCTTGGCGTCCTTCTTCGCGATGAGGTCCGCGGTGAACTTGTCCTGCCAGGCGTAGATCTGGTCCTGGAGGCTCTGCTTGGCGCACAGCGGCGCCGCACGCGGGGCAAGGCGCGGCGGCCCCACGAACGCCGACGCCGAGCTCGCGAGCAGCGCGGCCAGGAGCGCGGCGGAAGCCATGGTCAGCCGCCCCTGAACACGGCTCGCAATCCCAAATCTTTTTTGACAAAGATGTTAATCAGGTGATACCCGCACCCGTGCGGGTTCAAGGACGCGTGTACTCCCGTCCCTGCGTACGCCACCGGCGCGTCGGCGAAGCGTAAACACAAGTACCCCCCTTACCCGACCTAGGGCACCCGGAAGGTCTTGTTCTGCTTCCACAGGTAGTCCAGCTTCCTTCTCTTGACCCGCTTCTTGCCCTTGGTCAGAAAGTTCTTCTGGATGACCGCGATGGACTTCACCAATGGTGAATAGAGAGGAACGTGCCTCCTCATCGGCGTGCCCATCACGCGACAGAACAACTGGACGGACGAGTCCGCGCCGCGATGCCTTCGCCCCAGCACCAACCCTTTGACCTTCTGCGCTTTCGGGGCGTCCATGTCCACCAGGATCTCCATTTCGATGGCGTCGCCGGCCCTAAAGTCGACGATGGGCCTCTGGACCTTGGTGAGCGCTTCCCGCTGCAATTGCCCTAACAAAGCGGAGGCCTTCCTTGCGGGCGGGCGCGTGTCCAGGGTGGAGGCGCGGCGCAGCAGGGGCGCTGCTCGCACCGCGGCGGCGCGGCGCAGCAGGGGTGCGGCGCGCCTCAGGAGCATCCTATGCGCAGCGGTTACGGGCACCAGTCGATCCGACGGGGGTCCAGAGGTGCGTAGAGCTACTGCGTCGCCTGGTACGACAACCGCTGCGTCGCTACTCGCGTTCAGCAAAGAGACGGAGGCGATGAAACCCGCACGTTGCTGTCCGGACGGGTTTTCATGCGAGTTTTAGGTGCCCGCCGGCTTTTCTAGTGGGTTTTACAACGCCAACCCGCACGCAAAATGCCCGCAAGATAGCGCATTCGTCGATAAAGCAGCGCCGAGCTCGCAGTGTCAGGTGCTGTGGCTGCCTCTGCTTCGGCTGTCTATCGACACGAACGGTTATTTAAGGCTGCCGCGCGCAAAAAGCAGAGGCTGGGCCGCAATATTCACAAAGCTGTTTTATTCCCTCTCGGCTGCCCGATACGCCCTATCTCAGTCAATTTCTGGAGGCTCCTGCTTCTAAGTGTGTTCATCGAAAGGGACCATCGAGGCGCGTCGATGAAGCCATTTAGAAGCAGGAGGCGCGCAATATTGACGAACTCGACGTTTACGGCGAGAACGCGGACCACGCATAGACCGACATCCCATGGGCCGTGGCCTCTGTTTAGTGTCTCAGATCGTCGGCGGCCACACGGACAACGATATCCGACGCTGCGGTGGCCCGATCGGCTCGAAACGGCACCAAAAAAGGCTGTCGAGTGTCATTTTAGCATGCTTTGGGCCATTTTCTCAGCGAGACGCAGCCCGATTGCTGCCGCGTTTTCGCCAGCACATCAATTGGTTATTATTACTTGTCTTCGTTACTACGCGTGTTGCACGAGGTTGCCCAGGCGTCGAGCTACGGGCCTCAAAAGTGTCGAAAATGTAAAACATCGTAAAGTTCGGGTTCCTTACCGTCGTCGAGGCTACTAGGAAAGCCGCCCGGGTGCAAAGTTCTTTTTAAGCGCCAGGCTGGCTAGTGCGGAGGACGGGGCGTGCTTCATTCTGTCCATAGCCATTTCTCGCACTGCTGCTCTGATTTGCCAGCGGTCGCGCCGATCACAGCTCGCCTCAGCACAAAAAGAGAGCAGTGCGTAAAGTGTGCGCGCACAGCAAGCCACTACAGACGCCGTCGACACCACAAATAAATGAGCCTGGACCTCCTCGGCGCCGCAGCGCGCATCTGCGACGACGTCGGCCTCCTCTGGTCCATCGCGGATGTCTACACAACTACCAATCCGCGCCCGCGGGCGCGCGAGCTGCTGGCCGGCTTGCTCTACGCGCTCGACAAAGACGCGGCGCCGCGGCGGAGGCGGGCGCCGCCGCAAGCCATGACGTACGTCGAGGAGGACGACGACGAGGCGCTGTTCGCGAGTGCACCTTCGAAGACCTACGACACGCCCGCCCCGTCGACTTGGCAGCGCACCCTGGCGGACTGGGCCGCGCGGGCGGGGGACGAACTGGCGCTGTTCCCGGCGTATCAGCGGGTCGTCTGGCGCACCGCGGCGCGGTGCAGCCTTGGCCACGGTGGTATCGGGCCGTACGGGCTGGCGCGGGCGTGTCGGATCGCCATCCGGGACGAGCACTGGCTCTCGGCGGGCGTGCGAGCTGCTCTAGCGCACCCCTTCGAGCGGGCCGCGGTGGCCTTGTTGCAGGGCCGCGCGCGCCCGGCCGCGCCGTACAGCGGCTGGCGCGCCGCCGTCGCGCTCGCGCTCGTGGAGCGGCGCGTCGCGGTGCTCAGCCCGCTCGCCGCGTCGATGCGCCTCGCGTGGCTCTGCTCGGGTGTTGACGACGGCGCCGCGTTCCGCGGACGGGCGTTCGTCGACGCCGCCGCCCAGGCCCTGGCGGCGTCCCTCGTCGAGATGCCGCGGGCGATCGCGTGCGTCTGCGCGGCGAGGCTCGTCCGGCGGGCGCTTTTCGGCGGCGCGCCCATGCGGCGGCGCCGCGACCGGCGATTTAGGCGGCGCCTTCAGCGCGCGTTGACCCGGGCGCGGCCGCGGCCGTCGCGGACGCGGACGTTCGGCGCGGGCTAACGATTTGTCTGTGTTTGTCTTGTATCTCAGGCTAGTTTTGTTCCTTCGGCTCAACTTTCGCAGCAATGCTGGTGGCTGTGTCATACTTACTGGCAATGAACAGCACAGCCCGGGCGACTTAGTAAAAAAACGCGCCGTTGCCCCCCCCCCCCTCCAAGCTCCTACCTTAGCCTCTTCCCCCCCTAAAAACGCGACTAGCACCCCGCGCTAGGAAAAACCCGTCAGTCTAGCATTTTTTACGGTCCCTTGTGGCCTCCTGTGCTAGCCCGCTTACCCCGGCCGCCCTCTCGTCTCACATGGCCGCCAATGACCTCCCTGAGGATCTCTGGGCAAAGATATTGCTCTGCGTGAAGCCGGGTGAGATTCCAACGCTCAACCGAGGAGTGGCTGCAGCCCTACGTCGCGACAGTCTCTGGAAGGCGTTTGCAGCGAGCCGCGCGCCCTTATTGTGGGGTGCGCTGGCCGCCACGCCGCCCGGCCGCGACCGCTTCCGCCGCGCGGTGCTGCTAGAGAGCGACACGGGACCTGTTGGACCCGTCACGCCGGCGCTAGATGAATGGGCGCTAGATGAATGGGCGCAAGATGATTTGATGTGCATTGTTATCGTTACTCAAGGGGACGCGGAAATCTTCCGAGCACGCTTCCCTTTTGAGCCGGACGTCGCGGATCAGAAGTTTTTTGAATTTGGGGCCCAAGTGAATTGTTCGGTCGCTCTGCAACATGGCGTGAGCCCGCCGCCATACCTTGCGACCAATAGGATATTGGCGCCGGAGTGCTCGATACCCTTCGACGCAGTGATGGGTCCCTGTTTAAATTCGAGTCCAATGCCAGAGCCCGACTCGTTGACGACCCGCTACCTCCTGGAACAGTCCGACGGCCGAGTTGCGAAGTTGGTCACTTTCGATAGGAGCCATGTTAATAATACCAATGGCCGTTACAACAACATGGAGGGGTCTGGGAATTTTGAGCTCTACTTTTGGTCCGATCAACGAGTGGGGAGGTGGAAGTTTGAGTTTGTACTCGCCCTCACGTTCCCTGGTTATGACGAAGACACGTTCGAGCCCGATGCACCGTTTGAGGATGGTCGCGTGTTTTCGATGGAGCTCCAAGCCTCGAATTTGCCCGACGAGTACGATCCCGATGAGTACGATCTCGAAGAGAGCGAGCTCGTCATCGAAGACTTGCAACAGTCGATTGCCGGGCTCGCGTGGCGCTAGGCCGAAGTGGAGGCCCCAATTACATTGATAATCAGTCCTTTTTATTATGCCGTTGCCATTCTAGGACTAGTCACAGTGAGTCGATTTGCAATTATTACATGAACGATTCTTACACAATGAGCGATGACCTACGGCGCCGCCTGCGCCGCCTTGACCAGGTCGAGCCCGATCCGCAGCACCCACCAGCCGCCGAGCCCCCCCACGAGCGCGGGCCGCGGCGCTGCGCGCCACGCCGCGGGGACGAGCTCCAGGAGCGACACCCCGATCATGGCGCCGGCGACGCTCAGGAGGGCCAGCTCCAGGACCTCGGGGGAGAGGAAGGGGGCCAGGACCGCGGCGCTGAGGCCCGCGGCCACCGGTTCGACCAAACCCGTCGCGGCGGCCACGACGAAGGCCCGTTCTCTAGATCGCGTCGCGGCGTAGACGCTCGACGCCACGGCGACGCCCTCGGGGACGTTGTGCATGCCGATGGCGAAGGCCATGAGCGCCGCGCGGCCCGTGTCCTCGTGCGCCGCGGCGACGCCGACGGCTAATCCCTCGGGCGCGTTGTGGGCCGCCAGGGCTAGTGTCACGAGCCACGCCGTCCGCGCCGCCTTGGCGTCGGAAGCCTCGTCGTCCGACCGCGACCGTTTTAACGGCGCCTCGTCTAATAAAAGCGTCGCGTCGTCGCAGGACGCCAGTAGAGACTTCAGCGCGTGGACACATATGCCGCCGCCGAGAAAGGCGCACACCGCTTGGTAGGGCCCGCCCGCTCGTAACCCGCGATCATAAACGTGGGGCAGCGCGATATCCAGCAACGCTAAAGCAAGCATGACCCCCGACGCGAAACCTAATGCACCACCGTCGAAGCGGCGCCTTTGTAGAGCGGTCTTTGGTGGGGCACATACCACAACTAACCCACCGATCGCCGTGGCGCCGCCCGCTAAAACGGACCAGGCTAAGGCGGCCAACACGCGCCCGGCGTGGTCCGGAGAATGTGCGGCCCAGTCTAAGGTCATCCGAAAGCCCTCGAAGCCCGCCGCGGCTACTGTTGTACACGAGGCCACGTCGTCCTCCGACGCGGTTTGCAGGGCCTCGGGCAGCATCTCCCCAATAACGACGGAGATCATGCAACCCGCGGCGAAGCCCAGGCACAGGGGGTGGAGCGGCGCGTACAAATTGCAGAAGAGGAAGGCCGGGGCCGCCGCGAAGAGTTGCGGGGCGCTCGTTAGTATGGCCCACCACGTCGCTGTGCCGGGGCCAACGCCCCGCGCCACGAGTGCTAACGCGACGCCGAAGCCTTCTGGAATATTGTGCGCGCCGATCGCTGTCGCCACAAGAGCCCCTCTTCGTAACCCGGTCACTTCGTCGGCGGATCTCGCGAACGCAACGCCCACGCCGGCGCCCTCGGAGATCGAGTGCAGCGCCATCGTCGCCAGGAACACGTGCAGGCCCCGCTTTTCCGTACCGCTCAGCGGGAGGGTGTGGTCCTCCAGGTACTTGCGCGACCATCGCACAAACAACGCCCCTCCCAACAGCCCGCAGACGCAGCCACGCGGGCCGGCGTGGGCCTCGTAGACCATGGTATACGACGCCGAGAGCATGACGCCCGCGGCGAGCGCGTTGGCTAAAACTGCTGCTCTTTTACTGAGGCCTTTCGGGACGAAGAAGAAGGGCAACCCACCTAACCCGGCGGCGAGGACCATGAGCAGCGACGCGCTGAGCACGGTCAAGACGTCCGCGGGCGCGTCGCTCTCGACGTGGTGCGGGAAGGCGCCCATCGCGTTGGCGTGTGATGCGCAGCGCGTCCGTGTGTGCGTCTCGGGTGCACAGCCTTTATTTGCTGCTCTCCACCTGACAGCTGTTATACGGTGCGCTCCGATCCGGCACTGATCGCGGTCGGCAACAGTGCGATAAAACACGTCTTTGCCTGCCACCACTGAGTGCCACCGCGGATAAAGAGCAAGGCTGGGATTATTACTCTGAAAAATCCGCACGATATTTCGCTACACACGCGAGCTCGATATCACGCGCCCGACAACCCCGGCGTCGATACGAAACGGGCGACGCCACCAACGCGACGAGTAGACATAACGCTTACCCCCCGGCCTCGCCCGGCGTCTCGCAGACCACCGCCACGCCGTCGCCGCCGAGCACCGCGGCCACGAGCGCCTTGCGCTTCTTCGGCGCGAGGCCCTCGAAGCAGGCCGCCACGACCCGCAGGCCGTCCCCCGCGGCCTCCACGACCGACGGCTGGAGCGCCGCGAGCTTGGACGTGAGAGCCTCCACGTCCACCATTCCCACGACGCCGCTCAGCGCCCGCACCTTGGCCTGGACCATGGCGAGCATGTTCACGAAGCCGTTGTTCCGGCCCGGCGTCAAGGACGCTTCGACTTTTGCATCTCGGATGAAAGACGCGTCCACCGCCAACACCTCTTCCGGCGTCGCACCCGTTAAACCTTTGACCAGTAAGACCATCAAGCCCTTGGTGAGCTGCCCGTCCGAGTCGCCCTTGAGGACCACGAGACCCGCGTCGTCTAGTGTGACAACGACGTGCACCGTGGACAGACAGCCGGGCACCTTGTTACCATCGACCTGGTCCGCCTCCGGTAAGGAAGGCGCCTCGCCGGCCCAGTGCAATAGCTGCTTGTAGCGGTACTTGTCGTCCGGTAAACCAGCCATCGCCGTGACCAAGGTGTCGAGCTTCGCCGGCCGCGCCGCCGTCGCTGTCGCCTGTAACGCGACGTACGCTCGCCGTCGTGCCGGGGCATACTGCAGCGCCTGGCAGGCGGTGACGAGCAAGACGCAACAGCGTGCCATGATCAGGCCTGAGAGCTTTTTGGGGTGTCAGGCGTGCAGCTTACGTGTGCTGCTGCTCCGTACGACGACGGCGACGAGTCCTGCGGCCAAGTGAGCTGTTTATCGCAGTGATGGCTTGAGCTGCGGAACAGCTATGGCTCGCAACCTCGTCATTTGGTCGCAAAACCCGTACGACTTTTGTGTATGGCGCGAAAGGAGGCCTCAAGTGACCTACGACTCCTCTTTACCGCGCACCGATCCCCGTGGTGTTTTGGAGGGGCTTCAAATACACACTCAGAGGTGACGCAGCCTGGTCAATAAGAGCTCTCCGACAGCACGACAGGGCGAACGTGACACTCTTCTTCGAAGTACAAAACCAATAGCAGCCATGGCTCGACGAATCCTGGCCCTCACCGCGCTCGCGGCGAGCGCTTCGGCCCTCCTGGCGCCGCGGACCCTGACTCCCGCCGCGTTGCGCAGCACGGTCGCGCCGCAAAGGCAGCTCATCGTCCTCAACGAGCAGGAGGAGCAGGACGGCGGCCGGTGGAAGGGAAGCGGCGGCCAGGTCGCCCCCGGCGGCTTCAACGCCGAGGGCGAGCCCCCGATCAAAATCAAGGGCTTCTCGCTGGCCACGGCCGCGCTCGCGTCCGGCACGCTGATCACGGCCTACTCCTTCTTCGTGTTCTTCCAGTCGGGCGGTGGGGGCGGCACCGCATCTTTATCGTCGTTAGGCTTTGTCTACGGCATTCCCATTCTCTTGCTGGGCGCGGCCTTGGCCTATGCCGAATTATTGCCGGTGCCGGTCGCCTACGACGGCTCGGAGGCCAAGCTCGAAGCATTGTTCGACGCCAAAGCCAACGAGGCCATGAAGACCGTAAGAGAGGACGTCTGCCGGCACCGCTACGGCGACGACGCCCACTTGGATACCACGACCAAGGCTTTAGGATTAGTCGAGCCGGGGCGACCCTACCCGATCCTCTTGGAACTGAAACTGGGCGAGACGTCCAAGGGCGAGCTCCAGTTCTCCATGATCTTCAACGCCCCCGAGGCGCCCTTCAGCCTGTGGGCAGACGAGAAGCGGGTGCGCAAGTACGCCACCTTCTTCGGCCCCGACGTCGACGCGGAGGTGGTCAAGGTCGACGCCGAGAAGCGGCTGGTGGCTATTGTCTTGGCGACGAACTCGGGCGTGCCGGGCGGCTCGGGCCTGAAGGACGCCGAGGGGGAGGTCAAGCTGGACCTGACGGCGGCTATGCCCGAGGGCGTGCCGGCGCGGAACCGCGGGTAGGCGCCGTGTTCAAAGGGGGCATTCATAAGGCGTGTGAACAATAAAACAGTTACAGCACTACAACGCTATCGAGGAGCAAGACGACCGGCCACCACCCTGGGGGCTGGGGACCGGGCCTCTACAGCACTACACACCGAGGTCCTCGTACGTCCGCACGACCGAGGCCGCCGCGTCTCCCATCAATGGAGAATGGAACGCGCGCAGCCCGTCGCAGAGGGGGTCCTCGGCGTCGCGCAGACCTCGGAGCAGGTTCGCGGCGGCGCGCTCGCCCGACACGGCCGGCGGGAGGTGCTCGGCCCACTTCACGCACCGCGCCGTCAATAGGTGCGGCAGGTCTACATCACGCCCGCCGGCACGCAAGGCATCCAAAGATTCGGAGAACGCGTGCCGCTTGCTCCGATTTAGGCCGTCGTCGAGCAGGTGTAGATTTTCAAGAGAATTCTGGACGGCCGCGACTGAGTCGCAGAGCTTGCGCAGCCCCCCGTGCCGCGACACTCGGCCATCGATGAAGGCCTCCTCACGGTAGTAGCGGTGCCAGCTTTCGCACTGCGTCAAAGCGTGCCCCATCGCCTGGCACTCGAAGGCGTGGTCGACGTCGAGCCGCGGCCGCCGCTCCCTTAAGTAGTAGCAGTGCGCGCCGTCGCGGGCCGCGATGTCGTCCCGCCGCCTTCTTACGTTTTTGTCGCGGATGGCCTCGCCGAGGCTCCGCCGGAGTTGGAAGAGCTCGAGCGGGAGACCGCGTATGTTGGTCACAAGCCGGCGCGGCGGCGGCGGCCGGGGCTTCCGTCGCGGCAGGCACACGTAGCGCCGCAGCGTACTCCGGCGGCGCTATGGCTTCATCGGATGCCCGCGCCGCGGCGACGGCGGCGGCGGAGGAGGCGGCATCAGCGGCGGGTTTGGATGCTTGGCCGCGCCGCCCTTGAGGTTCGCGGCGACGTAGCGCCGGGCTCGGGCACATGAGCACTGGCGCACGGTGCGGTCCGGCGCGCCGCAGTAGCCGCAGGGCATCGCTCCGCTTTACTTTGCGTCTCTCCGCGTCGATGTGCGGGCACAAGGAGTCACTCGGCAAGCGACCCGCGCCAAAGGGACCACGCGTTTGGCAATTGCGAGCCGTAACAGGCAGTGCTCACAGAGGAGCACACAGCGGTGTATGCGTCGTTCCGAAGTTGAAAGCGCAGCCGTCGAGCAGACGTAGTTGTATGTCCGCCAGCACCTGTGATACGTTCAGATGTGCGCGCTGCGGCCCGTCGCTCCCTCGCAAAGCAAAAAGCTCGGAGGAATACCCGCACGCGCGTTGTGAATCAATCCGGACGGCACGGCTTAAAGCAGCGAATACGCACCCTTGGGCAGCCGCGAGACACCGACCTCGGACCTCCTGTGTCACCGTGCGCCGCCGCCGCGGTTTTTTGGGCTGCCCAAAAACACAGACCAGCAGTCCCTGGGAGCCCTGTAGCTACTCGTTCGACGCCATCGGACCGAAACAATCGTCTGCAGCAATGGCACTCCTCCGCCTCGCGCTCCTGGCCGCTGTTTCCGCGCGCTCCCCCCTCGAGACGCTGTGCGACGGCGACCGCCTCGTTGTCGTGGCCGGCTACCACCACTCCTGCACGACCGTTCTCCAGGCCCAACTCGCGCAGCGCATCGGCTTGCCCGTGCCCTCGGTGCGCGACGAGCGCTGGCCGACAGAGCACCCGAAGGAGGCGTGTTCGAACGCGTGGAGCGTCTTCCGGAAACCACTATCAGGTTTGCGGGACGTGCACCGGTTTGCGCGTCTGAGGAACCGGTTCCCGGCGGCTCGTTTAGTTTTTTGTACGAGAGGCGCGCCGGACCAGATCTGGTCCCTGATGAAGCGAAGTTGTAGCCGGTCGCCGCGGCTCGCGACGTACCTGGCCAAGCAGCGGTGCCAGGTGCACGACAAAGAAAGAAGGTGGCGTCAACCGGGCGCGCGCGACTGGACCATTGATCTTACAGAGCTGTCAGGGGACCCGCGGAGTTTCCTCCATAAAGTTATTCCCGACCACCTGGCGGCCCCGAACGCGCCGTCGCTGTTCGTGGAGCGCGCCCCGCGCGACGCGCCGTCCTTCGCGTCGGCCCCGACGGCAGGGGCCGCCCACGACAACCGGAGACGGTGGCAGGCCTCGCAGCCCGTCTACGCGGCTCCATCGTCCTACGAGCGCGAGAGCGGGGGCCTCGCGCCGTTGTTACGGTCGCTCGGGGACTGCGCCAACGCCCGGGCGCTGCCGCCCCTGAGCCTCGCGGAGCGCAAGGCGCTGAGTCGGAACAACTGCTCCCGGGCGGGCCGCGACTCGCGCGTGCCGGCGGATCTACTGTTCCCGGCCGCGCGGCGGCCGCGGGGCGGGTACCGATAGTAGTTCTTGTGTATCTTCCTTGCGCTCGTGGGGGACGCGGCCCCCGGCGTTTGAGTTCC
>Ga0114994_10001268_pt1 | contig 18048 bp, 14 predicted proteins | sample ArcticOcean_MG_C_9_FD_87043 | JGI IMG/M metagenome (GOLD analysis project Ga0114994, IMG submission 87043) | Marine microbial communities from western Arctic Ocean - ArcticOcean_MG_CB2_152 | ecosystem: Environmental > Aquatic > Marine > Oceanic | place: Arctic Ocean: Canada Basin | collected...
ACGCGTCAATAGCGCTGGACGAAGGCCTCGGCGGCGTCGTCTTCGACGCGGCGTTCGCCTACGACGAGGGCGTCTACGTGCTCGGGAGCGACGGCCACTTGTATCTGGTGGAGGTGGACCTTTCAGCCATCGACGATGATTGCTGGGCGGCGTCCAGCGCCGACGCGGCCTGCGGGACGACGGCGGCGCTGGCGCCCGTCGCGACGTTGACGGCCGGGAGCGGCTCCGGCACGAATTGCGCCGGCACGCTCGCGGCGCGGCCGTCACCACGGCCGACGCTCACGCCGAAGCCGTCGTCGACGCCGACGACGGCCGCGCCGCTCCCGCAGCCGACGACGGCGCGACCGGTCCCACAGCCGACGCCCGGGCCGTCGTCAAAACCGACGCCGGCGCCCACGCCGGTCCCCGGGGACCCGACGGCGGCGCCCGTCGCCGAGCCGACGGCGCGACCGACGCCGGCGCCCACGCCCGTCCCCGGGCAGCCCACGCCGGCGCCTATCGCCGCGCCGACGGCACGGCCGAGCCTGGCCCCGCAACTCGTGTCGACGGCCGTCGTCGTGGCGTTTGACGAGACCGACTACTCGGAGGACCTGGGCCGGGCCGTCGGCGACGCGATCGTCGCGGCGTCGCCGTCTGTCGAGGCGTACGTGTCCGTAACTTTTGCGACGACGCGCCGACGGCGGCTCGCGGCGGAGACGCGGATGGCCTTGACGGTCCTCGTTGTCACAGGCGGCGTCGAGCTGGTGACCCTTCGCCAAGAGCTCTCTGACGCGGTCGCGACGGGGGCGCTCGCGGCCGCGCTAATGACCGCCGTCGCGGCCTACCCGGCGCTGGGCGCGGTCGACGCGTCCGGGGCGGTGCAAACCACGGCGTCGCTCGCCGCGCTCGCCGTCAGCGTCGTGGTCCCGACGGCCGCGCCGACGCCCGGCGCCGCCGCGGGCGGCGGCGGCGGCGGCGGCGCCGACGCCGCGAGCGGGTCGCTGCAGATCATCCTCGGCGTGGTCTTCGCGGCGGTGGCCCTCTGCGTCTGCGGGGGCGCCAAGTGGTACCACGATAGGGAAAGGGCCGCCGACGCGCGGCGGCTCGAGCGCTGGGACGACGTCGAAAAAGAGCTGCGGGTCGGCCCGGCGTCGCCCAAGGAGCCGTCCTGGGCGGCGAGCGCGCCGCCCGAGCCGTCCTGGGCGGCGACGCCGGCGGCGGCGCCGCCCGCCGCCGGCGAGCCGTCCTGGGCGCCCGTCGGTGACCAGGCGTGGCCCGCCGCGGCGCCGAGCGACGACGACGACGACTGGCCCGCGGCGGACGACGATTCCGCGGCGGGCGAAAGCGGTGCGCGCGTCGGGGACCCGGCCTGGGAGATGCCGCTACCGCCGCCCGGAGACGATGGCTTGCCGCTGCCGCCGCCGCCCGCGAGATGATCGTAAGTACAAAAGTTTACTAACACGCGAGGAAACACACTTCACAACCCGAGCACCGTCCCCGCAAAGACGCGCGCGTTCCACAGGGCGTGGATCGCAACGGGCACTAGTAGATTCCCCGACGCCAGGTACAGGTAGGACCACGTCGCGCCCAAGGCGGCCAACGGCAGCGCCGCGGTTAGCGACAGGTGATGCGCCGCGAATACCAATGACGACGCCACGGCCGCCACGTCCGCCCGCCCCACGAGCCGCTGGAGCGCCCGCAGCGAAAAGCCGCGGTACAGGACCTCCTCCCACCACGGCGCGGTGAAGCAGGGCGCGATGCCCCCCACGAGGATGGACGCGATGCCCCGCCCGGCGTCCGGATTGACCATCCGCGTGACCAGGGTGTCGTCGTCGAAGAGCGACGGCGGCACCAGAAAATGGTTCAGACCGTCCGCAATGTTGAAGATGAGCGCCGAGGCGCAGTAGCCGCCGGCGACCCACCAGAGCCAGTCCGTCTTCAGGTCGAAGCGGTACCAGGACGTCGCTTTTTCTCGGTTCCACCTGAGCCGCCCTTCTTTGAGTTCGAGCGCCGGGACGAGCGCCAGGACCGCCACGCCGACTACCAACCAGGCCACGTGGCCTCCCAACACTTGGAGCGCGCGGCCCATGGCCGGCGTCGCCGCCGGCGTCGCCCGGTACACAAATTCGTCCACGAGCATGGCGACGTAGCCGCTCCAGCGGTACGCGACGGCGAGCGCGCCGACCGTCGCGACGAGCGCGCGCTTGCCTATGTGCGGCGGCGGCGGGAGCGCGCGCGTCCTGCTCGTGCCTTTGCACCGCCGCAGCACGTGGAGGCCCACGAAGACGCCGCCCAGCATCGAGTCATACCCAACGCTCTGCCACAGGCCGAACTCGTTCGGGATCAGCTGTACCGGTAATAAGAGCGCGCCGCGCGCGAGCGGGCCGGCGTGCGCCGCGTACGCCGCGGCGACGACCGCCGCTTGGCGGACCGGACCCCAGCTGCGCGTCCGGTTCAAGGTCGCGTCCACAGCGCTATCGATGCGGTCGAGCGCGGTTGCGCGTACTGTGGTCAGCGGCTGGCATCGATGCGTGGGGCCTCGCAGGGCCTGCGTTGCTGCTACGAGGAGCAGCAGTGCTCTGCGCATCTGTGCAATCGATGTCTCACGCAGCTCAAACCGCTACCGGGCGCAGGGTACCGGAGCAAAAGCGCAAACTATCGATAAGTAGGTCGGGTAAAAACCCGTACTGTTGACCGCGCCGTAGAAGGGCAAGCTTGCGTTTACGATGCATGCTTGCCGAGATGGATGATATGACACACCCAAGCGCGAAGGCACGGAGGGGAGCTGAGGACGGGTTTTACCCTTCCCTCCCCCCTTCCCTCTTTCCCGCGTAAGTCGGCATACGCATCGTATTTGACCACCGTTTCGAGTGTGTACTAGAAGTAGATACGAGACACACTTATCAACTATCGAACATCTTGAGGCCCGTGTTGATGTCCTTCTCCGGAAACCCCGCCTTTTCGACGAGCGGCGTGAGCTTTGCCGCGGCGGCGTCCAACGACGCCATGTCGGCGGCGTCGCACGACCAGTCCAAAGACGCGTAGTTCTGCGTCACCTGGGAAAGCGTGCGACACCCGGGGATGGGCACGGTGCCCTTGGCTCGGCACCAATTTATGGCGACTTGTGTCGGCGAGGCGTCGTGCTTCTTTTGCACGGCGGCGATGGCGGCCAGCAATTCACTGGACGCGGGCTGAGAGAAAAAGCTCTCCGCCAGCTTCTTGCGGGGTCCTTTCGGGGGGTTCGCCAACGAATATTTGCCCGAGAGCAGGCCGAGGCCCAGCGGCGAGTATGCTAACACCTTGACGCCGAGGTCGTCGCAGGTCTGCTTCAGACCTGTGTGGAGATAAAATTTCAGGACACCCGGCATCGACGCGATCGCATCCCATCACTGCGTCTGCTCGATGGCGCGGAGGTTCACGAAGATCTCTCGCGATGTTCTCAGGATAACCTGACTCACTGGTTGATTTCCACACAGCTTCAAACCGTTCGAGTTCGCAAACGGGTACGCCAAAGAGTATTGGATCTGGTTTGATAATAGAGGAATGCCGCGCGCCGCCAGCTTCTCCGAGACGGCTTTGACCGCGTCCGAGCCGTAGTTACTGACGCCCACGGCCTTGACCAATCCTCTGTCGTAGCAGTCGCCGAGCCCGTCCCAGTAGGCCTCGTTGGCCCAGGCGCCCGGGAAGTGGATCTGGTAGAGCTCCATGGAGTCGCGGCCCAGCTTCTTGAGGGACGCCTCGCAGGCCTTGACGACATCCTCCCGCTTGGTCCGCCACGGCAGCGCGGCGAACTTCGACGCGACCGCAACTTTGCCGTGGCGCTTCTCAAACTGGCCGATCAGCGCTTCGCTGCGCCCGATGCCGTAGAGCTCCGCCGTGTCCACGAAGCCGTCCTTGCGCGCGGCCACGAAGGAGAAGACCTCGTCGAGCTCGTTGTCCTGTCGGGGGTCGTATCCCCAGAAGATGCTGTCGCCCCAGGCCCACGCGCCGATGCCCATCTTCGGCAGCACGAGCTTCGCTGGTGCCGCGGCAGCCACTGCAGGCGCCGGCACCGCGACTTGCGCCAGCGTCGCGGCGGCAGGCGTCAGCGCCACGCGTGCAATCGATGCGCCGGTGCCTTGCAAGGCACCGCGGCGGTTCACATCCAGCGCTGTTGATGCAGCGAGCAGACCAAGCAGCAATGGCTTCATCATTGCTGTGCAGGAGCGTTCGAGCACCTTGCAGCGTGCACGATAGCGAGGTGCTGCTCTCAACAAGGCAAGCGCGTCGGTGGGTAAAAAGGACCCGGCACGAAACCGGTTGCCCAAAACCCGCACGTTTTGGACTTGAGGCAAAGTTAATTCGGAGGGGCCGCCAAAGCGCCCCCCCGAACGTGACTTTGTTCTTCGCGGGTCGTTGGTATTTATAAATACCGATGAGGAAAGTGTGGCGATCGGAGATGTTATTCGCGAGCATCGACGGCGCGCCCTAATTAAATATTAAAACGAGAGCGAGACGGTACTCACAAGAATGGAACCACTGAAGATCATCTACAATACCGGGACCGTCTGTCATGATGTAATTATACACATGCTTCTTCTTTTTCTCCGAAGGATTCATTAACACGATCCTGCCCGGGCTACTCACCCTCCTTACAGTATGGCCGCCGGTTCCCACAGCTCCAAAACGGCGCCGCACCACATGGGTGACTGGTTGACCACATCTTGTTGACGCCCAATATGGTCCGCTTGCGTCCTAAAAGGTCCGGAGGCCGACCGGACTTTTCTAACGAATCCCTACGCGCGGGTTTATCTGCCATGCATCTGGTGCTCCGGATGTCCACAATCGGTTAAATATTCGGTTTTGAGCACTTGACCGGATGGGCTATTGGACTTTGGGTCCCAAATCTCGTGAACTTAATGTGATTTCAGGAGGCCCACACCAAATCGCCGCCGCGATACCTTCAAAAAGCGCCTGTGCGCGCCGTCAGCGGCGCGAGATGCGACCAGACCGCCCGGTGAGCGAGCGTGATCGACCGGTTGAACGGACGTAACATGTGGCGTTGAATATAGCGCCACAGCCGAGGCGCATGGACCGATAATCACTCCGCTTGAGCACGACTTTGTGTGCCCACGCACGGCGACGTGGACGGTCCACAGACGCCCCCGACCCGCGCATCGACTCGCCGCACCATCAGAGCACCTCGCAAAAGGCTCTAGGTGGTTTGGTAAGGCCAAAATGACGCGACTCCCGGTGGACGCTGGCGACCACTAAATGACTGTCTTTGGGTGCTGGGAGGCCCCTCGGCGACCAGACGCGGCACAGAGCTCGGCCCACACGTACTGGCATCGATGCAGACGTGCGTGATAGGACGAAACCGTGTGCGGGCGCTCAATCGCGCCTCCGCGCCGCGGGCGGCGGTTTCGGGCCCTAAATCGGCAGGGGCCGTCGCAGCGGTGCTCACGGTGACCGACGGCCCCACGTCGACCGCGTCCGGGACAACGTCGACCACGTGGCGACGGCGGCGGCGTCGCGACGAACTTCCCACGATTTGGGCCGCAACGCTCAGGACGCGCCGGGCCGCGGCGACCGCGCCCGGTGGCCGGGACCCGGGCCGCCCGCCCGACCCGCACGCGCCGCCGGCGACGCGCGTGCACGTGTTGAGCGGGACGCCCGTGCGCGCGCTCCGGCGGCCGGCGCGCAGGGCGACAACCGGTTCAAGGACGCGTACCTGGCCAACGGCGCCGTCAAATTCTCCGAAGACCTCCTCGCGTCGTTCAGCACGCCCCGGCCGCAGCCGAGGGCCGTGCCGGCGGAGCCTCTGCCACCGGCCTGGTAGTGGAAGCGGCGGGAGCGCAGGCGCCGGGCCGCCGGCAGCAGTAATATGTACCACCTTACTTCTGGTACTACGACAGGAGGGGGGAAACTTGGCTACATGGAGAAGGCCCGCTGCCGCTCGTTCATGTAGTCCGCGTAGGACGAGGGCCAGGACCCGTCCTCGCTCTCGCTCTCCGAGGACGACTCGTCCTTGAAGACCTTGACCGCCTTCAAGCGGCCGTTGTGCACGCCCAGGAGGAAGGAGACGCGGTCGCCCACCGCCGGGCGCCAGCCGAACTCGGCGTCACTGGGGTGGAGGAAGAGGTCGCCGCGCTGGTGGCCCCGGTCCCGTAAGAGCGGCTGGTCCGGCCGCACGAAGCCGAACCAGCCCTGGGCGCCCGGCCGCCGCGAGAGGTGGACGACGGTGCCCCCGAGCCGCCCGTCGGGCCGCTGGTTCGGGAAGCCCTCGTCCTTGGGCGCCTGCAGCGGCGTCAGCACCAGGGAGTGGCGGCTCGTCGGCGTGCCGTGGGGCGTGACGCGCGGCCGCTCCGGCGTGTGTTGTGGCGAGGCGAAGCGCGGCGAGACCTGCGAGAACGACCGCTGACGCCACCGAGCAGGCAACCATGGCACGTCGATGGCGTGGTTTCCGACGCGGCTCGCGTACCGGCGAGGACGACGCCGACGACGGCGCGAAGGAGGGCGCTAGAGGGCTTAAAGCCCCGAGCTCGTCGTCCGCGACCGCGATGTGCGCGACGCGCTCGAGCGCGAGGCACAGCTCGCCCGAGTTAATTCGGGGCATCGCGATGGACGGCGAGACCGCCTCGTGCCTCAGGGGCACGTGCTCCCAAGACGGCGAGACGGTCCGTTCGGGGGTCCGCGGCGGGTGTGCCGGCCAGCCCTCGTCGGGCGACACCTGGGGCCAGAGGCCGCCGCCCCGGTGGCGTAGCTCCCGCTCGCCGTGCGCGTAGGTGCACGCGTCGCCCCGGCCGCACCGGCCCAGCTGCTCGAACTCGCCGCAGAGGCGCGTGCGCCAGGCGTCGCGATCCGTGGAGTGCGCGCCCCGGTGCTGCCGCTCGTGGGCGTCCTCAAAAGCGAAGGGCATGCCCGGCGCCTCGCTGAGGCTCAGGCCGCGCCGGCGCGCGCGCGTCTCCTGGTTGGGCATGGTTGTTTATGCTAGGTGATCATCGACGCATCGAGGCGTAAGATTGCTTTTTTGAGAGCAGCTTTTTTGGCGCGTACGCACTTGTCGAGCCGCGGTGCGGTCGCGCAGTGCTGCCGTTGGGTAGCTACGAACGCGCTGCGAGGACGGGAGAATCGCTGTGGGCGCTCGATTGTTGAGTTTGGGGGAGAGAATCACGCTGCTCTGCCATGAGATCGGAGTTGTCACGGAAATTTGGACAAGTCCGAAGCCTCCCGATCACGCACCAACACGCATGAGCGTCCCCTGGTATGCCTTCTACGATTCGAGGAAGCTTGCGGCACTTAAGTGCGGGTTTCGCACAAAACCTGTTGCATGAAAGCGCTGTGCCTCCGACGATCGCTGAAGATACAAGCTGCGCATTGGCAGTAGCTGCCGAGTTTCTTCGACGCATCGATCACTCGCCTAATTCATTGCAAGAAGCCGCGGACACAGTCGGGTCTACAAAAAACAGCTCCACAGCGCCCAGCCATCGGTTCGCGTGCCAACCGAGCAGCGCAGCATGCCCAGCGAAGGCGACGGCGAGGGCCGCCCGCCCCGCCCGGAATCGAAGACTACCGAAATAGAAAGAGGCGCGGCGGCCGTCGGCGACCTGTTAAGTGGCAAGTCGCTGCGCCGGCTGCAGCTGCCCTACCCCGGCTACCTCGCGGCCTGGCGCCTTGTGAAGGGCCACGGCAAGTGCATCCAGGGCGTGAACGGGCGAAGCACGCACCGCGGCACGCTCTGCTATTCCTTCGACTTCAAGCTGGCCGTCGGGACGCCCGTGCTCGCGGCGCGGGGCGGCGTGGTCGCCGCCGTCGTGGACCATTTTAGAGGGGGCGGCGCCAAGGCGCACCTGGCCCCTCGAGCTAATTTTGTGGCCGTGCGGCACTCCGACAGCTCCTACGCGCGGTACTACCACCTGCGGGAGAAGGGGTCCTGCTACAAAGTAGGTGAAAGAGTAGAACGGGGCCAGCAGATCGCCTGGAGCGGGAACACGGGCTACACGGGCGGCCCCCACCTCCACTTCGACCTCGTCAATTTGCTACCGGAAGAGACCTCCACCCTGAGAATTGTGGCCCCCAAGCAGTGTAGGAAGCGCCTGCAGTCCATCGCGGCGGCCTTCTCCTGTGAGCTTCCTGAAATTCCGTTACGAGCGCGGGTGGTCCACATGCCCTGCGACGCGGTAAAGGGCGACGGTTTAGCATTGGACGGGCCGTGGATCGCCTTGAGCGACCGGGATCCGGCCTGTACGTTCGCGGAGAAGATTAATTCATTAGCCGCGCAGGGCGCGAGCGCCTGCATCATCGCTAACAACCGGAGCGGGCCCGAGCTGTTCGCCATGGGCGGCTGCGAGGACGTGAGTCCCATCCCGTGCGTGTTGGTATCGAAGGAGCACGGCCTAATGCTCAAGGCGTACCTCTCTGATAAAGCGAACGAGGGCCTCACGCTGGAGCTCGGGCGGCACGCGGCTGTCATTGGTGTGCAGACAATGGCCCAGCAGTTGGCGGCGTATAGGGAGACGCCGGGCGCGTTCGCGACGCCCCTGTCGTGCAAGTACGGGCCCGAGTTACGCTACGTCACGCGCACGCTGCCGGTGGAATTCATAGACAATGCGGGCGACGGCTTCGTGCCCGAACAGGCCCGGACCTACCCGAAGCCCGTGCTCTGCGTGTCGCCGACCTGCGGGCGGCGGCGGCGGCGGCGGCGCGACGAACCACCCAGCGAGCGCGGCCGCCGCGTCGACGCCGAGCGGCCGCGGCGGTCGAGCTCGTCGCTCGACGCCGCGGACCAGACCGGGCGGGAGCGGTCGCCTCGCTGACAAACATGTAGAGGAATATTGTAATTCGGGATATTTTTAGTTTAGCGGTTCTTCTTCTTTTTACACAGCGCCCACTTCCGGCACATGAGTGAGGCGGGTCGGCGGAGTAGGGGATCTCCGCGATGTTGTTCAGATCTGGAGCGTCTGGATAAAGCGCGTGAGCTTCGAGCGCGTCCCCACAGCCAATCCCATGGCGCGCAAGTCCTCGGGCTGCAGTAAAGCGAGCGTCTCAACGTCCCTAATATCTTCCCTGGCCAAATCGGGCATGAGGCGTTCCAGGCCGACGGCGGCGAGCGTGCTTTCGAGCGTTTCGGCGCCCCGCGACGAGGGTGCGTAGGACGACGGCGGCGTCACGACCGGGGCGCGCATCGACGCTTGCAACGCGGCGGCGAGCTGCGCGTCCTCGCTCGTGGCCGGGCGCGCGGTGGTCTCGCGCATCGACGCGTTGAGGGCAGCTGCTAACTGCGCGTCTTCGTCAAAGGGGCGCACTTGGCGCGGGGCATTTCGGTGCGAGGCCTCAAGCACCGCCCGGAGGTTCGCGTCGCTGTCGCCCGCGTAGGCCGCGTAGTTCTCGCGACACGACGCCGCAATAGCTCGGTCCAGGGCCATTTCTTCCGCGCCGGCCGACATTGGTAGGCGGTGCGGCAGCACGGCGGCAGGCGGCAGCGGCCCGGTCGGCGCACCCATGAGGCCCATCGACACGGAGCCCGTCGGCGCGGCGCGCGCCCCGACCGCCCTCGCCGGCGCGTTGCCGCGGCGGCGCGGCTCCGGTCCCGGAATCGGCGGCGGCGGCGCGCGGCGCCGCGGCGGCGGCGGATTGGAGAGGAGGTGCTCCGGGATCACATGTGCGCGCCGAAGCGGCGGTGCGACCGGCGCGCCGCGGCCGCGGCCACGACCGCGGCCACGACCGCGGCCCGACGCTGCCCCGCGGCCGCGCCCCCCCGGTGCGGCCCGGGGCGACGCCGGCGCCGCGGCCTCCGCGACGTCCAGCGAGGGCGCGCGCCGCCGTCCGTCTTTGACCAGGCGCGCCGCCAGCGCGCGGCCGTCGAGCTCCGTGCCGTCTAGGAGCGCGGCCGCGTCCATGGCCTGCGACCGCGTCCGGAAGGCGACGGTCGCGCGGCCCTTGGCCGCGAGGTCGACCCGCCCGAAGCCGCCCCTACAATAGTTTTGACGTGCTCCTTGAGGTCGTAGCGCTTCGGGTCGTAGCTGAGGTTCGCGAGCGACACAATACCTTCCCCCTTGAGCGCGACGGGCGCGACGGGCGCGTCGTCGTCTTCTGCTGGCGCGTAGACCATGACGTCCAACGCGAACCGCGCGTCGCCCTTTCGGCCCACGGCGTACTCCACTTTATCGCCGACGCGCAAGGTCGTGCCGCGCCGCACTGACGACATTCGCACGGCGATGCGCCCGCCGCCTCCGCCCGCCTCGGGCTCGATGCCGCCCGGCGACCCGTCCCAGCGCGCGATCGTGCCCGTGAGGCGCCTGCCCTTCGGGGGCGCCTTCTTTTTTGGAGCGGGCTCGCCGTCCACGCAGTCCAGCGTGTCGCCCTCTTTCAAACCGACGGCCCCCGGCGTCTCGTCGGAGTAGACGTCGCCCCCTTTAAAGAGGAAGCGTAAAGTATCCACGGAAGCGCCCTTGCCCTCAGCGTAGGCTGAGAAGACCTTCTGGAGTTTCGTCGACAATTTAAATTTCACGGTCGTGTCCTCGCCGTCCGACTCCTTGCGGCGATCGCGCACGACGATGGTGAGGATCTCGTCCGGCGCGTCCTCCGGCCTCCGGCTTCTTCTTGGGCTTCTTCTTCATCTTTTTCTTATGTGCGACGGGGGACGGCGGCGCCGCGGGCTCGGGCTCGGGCTCCGGGGCGCGCGCGCAGGCGGCCATCATGTCGGTCAGGCCGGGCGCCGCCGCGCGCCGCGCGGGCTTCTTGGCGGTCAGGTCTGAGTTCGAGCGCGAGCGCTTTCGCTCCAGGGCCTCGGCCTCCATCTTTTCCGCTAGCGCCCCGGCGCGCGCGGAGGCGGCGGCCGCGCAGACGGGACCGCAGAACCGCGTGGGGTCGAAGTCGCACTTCTCGTTCGCACCGAGCACGGGATTGCTGCACTGGCGGCCCTCATTTATGCCACCGCAGCGCCGTCTTGTCGGCGCTTCCGCTTCCTCCTCCTCGACGTCCGGACCGCGAGCCGACGACCAGCAGATGCCCTGCTCGTCGACCGCTTCCTCCTCGTCCTCGGACTCCTCCTCGTCGGACCCGGACTCGTCGTCGTAGACCGTGGCGCGGCGGCGGCGGGCGGGCTGCTCCTCCTCGAGCTGCTGGAGTTTGCGCACGCGGCCAAGGGTCGCCTCGTCCCAGCGTTTTTTCGCGCTTTCGTAGTAGCCGGCGCGGTCGAGCGCGTCGCGGAAGTAGTCTATCTCCTCTTCGCGGGTCGCGAAGACCATGGCTGCGCCTTCTTTGTTTGCTCTCCTGAGGCTGCTAGGTCCGCACGGTCCAGCCGGCTTCTCTGCGTGGCCCAACACGTCTTAGGGTTGCGCCTCTGCTGCGGTGAGCGATGCGGACCACTGGTTGGACCGCTAAGAAGGTGGGCGCCTGATGCGATCTGTCGGAAAAACCCGCACCGTCTTTCGCAAGGCTCCAATTCCTCCTCCCCGAGCTCCGGAGTGGGTAGCTGCACAGTAGCACAGAACTAGGGCCCAAGGAAGCCGCGGCAACTGTGGACCTCAACTCTACGCCATCGACGCGACTCATACAGACTATACTTATCAAATCCCCAGGCTACTCAGCCCGTCCCTCGACGGCGACTTGTGCAGCGCCGGGTCGAAGAACGCGACGAGCTTGGCCAGGTCGTAGGACGCCGCCAATAACAGCGCGTCGAGCTGCGCCAGCTTGGAGTGCCCGTCGATGCCTCTCGCCTTCATGGAGTCCACGAAGAAGTCCGCCACGACGCCGGTCAGGTACTGGAGGGCCTGGGGCGCTTTCGCGTGCTCCTTGCGCAAAGCGTCGGCGTTTTCATGAATATACCGGTACTCCTCGTCCAGCCAGCGCGTGTCTTCCTCGGCCGTCGCGATCTCGTGGATCGCGTCGATTAACTCTACGCGCTCCGCCAGCTTCCTCTGGTATTTCAATTTCGGATCAATCAACTGGAGAAAGGAAGGGATCGACGCTTCCTCCATGCTCAAGTGGTCGTGGACGTCCTGCCGCAATCTTACCGCTTCTCGCGACACGTGCTCCTTCAGAATGGCTAGAGCGGAAATGGAGTCTGAGCACACCCTCGCTCTGTTGGCTTCGTAGTCGCACTCGACGACGCCGCCCGTGTACACATTTTCGAAGCATAGGCGGTGGGCCAGATCGGTGATCGGGGGCGGCCGCGCCGGTTCCGGTCCTTTCGCCTCCTCCACGGGCGCGGCCTTGGCCTCCGGCTCCGCCTTGGCCTGCGCGTGAGGACGTAATGTCGCGGCGATAGTACATGCCACGCCATCGCCGCGAAGGACGCCGCGAACAGACCTCCCCCCGCGCCTCCCGGAGCGCCCCATCGAACTCGGCGTCGTCATCCCGGGCCTTCCCGAACGCGGCCCGCGCCTCCTTAATAACCTCTTCGAACTCCTCGTCGCTGTCGTGCGGATTCCGCAGCGAGTCCCGCGGGATCTCCTCCTCGACGTCTTTGGCCTCAGGTCTCGTCGGCGCCTCTTGACTCGTCGGCCGCGGTTCATTGGACCGCGGCTGGATGCGGGGCGGGCACTCCGGCAAGACCTGCTGGAACCAATCGTGCGCGTTCTGCGCCGTGAACGACCCTTCCAGCGTTAGCACGTTCTTCGGCCGACCGAGTTGGGCCGCGGTGAGCTCGTGCACGCGCCGGTGCAGGGACAGGGCCGGCACTCGGAAGTCTACTACCCTTGCAATTTTTGGCTCGCCTCTAGCTACGACAACACATCGCAGGTCCCCGGGCTCGCCTTCGACCGTCCGCACGCGAAAGCGAAGAGCGTGCTGGCTCTCCTGGCACCGGAACGTCGCTAGTAATTTCGTCGTCGGTTTTCCCGGCGCGTCGTGCCTTTCTTCGGGTGCCGCCGTCGACACCACCGCCAGTGCGTCGGCGCCGTCATCCAACAAATCGAGGCGCGACGACGCCCTTAAATGCACCAGGTCGATGGGCACCGGCAGCTCCAGCGAGATCTCGTAGCACGCCCGTTCCACGTCCAGCGCGCATTCCCCGCGCGGCACAAACGATCGAGATGCGTGAGACGCCACCTGCCGGCCGCCCTTCTCTGCTCTTTCCCGCGCCTTGGCCACCTTCTCCCGCAGCGCCACGACTTCGGCGGCGAGGGCCTCCACTTTGGCCGCGGCCCGGTCCGCGAGGCCCTCGTCGAAGCCGTCGTTGCGCATGGGCTCGTTGCTAAAGGCTGCGAGGCGCCCGGCGAAGGTGCATACGACGATGTCTTCAAAATTCGGGCTGGACACGCCGCCGCACTGTATGGCGTGGATCGCCTCGTGCAACGACTGGGACCAGGCCACCCTTGGCGTCGCGTCGGCGCAGGCGAGGACCTCCACGAGGCCGTCGGCCCTTCCGACGACGACGTCGAGGTTACCGTCGCGCCTGCGCGGGAACGATCCCGTCACGACACCGCCGCGATGGCATCGCACGAACCCGCCACGACCCCGCGTCGCGTCGATGGCGTCGCCGCGACCACCGCAAGTTGAAGCAAGACGCCGCGTTAATACGTCACGTCGAAGCACGAGACACACGTGACCCGGGCAGTTCCAACGACGCGCCACGCCTCCGCTTGCAACCCGTCGGAAATGCGATAGCATAAAACAGTGCCGCCCTCGTCGCCGACCACGAGCTCGTAGGCCGAAGCCTCCACCGCCCGAATGGCGAGGGCCGTGGCCGCTCTCTCAACAGCTATTTCGCCGATCAACTGGTCCTTCTCCACGATGCGGATGCGCCGGTCTTTGCAGCCGAGGAAGACGTGGTGTTTGGAATCCCAGGGGCTTTTTTGCACGCACATGCAGGTGATCTTGTCGGGGCACGTGTAGAAGCCGTCGTCGGCGCCGTCCTTGTATCTCGAGTGGGCATAATCGCCCCCCGTGAACAGTAAGGCTTCGTCAACAGAGAGGAAGCGGATCGGCTCCACGAGGGAACTTTGCAAGGAGAAGAACTGCTTGCCCTTGCGTCCTAGACCGACCACAACTTGCCCGACGGCGCAGAAGACCCGATCCTTGACGGCGCCGCCTCCTTTGCACATGGCCTGCACGGCGCCCTTTCCCGCGCTCGCCTTGAACACGAGCGCCGGCTGGCCCCGTTTTATTTCATACGCGTGGACCTCGCCCCGGTCGTCGCCCACCACGATGCGTAGGCGTCCGCTCTTCTTGTCCGCCGTTAAAGCTAGAGTCCCCAGGTGGGAACAGGTCCCGACCTGGAAGAGGTCGCTGCGCTCCAGCGTGAGCTCCATTTGTAGGGCCCGCGCGCACGTCGGCGGCACGCGCGACGGGTTGTGCTCTTGTCTACAGCGAGCGCTTCGCGGCGACGCGTGCTGCTCCGGAAGCAGCACAAAAGCAAATCGCGCGGTGGAGGCTGCCCTCGTAAAAAAGCCACGCAAGCGCTTCTCGGCGTCACAAAGGCGGCGTCACAAATGCGGCGTCACAAATGCTGCTCAGCAGCGGACGCAAGCGAATCGGCGCGGTGCCGTGAGGGGAGGCTGCCCTCTCGGCGGCTCAAATGAATCGAGGCGGCCCACTCAACTTGAAGGGTGAACGCCGGCGACGGATGCTCCCCGCTGCCGTAACATGGCTCCTTCGTGGTAAAATTAAAAACGGGTTTCGTCACACGACGTGGCTTGATCAAGCTTGAACGGCACCGCAGCGCCATGTTGCGGCGTCTCGTAGCGGTGGGAACGGCCGCATGCGTCACGGGCTTCTACCTGCCGTCCACGCCGTGCCGGCGCGCCCCTAGCAGCGCTCGGACCGCTGCGCTCGTTGAGGATGCGCCAGCCGCCGACGCGCCGGTCGCGCAGGACGCGCCGGAGAACGACGACGCCGATATGGGGTCGACGGCCTTTGGTTTGCCGCCGTCGCGCGACGTCTCGCGCACGCTTCGACTGCGGGACAGCGTCTGGGTGCGGCAGGCCATGGACGACTTGGTCGCGGCCGAATTCGCATTGCGCTTGGAGTTCGAGGAGTCGACGAACGACGAGGAGGAGTCCTTCGTGGACTTTGCGCGGCTGCGCGAGCAGCTGGACACGCGCTTGGTCGAATTAGAGTCGGGCGCGGGCAAGTCCCACATCGCCCAGCGCGACCGGGCCGCGCTCCGATCTCGAGCGCGGGACACGGCCGCGGCCCTGGCGAACGCCGAGGCGGCCGCGGCCGAGCGCCGCCAGAGCGACCCGCAGCTCGTCGTCGAGGAGGAGGAACTCGCGGACCCGGAGTTCTGGAAGGAACTACTCGTCGAACTCAGGCAGCGCCGCGACGCCGTGGTGGAGCTGAGCTGGTACGCGTTGCGAGGGCCGCCCAAGAACAAGGAGGGGACCAATTCCACGGCCACGTTATACGTGCGCCAGGACGGGTCAGTGGACTGGGAGGGCGCCCTGCAGTCCGCCAAGGCCGCCACGACCTTCTCCGTGGAATTGTGGAAGCGCATCAATGGCGTGGGCGAGAGCGAGGACAGCGAGGACGACCCCGTGACGTCGACGTTCGTGGAGTCCGGGTCCTTTTCTCAGCAACGGCGGGAAGAAGGTTTACGGGACCGGGCGACCTCGGCCGTGCAGGCGGCGGAGGCCGTCCTGAGCGCCCGGCAGGCGCTCGATGATGTTGATGAATCCCAAGGCAAGATCAGCCAAAGAGCCGCGTTTCGAAGAACTACCGCCCTGTTAGGCGAGGCCGAGGGCAACTACGTGTCCGCGCGCTTAGAACTGGCATTGGAGCGGTGCTGCGCCGCGCTGGAGGCGTCGCTGGACGCCTCGACGTCGCCCGTGGAAATTCAAGATAGGAGAGTCGTGGCGGAGTTCGCGTTACTCGACGCGCAGTTGGTCGCTTTAGCGCGGGACGCTAGAAGTGTCGGCGCCGCGATCTTAAGGGCGGAGCTCGACATGCTCGGGAAAGAAATAAGAGACTTCTCGTCGCGTTTGGGCATTGACCGCTTCGACAACGTGCGGGCCTTCTACGACACGTTGAAGGCCTCGGGCAAATTCGAGGACGCGGCTTTGTTGTTGGTCTTCGACGAGGCGCAACTAGGGAAGCTGGCGGGTGGGAGCAAAGAAAGGCCCCAGGAGACGTCCCTTGGTTTACTGTTAAGGAGCCGGGCCGCCAAGGCGGGCTCGGGCAAGCGCTTCTCGTCCAACATGTTGAGTGGCGTCGGGGCCTTCTACGACTGGGTCGCGAACCTGCTGGGGTCCTTGAGGACCCAGATCTCCACCGGCTGGACGTTTTATGTGGACGGGTCGCGCCTGCTGTTCAACGACGTGGGGTTCTCGACGTCCCTGGTGGGCCGGGCCTTCGCGGGCGAGACGCTGGTGCCGCGGGACGTGAGAGTATTGCGGCGGACGGTCAAGGACCTGCTGACGACGGTGCCGTTTATCATCATCCTGCTGATCCCGCTGTCGCCGGTGGGCCACGTCTTCGTCTTCGGGGCGATCCAGCGCTTCTTCCCGGACTTCTTCCCCTCGTGCTATACCGAAAGGAGGCAGAACCTCGTGAAGCTCTACGCGGCCGCGGAACTGGACCGGCTGCCGCAGCGGCGGAAGCCGGGCGCGGACACGATCTTCAAGCTCTAGAGGGTAAATGTCTTTGGGTGCTTACTTATCGAAGTCCCGAGCTTCTCGCGCACTTTAGCTCGGTTCCTGAGCACTTCGACGGGTTTTTGCCTCACCAGATTGTCGGGACGCCGTAAAATACACAATACACGCCTCCCTGCCTAACCGCGACCAGGGATAACCAACTGCACCTACGCAGTCACCTGTCAAAAAAAGAAATCGTGCAAGCGCGGAGGTAGGCGACAAGATGGCTCCACAGGACCTAGAGGCCTCGCACAACGAGGCAGCGCCATTGCTCGAGGCGCCGCCTGCGTCGAACCGTAAACGCGTCCTGGGCGGCTTAGCCGCTCTCGGACTCACGATCGGGGCATGCGCCGTCGTGAGGCCGTCGACGCTCGCGCGCTCTTCGACTACCGCGCTCAGCAAAAAGTACCCCCACCGCATCAAGGACGCGACTGAGTGCAAAGACTACGACTGCGACAAGGCACCTCTGGGGCAGTACTGTCCCTCGCACGTACCCGGAGGGGGGTTTTCAATGAGGTGTGAAATTAAATTGAGGCGGGGGCGGCATACTAGGATTTGCTTTAAAAACCTTGCTAAATCCACTGCTCGGATTGTTCCTTTTGTTATAAACCGGTCGAAATCGCTTGTCCCCAGTATTTTTAAACATGAGCTTGTTTTTTATATTCTTGTATTCTACCATATTATTATATCTAATTAGATTTGTTCTTATATATACTGAAATAGATTACAGGGTTCATTTTTTTTAAACTTTGGTGTAAAATATTAGGCAGGGTAGGGTGAGGGGGGGAACTACGCGCGTGTCTACCGTCTCGTCCAAACGTAATTGTCACCGTAGTCAACGAGAATCTCTTCATCAAGCTGAATCGATGCTATGGCAACGACACAGCCGTCACTTTCAAAAACGGCATTTGCTTCAAAGGCAGTCCCTCTTGGGTCATTAATATATTTCATTTCTGTCTCGCCATCGACAACGCACCAACCTCCATGTCTCTTTACTGCTAGCAAGTAGAGGCTCTGGGAATACATTGCTTTTCGAGACGCCTCGTCCATTGTTCTACCGTATGCGATTTCAGGACCATCGTAAAAACCAATTTTAGTATCGATTAATATTTTGTGTTTTGCAAAAAGTCCGCGGCCGTGAATGCGCGAAGCCTTAACTTCTACTAAAGATAGTCATCTGGTGCTCAAGTGCTCAGTCTTCTGCCTTTTGGGGTCTGGTTCATTTAATGATGCAGGATTATTATTAGGAGCATCATTATTAGCATCATCATTATCTTGCAACGGCGGAATTCTAGCATCATAAAATTCTTTTCTCTTTTCATCTATCATCTATTCATGGCTCGGGGAGATGATGCTCGCCGGATGATGAGAGAGTGCGAACTCACTCACCCATATATAGGATTCGTAAATTCTTAAATAATATCTATGGCCGCGAAATGATGCTCGCCGGATGATGAGAGAGTGCGAACTCACTCACCCACATATAGGATTCGTAAACGCCCAACGCGATGGCGGC
>Ga0114994_10001269_pt1 | contig 18039 bp, 35 predicted proteins | sample ArcticOcean_MG_C_9_FD_87043 | JGI IMG/M metagenome (GOLD analysis project Ga0114994, IMG submission 87043) | Marine microbial communities from western Arctic Ocean - ArcticOcean_MG_CB2_152 | ecosystem: Environmental > Aquatic > Marine > Oceanic | place: Arctic Ocean: Canada Basin | collected...
GAAGAAATGGCTGAAGAAGTTGTTGAGCCTTCTAAAAATCCTAAAACTATTACAACAAAAGAAGTAAAGGAATTTTCATTAGAAGAATTAAAAGCAGAAAACGAAAAATTAAAAACTGAATTAGCAGAATCACCTGCATCAGCTCCTTTAGATACAAATAAATTTAGCTCAGAAAGAAAACCTGTATCTAAATTAGACTACAATAAAATGAGTAAGAACGAGAAGTTTTTACATAACTTATATAAATAATAACTAAAAAAACCAAAAAAAAATGGCGTTTACTACGACAAGCAATTTCGCAGGGAAGGCAGCTGGATTTTACATCTCAGCAGCACTTCAATCAGCATCTTCACTTGACTATCTTACAATGATAGAAAATATCAAGTTTAAATCTAATATACAAAAAATGGCAGGAACTGCTGATGGAGCAGGGAATGGATTAATTACAGCAGCAGGATGTGATTTTGTAACAGCAGGAACACTTGCTTTGACCGAGAAAATATTAGAGCCAGCTAATCTAATGATAAACTTAGACTTGTGTAAGTCTACTTTACTAGATTCTTGGGAAGCTTTACAGATGAGAGCAGGTGCAGGCGCACCACCTCCAGCATCTTTTGATGATTACGTTATCTCTTATATGGGAGACATTATAGCAAATCAAACTGAAAACGACATTTGGGCAGGTATCGCTAATACTGGTGGAAACTTTATTGGATTCACAGGAGCAGGTGCAGCAGGATGGTTAAGAGCAGGTAATGATGCAACAGTTGTACAAGCAGTTTTGACAGGAGGTGCAGGTGTTGCTCCCGTTATTGCTACAATTATTGCTGATATGCAAGCAGCTATTGATGCAACTCCCGCTTCAATTATTGGAAAAGATGATTTACATATCTACTTAAACCAAAAGAATTACCACTTATATATTCAGGCAGTATCTACTTTAGGTTACTTAAATGCTTACAATATGCAGGGTGATTATGTTCCTGTATTTAATGGAATTAAAGTTGCTGTTTGTAATGGATTACAAAATGCTGCAATCGTAGTAGCTGAAAAATCAAATATGTTCTTTGGAACTGACCTTTTAAGTGATGCTACTAGAATACAATTAATGGATATGTCTCAGTTAGACGGAAGTGATAATATGAGATTGGTAGCTCGTTACTCAGCAGGAACACAAACAGGAGTAGGAGCTGATATTGTACTTGTATCTTAATAAATAAATAAAAACGGAGAAGGAGGGTGTCAAAACCCTCCATCTTTATAACCACTTAAAAATTAACCAATTATGGCTTGTGGCATATTAACAAAAGGTAGGGGACTCGACTGTAATAGAATCAGTGGTGGAATTAAATTTGTTTATTTCGGAGTTTACGACCAATTTACAGCACCAATAGAAACAGTAGGATTAGTTCAAGCATCAGGAGAAGTAACAGATATTGAAATGGCTTCTAATGTTCTTTACAGATACACTATGCCTTTAGGCGTAGCTAGTTTAACAGAGACAATCGTAGGAAGTCGTGAAAATGGCACGATTTATTACACGCCTTCTTTAAGCGTTATTCTTAACCGTTTGACTAAGGAAGACCAAAATCAAATCAAATTATTAGGGGCTACAAAACTTGTTTGTTTCGCTCAGCTTAATGCTACATTACCTTCAGGAAATGATGTAATAGTAGCCTTAGGAGTAACTAATGGAATGGAGCTTAACGCAGGTACTATGGATTCTGGCGCAGCCTGGGGAGACAGAGGAGGATATACATTGACCTTTGACGGAATAGAAGCAGAACCTTTTCCAATGGTGGCGGATTATACGACAGACCCATTTGACAATGCAGCATTTAATTTTGGTGTAGGGAATCCAATAACTTCTTAATTAGTATTCTTTTATTATAATTCTTGAATGGGGTTGTTTAATTACAACCCTTTTCTTTTTAAGTTTAACGAGGGTGGTGCAGTTCGACTGTATATAGAGAAATCTAGCGTTCGTTATAGGAATTAGGAGGCTTAGGCTTCCTTTTTCCTTTATTAACCAAACAGAAACAGACTTTTTCTATTATATAGTATGATACAAGCAATTACTGAAACAGGACTTTCAACTAACATATCAACTGAAGATAATAGAATAGATACGTCTGTAGCTTCTACTCAGATTAGATTCTTAGTAAAGTTTATTAATGACCTTGATGGTTCTATTGCTTATGCTTATCCTCAACTAACTAATGGTATTAAACCTAGATTCACAGAAATGGCTTTTGTTTACAATATAAATCCTAATATGTATTCTGGACAAATAAAACTGTTTCCTGCGGGGCATTGGAAATATGAAGTTTATGAGGTGAGTTGGACAGGAACTGTAGAAGTTGTCTTTGGAAAAGCTCCTGCTACTGAAACAGATGTTTTACCTGTATCTAGTTTCACAGGAGTAGTTCAAGGAATAGTTACTAAAGGAATTTTAAACTTGACAGAGAGATCAGGAACAGAGCAAGTTCAATATACTCAACACGCAGAACCAGACGAAACTAATTATATATATTACGGACAATAAAAAAACAATATGCACAATATACTTTCAGTAAATTTACAAACATCAACAGCGCCAATAGTCCAAGAAGTCAGAGGGCGAGATTATATAGAGTACGGAACTGATGATTGGAAAAACTTGTACCCTCAATTTTTAATTGACCTTTACTACAATTCAAGTACTCACGCTGCGATTGTAAATGCAACTGCTGAAATGATTGGAGGAGAAGACTTAGTTGCAAGCGATGAAGATACTAATTTGGAATCTTATGTTAAATTAAAGAAGTTTCTAAGGCACGCAAATAGCAATGAGTCTTTACATCAAGTAATTAAAAAAGTAGCATTTGATTTTAAACTCCAGGGTGCTTACGCTCTGCACATTGTTTGGAATAGAGAACGCACAGAAATAGTTGAAGTTTATCACGTGCCAGTAGAACGAGTAAGAGCAGGAAAGCCTAATGAATTTGGAAAAGTTGATACATACTTTATAAGCGCAGACTGGTCAAATGTAAGATCTAATAAGCCTTATCCAGTTTCAGCGTTTAATGTTAATGATAGAACAGCAGGAAGCCAATTATTATATACAGGTTCTTATAGTCCAAATATGGATGTTTACTATACTCCTGATTACATAGCTGCCAATAATTGGGCTTTGGTAGACCAGAAGGTAGCGGAGTTCCACCTCAATAATATAGAAAATGGATTCTCGGGATCATATTTTGTCAGCTTTGCTAATGGGGTTCCGACACAGGAAGAAAGACATCAGATAGAACAAAGTCTTACAGAGAAATTCACAGGAGCATCAAATAGTGGTAAATTTATTTTGACGTTCTCAGATGACCGAACTAGAGTACCAGAAATAACTCCTATAAGCGTTTCTGACGCAGACAAGCAGTATCTGGCTCTCCAAGAGCTTTTGGTTCAAAACATACTTACAGGGCACAGGGTAACGAGTCCTATGCTTATGGGAATTAAATCTGATACAGGACTTGGCTCAAATGTTGATGAACTTAACGCAGCAGGGAATTTCTACTTAAATACAGTAATAAAGCCTTTTCAATTACACATCTTAAATACTTTGCAGACTATATTTTCTGTAAACAATATGGACTTAGAAGTTAAGTTCGTTCAGCTTAAACCAATAACGGTAGAATTTACTTCAGAAGATTTAAAAGGAGTAATGACTGAGGACGAAATTAGAGAAGAGGTAGGATTAAAACCATTAGCAGACGTTGAAGTTAGAGAAGACTTTGCAAAGGTTGGTATGATTGATGGAAAGCCTGTTTTTGACACCATAGAAGAAGCCTTAGCGAGTTCTAAGACTTTAGGGTGTGAAGGGTACCACGAACACGAATATGAAGGGAGAACAGTCTATATGGCTTGTGAAGGGCATAAGGAAGCTACAGAGCTTTCTAAATTCATTGAGGAGTTTGGAGAAGATATGTCAGAGGATTGGGAATTAGTAGAAGAAGAAGTAGTAGACGGAGAACACCAAGACTTTAACTATGAAGAAGTATTAAATGAATTAGTTGGAGAAAAGATAGAACTAGCTTCAACAGGTAGAGCTATTCCAGAACGTAAGTCAGAACAAGATGGGTTATCTAAAAAAACTTATGATTACTTTAGAGTTCGATATGTTTATTCAAATGATAATTTCTTAACGAATAAGTCAGGAACTAAAAGAGAATTTTGTCGTAAGATGACTGCTGCAAATAAACTTTACAGAAAGGAGGATATTATTAGTATGACTACTAAAGCAGTTAATCCTGGATTTGGACCTAAAGGTGCATCAACCTATTCAATTTTTCTCTACAAAGGAGGCCCTCAATGCTTTCACTTCTGGAGTAGAAGAATCTTCAAGACTGTAATAGGAGAATCTAAGACAACTAAAATAGAAGATGCTGATATGATAGGCTATACAAAAGCTAGGTCAGAAGGCTTTACTGCTAAGAAGAATGATAAGCTAGTAGCAACACCACCTAGAAAAATGAAAAATAACGGATATATAAACCCAAGATAATATGCCTACAGGATATGTACTCTTCATAAGTGAAGCAAAATTAAAAGACTCGACAGCAATCAATCTTAATGTATCGACAGATTTGCTATTGCCATACGTTAGACAGGCTCAGAAGCTGTATGTCGAAACTAAACTAGGAACTGAACTGAATAATAAATTAAAAGATTTAATAGTTGCAGGAACAATAGGTAATGTAGGCAATGAAGCTTACAAAACTTTATTAGATGATTACATTGGAGATATGTTACCTAACTGGGCGTTTTTTCACGCTATTCCATTTTTACGTTTTAAAATCGAAAATGGCAATATTTTTTCCAAGACTTCAGAAACTGGTAATGCATTAAGCACGGAAGAAAGTCAAAGCCTAAGAGAGGAGGTAAGAAACACAGCGGAATACTATACAGAGCGAATGATAGATTACATCTGTAATAATACATCAAGTTTCCCAGAATACAGTACCAATTCAGGCTCAGATGTAGACCCTGATAGAAATGCGTATTACAATGGGATGAACCTTGAAAGACCAACTCAGCAAGGTACTAGACTTACATTAAGAAACTTTTTAAGCGCTTCAGATTACTCATAATGAAGAAACACTACAAACCAAAATTAATTAATATAACTAAGCTTAAATCCTACTTGGAAAAAAAGCCTAAAAATAAAACAAATGCAAGACAGCATACAAGTAGGATTAGCAAATAGTACAGCAATAGCTTTTAGCGTTGGTCAAGCTAATCAATTTTTAACTTTAGTTTCTTTAATACTAGCTATCGCTTTTACGATTTATAAATTCATTAAATATGAAAAAAAAAAATGATAAATCTTTTAATAATTCGTGATACATTTACTGATGAATCTACAATCGGAGAATTATTTTTAAATGGAGAAAGGCTCTGCGACACTTTAGAAAACCCTTGGCTAGATAATCAAAAAAATATTAGCTGTATTCCAGTAGGCAAATATCCTGTAAGACTTAGACTGGCGAGAGAAAGTGCAACAAAAAACTATTTACATTTATTAATCCAAGATGTTCCAAATAGAAATTACGTATTATTTCACAGAGGAAATACTAATGCAGATACACAAGGATGCGTTCTAGTAGGTCTAGGAAGCCAACAAGACTTTGTTAGTAACTCTGTATTAGCTATGGACTTGTTAATGAAAGAAATAGTTAATTTAGGCGGTGAAAATATTAATTTAATAATCAAAAATAAATAATTATGAAAAAATGGCTAATCTCAACAATGTTTAAATCAAAGAAATTTTGGTATGCAGTAGCTTCTATTGTCGTTCCTGTTATTGTTACTTATTTAGGAGTAGATGAAGAAACAGCAACTAAATTATTTTATGCAGCTATAGCTTTAGTATTAGGACAGGGTATTGCAGATAGTGGAAAAAAATAATCGTTACAGATTAAAACCTCACGAAGTAGCTGCTTTACAGAAAATGAGAAAAACCGAAACTAGAAACATTCTAGTCATAGGGGATTTACACGAACCATTCTGTTTAGATGGTTATCTTGATTTTTGCAAAGAACAATACGAAACTTTTAATTGTAATCAAGTCGTATTCATTGGGGATATTTTAGATAACCACGCTTATTCTTTTCATGAGCCAGACCCTAATGGTATGTCAGCAGGATTGGAACTTGAAAAAACTATTGAAAAAGTATCTGAGTGGTATAAGGCTTTTCCATATGCTGATGTATGTATAGGGAATCATGATAGGATGGCTTCAAGAAAAGCTTTCTCAGGTGGTATTCCTAGTCAATGGATTAAATCATATAATGATGTATTGGGAACTCCTAACTGGAATTGGGTTGAATCTGTTATATATGATGATGTACTTTTTGAGCATGGCGAAGGAGGTCAGGCAGCCGCAAAAGCTAAGAACAACCTGATGTCTAGTGTTTGTGGTCATACTCATACCTTAGCTTACGTTCAATGGTTTTGCGGAAAAAGATTCAGAGTATTTGGAATGCAAGTCGGCTGTGGTGTGGATAGTACAACTTATGCAGCAGCTTATGCTAAAAACTTTAAAAAACAATCTATTGGCTGTAGTGTTGTTTTAAATTCAGGAACTTTGCCAATCAATTTATTAATGCCATTGTAGCACCCCCCTATTGCTATTTTAAGCACTTTCTTTTCTTTTTAATACTAACATACTAGATTAGATATATAACCTCTTAAATCTATCATTATTATAAACATCAATTATGTTAATAACTTTATTAATAATTCTGTTAATAAGTTAGTTAATTGGTTCTTTTTTTGTAATTTTATCTCATATTAATCAATAAGAATAAGATGAAAAATTTCAGAATGAAGGAAGCAACAAGCAAGCAAGAAGCTATTATTAGCTTGTTAGATGTACAATCTAACCAACCTAATCTATTACCTGACAATACAGTATTAACTGAAGATGGACTTAATATATTAAAATTTCAAGTTGTAAGAGATTTATTTGTTAAGGTAAAAACAGCATACTATAATTCTCAGGATAACTCAAAAAGATTTTAAGATGACTATACAAGACGCAGAATACTTAGAATACAATTCATTGAATTTAATTTGTCAAGACTTTTTTTATAAGTCAGATAGTTATGCAGAAAAGTCAGTTTTTAATAAGAGCCTTTTTGCTATGGATAATGACTTAGTAGGAACTGAAAGGTCTATAAGGATTTATGGAACGCAAGAGCAATTAGATTTAGCAAGTGTTGAATACAGAAAGATGAACGCTCTAATTCTTGATGAAGTTTACAATTACAAAGTAGAACCAAAAGGTTCTTATTGGAATGACATCTTACAAATAACAGATGAACAAAATCAAGCAGTAATAGATAAGTTAAAAATTTACAACAAGCTTTACAACCAAAAAGGTAGAAAGGCATTAATTTTAAGAACAAGATAATGAAAGAAGAAATAAAAGAAGAACTGATACACAAAAAAATGAATGATATTAATACATTCCAGGCTCACGAAAATGAAGTATATTTAAGAGGAACAGATGAATACGGAAAATACTTTCAAATCTGTTTTGACTCTTATGACTTTTTAGAGTGGATAGACAAAGAACAAATAGAATACATACAAGAACAATTAATTAAATACATAAAAACAAAATGAAAAAAAATATAAATGAATATGAATTTTGTAGGTGGTTTGAAGAACATAGACCAAATAATTTTAGCTATGAAGGAAGAAAGGCTTTATTTGAAATGCTTGAGTCTTATGAAGATGACACAGGTACAGAAATAGAATTTGATCCTATCGGTTTTTGTTGCGAATATGTAGAATATGAAAATATTGAAGAATTTTGGACAGAGTATGATAAAGAAGATTATCCTGATGAAGAATCAATAATAGATGCTACAATTTACTGGGGTTTTGGAAAGTCTTTTATAATACAACAATTTTAAGTAAATTAAATTTTGTATTTTTACACAGAATTATAAACAAAAACAAATAAATATGAAAACAGAATTACTGAAGGAAAAATACATCAAATACAATCTTACAAAAGATGATATTTTTAAACATCAGCATTTTTTAATTATCACTCGGTCAGGGATAGATAAAATACAGGCTTTAGAAGGTATAACTATTGACTATGATGTTATTAATTGCGAAAAGGACTTTTGTGTAGTTAAAGCTAATGCAACAAAAGGAGAGGCATTTATACAAACATTTGGTTCGGCTTTAAAAGGTCAAGGATTTAAAGATGGTAATTGTAATACGTTTTATGTAATGGAGATGGCTGAAAAAAGAGCAATGTCAAGAGCAGTACTTAAATTAACAGGTTTCTATGAATTAGGCGTATTTGGAGAAGATGAATCAGAAAGTTTTAAAAAGCACTAGCATAGGTTGTGAGGGGATATATGAGGTTCTTAGCCCTCTATCCTCTCCCTCCTTTTTTATTAATTAATAAAAGCCCTGCAAAAACAGGCACAATAAAAATGGAAGTAAAAGGAAAATTAGTAAAGAAACTTGATATTGAATCAGGAATAAGTAAGTCAGGAAAAGAATGGCAAAAACAATCAATTGTATTAGACAATGGAGGTGAGTTTAATAATGAAGTTTGTGTAAGTGCTTTTGGAGATAAAGTTAAGTCATTAATTAACTTAGAAATTGGAATGCATTTAACAATTTTATGCAATGTTTATTCAAGAGAATTTAAAGGAAGGTATTATAATTCAATAGATGGTTACCACTTTTCAAATACAAGTAATATAGAGCAGTCTGCTGCATCTGATTCTGCTGAAGAAAATTCCCCTTTTTAAGATGACTGAAGAATATAACTTTAAATGTATTTGTAGTCTTACTACTAGAATTTTAGATTTTCCTGATGGTTCGCTTTCTACTAAGAGTAGGAAGCGACCACTACAGGCAGCTAGAGCAGTAGCTAGTTACATTGCAAGGACTGAAGAAGACATAAATAGGTCAATAATAGGCAAAGTCTTAAATAGAGATAGAAGTCTTATTTATCATTATGAAAAGACTCATAAAAAATACTTTTCTACTTGTTTAGTTTACAGAAATAGTTTTAATAAAGTTTATAGAGCTTATATGGATATAGATGGAACTAAAGATTTCTTTTTAAAAGGTAATAAAATGAGAACATATTTATTGAAAAATGGAGTTTCTATGGTATATGATGGTGATATTACTTTAGAAGTAAAAAGTGGTAAAGCTATTTGTAAAATAAAAACTACTTATTTTGATTATCTTAATCAATTAGAATATATTAAATTAGCACTTAAAAATTATCATTATTTTGTTAAAATTATATGAAGCATTTATTAAGTAGTTCAGCATTTATTATATTAAATAAAAATTTAGCTAGAAAATTAGGTTTATATGAAGCAATTTTATTAGCTGATTTAATTTCTAAAGAAGAATATTTTATAGCTAATGGAATGACAGATAATTGGTTTTTTAATACTGAATCTAATATAGAAAAAGATACTACTTTAAATGCTTATCATCAAAGAAAATGTCTTATTAATTTAAAAAAATTAAATATAATAGAAACTAAAAGATTAGGAATACCTGCTAAACAATATTTTAAAATAAACCAAGAACAAGTCCTTCAAATTTTAAAGAACTTGTCCAGTAAAGATTCAACAACTATTAATAAGAATAAAGAAATAATAATAAATAATAAATACTTTAGTAAGCCAAATTTAATTGAAATAGAAAATTATTGTAAAGAAAGAAAAAACAATATAGATGCAGAATCATTTATAAATTTTTATGATAGTAAAGGTTGGATGGTAGGAAAGAATAAAATGAAAGATTGGAAGGCAGCTATTAGAACTTGGGAAATGAGAAATAAAAAACAATATATAAAGCCTAATAGTATTAGTAAAATAGATATACAAATTAATGAATATATGAAAGGAAAAGAATTATTATGAATATAGATAAAGGAGAAATAGTTTATTGTAATATAAATGTACAATATAAAATAAAAAATAGAGAATATAAAAAAGAATTAAATAATATAATTTTTTCTAGAAATTATGATGATAATAAATATCCAAATTTAGATGTTATTAAATATCCATTGTTTATAAATAAAATAGATAGAAAAAAAGCGTATTATATAACTAATGTAAAAATTGTAGATTTACATATTATAGCAAGAACAGGATATATAGCAAAATTTAATAGATAAAAATGATACCATTAAAACAAGAAAATTTAACAGACTTAACAAACAAAGTATATGACTTAATTGCTCAAACTTCCATAGAAATTGGTCATAGGTCAGATGGTAAAACTATGGCAGCATTAGCTAAAATATTTTCATCAGATTTAATAAAAGAAAAAAGATTTGGTAATATGACTTGGAATCAAGTAATAGATGCTTTTCATATAGGGGTTCGTTTTGGAAAAGATGAACCATTCTTAAATATTAGGACTTTTTATAAATGGGTTTATGCTCATAAAAAAGTAATAGATGATGCAACTTATCAGGCTGAAACATTAAAACAAAAGAATGTATTATATTATCAAAAAAAAATTATAAAATTATTAAAATGACAGAAGAAATAAATAAAGAATATATGGAAATGTTAAGAAATAATATTCCACAATTAGATATGGCTTTGCATATTAATAAATCAAACTTAGAACATATAGAATTTTTAGAAAATAAAATAATAGATTTAGAAAAAAATTTAATTGATGAATATCAATATATAAATAATCTTACTAAAATAACAGGTATTGAATGTATAGAAGAATATACAACTTTAATGATTAAAGATTTAAAATGAAAAAAGAAAAACTTTACAGCCCTGAAGAAACAGGAACTTTTCAAATGATGTTTGGAATGAAAAATATAAATACTTCAGGAAAAAAAAGATATGAAAAAAAGAAGAATTATTTTTATGAAGATAAAAGAACTAAAAAATATGGTAATCAAAGAGTTGAATTATTAAAAGATAATAAACTATGAAAACAAGACAAACATCAATAGACTGCTACAATGAAATTAAAAATTCTAATTTATTAGCTCAAAGAAGATTTGAAACATTTAATGCTATCTTTAAATCAGCTCCTTGCACAAGGCAGGAAGCGTTAGAACATACTAACCCTTTTAATGCTTTATCATTGAGTGCGGCAAGGTTTACTGAACTAAGGAGATTAGGTGTTATATATGAAGTCAAAATAAGAGAATGTAGAGTTACAGGAAGAAATGTTATAGAATGGGATTTAACAGATAAACTCCCTATAAAAATAAAAAGTTCTAATACAACAAAGAAGCATAGAGTTAATGATGCTTTAAATTCATTACGTAAATTATATAAAAATAAAGATATTAGCACAGATGAGGATTGGAAAATAGTAGCTGATTTGATTAAGATAATATGAAAAAAACAATTAGCAAATTAAAAAAGGAACTAGACAAATGGTTTAGCCTTTACATTAGACTTAGAGATTCTAATGAGTATGGAATGATTCAATGCTTTACTTGTGGAGTAGTTAGAGAATATAAGGATGGAATGCAAAACGGACACTTTCAAAGTCGTAAACATATGGCTACAAGATTCGATGAAGAAAATTGTCAGGTACAATGTATCAAGTGTAATATGTATTCTCAAGGCGAACAATATAAATTTGGATTAGCTTTAGATAAAAAGTATGGTGCAGGTAAATCAGAAGAACTTGAACACTTAGCAAAAAAAACAGTAAAAATATCTGCTTGGAAATATGAAGACGAAATAAGTTATTACAAAAACCTTGTTAATAAGTTAAAAGAAGAAAAACAAATTTCGTAACTATTTAATTATCTTTGGCGTATGACAGAACCGATCTACGCTAATGATAAACATAGGGTTATAATAGATACATACATTACAATGTGTCAAGAGTTTTCAAAAGAAGTCAGTACAAAAAATAGATACAATAATTATTTAGAAGTTGTCCAGATTATAATTGAATATCACAATAATTACGGATCAGGAACAAAGGAAGAAAATTTCTGGGATTGGTTAATGATAATACCAATAAACCTTTCAGTAGCAACAAATGGATTTTTTGCAGGAGTAGAAACAAAAAGCAATGCAGCAGTAGTTAGAGCATATCGAGTTGTACTTGATGAACTATTACAAGACACAGTAAATAATATTGATAAAATAGAACCAATTAATGACTGAGATTTATTTAGAAATATCAAAGCTTTCAGATAAGTTTAGGACTATGGCTTACGGATTAACGGCTGATGATAATGAAGTTAATGAAAGTGTTCAGGAACTAATGCTATACTTACTACAAATGAATCCAACTATATTAAAGACTATATATGATACTGATGGTATTTTAGGAGTTACAAGATATGGAGCAGTAGCATTAAGAAGAGCCTTAACAAGTCCACGAAGTAATTACTATTATAAATATAAAAAGTATTATACACATATAGATAGTCTTACAAGTGCAGTTACTTATGATGAAATGGAATCAGGAGAAACAATACCATCTAAGCACCTTTACAACTTGCCTAATGAGATAACAAGTAGTTACCAATGGACTAGCCTTGAAAAGATTGATAGTGCCTTAGACGGATTTACTTGGTACGATAAGAAAGTATTCGAGTTATATTACTATGAAGGCAATACTTTGGACTCCCTAGCCTCGAAAACAGGAATAAGTAGGAACAGCTTATATACAACAATAGACAAAGTAAGAACAGAATTAAAATACAAGTTAAGTGAATAAGTTCTTTGTGCCTAAAGATATATATGAAGATAGAATGGCTATTTGTAAAGGGTGTACTTACTATTCAAGTGTACTTGGAAATTGTAAAATTTGTAAATGTTTTATGAAAATTAAGTCAAAAATCAGCAGCCAATCTTGTCCAAAGGGTTACTGGCAAAAGACATCAGAAGTAGAAGTTAGAACAGATATACCTGAAGAGATAATAGAAGAGATTATATTACTTTGGGAAGACTTAAAAACAGGAAGGGCTAAAGACCAAAGAGCAAAAAAATCTATGATTGAGATTTACAATACGTTATACAACACGAACTACTCAACAGGAACAAATTGCGGTTCTTGTATAGCAGCTTGCTTTGATGGAATAAAAAAGATTTATAATGAATACTCAGAAAATAATTAATAATAAATGGGGAGACCTAAAAAGCATTTAATTTTTCAGACCTGAGTAGTAGAGGGGGGTTTTCAGATGCCCCCCAATACAATTAACTAATATAGTAATAATGAAAATAGTTGTAATATGGCCTTAGAAAGAACGTACAAAACAATTAAATGGATATTGAAAGACAATATCAAAAAGAATGTAAAATCCTTATGGACTTGGAAAGATGACAACTTTACAATGATATATGAAAACTATTCAGGCGATGATAGGATTTACACTTCAAGCCAACTTTTAAAAATCTTAACAAAATGATAATATTTACAATACTTGGAATCATAACTGCTGCTTTCTTTTTTATAGTTATTCTATTAAGCATAATAGAAACAAGAGTAAAGAACAGAACTAAAAATAAATTACTTTGGAATATGGATAAGGTAGAAAAAAATAGGAGTTACAAAGAAATACAAAAAGCAAATGAAAAATAATAGAATACCAAGCTACTACATAGGAAGTCGATATAAGATAGAAGCTCGAAAAGTCATAGAAGATTTTGACTTGTCATATAATGTAGGGACTGCTTGCACTTATTTAATGAGAGCAAATCGTAAGCACAAATCACCAATTGAGTGCATACAGAAAGCTATTAATCATTTAGAGTTTGAATTAGATAAGCTAAAGAGATGACATTATACACTTGCAAATGTGGAAATACTAAAGAAATATCAACAGCTACAATAGTTTATAGGTCTGAAAAATGGGTAACTAAACAAGCAGAGTGTGAATGTGGACTTTATATGACAAGCGAACCAACAGAAGGAATACCATCATTACAAAGAACAGAGCCTAGTCTAACTAAGAGAAGAGATAGCTTATGGGCAGGAGCAAAGGAAAAGCTAGTAGGCGAAAGAGGAATTAATGAATCCTTTGACTAAACTAAAAACAATAAAATTCTATTATATACTATGAAACAACAAGTTAAGATAAGTAAAATAAAGGGAAACCCAAGCAATCCTAGAATTATTAAGAACGATAAATTTAAGAAGCTAGTCAAGTCTATTAAGGAATTTCCTGAGATGCTAAAGCTTAGACCTATTGTAGTAGATGAGGACTTTATGGTACTAGGTGGTAATATGCGACTTAAGGCAAGTAAAGAAGTAGGACTAAAGGAAGTATGGATAGATATAGCTGAAGGACTTACTAAAGAACAAAAGAAAGAATTTATAGTAAAAGACAATGTAGGATTTGGAGAGTGGGAATGGGATATATTAGCTAATGAATGGGATAGCGTAGAACTTGCTGAATGGGGATTAGATGTATGGGAGAATGAAGATGATAAACAAACTAATGGTGATTTAAATGATATATCAGATAATATTACAGAAGAATATAGAGTTGAAATAGAATTGACATCAGAAAGAGAACAAGAAGAAGTTTTTAATGAATTAACTAATAAAGGATATAAATGCCGAATTTTAACATTTTAAGGGAAAGCAAACCAAAAAAAACATTTAGGGTTGCATCAGTTATGGGTAAATTTGATTTGCAGACTGAACATATTAAAGAACAATTTGAAGGTAATATAGATTTGCAAGATGATTGGCAAATAGGCTTAATAGTAGGTAGTAGTGGAACAGGAAAAACAACTATAGCAAAAGAATTATTTAAAAATGCTTATGTAACTAATTTTAAATATAAGGCAGAAACTATTCTTGATGATATGCCTGAAAATGCATCAGTAGAAGATATAACTAAAACTTTTAATAGTGTAGGATTTAGTTCACCACCAAGCTGGTTAAAGCCTTATTCAGTATTATCTAATGGTCAAAAAATGAGAGTAGATTTAGCCAATGCCTTATTGAGAGAAGATGATTTAGTAGTATTTGATGAGTTTACTTCTGTAGTTGATAGAAACGTTGCTAAAATTGGTTCTTATGCTATGCAAAAAGCTATAAGGAAGTCTAGTAAACAATTTATAGCAGTAACTTGTCATCACGATGTACAAGATTGGTTATTGCCTGATTGGGTTTTTAATACTGATAGTATGACCTTTCAAAAACTTGAAGGGCAAAAAAAAAATAGACCTAAAGTTAGATTTGAAATATTCCAAACAAGAGATAAATCAATTTGGAGAATATTTGCTAAACACCACTATTTAAGTCATAGTCATAATAATGCAGCTCATACTTATGTAGCTTATGTAAATGAACAAATAGCAGGTTTTATAAGTATATTACATTTACCAAATAAAAAACCTAACTTAAAAAAAGTACATAGATTAGTTATTTTACCAGATTATCAAGGTATTGGTATAGGAGGAAGATTATTAGAGTTTATAGCTAAGAAATATACTAATGATAATTTTATATTTGGAATTACTACATCAGCTCCTAGTTTAATTTTTTCATTAAAAAGACACATAGATTGGAAATGTTATCATTTTGGTAGGAATACAGGGAAACAAAAAATGGTAGAATTTAATAAGACAAGCACTAAAAATAGAATAACAGCAGCATTTAGATATATACAAAATGGAACAAAATAGAACACAAATAGCAAAAGAAAGAATGTTAAAGGCACTAGAGTCAAGTTTAGGAATAGTTACAACTGCACTAAAGTCTTGTAACCTTTCAAGGACTAACTATTATAAATGGTTAAAAGAAGATATAAAATTTGCTCAATCAGTAAATGAAGTAGAGTTAATTGCAAAAGATTTTGTTATGTCTAAATTTTATGAATGTATAAAAGACAAAGTACCTTCAGTTGTAATACACGGAGCAAAGAACATTTGTGGAATGAATGAGACAAATAGATTAGATATAACTTCAGGAGATAAAGCTATCAATATGCCTGTAATAACTTTCGTAGAAACTGATACTGAATAAAAAATATAATCCATTATTTAAATCTGATGCTAGATACTTTATTATAACAGGAGGTAGAGGTTCTGGTAAGTCTTTTGCGGTAACAGTCTTTCTTACTTTACTAACAATGACAAAGGGAATAAGAATACTATTCACTCGTTACACTATGACATCAGCTCACTTGTCAATCATTCCTGAGTTTTTAGAAAAGATAGGACTATTAGGATTTGAAAATGTTTTTAGTATAAATAAAGCAGAGGTTTTAAATACAAATAATAATTCAGATATTTTATTTAGAGGTATTAGAACATCAGCAGGAAACCAGACTGCTAGTTTGAAGTCATTACAAGGTATAAGCACTTGGGTATTAGATGAGGCTGAAGAATTAGTTGATGAAAATATCTTCGATACTATTGATTTAAGTATCAGAGAAAAAAATATACAAAATAGAATTATACTTATATTAAATCCTGTTACTAAAGAACATTGGATATATAATAGGTTTTTTGAAGAGAAAGGTGTTGAAGGCGGTTTTAATGGCGTTAAAGACAATGTATGCTATATCCATAGTACATATCTAGATAATATTGTAAACCTCTCACAGAGCTTCCTAGAACGTATTAAGAATATAAAGCATATTAATTTCAAAAAGTACCAGCATAAAATTCTTGGAGGCTGGTTAGATAAGGCTGAAGGTGTTGTATTTGATAATTGGAGTATAGGAGAATTTAATCCTAATAACTTGCAGACATCTTGTGGAATGGACTTTGGCTTTAGTATTGACCCTGATTCTTTGACTGAAGTGGCAATAGATAAGAAGCATAAGAAGATATATTTAAAAGAACATATCTATCGTAATGGTTTAAAGAGTCAAGAGCTAGCTCAGATAGTTTTAGATAAAGTAGGACAAAGTCTGATAATCGCTGATAGTGCTGAGCCAAGACTTATTGCAGACTTAAAGCATTTAGGAGTAAATATTAAAGCAGTTAAGAAAGGAACTATTGAAAGTGGAATAACTAGGATGCAAGACTATGAATTAATTGTAAGTCCTGAGTCTACTAATATAGCTAAAGAGTTAAACAACTATATATATGCAGATAAGGGTTCTAAGTTATACGTAGATAATTGGAATCATTCAATTGATGGAATAAGATATAATGTAATATACCACTTAGACAATCCAAATGCAGGTAGGTATTTCGTTCAATAAAAAAGAGGACTAAGAAACATCACGAAACTTAGCCCTCTTTAGCAAACAAATTACAAATAGAAGAACAGCAAAGATACACCTTTTAAACTAAAAACAACTAATTTCTATTATATAGTGTATGAAGGTCAAAATTAAAAAACAAGGAAAAGTAAAAGAGTTCAAGCTAATTAATAGTTGGTCTGATGTTACTATGGAAACTTGGCTTAAACTTACTGAATACGAAACAGGAACAAAAACAGAACAAGCATTAAATACAATACAAGCAGTTTCAGACATACCTAATCAGTTAGTAAAAGAATTATCATTATCAGATGCTGCTGTTATAATGAGTAAAGTAGCAGAGCTTCAATCAAAGCAAGATACGAAGCTAAAAAGGATTATTAAAATTAATGATATTGAGTATGGCTTTCACCCTGACCTGGATTCCATTACATTAGGAGAATACGCAGACATTGAAACATTCATTAAAAATGGAATAGAGAAACAACTTCCTGAATTATGTGCTGTACTTTATAGACCAATAAAAGAAAAGAAGAATGATAAATATACTATTGAGCCTTATGATGCAGATATTCGGATGCGTACAGAAGAAATGAAACAGATGTCAGCGGAACAAGTGCAAAGTGCATTGGTTTTTTTTTATCATTTAGGGATGGTGTTCTGCGAGATTATGCCATCGTATTTAGCGGAACGACTGAAGGCAATGAAGACGCAATAGCAACTGAAGACTTCGCCAGTAAATGGGGATGGTTCGGGGTAATGCACAGGTTGTGCAATGAGGACATTAGTAAATTAGAAAGCATTACAAAGCTCAGTCTTTTAGA
>Ga0114994_10001270_pt1 | contig 18039 bp, 15 predicted proteins | sample ArcticOcean_MG_C_9_FD_87043 | JGI IMG/M metagenome (GOLD analysis project Ga0114994, IMG submission 87043) | Marine microbial communities from western Arctic Ocean - ArcticOcean_MG_CB2_152 | ecosystem: Environmental > Aquatic > Marine > Oceanic | place: Arctic Ocean: Canada Basin | collected...
AGTACAGATCATAAACCTATTAGAATTGAAGGTTATGAACAATTAAATTGGGTTTTACTTGATTACATTGATGTTATTGTACATGTATTTAAAACAACTGAACGAAACTATTATAATATTGAAAAGCTTTGGGGCGATGCACCAAAAATAGAATATAATGATGAAGATTTTATCTCTATTAAATCAAACTCTGATTGAAGCTCTTTCAACTCTAGGTTACCCAGATAAAGAGATTAAACTCTCTCCATCTAAAAACCCTGACTTTGGAGACATTTCTACAAGTCTCCCATTAATTTTAAGCAAAGAACTAAAAATAAATCCAATGCAAATTGGAGAAGAGATTAAAAAAGTGATCAATCAATCAGAAGCTATGATTGATAATATTACAGTTACGAATCCAGGGTTTATAAATTTTAAAATTAGTTCTTCCTACTATTATCAAGTTCTTAGTGACATTCTTTCTAATAATAGTTATGGAGTAAATAAATATGGGAATGGTCAGAAAGCAAATGTTGAATTTGTCAGTGCAAATCCTACCGGTCCTCTAACTGTTGGACATGGTAGAAATGCAGTTTTAGGAGATACTGTTGCAAATATTCTAGAATGGAACGGGTATGAAGTAACACGAGAATATTATTTTAATGATGCGGGTAGACAAATGCGAATACTTGGAGAGTCTGTTCAATTTAGATACATGGAATTAATTGGTAAAAAATCTGATTTTCCAGAAGATGGTTATGAAGGATTATATATTATAGAAATAGCAAAATTAATTATTAAAAAGCATGGTAAGGCTTTAAAAATAAATGACCCTAAATTTAAAGATTTTGCTGAAGAATCTATTTTCAAGGACATAAAGAAAAGCTTACTAAATATTGGAATAGAATTTGATCGATTTTCTAATGAAAAGTCTTTTTATGAAAATGGACAAATTGACAAGTTTTTATCTGAAATGAAATCAAAAGATCTTATTTATGAAAAAGATGGTGCAACTTGGTTTCGATCAACTTCTTTAGGAAAAGATCAAGACCGTGTTTATATAAAAAGTAGTGGAGAACCAACCTATCGTGTTCCAGATACAGTTTACCATCAAGATAAAATAAATCGTGGGTATAATTTAATAATTGATATTTTCGGTGCAGATCATGCAGATACTTACCCAGATGTATTAATTGCACTTGAGGCACTAGGATTAAAGACTGATCATATACATGTTCTTTTATATCAATTCGTCACATTATTACGTGCAGGTGAAAAAGTGAAAATGTCAACACGTAAAGCAAATTTTGTTACTATGGATGAATTAGTAGAAGAAGTTAATTCAGATGTTCTAAGGTATTTTTTTGTGATGCGTGGAATGAATTCTCATTTAAATTTTGATTTAGATCTGGCCACAGATCAATCTGAAAAGAATCCCGTCTATTATTTACAATATGCTCATGCACGTATTTGTAATATAATAAAACGCTATGAGTCCCTTGATAATCCTATATTAAATAGCTATGATTCATCATTGCTTCAACATCAATCTGAATTACGATTACTAAAAAAACTTGAACAATTTCCTCAAATTATTGAAAATTCTAGAACAACTCTAGAACCTCAAACGATAGCCACTTATTTGTATGAAACAGCTAATAATTTTCACAAGTTTTATTCTGATTGTAGAGTAATTACTGAAGATGTTGACCTTACTGAATCTAGAATTTCTCTTATTCAAGCGGTTAAGATTGTTTTAGGTAATGGCTTAGCTATATTAGGGATAACAGCTCCAGAAAGAATGTGATGCAATATCTTTTAGATGTTGAATTTCAATTTTTAGTCTTATGCCTCTCAACATTATTAACTCTGATTAACCCTTTAGGTATAGCACCAATTTTTGTTGTAATGACAGAACGGTTTTCTAAAAAAGAAAAACTTCAAATTGCTACAAAAGGAATTGCTACAGGTACGATAACTTTGATGGTATTTACTTTTTTAGGATCTATTATATTTAATTTATATGGAATTACTATAGAAGCCTTTCAAATAATGGGTGGAATCTTATTTTTCAGAAGTGGTTTAAGAATGCTTGAGGCTCAAGTTGGCCGTTCAAGAACAACTGATACTGAGATTGAAGAATTCAAAGAAACTGATGAAATTGCTATTAGTCCTATTGGAGTACCATTAATAGCTGGGCCTGGAGCTATTACCGGGGTGATGCTTTTATCAGGCAAAGCTCCATCTCCTTTTAGCATTGGAACTCTTTTACTTGCTGTAATAATAACAATGATTATCTTTTATTTTGTTCTACGTGCAGGTGATCAGGTTAGTAAAAAAATTGGTGTTACAGGAATGCGCGTCATACAAAGAATTATGGGCCTTATACTTATGGTTATTGCTGTTCAGTTTGTTATTAATGGCGTAGAGACAATCATAACACGTTTACAATAATGTGGAGGCGGGGAGAATTGAACTCCCGTCCGAAATAGAATCCCGAAAAATACCTACATGCTTAGTCAATCAGTTTATGCTCACTTATAACTGCCCTGTTGACTCGGCCACTATAAGCAAAGTCTGATTAATTTTTATTCTAATATCCCAGACAAAAAATTAGAACTAGTCTATGTATTTGACGCCCTTAAAAGAAGCCATAGACGCACTCCTTTCAGGACGGGCCATCTTACTTAATTAATTAAGCTGCGGCCATATAGCCGTTATCGGCATTTATGGTTTTTCCAGGTGATTAACGAGATCCTGGACCTCGACATGCAATTTAACACGACGCATATCCCGTCGAAACCGATCGCCCCCATTATCAAAAATCTAAAATATAATTTATGTAATAAAATAGAAATGCCGCAGAATCTCCAATTTTTCTGAAAATACTGCGGCTAATTTCTTAATTATAAGGCTCCAAACGCCAACCCAGAGCCTTATCACTTTTTCACTTGCCAACTTCTTAAAATATAACTCTAAATGAATTCTATTAAAAGAAGCACTCTAATATAACGGCATAAAAAAATGGAAGGCAATAGAGAATCTTTGAATTTCTAAAATAATTTTATTACTAAGCTTAAAGTGACACTTTAGGGTGAATAAAGTTTGTTCAATTTTTTTGCGTTTTTAATATTTTTTTTAAAAAAAGTATTATTATGGGGTAATTACTTTTTTCTTGTCAACTAGCTTGACACAATATAGACCACTGTACATATCTGAGAAAAATATATAGCCTTTATAGGGAATCGTTCCCCAAACATTAGGTGAATTTTTAATATGCCCCTCAGGATGTCCTGTTTGATAAAAAGCGATCTCACGTCCCTGTCTATATAAATCTCCAAGCAATTCTCCAGATATATCAACTATTCTTAATCCTCCATTATAATACGCAGCGTAAAGAGTATCTCCCTCTATCCAATGGTTATGAGAACCAGCTTCAGTTATCGTATACACTGCTTCTTCTTTCGGATTATTAATATCCGTAAAATCTAAAAAATGAAAGCCTCCTCGCGGTTGGTATGGCCTTGGTTTATTTGGATATCTCCAAGGAAACCATTCATCTCCACCAATAATATAAAATTTATCCGATGATTGACTTTTAAAAGGGAAAGCTGCATGATTATGTCCATTTGGATCAACCATGTTAGCTAAAGGAACTGGATTTGAAGGGCTTCCTTGCCCAGCTTTTAATAAAAGTGGATTGAATTTTATTTTTTTCTGATTCTTTTCACTGAATTTTAAACCTCCAACATCGACAGCATGAACACCATCGGCCCAATTAGAAGAATATGCTATTCCATCTTCCACCCAAACATCATGAATACTATGACCTGGAGTATTTAATTCATAGACTCCAACTCGAAAAGGATTTTTAGGATCTTGAATATTAATAATATCATATTTTCTTCCATTGTTTACAGCAAAAACATGGTTTTCATAAATAAATGTATTATGTACACCACCAGTCATATCATCATTAAACGTTGATAGTATCTCTACATTATATGGATCCGATACATCTAATATTACAAATCCATTTTTACGATTAGATGCGCCTTCTCTACTTATTACACCAATTTTTCCATCTTTTGAAATTTTTACATCATTTACCGTACGTGCATCCACTGTAACAGTATCAATTATTATCATATTTGAGGGGTCACTTATATCCCAAAAATAGGCTTCGCCATTTGAGCCCCAAGTTCCTGTTACAGCAAAATCCTTACCCTTATGTTTTCCTATTCCTGGCCAAATCCAAAGATCAGATGTATAAACATTTGAAATCAGTCCATGTCCAATTAGTTCAATATCTTTACTAATATTTCGAGGTCCAACTTTAATTTTTTTGCTTACATTAAACCCATTAGAAGTAGCTGAAACAGAATATACGCCTTCAGTTTCAGCTACAAATCTACCATCCGGCATTATTTGTGCTGAGGCCGGTAAACCAATACCATAGATTGCTTTACCTTTATATGAAAATTGAATAGGTGCATCATTTACAACCCTATTCTTTCGATCATAAGCAACGGCCTTAAATGTAATAACATCACCTGTTCTTATTTTATCTTGATCCGAAGAAAGTAATAATGACCTTACAGGGTTTTTAATTACTTTTAAATCCATGGATGCAAATAAAGAATCTACCTCCCCAGAAATTATTGTCTTTCCTGACTTGAGAGTAATTAAGTTTCCAATTCCATCAATTATAGCCACTTTTGGATTAGAAGAAGAGAGTTCCACAAAAACTTCATCTCTAATTAAATTTGCTTCATCGTAAACTATGGGTTCCAACCTAACAGTTGTCCCTTCATAAAGATTATCAATTGAATTATTAAATACAATTCGCTTCAGCTTTGGTTTTGGTACGGTGATTTTTAATTCACCAAAAATCCTATCTTCTCGCTTAACTGATATACTTCTTGTTCGCAGTTTTAATGCACCCGGCTTATATGCTTTTACTTTTACTTTTACAAAGCCTGTTGAGTCACTAATTCGAGGATAAGCTTCTAAGGCTCTTCTTGGTTGACCATAAATTAAAAATGGTGTGCCTGTTAATTTATCATCATTCGTCACCATTTTAATAGTAATCTCAGCTGATTCACCTACATGTAGGTTTAAAGAGTCAGGCTCAAAAATAAATCGAATAGAGTCTTTAGCTGCTTTTTCTTGTATGGCAAAAACAAAAATGGGTAGCATTATTAAAAATTTTCTTAACATAGTCTCTCCTACTTTTTATTCTTCATAATAGAAAGAACTTACATATATAGTAACTATAAAAATGAAGATTCTTAATGCTCTTAATTGACAAATTGCAACACATAGGGTATTTTAGCCTACCATATAGTACTATTTAAGGAGGCGTTATGAGTAATCTTGACCGGAGAGAGTTTTTAGGTAGAATAGCTAAACCCGCTGCTTTAGCAACAGTTGCAATTTCTAATCCAACTTTAATGGCTAAAGCCATCACAAAAATTAAAACTGCAGTTGGCAACCCCAAAGATGTTGCTCGCGACGAGTCTTACTGGCGAGAAATTCAACAAGGATACACTGCAGATCGAGGTTTAATAAATTTAAATAATGGAGGCGTAAGTCCCTCTCCTACTGTAGTCCAAAATGCATTAAAAAGATATCTAGATTTTTCTAATACATCCCCAGCATATTCAATGTGGCGAATTCTTGAGCCACAAAAAGAAACTGTCCGTAGAAGAATGGCTAGATTCTTTAATTGTGATACTGAAGAAATTGCCCTAACTAGAAATGCATCAGAAGGACTACAAATCTGTCAAAATGGATTTGATCTTAAAAAAGGAGATGAAGTTCTAACAACAACTCAAGATTATGGCCGAATGATCAGTACTTTTAAACAAAGGGAATGTCGTGACGGAATAGTGATGAAACAGTTTAAAATTCCGATACCTGCAGAAAATGAAAATGAGATTGTAAAATTATTTGAAAAAAATATCACCCCAAAAACAAAACTTATTTTAATGTGTCATATGATAAATATTACTGGTCAAATACTTCCTGTCAAAAAAGTTGTTAGGATGGCCAGAAAATATAATATTCCTGTTATCGTTGATGGGGCACACACTTTCGCTCATTTCGATTTTAACCTTGATGATCTTGAATGCGATTATTATGCTACAAGTTTACATAAATGGCTTTCTGCCCCTTTTGGTACGGGTATGCTTTATGTACGAAAAAATAAAATAGCAGATCTTTGGCCAATGCAAGCAGCTGGTGAATGCAGAAAAGATGATATTAGAAAATTTGAAGAAATTGGAACTCATCCTTGCCCAAATAAAATAGCTATTGGAGATGCACTTACTTTTCATCAAGGTATTGGAAGTAAAAATAAAGAAGCTCGTTTAACTTACTTAAGAGATCGTTGGGCTAAAAGATTAATTAAAAATGATAGAATTAAACTTCACACTAGTTTAAAACCCGGTAAAAGCTGCGCAATTGCAACCGTTCAAATTAAAGGCATTGAGACCTCTGCTGTCTCAAAAGAACTTTGGGATAAATATAAAATTTTCGTTGTTGCGATAAACCACCCTGAATTTACAGGTTGTAGAGTAACACCTCATGTTTATACAACTATTGAAGAAATCGATAGATTCTCTGATGCGATGGAAGCTATTATTAAAAATGGTGTGAGTTCATGAATCAAATAACAGCTTTACTGATAACAATCGTTCTATTTTCATGCGAGCCCATAAATACTAAAAAGGTTATTTCAACGGATAAAGCTCCACAAGCAATAGGACCTTACTCTCAGGCAATTCAAGTTAATAAGACCTTATACCTTGCAGGTCAAATTGCATTAAATCCCGATACGGGACAAATGGTTGAAGATAAAATTGAAGTTCAGACCCATCGCGTAATGAAAAATTTAGGAGCAGTATTATCTGAAGCTGGGTTTAGTTTTGACAATGTTGTCCAAAGTCAAGTTTTCTTATCTGATTTGAATCACTATAAACAAATGAATAAAGTTTATGCTGAATACTTTAGTAATAAGCCACCAGCCAGAGCTGTGGTTGAAGTAGCTTTACCAAGGAATGCTTTAGTTGAAATCATGATGGTGGCTCAAAAACCCTAACTTTTACTCTGTTTTTTAATAGATTAAATTTTAAATGAAAAAAGCTGTTATACTATTATCAGGAGGGTTGGATTCAGCAACCTGTCTTGCTATTGCAATTGATCTCGGGTTTTCACCTTACGCTCTTTCCTTTAGATATGGGCAACGCCATGAATTTGAGATTAATTCTGCAAAAGCTGTTTCTAAAAGTATAGGAGTTAAAGAACACGTTATTTTAGATATTGATCTAAGAGCTTTTGGTGGCTCAGCTTTAACTGATGATATTGAAGTTCCTAAAGATAGAGATCAAGCTAATATTAAAAATGAAATCCCGATAACATATGTGCCTGCAAGAAATACGATTTTTCTATCATTTGGATTAGCATATGCTGAAACTCTAGAAGCCAATGATATTTTTATTGGAGTAAATGCATTAGACTATAGTGGCTATCCAGATTGCCGACCTGAATATATTGCTTCTTTTCAACATTTGGCTAATCTAGCTACTAAGACTGGCGTAGAAGGAGAATCTCCAATTAATATTCATACACCATTAATTGACTTAACTAAATCAGATATAATTAAAACTGGGCTTGGTCTAGATATTGACTATGGATTAACACATTCCTGTTATGACCCTGATCAAAATGGATATTCATGTGGTCATTGCGATGCTTGTCAACTTCGACTTCGAGGCTTCAAAATAGCCGGGTTGTCAGACCCTTTAAAGTATTCTGATTAAAATGTATTCTGTAAAAGAAATATATTATACTATTCAAGGCGAAGGCTTTCATACTGGACGCTCTGCAGTCTTTTTACGTTTTGCTGGGTGTAACCTATGGACTGGTCATGAAAAAGATCGAAGCAAAGCAATATGTAATTTTTGCGATACAGATTTTGTTGGAGTGGATGGCCCAGGTGGTGGGAAGTTTGAGAATGCTTCCTTGCTTGCTAAGCGCGCTATTTCTTTTTGGCCCAAAAATTCAAACTCGAGCCCTTTTGTTGTTTGTACTGGAGGTGAGCCACTTCTTCAAATGGATCAATCTTTTATTGATGCTTTCCATAAAGCTGGTTTTCAAATTGCAATAGAAACGAATGGAACCGTTAAGGCTCCTAAAGGAATTGATTGGATATGTGTTAGTCCAAAGATTGGGGCTAAGTTGATCCTTAAGAAAGGACATGAATTAAAATTAGTTTATCCTCAGTTAAATGGTGATCCAGAACAATTTGAAAATCTTGATTTTAACCATTTTTCATTACAGCCAATGGATGACAAAAACAAAGAAGGCAACATTCAGAAAACAATAAATTTTTGTCGCACACATCCACTATGGCGATTGAGCTTACAAACACATAAATTTTTGGGTATACCTTAAGCGAAAAAATGGAAATTTACAAAGATATCACTTTTGAAGCAGCTCACTTACTTCCGAATGTCCCAACAGATCATAAATGTCGACAGCTTCATGGGCATTCATTTAAAGTAAGACTAACTTTAAATGGTCCTATTGATAAATCATTAGGTTGGGTAGAAGATTTTTCCGAAATAAAAGAAGTCTTTGATCCCATATATAATCAACTTGACCATCATTATTTGAATGAGATTGAAGGCCTTGAAAACCCCACAAGTGAAAATTTAGCTAAATGGATATGGAATAGATTAAAACCACAGCTTCAATCTCTAATCTCAATTGAAGTTAAAGAAACGTGTAGCACTGGATGTATTTATAGAGGAGAAAATGGCTAAGCCCGAAGGAAAATATTTTGAATTTGATGGAGAAGATCAGATAAACCCTGCTTTTCTTGAAACATTCCCTTTTGATAGTCCTAATCAATATATCACAACTGAAACAGATGAGTTTAGTGCGGTTTGTCCTTTTAGTGGCCTTCCAGATCTTGCCTATGTAAAAATTGAATATTATCCTATAGGTGGTAAATGCATCGAACTGAAATCTTTGAAATATTATTTTATTAGTTTTCGTAAGGTTGGTATTTTTCAAGAAGGTGCAACTAAACGTATATATGAAGATCTTAAATCAGCTCTAGATACTAATAAGATTAAGATAACAACAATTTATAATACGCGTGGAGGGTTTGATACCACGTGTGTTGAGGGTTCAATTGATTTATAATTTTCGCTGTGAATCCCTGAAAACATACATTAACTTTTTCACCGCTTTTTAAAAGAAAAAAACGTTTTGTTGAGCCGGTAGCTCAGTTGGTAGAGCAGTGGCCTTTTAAGCCATTGGTCGTGAGTTCGAGTCTCACCCGGCTCACAATAGTAAGCCCTTAGTTTTACTAAGGGCTTTTTTTAAACTATTCAACTTAGCAGCTTCTTTAACCTAAGTTTTTAGTTCTGCACTCATTTATCTATGTTTGCGAATTGTGCCTAAAAACTGGATTGCAAACTCTTTGGCGTACTGCTTTATTTTCAACTTGGTCTTTAACTAAACAAATTATCAAGATAATAGATAATTGCAAATATGAATAATATAGGTTTTAGTTTTAAATGAACCATTTTATTAAAGTTTTTATTATACTTACACTCACTAGGATTAGAGTTGATTCAATTTTTAGATATTTCTAAGGGTCTAAATAGTATGGTCTGGATTAAAACAATAAATAAATTGGAATACTTTTGGAATGAAAAGTAACCATTGACTGACCCTAATCAATTAAAACGCGTTCTATCCCTAATGGATGCTACTATGATAAATGTTGGTGGCATTCTTGGGTCAGGTATCTTTATGGTGCCTGCAACCGTTGCTTTATATACCGCTTCAAGTTCTTTATTTTTTATGATATGGATTATTGGTGGAATCATTAGTCTATTTGGAGCTCTATCAGTAGCTGAGCTCGGTGCAGCAATGCCTAAAGCAGGAGGCCAATATGTTTATTTAAATGAAGCTTATGGTCCTGTTTGGGGTTATTTATATGGGTGGTCAGCAGTCGCTGTTATTAATACTGCCTCAATCGCTGCTGTTGGTGTTGCTTTTGCTGAATATTTAAGATTCTTCTTTCCATTGAATAGTTTTGAAATAAAGGGCATTGCTATTATTTCAATTATTCTTTTAACAATAATAAATGTTGTAGATGTTAAGTCCGGTGCTCGGTTTCAGAATTGGTTTACATTCACCAAAATTGCTTCCATTGCAATGATCATTTTACTTGGATTATTTCTTGATGGAGGATCAACACAAAACTTATCACCATTATTTAGTGAGCAATCATTCACTTCACTTATAGGTCCATTAGGACTTGCAATGATAGCTGTACTTTGGACCTTTGATGGTTGGATATTTATTACCTATGTGGCTGGAGAAGTAAAAAACCCAGGGCGAAACATTCCTTTATCTATAATTTTTTGTATGATAATTGTTGTCTCAGTTTATTTAGCTCTTAACTATGTTCTTGTTTTTGCACTTGGTTTTGATAATATGATAGGATCAGAATTAGTTATATCTGATGCAGCTTCAATATTTTTAGGGGATAAAGGTGGAGCTATTATTACCATGATAATTTTGATTTCTTTGGTCGGTGCAAATAATGGTTTCGTACTTACGAGTGCCCGTATCAATTATGCCATGGCTAAAGATAGATTATTCTTTAAAAAAGCATCAATTATTCATTCAAAATATAAATCTCCTGCAAATGCATTAATCATGCAGTGCACCTGGGCCTGCATACTAACTTTCACTGGAACCTTTAACCAGCTAATCACTTATATTATTTTTGCTTCATGGATATTCTATGGAATGTCTGCAGGCGCGGTTATTATTCTTCGAACTAAAAAACCTAATCTAGAAAGACCTTATAAAACTCCATTCTATCCATGGATACCTCTCATTTTTATTTTATTTGCAATCTTTCTTACTATTAATACAATTATGGAAGCACCTAGAGATGCAGGAATTGGAGCTCTACTAATTCTGGCGGGTCTACCCTTTTATTATTATTGGAAAAAAAATGACTAAAATACATGCCTTGATAGAATCAAAGACCAATCAGCTAAGAAGCGAAATCATTTCATTTATTCAGGAACTAGTACAAACTCCAAGTCTAGCAAATGAAGAAGGGCCCGTTCAAAAATTAATATTTGATAAACTAAAAAGTCTTGATCTTCAATCTGAGACTGTCCCTGTAAAATTTGATGAGATTAAAAACCATCCCGCATTTAATGATGATGGGTTTTCACCTGATTCAAGAATAAATGTAATTGGCCAATGGAATTCAAATAAAAAAGGTAAATCCTTAATCTTAAATGGACATGTTGATGTTGTTCCAACTGGACCGGAAAGATTGTGGACTGAGTCACCTTGGTCAGGCGCCCTTAAGAATGATTCTATTTATGGAAGAGGTTCATGTGATATGAAAGCAGGGCTGGCCTCAGGTATTTTTGCTGTTCAAGTTTTAAAATCTATTGGATTTGAGCCAAATGGAAATATAATGATTCAATCCGTTATTGGAGAAGAATCTGGAGGCTGTGGAACTCTTACCAATATAGTTAAAGGCTATTCGGCTGATGCTGCAGTAATTCTTGAGCCAACATCTCTAAAATTATGTCCGATTCAATCCGGTGCTTTAACATTTAGATTAATAATTCCAGGTAAAGCAACACATGCCGCAATGCGTTGGGATGGCGTAAGCGCGATTGAAAAGTTTAATATGGTGAGTCAATCAATAATCGAATTTGAAAAAAAACGTCACAGTTCATTTAGTGTGGAATATTATGAATCACCAGAACGTGTAGCTCCAATTAATATTGGCACAATAAAAGGTGGCGAATGGCATTCGACGGTTTCTGAGTCAGTTGTTGCTGAAGGTAGATTCGGAGTTTTCCCTGGAGAATCAGTATCAGATGCACGAATAGCATTTAGCGAACATTTAAAAAAAGTTTCTGATTCTGATCCATGGCTAAAAGAAAACCCACCAATACTTGAATGGTTTGAAGGACAATTTGAATCAGGAAGAACTGATGTTGAGCATTCAATAATAAATAATTTAGAGATAGCATATCAAAAGGTTAATAGCTCTCCTGCTAAAATTGAAGGTGTTACTTATGGTTCAGACTTGCGTCTATTTACAAATCATGCTAATATTCCTGCTGTACTTTTTGGCCCTGGAGATGTAAGACTTGCCCATTCTGCTAATGAGTATGTTAAAGTTGAAGAAGTCTTAACTTGTATTAAAATTATCTCAAATTTAATTGTTAACTGGTGTGAAGAATAAATTGAATAAGAATTTTGGCTGTCAAAGTATGGTTGGCGAAATAAAGCGTGTTTTAGTAAAACATCCCAAAGACGCTTACCAAAATCAGTTAAAAATCAATGCTCAATCAAAACAATTGAATTATCTTGGCAAACCAGATTACAATAAATCAACATCTGATTATGAACAATTAATTAATTTTTTTAAAACAAATAATATTGAAATTCATTATCTGCCCATGGATGAGGATACCTCTCTAGATTCAATTTATACTCACGATCCATGTGTTGTCACAAATAGCGGTGTTATTCTTTCAAATATGGGGAAAATAGATAGGCAAACTGAAACTAAAGCAATTGCTTCCTACTTTAGTTCAATTAACGTACCCATACTTGGTCAAATTAGATCTCCAGGTACATTAGAAGGTGGAGATGTAGTTTGGATTGATGAAAGAACCGTAGCTGTTGGTGAAGGATATAGAACAAATGCTGAAGGAATAAGTCAGTTTAAATCTTTATTGAATAGCGATGTTGATAACGTTATTACTGTGCCTCTTCCTCATTGGACCGGCCCTGCTGATTGCCTTCATTTGATGAGTAATGTTTCGCCAATTGACTCCGATCTATATCTGGTATATTCCAAGTTATTACCGGTATCATTTAGAGAATATTTACTAGGACGAGGAATTAAATTGATTGAAGTCCCAGATGAAGAATACAATTCTATGGGATGCAATGTCTTAGCAATTTCACCGAAAAATGTAATTATGATTAATAATAATCCAATTACCCAGAAGAGACTTGAAGCTGAGAACGTTCAGGTTCACACATATGATGGCAGTGAAATATCAATTAAGGGCTCTGGTGGCCCAACTTGCTTAACTAGACCTTTTATGAGATTATAATATTGTTTTATGAAAATAAGTTCACTGCGAACACACAGCTTAAACTCTCTCCTTTTTTCGAACGAACCTCTAAATTAAATGAATCTCAAGAATGGCGAAGATGGGCTGGCCATCTTGCTGCTACTAGTTATGAGTTGACTCATGAAAATGAATATTTTGCAATTCGAACAAAAGCAGCCTTGTTAGATATTTCACCATTAAAAAAATATATTGTTGAGGGGCCTGACTCACAAATTCTATTAGATATATTAGTGACCCGAAATATTGCTATTTGCAAAGTAGGTCAAGTGATGTATACACCATGGTGTGATGAGTATGGTAAAGTTATTGATGATGGGACAGTACAACGACTTTCTGAAAATAAATTTAGAATTACGAGCGCAGAGCCAAATTTAGAATGGATTGAAAGTAACTCTACTGGTATGGATGTAACTATAAAAGATGACTCTTATTCGACTGCCGCACTCGCTCTTCAGGGTCCAAACTCTCGAGCAATACTAAACTCAGCTTCATCTAAATCTTTAGATAGCCTGAAGTTTTTTTGGATGATGGATACGACTTTCAAAAATATTCCAGTAACCATTTCAAGAACTGGATATACAGGTGATCTCGGGTATGAAATATGGATGGATCCAAAAGATGCTTTAACTATTTGGGATATTCTAATTGATAAAGGTAAAACTTTTGGAATTACTCCAACCGGCCTTCACGCATTAGATATAGCTAGAATTGAAGCTGGTCTTATTCTTTTAGATGTCGATTACATATCGACTCGCCATGCTTTAATTGAAGCTAGAAAATCCTCACCCTATGAGCTAGGATTAGGTTGGGCTGTCAAACTTAAAAAGAAAAATTTTATAGGAAAAATGCCCTTACTTAATGAACTAAATAACAACTCAGGCTGGAGTTTTGTAGGAATTGAAATAGAATGGCCCGGATTTGAAAAACATTATAGAGATGCCGGCTTAGCTCCCGGGCTACCATCTACAGCATGGCGAACAAGCACACCGCTATATAATAATAATCAACAAATTGGCTATGCTACTAGTGGAACTTGGTCTCCTCTTCTTAAACGCTATATTGCTTTGGCTCATGTTAAATCTAAATATGCTAAAGAAGGTTCCGAATTAATGTTTGAGTTAAAAGTAGAACACTTCAGAAAATTAACTAAAGCAACTGTTGTAAAAACTCCTTTTTTCAATCCAGAAAGGAAGCGCTCTTGTCCAAAATAAAAAATTATGATGCAATTGTTATTGGTGGTGGTCACAATGGATTGACTGCGGCAGCTTACTTGGGACGTGCGGGGAAGAAGGTTTTAGTTCTTGAAAGACGACATGTTTTAGGAGGAGCAGCAGTAACAGAAGAAGTTTTTCCAGGATTTAAATTTTCAGTTTGCTCTTATGTAGTAAGTTTAATGAAGTCAAATGTTATGCGAGAGCTCATGCTTCCAAAGTTTGGCCTAGAGCTACTACCTTTGGAAAGCACTTTGACACCATTAGAAAATGATTATCTAATTCGAACAGCAGACACAGATCAAACATATCGTGAGATTGCACGTCATTCAAAAAAAGATGCTGAAAATTATATGAGATTTGGGCCTGCAATGAGTCAAATAGGAATGGCTGTAAGACCCATCCTAGAAACTATTGCACCAAATCCTATTAGACCTTCATTGTCAGATATTTCAGCTACAAAAAAAATATTAGACCATGTTAAATCTCTGACTTCAAAACAATTTGAGTATTTAACAAAACTTATGACTATGAGTTCAGCAGATTTTTTAGATGAATGGTTTGAATACGAACCATTAAAAGCAACAATGGCTGCAAGCGGAATAATTGGAACATTTATGGGGCCTCGCTCACCCGGTTCTGCTTATGTAATGCTTCACCATTACATGGGTGATATTGATGGTGCTTTTAGAGCTTGGGGTTTTCAAAGAGGTGGCACTGGTGCTGTAAGCATGGCGATTGCAAGATCTGCAGAACATTTTGGAGTTGATATAATGACTGAAGCTTCAGTTGCAAAAGTTATTGTAAAAAATGGTCGCGCAGTGGGTGTTGCTCTAGAGAATGGCGATGAATACAATTCAAATATTGTTATATCTGGCTTGGACCCAAAGCTTACGTTTTTAAAAATGTTAGATGAACCAGATTTACCTTCAGATTTTGTCTCTGCTATTAAAAATTTTAGAATTCGTGGGTCTTCAGGAAAAGTTAATTTAGCATTAGATGCATTGCCTAATTTTACCTGTCTTCCTGGAGATGGACACCATTTACGTGGTGCAATCTCTATAAGTCCATCCTATGATCACTTAGAAAAAGCATATGATGATGCAAAATATGGGAATTTTTCAGAAGCACCCTTTATGGATATTATTCTTCCCTCAGTTCTAGATCCTGATATGGCGCCTCCTGGAAAACATGTTATGTCATGTTTTGTTCAATATGCTCCTTATCATCTCAATGGAGGATGGGATGATCAAAAAAGAGAAGATTTTGGCGATGCAGTAATAAATACTATCGCAAGATATGCTCCAAATATCAAAGATATTATTTTGCACCGTCAAGTACTAACACCTGCGGATTTAGAGTCAACATTTGGTTTAACTGAAGGTAATATTTTCCATGGTGAATTAACACTTCAACAGTTATTCTCTCTACGCCCGGCTGTGAAATGGGCCGATTATACAACACCAATTAAAAATTATTTCCAATGTGGATCTGGAACTCATCCTGGAGGAGGAATAACAGGCTCACCTGGTGAAATGGCGGCAAAAAAGATTCTAGGAATTTGGCGATGAACAATTATGATGTAATTGTTATTGGTGGTGGAATAAATGGCTTAGCTACTGCTTCTATTTTAAGTAAAGCAGGAAAGCGTACTCTTGTTTTAGAATCTAGGAATACAGTTGGCGGGATGGCATCATCAATGGAATTTACTCCTGGTTATAAATGTAACGTATTTAATGATACTATTAAATGGATAGATCCTCGATTAGAAAAATTACTAAAGTTAAGTACTAAAGGACTCGAATTAGAACAACCTGAAATTCTCAAGATTGCTCTCGGAGAGAATAACAAGCATATTGCTTTTCATAAAAAGAACTCTAAAACAGTTGAATCAATCGCTAGATATTCTAAGAATGATTCTAAAAAATGGGAAGAGTTTAGTTCTTATATTTCAAAGCTAGCTCACTTTTTAGAAAAATTGTATGAATTAACCCCTCCTAGTTTACCAAATGCTGGACTAAAAGAAATTTTAGGAATGAGATCTATGCTTGGACCTATTAGTAAGCATGGTACTCGCGGTATTGTAGATCTATTACGTGTTGCTCCTATGATGATGCCAGAATTAGCTGACGAATGGTTTGAAAATGAATTGCTTCGAGCTTCAATTGCCTCTTCTGGAATTCACCATTTATCATTTGGGCCTTTTGCAGCCGGAACAGGCTACAATCTTTTACATCAACATGTATATGGAAATGGAGTTTTTCATAATGCTCAATTTGTTAAAGGCGGTACAGAAAGATTTGCCATCGCTTTAAAAGATTGTGCTGAAAGCTATGGTGCCGAAATTCAAACTTCTAAAAAAGTTATATCCATCGATACGAATGATAGTGGATGTATTGGTGTAACTCTTGAAGATGGAGAGCAAGTTATTTCAAAGCAAATTGTTTCAGGCTTAGACCCTAATAATACATTTATAAATCTAGTTGGGCCATCAAATCTTAGTCCTGACTTTAAAACTCAGCTTAAGAATATTAGATATCGAGGAAGCACTGCTCGAATACATTTTGCCCTCAACAACCTTCCTAAGATTAATGGGGTTTCAGATGATCAAATGAAAACTATTTTTTCGATTAGTCCATCAATCGAATATCTAGAACGAGCATCCGATGCTGTGAAATATGGCCGTATTGCTGAGAATCCATATGTGGAATTTGTTTTACCGTCATTATTAAATAGTGATTTTGCTCCTAATGGAAGACACGTACTTTCTGCTACTGTTCAATATGCTCCTTACCATTTAAGAGGGCTTGAATGGTCAGATCAATTAAAAGATCAATTAAAAACAAATGTTATTAATACCTTAGAAAAAGTTATCCCAAGCTTTAGATCCATAATAAAACATACTAGTGTTATTTCACCACTAGATATGGAAAAAGAATTTGGACTCACGGAAGGAAACTTAAATCAGGGTGAAATGACTCTTGATCAATTTATGTTTATGCGTCCAACAATTAGTTCTTCTCAATATAAAACTCCAATTAAAAACTTATATCTTTGTGGAGCAGGCACACATCCTGGGGGAGGTTTACATGGAACAAATGGATTTAATGCAGCACGAGAAGTTCTTAAAGGATGAGTTTTAAGAAAACAGCAGAAACACTTAGAGAGGGCGCTCACACCTTAGAGCGTGATTACTATGTGAACCCACAAATACTCATAAAAGAGTATGATAATATATTCCTAAATAATTGGATTTGTGCTGGTAGATCCTCTGAACTTTCTAAAAACGGTGAGTATAAAACTTTTAATATGAGTACTGAAAGTGCAATTATTTTAAGAGACTCTACCGGAAATTTAAAAGCCCATGCTAATGTTTGTCGTCACCGAGGCACTCGAATTTGTGATAAATTATCAGGGAAATTTTCAAACTCAATACAATGCGGCTACCATGGTTGGACTTATAATTTAGATGGTGACTTAATAGGAGCGCCTCATATGGATACTGTTAATAATTTTGATAAAGAAGATTATCCTCTTCACTCAATTTCTATCGCAGAATGGGAAGGCTTTATATTTATTAATTTTAATGATCATCCAGAAAAATTTGAGAATGCTTTTTCCCCAATATTAAAAAA
>Ga0114994_10001271_pt1 | contig 18025 bp, 13 predicted proteins | sample ArcticOcean_MG_C_9_FD_87043 | JGI IMG/M metagenome (GOLD analysis project Ga0114994, IMG submission 87043) | Marine microbial communities from western Arctic Ocean - ArcticOcean_MG_CB2_152 | ecosystem: Environmental > Aquatic > Marine > Oceanic | place: Arctic Ocean: Canada Basin | collected...
CCACACCGACCCCGCTCCCTCCACTTTGCCCGCGCACCCGAGCGACAACCAGCTAAGTTCCGCGCTGACCTGGATCATGAACCGGGCGAGCGAGCTCCAAACCCAGGTGGAGAAGAAGCGCCAGGTGCACGAGAACCGGATTTCCAATTTGGAGCAGGTCTACGCCGAAAACGGGGACCTCCTGGCGGCGTTCACCGGCCGGTGGGACCCGAGCGACCTGCCGCAGATCCGCGCGAGCGCCGCCCTGGGGGGCGTCACAATCCGGTGGACCACAGACAGCTACGACGAGAACGCCATCGGCCTGCTCGAGGACGTGGGCTTCGAGGTAGTGGCCAGCCTAACCAGCGCGGGACCACTGCCTTACGACCACTGCCTGGGCGTGTCGACCCCGACCGAACCGTCTGGGACGATCCAAGCCAGTTCTCAAGCGTCGTACGCGCCGAACTCGCGCTGCGGCTGGCGTATTGAAACAACGTCGACCTACGTCGAGCTCGACTTCACGGCGCTCGCGCTCGAGAACGGCGTCGACTTTGTCAGGATCTACGCGGGGAGCGTCGCGCCGGCGGGCTTACGCAACCCGCGGCTGTACGCTGTAAATGCGCCGACGCTGCTGTACGCGGCGACGGGCTCCACGCTCCCCGGACCCCTAATCTTCGAGGGCAGCGTCTTCGTGACGTTTGAGTCGGACGGCCTCATGAACGCGGGCGGCTTCGAGTTAGCGTACCGCGGGCTTAATAGCCACGTGGACATTCAAAACTCCTGCGACGGCGACTGGACGACGCCCGTCAAAAACTGCGCCCTGGACCACTGCACCGGCACGCAGGACCGCGCCCTCGTAAGTGCGCATGGCGCGTTCTCGTCGAGCTCGGGCGCGAGCGCGGAGGAGGCCACGAACTACCCCGCGATGACGGCGTGCCGCTGGCGCTTCACGGTGCCGACCACGGGCCTCGCGGGGTTATCGATGAGAGCCCCGGTCTGGGATATTGAAGCGTCGGGCGCGCTCACGTCCACCACGGACGCCGTCAAGATCTACAACGACGGGAATGTGATAGCGACGCTCAAGGGCGGCGACGTGGCCCAATGGGAGGTCGCCGTCAGCGGCACTAGTGGCGCCTTCGAGGCCGTCTTCGAGACCGACCTCAACAACCCTTCCCCGAAGAAGGGCTTCGACCTGGTCTACGCCGGGAAGTACTCGGAAGCCGCAGCGGGCGCCGCGGGCGGCTTTTGCTTATGCGGCTTTGGCGAGGCCTGCGCCTGGCCCTGCGCCGAGGAGGCCCCAGCCTGCGGGGGCATGTGTTTCGTGCCGTCGTCCAAGGGCAAGAATGAAGTGGACATGGGCCTCGTGTACGGTATCGTGTTCGGCCTCTTCCTCCCGCTGCTGGTCCTCATCGGGGTCTTCCTCTTTTTTTATAGAAGGAAGATGAAGCGGAAGAGCGCCGCGCAAAAAGCCATCATCTCGGACCAGCAGCAGGAGCTCCAGGCTTTTAGAGATAGTGTCGTGGGCATGCGGGCCGTCGTCCAAGGAGCTGCACCCGGGGGGACCGCGCGGCCGCCGGCCGCGCCGGCGAAATGGTACTGGGAGGAGTCGCCGGCGCGGCTGGCGGCCCACCCCCATGTCAAGCCGCCCCACTGGATCCCCTACGACGCGGCGGCGGCGGCGCGCCTGGAACAGGCGTTTGCCACGCGCGCCGGCACGGTCATGCTCACGGCTGCTTATGAAGCCGACGTACAGAAGATGGTGCAGACCAACCTGCGGACCAAGTTCTCCCGGCGTTTATTACGCGACGCGCCCGCTATGCCAATAGCGCGGCCCTCTTCACATGATATGGAGCAGGGCGCGGACCGGCCCCCGGACATCGACGCCGACGAACCTTGTATGGTCCTGCACGTCGGGAGCATCGTGCAGATCGCCCGGCAGCGCGACGACGGCTGGGCCTTTGGCAGTCTGATGCTCGCGGCGGCCGGCGCCCCGACCGAGCCGCCCCCGGACGGCTGGGCGCTCAACCAGGGCTGGTTCGACCTGGAGCGCACCGAGGCGCCGAGCGCGGACCAGCTGGCGGAGCTGCAGAAGGCCCTTGGAGGCAATAGCGGCAGCGCCCTCGACCCGCCGGACTACTGGGGCGACGTCAAGGACCCCCTGACGGCCGAGTTCTTCCGTCTCGACCCCCGGAACACCCAGACGCGGGCCGAGTACAAGCGCGTCGAGGACGCGTTCCTCTTGACGCTGGACCGCGCGAACTTCCGCATCCACTCCATCGACCGCGTGCAGAACATCAGCCTGTGGCAGTCGTACTCCGTGAAGAAGTCCCAGATCTGCGCGCGGGAGCAGGACGAGAAGCAGGCCCTGCGCAAGTACGTGCGGTGCTGGCTCTTCCACGGCTGCCCCGGCGACATCGTGGCCAAGATCACGCAGCAGGGCTTCAACCGCTCCTTCTGCGGCAAGAACGCGACCTTCTACGGCAAGGGCGTGTACTGTTACACGCCGTGCGGAAATCAGATCTGACTTCGATAGACCCGTCGCCCCCCCCCCCGCCATCGACGCGACGTTACTGGTTTATTTCCACACAGTCGCCCGCGACGCGTCCTACTCGACCTACCCGCTCTACTGCCGCCCCGACGCGAACGGCGTGCAGTCGATCTTCCTCGTGCGCGCCGTCGTCGGGCAATATTCCCAGGGCGTCAAGGACGCGCTCACGCCCGACGTCCGCGACGCCGCGCGCAACCTGCTCTACGACTCCACGGTTGACGTGGACCCCCGGCGCCAGGAGCCGAGCGTCTACGTGACGTACCACGACGCCCAGGCGTACCCGGAGTACCTCATCCGGTTCTCGCAGACCAACGTGCCGTCGGCCCACCCCCAGGCCGGAATGCCCGCCCACCGCATGTACCGCCACAATATCCTCGAGGCCGAAGGCATCGAGTAGGCGCACTTCAATTCGCCCCCCCTCCCCGCCCGCCCGTATATACATATTTTTGGGCTGGGTTTTTGTTACGGTGCTAGGACTAGTTGGCGGGGCACGGGGGGGGGGGGGAGACACCGCGCTTCGCCGATTCATCGGCGGCGGGCGCGGGCCGCGTCTTTTCTAATGGCATCTTGGGCTGGACTCAGTCTTAAAAAAAACCCGCATGAGAAAAAGCAGCGTCCACGAACACGGCATCCGCAGCGCACGCCGTCGCGCTCGCCTCACGCTGCTAGATCTCGTTGTGGTGGCCCAGGCATTGCTGCTGACATCATCAGTGACTCTAACTCGTTCAGAAGCGGCCCCACGCCTCGCCTGTTAGCGCTGCGCTCACGCCGACAAGAGCAACGCTGCGCGATGGGACGACGACGAGGCCGTGTGCTCGCCCTCTGCTGCGCCGCGGCGCTAACCAGCCCGGCCCTCGGAATCACGAGCGACGGGACGCCCGCGGCTAAGCGCGGCTCCCCCGGCGCCGCGGCGCTTTTCACGGCGGCGCTGCGCCGGCGGAACCCGGATGCTCTCAAAAACTACTTCAATACCTCGCACGGGCGCAACCTAGCCGAGGAGGATCACACGATTGCGCTCACCGATTATTTCAACAACCAGTATATCGGAAGTCTAGAGATCGGCACGCCTGGGCAAAAACTCACGGTCGTCTTCGACACTGGAAGCTCTGATTTATGGGTGCCGGGCAAGAAGTGCAAGGAGTGCGGCAAGCACGACACGTTCGACGGAAGTAAATCGTCGAGTTACAAAGCGCACGCCTCGTCCGTGTTCCAGGTCGACTACGGGAGTGGCCGCGTCACAGGAAGCTTAGCAGAGGAGACGGTCACCCTGGCTGGGTTAGACATCAAAGGCGTCAAATTCGGCGAGGTGACGTACGAGGACGAGGAAATCCGAGAATTCATGATGGACGGCATCGCGGGCATTGCGTTTCCCGGGCTGGCCATGGCCACGCAGCCGACGCTCTTGGAGTTATTACACGCGCAGCACCCCGACGTGCCCTACTTGTTCTCCGTGTATTTGTCGACCAAGCCTGACGACGACAAGAGCCATCTAAGCTTCGGGTCGTACGACCTGAGTTTAGTAGGTAAGAACGCGACGTGGCACTACACTCCATTAGTGCGCCGCGGCGGCGAGGACTCCACTCTGAAGTACTGGCTCACGAAATTGAACGGCGTTGATTTAGAAAAGAGCGGCAGTTGGTGCCACGACGGCTGCTATGCCATCATCGACAGCGGCACTTCTGGATTAGGAGTGCCCGATTCAGCATACGAAGACTTCGTGGCCAGTATCACCCGCGGTTTAAATTGCAAGGACGTCACGTGCTACTACGCTTCAGAGAACGACTTCCCGGACCTCAGCTTCAGCCTCGCGCCGGACAATGTGTTTCCATTACGCGCGCGCGATTATGTAAGTTGCTCGCGCTGGGGCGAGTGCGTCATCAAGGTGCAAAAAGCGAGCGGGAGCTCGTACTGGATCCTGGGCGACGTCTTCACGGAGGCCTACTACACGCTCTACGACGTGGAGAACCTGCGGGTGGGCTTCGCGTGCGAGGGCGAGTGCGAGGGCGGCAACTGGCACGGCAAGGGGGGTTATGTGGACGTGGACGACCCCTCAATCTGGGCGCAGCTATTGGTGGCCTTCGCCACGCTATCGATTATTGGCATGCTGGCGCACGCCGGCTACCGCTACGCCAAGGTCCGGCGGCGCCAGCGGAAGGCGTATGTGCTCGCGTCGCAGCCGATGCCCGCGGCGCCCGCGTCGCCGAAGGAGCCCGCTGGGGGGGACATCGAGAGCGTGGCGCTGTGAGCCGCGCCGTTCCGTTTGTGACTAATATGATGTGACAATGAAACAAGTGAGTACCGTGACGGCGGCGGGCGTGGGGTATTATTATCACATGCATGGCGTTGGTCGTTGTAGTCGAGGCGGTAAATAGGACGAGTGAGCGGGTTTCTGGGACGGGTTTTTAAGGATTTTGCTGATTTTGCTCCTGTGTGCGCGCGCCAGGTTGCTACATTCACTTCTCTCTGCGCCGTAGTACTGCAGACACGCATTGCTTCCTACGTAAGCACAGCGTCAACATTTCACCGCAGCGCAGCACAGTGCGAACACGACAGCCACAGCAAAACCAGCATGCCCCTCCTCGCGGCCGTCGAGGGAGGGGGAACGACCTTCGTCGTGGCCATCGCCAAGGACCGGCCCGAGAACATTGTGGAGCGGGCCTCGTTCCCGACGACGACGCCCGCGGAGACCTTGGGCAGGTGCCGGGCCTGGCTGGAGACGCGGTCCTTCGACGCCCTGGGCATCGCGACGTTCGGCCCGATCGACCCCCAGCCCTCCTCGAAGACCTACGGCCGCATCACGAAGACCCCCAAGAAGCTCTGGCGCGACGCCGACGTCGTCGGCGCGTTAGACGTCTTCAACGTGCCGGTAAAATTCGACACGGACGTCAATGCTCCCGCATTGAGCGAGTACCGGGCCATGGTCGCCCGGGGCGAGCACCCCTCGTCCGTGGCCTACGCCACCGTGGGCACGGGTGTCGGCGTCGGGCTGGTCGTGAACGGCGCGCCCGTCCACGGGCTATTGCACCCGGAGGCCGGGCACGTGTGCGTGCCGCGCTACCCGGGCGACGATTTTGCCGGCTCTCCTCCTTCATTAAAGTGCGCGAACTGGGCCGAGGTCGAGGCCATGTGCGCCAGCGGCGCGCTCGCTAAACGAGCCGGGCTGAGCGACCCGGCGGGCCTCAAGGACCTGCCGGACGACGACCCCGTCTGGGACGTCGCGGCCCACTACCTCGCCGCGCTCTGCGCCACCCTGATCCTGGTGGTCTCGCCCGAGAAGATCGTCCTGAGCGGCGGCGTCATGCTCCGCGCGTCGCTCTTCCCCCGCATCCGCGCGAAGACGGTCCAGTACCTCAACGGCTACATCCCGGTCGACGCCGCCACGAGCGTCAAGGCGTGCGCCACGTTGATCGTGCCCTCGCCCCACGGCAACAACGCGGGCATCGTCGGGGCCCTGACGCTGGCGAGCGACGCGCTCGGCGCCCCGTCCCCGGCGCCGGGCCGCCTCGCGGTCTACGGCGGCGCGGTCGCGGCGGGGGCGCTCCTGGCCGTGCTCCTGCGCTAGCTGCACCGCGTAAGGTCCGAGACTGTGCTTACTTTGCGGAGGAGCATGTGCTCGGGATTTGGCTCGGCCCCTTGTGTGACTACTTATTGCGACTAGCCCCACTAGTACGGAGCCCGAGCGCACTCCATTGTGTCTATCTTGGATTGGATGGGGGGGTGGTTGTTCCAGGAAGTGGGAACCCGCACGCCGTTTTTCAACAAAGCTCGAGCGCCCAGTGCCGACCGGGGCAGCCGCCAGCCAACACTATGGAGGCCCAGAAGAAGGTCAAGCCGAGCTACTTCGCCCAGCTGTCCGAGCGGCACCTCGTGACGAGGAACTACCTGGACCGCTCTAAGACCTTCCAGCGCTACGGCCTCTACGCCATGGCGTTGCTCATCGCGCTCTTGGTGGGCGCGGCGACGTACGCGCGCGTGCGCAGCGACGCGATCCGCTCCAATAAAAGAGAAAGGAAGCGCTTGAAGGGCGAGTGGTGCGACGACGGCGAGGTGCATTTGAAGAGGTGCACGACGCTGGACCTCACGCTGCGGGCGGAGCCATTAGGTGATGACGGTGTGAAGACCCTGGTGAAGCGCTTGCACGGCAAGCAGTTCGCGCGGCGGCGGAAGGGCGGGCTGCGGAGCCTGATTTTGCAGCACCACGGGATTTCGTCAGAGGGCGCGCGGCGGCTGGCCCAGCTCGTGGCCGCTTGTGCTGATCCTAGGCACGATTCCCTGTGTGCCTTTGATACGTCCAAGCGCTTCGAGTTGGATTTACGAGCGAATCCACTGGGCAAAAGGGGCGTGGAGCAGTTGCGGGCGGCGGTGGAACGAGCGAAATCGTATGGCTTCAGGGTCGTGGTCTGGGTCGGCGGCCACTCCGAAGTGAAAGCCGCGGGCGGGCCGCGCATCAAGCTAGGTGCGATTGAAGTGCAGCTCGGCAAGACCTCTTCCCAGACCGCGGTCGAGGATAGAGAATATAGAGTGCCGCCCACTCTCCTAGATACGTTACTACCCCACGACGCGGCCACGACCCTCAAAATCCGTCTATTGATAGCCGTCGTGGCCTTCTGCTGCGGCCTCGCGGCGCAGCATTTGCAAGCGTGGGACCCGCCGGTCCGCCTGGTCTGGAACGAAGATTCAACTTCGGTTCGTAGTATCAAGCGCGCTTTGGAGTACCTGGGCCTGAAGTTCATCGAGGCCATCGACGAGGCGCCGCCGCCGGACGCCAAGGCCGCGCTGCGCGTGTGCTTCTCGGACGTCGCGGGGGACGACTGAGCGTCCGCCGGACCACCGGCCGCGTAATCTCTTAATTAAGAGATTACGCGAATTACCCTAGTAAGATGCCCCGGTTACTAGAAAACACGTCATCTCTGAACACCCCTCGCCCTCTGAGTCACTGAAGGCGGAGATGGGCGGGGCGCGCCGACGAGCATTACAGGACGAGGCCGAGCGGCCGGAATAGAGTGTGCACACTCTATTCCGGACTAGAGTCCCAGCCCACTAGAAAATCGTAAACCTACTAGACTAGTATATCCTAACACAGCCCCAGACACCATGAAGCCCAGCGTTAATATGAGTGCCATGCGCTTACTGGTCTGCGCTCTAAGCGCGGTCGCCCAGAGCGATGATGCGGCTGTGCCCGCGCCAGCGCCGGCGGTCTCCGCGCCAGCGCAAAGGGACCCACTCTCTGGGAGCAAGATCGACTGCGGCGGGTGGAAGTACCCCGACTCGCACAAGAACACGAAGAGGACGATATACGGAAAGATCGGCTACATCTGCACGAGCGACGGCAAGCAGCGCACGGGTGGCCACAACGACAAGCCGTACGTGTGCTGGAACGAGCACCTCTACGAGGGCTTCGTGGATTGGTCTCTCGTTGTCGGTTACTTCTTCTTGTTTCCGTTTCTCCTCGCGCAGACCGTCTGCATGGGCTCGTCGGGTCAGGGCGGTCTGGTGTAAATTTGACTTTTTGTAGTGAACGCGACTTAACACACGTATTCATTTTTTAATGTTTTTGCTTTCTTGTTATACGCAAGATTTTTTTCGTGGTTTGTGAGATGACCTGGTTCTCTGAGCACCACCGATGCGGTGCGTAGATATGTCTTAGAAGGTGTACGTCTACTTTACTTCACGCAGATGTGATGTCCCTGAGCGCTATGCCTATGTAGAACACCAAGTGCGACACACACGCGCGCGCGCAGGCTTTCTCCGCGACTCGCGGCGACTGTACGTAGCAAACGAGCCGCACGTGGGGGCGCGAAGCGCGCGGGTGAAAAAAGTGCGGGAAAATCAGCATTCAAACCACTTGTTGGCGAGAATCGCTTGTGCGCAGCCGCATCGCACCGCGCGGGCTTGAAAACGTGGCAGCATGTGCGTAAAAAATACACGGACGCGATGCATGTGTTTGCGCGGCTGTGCGATGCGGCTGCGATGCGCAGGACACCGTATTCTTACGTGACGACAATTGAAATTTGCTCTCTGATTAGTTAACTAGCCTTCCTTGTTTACTAGTGCTAGTGTGGGCTAGTGAGATGACGTGTTTTCTATTAACCGGGGCATCTTACTAGGGTAATTCGCGTAATCTCTTAATTGAGAGATTACGCGCGGCGCGGGGCCGGGATCGCCGGCTTCCGGACGCCGCCGGCTCCTTTCTGGGGCCCGGGTACTTAATTAGATCGTGAATTCAAGCACCTGGGAAGGCGAACGTTACGACCCGAGCTGGCGCGTCGGCCGGGGCTGGAGCCGGTGCGGCGTCGCCGCGCCGTCCGGGAGTGCGGCCCGCAGCGCGCCGGCCCAGTCGCCCGTGTCGCGCCGCCGCACGAGGACGTTGACGACGACGTCGATGTTCAGGATGCCCTCGCGCCGCCGCTTCGGCGAAGTATCGCGGAACTCGCGCAGGGGCAGCCGCCGCACCTCGCACCCGTGCAGCCGCGCCGCGTTGAGGGTCGCGTTCTTGCGCACCGGCCGATCGACCAACCCGGCGACGACGTACGTCACGCCGGCCTCGAGCTCCCCCAAGGCTTCCTCGGCGTCCGGCGTCAGGTACACGACGCGGCCCCTCCGCGCCTTCCGCCGCGCCCAGACGTCGCGCGCGTCCCGTACTACGGGCCACTTGTCCGCCCCAATCCCCTCCAGGTGGCTCTTCGCCGGGCCGTGGTACGACGAGAGCGTCACGACCGTCGGCGTGAGGGCTCTTCTACATTTGCTGATCGTGTCGGCGAGCTGCCGCGCCAGACTCCGCCGCTGCCGCGCGTCGTGCATGTTCCACCACGCGAGGTCGATCTCGATCTCGGGCGCGTCGCCCGGCGTCCCGTCGTACGCCCTTAATGCTTCGTCGAGCCGCGCGCGCCCGGCATCGTCCGCGGCCCGCAGCGCGCGCGCGGCCATGGCGACTGCCTCCTGCGAGCCGCCGTAGGCCACGGCCAGCGCGTTGCTACGCTGCAGCCGCGCGGCGGCCGTCGGCCGCGCGCGCTTCGGGCGCCGCGCCATGGCCTTCCGCGCGTTGATCTCGCGCGCTCTCGCGCGTAACGCCGCGATCTTGCGGTCCGCGACCGCCTCGTCGTCGTCGTTTGCCGCATCGACGTCGTCGGCGAGCAGCCACTTGATGAGTGCTGCGGAGGCGACGAGCGCTGCTGCTGCCGCGACCAGTTGCTGTGGTTTCATTTTTGTGTGCTACGTTTTCACGGCGTTTGGTGTGGTTATGATTGCAGCCCACACAAGTGTGTGTGCGCCCGGTTGTCCTCGGCACGCAACAATAATCCTCGCTCGAGTCGCGACTCAAAACAAAATAAAATCGGAGAATGTGACGGGTTTTCTTGAGTTCGGGTTTTGTTCAAACTTTATGTAGACCGTACACGTTTAAACGAACATCTTGGCCCAAAGCACCAGTGGAAGACAATTCTGACTCTCCTGCAATTGTGCCGCGGGCAGAGCACGCGAGGCAGCCCCCCGCGAAGAGCAGCCAGAGAGCCACCTAGCAGCCAAGCGCACCATAAGGATGCAGGTTGAAGAGCTCGACTCGCCGAAGGGGCACCTCGCCACCACGACGCCGCCCCCGAACTACGGCCAGGCCACGGCGCTGCCGCCGCGGCCGCGCTTCGCGATGCGGCCGCCACCGCTGCCGCCGCGGCCACCGCCCGCGCCGGAGCTCGACGAGACGACGCGGCAGCAGCTCCAGGCGGTCTTCGCGGCGTGCGACGATGGCCACGGCCTCGACGCGCCGCAGACGCGCGCGGCCGTGCGGGCGCTGGGCCTCGGCGGCGACGCGGAGGCGACGGTCGAGCGCTTCCGCGCGGCGCGGGGTGGGGCGCCGTTCCTGAGCTGCGACGCCTTCTGCGCCGCGGCGGCCGTCGAGCTCGACCGCGCGTGCGGCGCGGAGCCCGAGCTGCTGAAACTACTCGCGCTCTTCGACGGCGGGGACGGCATGCTGGACCGCGAGACGCTGCGCCACCTCCTCTGCGACTTCACGTCGCCGGAGCGCCTCACGGCCGAGGAGTTCGACGAGTTCGCCCGGAGCGCCGGCCTCGGGGACCGCGTCGACTACCGCGCCTACGTGCGGGGCATAATGAAGTAGATGTGTTACCAGTGCTTCCGTGTGGGGCCCTCGCGCGACCAGTCGTCCATGAACGCGAAGGAGTCCTCGGCGAGCGACTCCCCCTCGGCCAGCGACGCCTGCTCGTCGTCGATGAGCTGCTGGATCCACTCGTCCGGCTCCGGCGCCGCCTGCCGCGGCGCCGCGATGTGCTTGCCGAAGAAGTTCGCCGCCTCGACGGCGCGCACCATGCCCCGCTTTCGCACGTAGTCGGGCGGCTCGGTTTCACACATGCCCGTCGTATCGTTGTAGTAGAAGCTACACCCGGCCTGCGTCACGTACTTCCACGAGCCCCGATCCCTGATCTTCTGCCGATAGTCCGCCCGCGCGTCGGCCTGCTTCTCGCGCCGCGTCTTCACCTTGGCCGGCGTTTTTGGCGTGGACGACCGGCCGTAGACGCCGGGTTTGTTCGGGCTGTTCATCACGGCTTCGCCCCGCCGCCGCATGGGCGACACGATTTGCTTGTGCGAGTGGCGCCTTCCTTCGTACGCCTTCCTATCGTCGTGCGTCATGGACGAGGAGACGCGGCGCTGGGCCTGCCGCTTCGTCAACCAGAAGTTCGGCGGATACAACTGAGACGTGTGCGCCTGCAAGTCCGTCTCCTCCGGCTCGACCTCTCTTCTCATATATTGGGCCCGGCTCCAGAAGGTCAGGAGGTCGTCGTTGGCGATGGTGGCCATGGTCGCGTCGCGTGTGCTCTGGGCGGCGCCCCGTGTCTCGGTGGCGCCTCGTCGCGCGCGAGAGGCTGTCTCTCTTTTCACCCTGGGGGCTGCCGCTCGGCGGAAACGTCAGGGGGAAGAGCGAGCGGCTACGACGTGGAACACGTGCGTCGAGGGCCACGTCGCGGAGCGGGGCTGCTGTTAGAGCGTGGGCCGACGCTGCTTTGCTTTGGAGTCGAGCGCTGTGATGCCGCCAGAGAGGCGCCTGCCTCCGAGAAGCCCAGCAGGGTACGGCCGAGCTGTCCGGGATCTGCCAAAGCATGCATGGCCTTCGAAACTACAGGCTGCAGAGGACTCCAAAAACCCGCGTCCAGATTTTTTTTTCGCGGGCTGTCTCTGCCTCTGTGAGAGCGAGAACCTCTGGCTGCACGCGCCTTTTGCAGCGATCGGGCAGGCAGATTGCTCCAAGCTGCCATTGTGCAGCGACGCGTGACTTGACACAGCGAGCCCACCACTGCGAGCCGAGCGCCAGCTAAATAGGCACGAGGCCTCAACAACGCGCCCGCCGCCGCGCGCCGCCGACGCACATTTATTAAACCATGGGCGCCGACCAGTCCAGCTGCTTCGCCTGCTTCGAGGGCGACCACGGGCCGTACGCGGACTCGCACCGGTACACGACGTTCGAGGACCTGCAATTGGACAAGGAACTGGGCCACGGGGCCTTCTCCACGGTGCGCCTCGGTATTAACCGCAAGAATAAGGACAAGTTCGCCGTGAAGGTCGTACATAAGTCCAAGCTCAGCAAGCAGGACATCGACGCCTTGCACGTCGAAGTGGGCATCATCTCAAAACTGCGCCATCCCCACGTGGTGAAATACTTCGACTTCACCCAGGATCGTTCGCATTACTACATCGTCCTGGAGGTGGTCGCGGGCGGCGAACTCTTCGATCGCATTGTGCAGCGGGTCTACTATTCGGAAAAGGAAGCGAGGGATCTGGTCTGGGTCCTGTTAGATGTGCTCCACCATCTCCATGGCAAAAAGATCGCCCACCGCGACCTCAAGCCCGAGAACCTACTCCTAAAATCGACGCACAACGACCACGACATTAAATTGGCCGACTTCGGCTTTGCGACCGAAGCGAAGAAGCCGCTGCGGGATCTGTGCGGCACGCCGGCCTACGTGGCGCCGGAGATCATTAGAGAAAAGCCCTACGGGCTGGAGGTGGACATGTGGTCGTGCGGGGTCATCGTCTTTATATTACTGGGCGGGTATCCGCCGTTCGACGACGCGAACGGCGTCGCGGACATGTATGCGCAAATTAAAAAAGGAGCGTTCACGTTCGATGATAGATACTGGTCTTCGGTAAGCGGTGAAGCCAAGCTTTTCATCAAGTCGCTCTTGAACGTGGACCCGTCCAAGCGCCCGTCGGCCGCGGCGGCGATGAACCACGACTGGTTCACGAAGCACGCCACGGAGCTGTCCACGACGGACTTGTCGGAGACGATCAGCAACATGAAGAAGTGGAACGCCCGTAGGAAGTTGAAAGGGGGCATCAAGGCCGTCATGGCCGGCAACAACTTGAAGAACAAGCTCGCGGGCATGCGGGGGACGAGCGGGTGATCCGGGACCGACAAGTCTAAGGGCAAATTAATTTAGTGGTCCGGCTACGCTATACGGGTTAAGACGCTATCGAGTAGAGCTATCGAGGAGTAAGACGGCCCGGGCCGATCTCCGGGCCGGCCGCATGCATCCGAGTCTGGTTTTGCCTAATACCGACTCATACGCACCACAATTAAAATTCCACCGACGCGCCTCCCCGCTTGAAGACGCTCTCCTCGCTTCATAGCGTGGGGCGTGAGTAATTGCAGTCGGGCCAGGTGGCTCTTACAAATAACATGCTTACACTCACCGCTTGAAGACGCTCTCCTCGCTCGCCTTCTCCATCAACGCAATGGGCTTCAGGATGTTGACCTTGTTGGTCTCCACGACGCAGCCGTCCACGACCATCTCGTCGAGGATGAAGTGGGCCTTCTCCAGGTTGAACATGATGTCCAGCTCGCACACGCTCTCGAAGTACTTGTCCAACGTTTCCACGAGGGCGTGGATGAACTCCAAAATGCCGAGCTCGTTCTCTCCATTGCTGTCGACGCCGACAATAAAAAAGAGGCTGGCGTACCTTCTGTAGATGACCTTGTAGCCCCGGTATTCCACGAAGCTGCACTGGTGCTCGCTCCGGCTCAAGCACGTGCGGATGATCTCCGCCTCCAGGGCGACGCGCTCCGGCACGCTCAGCCACTCGTAATACGTTGACAGCCGCGTCTGGCCCTGCTTGTTGACCATGAGCACGAACTTGATGGCCATCGTGGCTGCTGTTGTTTTACGCGCGTCGGCTGGCGCTGCGGCGCGGCGTCTGCTGCGGCCCTACACACAGTGCGGCCCTACACACAGCTGTGGGTCCAGGTGCTTGGCGTCGCGCACGGTTGGTCGCAAAGCCGCCGTCTGATAGATAGTAAGCGATGGGCAGAGCAGCGCACCCTAAGAGCGAACAGTGACGGTGTGTTGTCTCGGGCGTAACAAGCGTGCGAGCAGTGGACAAAACCCGCACACTCAGCCGTCCGCTCGAAGCTCCCCAAACTATAGGTAGGGCCCGGTTCCCGCAGAAGCGACTCGCAGAGACCGCGTCTTAAAAACAATTCGGGTTTCATGCTCCCGGCCTTTGCTCGGGTCGACGCGCATTCTCTGCTGCGCAATGCGCACGAGCCAGTACAGGTCAGCCAGCGCAAGCCCTCGTGCATCTCGCAGCCCTTGCAGCGACATAACCGCGGCCGCCGCGCTCGGAGCAGCGATTTTGGGAAAGCTCTCGGCTTTGCTTTGAACAGCCGACGCGCACGCCCAGCGACGCGCGTCATGCAGAAGCCCTCCGTGGTCATCGACAATGGCACGGGCTACACGAAGATGGGCTACGCGGGCAACTGCGAGCCCCAGTACATTGTGCCGACGGTAGTAGCTTCTCGAGCGTTAAAAGGCGGCCAGGAGGCGACCGTGGACGGCGTGGACGACCTGGACTTCTACATCGGGAACGAAGCTCTAGCGCATTCAACAACGCACCAGGTGAACTACCCCATTCGACACGGGCTCATCGAGAACTGGGACAACATGGAGCGGCTGTGGCAGCGGTGCCTCTTCAAGTACCTACGGTGTGAGCCCGAGGAGCACCACGTCTTACTCACGGAGCCGCCGTTAAACACGCCCGAAAATAGGGAACTGACGGCGGAAATCATGTTCGAGACGTTCAACGTTCCCGGGTTATACATCGCCGTGCAGGCCGTCCTCGCGTTGGCGGCGTCCTGGACCTCGAAGAACGTAAAAGAACGCACGCTCACGGGCACGGTCATCGACAGTGGCGACGGCGTCACACACGTGATCCCCGTCGCGGAGGGGTACGTCATTGGCTCCTGCATCAAGCACATTCCATTAGCAGGAAGAGATATCACCGCCTTCGTCCACCGGCTCCTCAGAGAACGGGGCGAACCCGTGCCCGCCGAGGACGCGCTGGAAGTGGCCAAGCGCATCAAGGAGATGCACTCGTACGTGTGTCCTGATTTAGCGAAGGAGTTCGCCAAGTACGACGGGGACCCGGCCAAGTACTTTCGGACGTTCGAAGGGCAGCACCGTCGAACGAAACAACCCTGGGTCGCGGACGTCGGGTACGAGCGCTTTTTGGGCCCGGAGATCTTCTTCAACCCCGAGATCTTCAGCTCGGACTTCCTCACGCCTCTGCCGGACGTGGTGGACGAATCTATTATACGATGCCCGATCGACACGCGACGGGGCCTCTACAAGAATATCGTGCTGAGCGGCGGCAGTACCATGTTCAAGGACTTCGGCCGGCGCTTACAACGGGACGTGAAGAAGAAGGTCGACGCCCGGTTAGAAGCCAACGTGAAGCGCCTCGGCAGTCTGGGCAAGCAGGCGGCGCCGCAGCAGATCGACGTGAACGTCATTAGCCACCAGATGCAGCGCTTCGCCGTCTGGTTCGGGGGCTCCATGCTCTCATCGACGGGCGAGTTCTTCCGCGTGTGCCACACGCGGGCCCAGTACGAGGAGGAGGGCCCCCGCATCGCGCGGCACAACGCAGTCTTCTCGGCGCAGATGTAGGTGCCTTGCGAAGTGTGTAAAGTTATATGATCTAGATGGCGGCGGGTGGTGGTGGCGGCGGGGCGCCGCGGCGATGGCGTCGGGCGCTGGGCAAGGCGTCCGGATTTTGCCACTAAACTTTGCTTTGTTTAGCGAAAAAAGCTGAGTGACACAGCATCATTCCGCCCTTCTACAGCGGCTCAAAGAGATTAGAGACTGGCTAGACAGTACACGCGTGTTCTCAAGAAGCTGTGCCACCACGCCAGCGCTTCTCGTTTCCCGCCGTTCCGCTGCCGCTCTGTAACCTGGTGTCAAAGCTGTGCACAAGCAACAGCACTACAGTCGTCGCCATAAAAAGCGCAGGCTTCACGTCCTCGCGATGGTCGCCGCAACAACCACACTCTGCTGCTTGCTCGCCGCGGCGACTGCGTACAACCTCCCGGCGACCAAAATTGCTGCGCCGCGCTTGAGACGAACCGTCAGGCACGCTGTGGACCTGAGCCCCTTCGAGGAGGAGGTCATCCGCAGCGCCGACGAGCAGTACCCGCTGACGCTGGATAACGTCGAAATGATCCTCGACGAGCTGCGACCATACCTGATGAGCGACGGCGGCAACGTGCGCGTCTCGGGCATCGAGGGCCCGGTCGTCCGGCTGCAGCTGGAAGGTGCCTGCGGCGACTGCCCGTCCTCGACGATGACGATGAAGATGGGCCTCGAGCGGCGGCTCAAGGAGGCCATCCCGGAGATCTCCGAGGTCGTCCAGGTGTTACCGGACGCGCCGGAGATCACGGAGGAGGCCGTCGACGAGGTGCTGGACGGCGTCCGACCCTTCCTGTCGGTGGCGGGCGGCTCCATCGACTTGGTGTCGGTCACGGGCACGGCCTCGATTCAGCCGACCGTCATCCTCAAACTCGAGGGCAAATCCGCAAGCCTCTTCTCCGTGAAGAACGAGATCTCGCAGCGCATCCACCGCCACTTCATGGCGTCTGGTTTGAGAGTTGAGTGGGACGGGGATAACAATTGAGGCTCGTAAACTTGGATTCTGTAAAAAATGCACTGGCACCGTCGGGAGTCCTTGGGACTGCGTCCACGCCTGTCAGCGTCGACTCGGCGACGACACCAGCATGGTAAGCAAAATTATAAAACCGGGGCGCACACCTAGTACTTCTCGAGCTTCGTGCAGATGTACACGCGGAGCGTCTGGTCCAGGCAGGCGAGGCAGGCGAGGCCCTCCTTGTCCGGGGACCAGTCGAAGGACACGATGGGCTGCGTGGAGATGACGCGGGAGTTCAGGAGCTCCACGGTGCCGGGCACGCCGCAGGGCGAGTCGTCCTTGTGCTGGATCTGGCGCTTGGGCGGGTAGTGGTACGTGTACAGGTTGAAGCCCCCGTTGCCGCCGCCCGTCATCCAGACATCTCTATTTTGCGGCAGGAAGCGGGCCAGCCAGACCGTGGCTTTATGCGCCTTCTCGGCCACGTGCGCGAAGCCCTGGTCGGCGTGCTGCGTCCGCACGTCAAAGATCCGGAACCGGGACTCGAGCGTCGTAACGGCTAATTTGTTCATCTCGATGTCCCGCCGATCGAATTCCAAGCCCGTGACACCGTTCGAGCAGTTCGTCTCCCAGCGCATGGAGTTGGTCCGCAGGTCGAACAGCTTGACGTCGCCGTTGTCGTAGCCGGCCGCGAGGCACCGCTCATCGCCCGTGGAGTTCCCGAAGGCCACACACCAGCAGTCCCGCACGGGCTGGCCTTCCACCGGTTCCAGGGAAACCACGGACTCCTTGGCCCGCGGGTCCCAGACGCGCACGCAGCCGTCGCGAGAACCGGTCACGATCTCCGGGGCGCCGCCACCGATGCCCAGGCCGCCCACGCCGTCGATCCCATTGATGATCTGGGCGTGGGCGTTGGGGATCGAGTAGGTGGGCACGTCCAGCCGCTCCAGATCGAAGATGTTGAGGCCTCCCTTATAATCGCCCGTCGCGATGCTCCGCTCCGATAGTGACGAAGCCCCGAAGGTCCCGCACTTAAACCCGGACCCGTGCATCTTCTCGGCGATGACCTCCAACTTGCCGGCCTTGAGCTCGTACACCTCGAGCTTGCCCTTGGCCTTGGGCGTGATGCCGCAGCACACGAAGCGCGCCGAGCAGGGCACCCACCGCGTCTCGTAGGGCGTGTACGTCAAGGACACGTTCTTGTGCTCGATCATCTGCGGCGCCTCCGTGGTCTCCATCGTGGCCATGTTGTGTGTGGCTGCCTCGGTTTCACCGGCTGCAATCGTACGAGGCCTTGCGGAGCTGAATTTCCCCACAGATTTACGAGGCTGTTGTACAGTGCGCCGTCGATGGGCGTGTTTTTTTTTTGTATTTTGGCTGCCGCTCTCGTGAGTCGTATTGCATCGTCGACGTCGTCGCGGCCCTTATGTCCCTAAACGGGTTTTTCACCCAGGCGCCGCGGCGCCCAGAGGCGCGCATCGCAGCCCGCACTACCAATAGACCGGCGCATCGCTGTCAATTTAGAGCGCTTCGAGCGCTGCACTCGAAAAGAACGTGCCCCAGCCGCTGCGCGCCTCG
>Ga0114994_10001272_pt1 | contig 18000 bp, 13 predicted proteins | sample ArcticOcean_MG_C_9_FD_87043 | JGI IMG/M metagenome (GOLD analysis project Ga0114994, IMG submission 87043) | Marine microbial communities from western Arctic Ocean - ArcticOcean_MG_CB2_152 | ecosystem: Environmental > Aquatic > Marine > Oceanic | place: Arctic Ocean: Canada Basin | collected...
CGGCGTCGTCGAGGCGGCGTCGCGCTGGGGCGTGCCGCTCGCGGCCCCGGGCCCGGCGGACGCGCCGAACCCGCTCCTGGGCCTCCCGCTCACCTCCGGCCTCGTGCCGTCGCTCCCGCCACCGGCCGCTCCCACGCTCGCTGCGCCGCTGGCCGCACCGTTTGGCTTGCCGGGCGGCCGCGGGCGCGGCGGCGGCTTCGGCCGCGGGCGTGGCGCCGGCCGCGCCAGCAAGGGGGGCCAAGGCGGCGGCAAGGGCCAGGGCAACCACGGCCGCGGCCAGGGCGACAACAGCGTCCGCCGCGACCTCGACGTCCACCTGACCATCGGCGGCGACCGCAACGGCCTCAAGCGTAAGGCCGCGGGCCAGTAGACGGGGTCACCTCGCCTACGCCTCATTTGGCACGATACCCCCGCCCTCTTCATGTGAAGTTCCCATTTTGGACCACGTCCGCGACAAAAGTCGTGCGCAAAGCCAATCATCATCTGATACTGCGACCTCCCCCCCGGTCGTTTCCCACATCCCCACATCCCCACTCGCAAAAGAAAGTCCGTGTACCCCCCCTAAATAATAATGACACATACAACAAAGTGGCATCTCCTTTCCGTCTCCGAGGAGCTCACCTTCGGGGTGGCGGCGTGCGGAGGCTGGACGGGTGTGCGGTCAGGCGCTGGCGTCGTGGCTTAAAATATGTCGTCGTACCGGAAGAATTACTCACGAAAGCAGCGGCGGGTGCCGCGCGTCGTTCGCGTGGGCCCAGTAGCAGTCGCCGTTGGCCTTACGCCAGCGCCGCACGGCCGCGCTCACGCGCAGGCGGATCGCCCGATCGCTCTCGCCGTCATCAATAGGAAACGTGGTCCGCACGGCGCCGTGCACCTCGCGCGCCACGATCAGGTCGTAGTGCGCGCCCGAAAAAAGGAGGTGCGCGCGCCGCGTCGGCTGGCGCGGCTTATATAGTAAAGGCGCGCCGCCGTCGAAGAGCGTCGACCACACGGCGATCTCCAGGTCCAGGGTCTCGCTCAGGGCCACGAGCTCGGCCTCGCCGCAGCGGTGCTTGTTTAATTGGACCTTGGAGAGCCAGGCCGCGTACGACGCCGGCGCCTGGCCCAGCACCTCCTCGTTAAATATCTGGGGACAGCGCGCGACGAACGCCGCGCACCGCCTCCTCAATACATCCGACGGCCGCGGGCCCCAGCAGCAAAGGGCGGGGCCCGCGTCGAGGAAAGCCAATGCCGCGAACGGCGAGTCGTCGTCCCGCCGCGCGCGCCGCACGCCGACGCTCGCTATGTGTGGAGCGCGACCGGTCGCGTCCTTGGCCTCCTCGGCCATGCGTGCGGGGGCAGCCTCCTCCATCGTTATCTGCTTCTGGGGGGCAGCATCTCAGATCAGTGGCCTCGGCTCGGTGGCATCCGCTCACACGTTGTACCAGCACTTGCACGAGCGAAATAAAGCGTTGTGAAAGGAGGGAGCCCCGGCAGCGGTGCGCAATGTACAGCTGTAGCACTGGCAGTGGCACCGTCGGATTCTCGATCGATTAATCTTGCGGGTGCTTCCTCCATAGTCACACACAAATAGCTGGTGTGCCACTTCTCTCTCAACAGGTAGTTTAGTGCTACGAACTTGTACGAGCTTGTGGAGTGCGCCGGGCGGGGCTATCTACCCTCAGGATTGAGTCTCCGGTCGACGGCGGCGGTGCGACACGAACACCCCGCACGCCATCGACGCGACGGGTGCGATTCAGGAAGACGACCCGCGAGTCTTAACACACACACATTAAAACTACGCCAGCGGCAGCGCCTGGTCGCCCGCGACGGTCCAGCCCGCGAACGCGCCGCGCCCGAAGAGCTCGAGGCCCCGCAGCGGGGGCGCGCCTTCGCGGAAGCAGGACGCGAGCGCCGCGTCGAGGCGCGGCTTCGCCGAGTGCGGCCCCGGCACGGCCGCGACGGCGCGGCGCGCGGGCACGCGCCGGAGCCAGGAGGCGCCGCGCGGCGCCCAGGCGCCGGCGTCCAACGCCCCACGAGCGTTGACGACGCCCATAACGAGGGGCTCCCAGGGCTTGCGCTCCGCGCGCTCATCTATTGAAAGCACGGGGGCCCCAAAAGACGTGCACTTGAGCCAGTACCACGTGCCTATGTAAGTGACGCCCCAGGCCCGGAAGAGTTTTTCTATGACCCACTTCCCAACTTTTTTGTCGTTGGTCGCCCAGACGGCCATGAGCGCGCCGCTTGGTGCCGCGAGGGCCGCGACGGGCAGCTTCAACAATGACGCGCGCCACGCGGCGCCCCGCGTGTCGTAGGTTGATTTGCGCGCCGCCGAGCGCGACGGCCAGGGCGGGTCCGCGACGATGCACGTGTACTCCTTTGTTGTTGGGAGCAGGTCCGCCCAGCGCGCCGCGTCGGCGAGCAGCGTCGTACTGTCGGGCGGGAGCGCGCACGGGCCGACCGGATCGACGGCGAAGCGCGCCGAAGGCCCGTCGAGCACGCGGCCGACGATCCTATCAAGCGCGTACGTCGCGCCGTCCGCCGGCCGGAGCGGCTCGCGGGCCGCGCCGCAATTCGCGACGGCCGCCGCGACGGCGTCGCCGGCGGCCGTGCGCGCGTCGAGTGGCGCCGGGCGCGCGACCCGCGGGAGCGGCGCGCGCAGGCGGCCGAAGCACGCGCGCGCGAACGCGTGCAGTCCGGGCTCATTCTCGTGCCTCGGGGCGTCGGCGCGCTTGCGCTTTTTGGACTGCGTGACGTACGGTGCGTCCAGGCTGCCGCCCGCGGCGACGACGAGGTCAATGTCGTTTGAAGGTTCGTGGCCATCGATGTCGGCCATGCCGCAGCTTGCAAGGCTGCCACAAGCTGCCACAGCTGCGTCTGCGGCGACTTTTGGTGGCTGTGCGAGCTGAAGGACACACCTCGGTCGCTCCTTGGCATAAGTTTTGGTCACACTGACCTATAATGGCGGGTCACAAGACCATTTTGGCGTCATAAAAACCCGTTTAGCGTCAAGACGGTACGGGTTTTATGGGGTGTTATGCAGATTGCGATGCGTGCGCTTGAGCCATAGTGTCAGCACTTAATAGTACATTAAAACCATGCCCACAATACTGCTCGCAGCCCTGCTGGCAGCATCGACCACCGCGGACACATTCCCGGCGTACTGCGGCCGCGCCGGCTCGGGTGTGGAGGAGCTGCGCGCGCCGGACACAGAGGCAATTTTGCGGAGTGTCCAGGTCGTCGCCCGCCACGGCGCCCGCGCGCCCGTCGCCGACTGCGGCCGCTGGCTGCCCCAGGCCGCCGGCGCGGCGTGGACCTGTCCCGGCGAAGCCCTTGAAGGCGTCGCGCCAGGTAGCGCGTACCGGCTCCGCAGCGGAATTGACGACGGGTGCGGGCCCGGCGAACTCCTAGAAGCGGGTTTTGCGCAGCATCGTGCGCTCGGCCACGCGCTGCGGGCTGCCTACTGGGAACCGGGGACAGTCGGCACACTACCCGGCGACGGCATTTCATTGAGATCGTCGGACTTGCCGCGGACGCGCCGCAGCGCCGAGGCGTTGGCCGGCGCGTTCTCCCTGTCCGACAAACCGCGCGACCTCTACACGCCCACCTTTGCAACGGACTGGATCTACCCGAACAGCAACGAGTGCCCCGCGCTCTCTGATCTAGAAAAAGCGGCGTTCGGCGCCCCGGCGTTTATGAGGCGCAACGCGAGTGCGCTCGGCGCGCTTGCGGCGCGCTTAGAGCCAGCGCTGGGGACAACGGTAGACTTCGGCCTCGACGGCATGGCGGGCGGGCACCTCCTCGACTGCGCCATGGCGGCCGCGTGTTCGAAGCGCGCGTTCGCGCTGCCCCGGGACGACGTCGATGCGCTCGTCGCGGCGATGGAGCAGCGCGAGGCTTCCAAGCTCACGCAGCGCTACGCCCGGACGGTCACGGCTCCGCTCGTGGCCGCGCTGCGCGACCAGCTCGCCAACGCCACGGGCCTCGCTGTCTTCCTCGCGCACGACACGACGCTCATGCCGCTCCTCGTCGCGCTCACGACCGACTACGACGACCGGTGGGCGCCCTACGCCGCGGCGGTCGTTCTGGAGGCGTGGACGCTCCCGGACGGCTCCGACGCGATACGCGTCGCGTACGACGGTTCCTACAGGACCCTCGCCGGCTGCCCGGGCCAACTGTGCCCCCTGCACGAGTTCCTGGCGGCGACGGCCTGGGTGCGGGACCGCGACTGCGTCGTAAATCCGCGCGCGGGGACGCTCCGCATCGACGCGGCTGCGGGCGCGGGCGCAAAACCCCTCATCATTGCGTTCGTCGCGGGCGCGGCGGTCGCCCTCCTCGCGACGCGCGGGCTTCTATACGTGGACTGGCGCCTCCGGTGATAGGCGAGCGTTGCGTGTGTTTGTGAGTATACTTTTGTGGTATAATTCCGGCGTGATAGGCCGTGGCGGTTCTGGGACTGATTGGCGGAGCCCCGGGGTCAGACACCGCGCTTCGCCGGTTCATCGGCGGCGGCCGGGGCTTGTTCTTCATAATGCATACTTCTGTCTGTGTAGAACCGCCTGGGCAACCCCTGAAACCCGTCAAAAACGAGGAAAACCCGCTCCCTGCTGATTTTCGCACGGCTTTGCACATTATACGCTTGCTGCGTGCAAAGGTGACGGGCACGCATAAGCCGGTGGGTAACAACTGCTGCGCTCGTGATCAGGTGCTGCAGCGATGCGGGGCAGCTAAGGCTACCAATAAAAAGGCAGCCCGAAACTATCCCCCACCAAAGCCGCCCGCGGGACGCCGTCACTCATCCCACACATGGCGGCCCTCGGCGAACTGCGCCGGCGCGGCGCGAAGGCGCACCACCGCCCGCCCGCGCGCGGCCCGCGGCCGGTGCTCGTAGCCTTGGCCGCCCTCGCCGCCGTGGCCTACTTGTCCAAGCCCTCGACGACCCTGGACAAGCGCCTGGAGCAGTACGAGAAGCGCCAGCGGCAGGCAGAGGCCCGAGCGCAACGCGACTACGGGCAGTACAACGCGACGGGCGACGTAGAAACATGCGTCGAGGTGGCGGTGATGTACTTCGCGTGCGACGCGGACGCATTAGAACGTTTATTGACGAACCACGCCGCCTATTTAAAAGGGGGCGGCCTGCGTCTCAAGTACACGCTGGCCGTCTCCAAGCAAAGCCTGGCCTGCGCCCGTTTAAGTAAGGAGGCAGCGAGGCTCGGCGCGCGCTTCGACGTCGAGGCCGATTCCGTGACGTCCATCGACGCGTATTCCCGCATTCTGACCGCGCCCGCGTTCTGGGAGAGGCGGCCCTGCGCCTTTACTTTGATCACGCAATTGGACGTGACGGCGTGCCCTCTTGCTGAAAGTACTTTACGGGACTACGTGGGGCCCTTCGACTACGTGGGCGGCATCACGGACCGCTTGAAAAGACGGTGGAAGCACGTGGCGCCCTACCATTTGAATGGCGGGTTTAGTTTAAGGCGCGTTTCTGCGATGCGGCGCTGCGCGTTACTATACAATGCTTCGCTCAACTGGCCGGAGGATTATGTGTTCGTCACGTGCCCCTACATCAAGTTGGCGCCGCCGTCGGTCGCGGACGGCTTCGCTTTGGACAACGGCAATAGGAAGCCCTCTCCAACATCGCCGCTGGCGCTGCACAAGCCCTTCGGCATGCGAAGTAAGGGCCGCAGTCGCTTCGGCGACGCGGCGGTACAAGCCTGCGGTCTACAGCGCCGGCTCGGCCTCTGGCATTCAACGCGAACTGACGTCGAAAAGGCGAAGGACCGAAAGCATTTGAGTCGGCACCCCCTCTTCACGCACGCGAAGGGCCCCGGTGAGCTGTTACGGACGTGGCCCGACGGCACGCTGGCGATGGTCGTGTCGGGCTTCCACGACGATGTAGATTGGCTCCAAAAAGTGCGAAGCCTCAATATACAAACCCACGTCTACTGGCGGCCCGGGGCCTCATTAGTGCCGACGAATAATCAACACCGCCTCCCCGTGAACCGCGGCGACGAGGCCGCCGCCTACTTCAAGTACCTCAGTGATTTCTATGAAACGCTCCCTCAGTACATTTTATTTGTACACGGCCACGAGTACGCCTACCACGCGCCCACGAGCACGTACCGCTCCTGTTTACTAGATCTGCCCGCGGTTGTTGATACGATGGGCGGCTTCGCGTCCTTAAATCACGACAAGCACGGGAAGACGGTGCGCAAGTTCTCGAAGCTCCTCATGCCGCAGCCCCAGTGGAGCGCGGAACTTTTAGAGCGGACGCTGGGCGCGCTTTATGTGGAGACGGCCCCGCCGCCGCTCGCCACGCCGACCGAGCTCAGTTTCCCGGCCTCGGCGCAGTTCGTCGTGTCGTGGGCGAACGTGCGCCGACGGCCGCGCGCTTTTTATGAAAGGGCCTACAACCTGTCCATCGCCGCGACGCCCGCGGCGTGCCGCGGGCGCACGTGCGCCGGCTACCTCTTCGAGCACCAGTACCACTACATTTTTGGAAGTGCGTGGGACTTCGACGACGGCGCGGCCTTGGACTACGCGCGCTGGAAGGTGCGGCTCGAGCCCTAGGGGCGTGTAACCCGAATGAGATAGGTAGAGCCGACCCACGTACGTTCGCTGGATAGAGTCATGGATGTCCGCGCCGCTGGTGAAACCCGTTTTATGGTTTTTTTGTTTTTGTTTTTTTTTTGCGAAACCCGCACGCACGCAGCCGCGACGAACGAGCTGCGTGTTCTCTATAGGCTGGCGCGAGAGTATCGATTCCAACAATTAAAGTTGTACATTCATTCGTTCGAGCGCATGAATGACCACCAGCAATAGCACCAGCATCAGCAGCCTGAGGCAATAGTATCAGCAGCACATGAATACCGATCGAACCAAAGACCTGCTCGTGGCCGCGGCGAGGCTGCGCTACACGCCCGAGACGGCGCAGAAGGCGGTCCTCTTGCACCACCGGCTCCGGGGCGCGGAGCCGGCGCGGGCCGTCGCCGCGGCGAGCCTCTTCCTCGCGGGCAAGGCGGACGAGCAGCCGCGGCGCGTGCGCGACGTGCTAAACGCTGTCGCGCCGCGGGCCGGGGCCGGGGCGAGCCTCGACGGGGCCTACCACGACGCCAAGGCCGACCTCGTGGACGCGGAGCACGCGTGCCTGCGAGAGCTGGGCTTCGACGCCTCCGCGGAGACGCCCCTCGCGCTGGCGCTCGCGCTGTGCCACGCGCTCGAGCTGGCCCCGGCGACGTCGCAGCTCGCCCTCTGCCTGGCGAACGACGCGCTCTGGGCCGCCGCGGCCCGCGCCGCGCGGCCGGCCGCCCTCGCGGCCGCCGCCGTCGACGTGGCGCGCGAGGCCGCCGGCGACGCGGGCGCGGGCGGCGTCGCGGCGGGCTGGGCGCGGCGCTTCGGCGCCGCGGACGCGGACGTCCGCGCGGCGCGCGACGCGATCCTCGACGTTATTGAGGCGGCTGCGGAGCGGCGTCGGACCGCGCCGGCCTACCTGCCGGACACCCCGGCCTAGCCCGTCGCGGACGAGTAGTGTGCGCCCTGTAAATCTGTGTTTCACGTACGTACACTTACTCCTCAGGCGCCTCAGGCGCGGGCCTCCTTCGACTCCTCGGCGTACTCCCCGAGCTTGGCGTCGTCCGGCGCCGCGTCAACCCCGCGGCGGCGGAAAAGGTACGCGCCGGCGACTCCAAGCGCGAGGAGGACCACCGCGGCCGCGACGACGCCCGCGACGACCGCGGTGTCGGGGCCGGAGCTCGTGGTCTTCTTCTTCTTGCGCTGCGGCTCCACAGCACCGTCGTCGGTGGCATTGGCGGCCTCGCAGACGCCGTCGGCCGCGCGGAAGTTCACGCGGACGATCCCTCGGACTTCGTGCATGCCGCGCGCCAGGAAGAGGGGGTCCGAGGCGAGTGAAGAATAAGAGGACACGGCCCAGATCATGTCCACACACGCGGACGCGTCGAACGGGTCCTCCGAACTAAAGGAGCCGAGCATGTACCCGCGCGTAGCAATTGCCGTCGCCCACTTCCAGGGCCGCGTCGGTCAAATCCGCTTCCGGGTCCGTCGCCCACCAGTGGCGGAAGCTGGACCCCTCATCGTCGATGCGGTACTGGTCGACGTCGGCGAAGCCATCAATAGCGCCGCTGCCGGGGATGGCCATGACGATGGGCGCGCCGTGCATGCCGTTTTTCTTGCCGCTTGGATTCCGCAGACCGATCGACATCCAGCCGACGCGCCCCTCGACGAGGTGAGCGATCGTCACGCTTTTCTGGTCCTCGGAGAGCGTCCAGGCGAGCTGGCCCACGGCGTAGGGCACGAAGTAGGACGCCTCCCACGAACGGCCCCCGTAAACGAAGTCGGCGGCACCGGCGTGCGCCGCCGCGTCCGACTGAGCCTCGACGTCATAAACGTCGCCACAAAGTTCTTCGTCGGCCGGCGCGATGGACGGCGCTGCGGTCGCGTCGTGGACGTAGTTCGTGCACTGCGGGTAGTAGTCGCCGTGGGTGAAGCAGTCGCTCGGCTGGCGGAAGATGTCGGTGCAGTTCAAATGGGAGTAGCCCCGGTCCGCGCAGAGCTCCTCGGACACGGCGTCGCCGTCGTGGTTCACCAAGTCCATGCAGCGGTACCAGCAGAACAGCTGATCCTGGGCGCAGGCATCCTCCGCCAACTCCCGCGCCGCGAGGTTCCGCGAGCAGCCCACATGGGCCGCTTCTGTGTCGCCCGCGCGTGTCAACGCCTTGAGCTCGCCGAAGGTCTTGTCACCGTGCAGGGGCGAGACAGCGTCATCGGGTGGCAGGACCATGAGGCCGTACCACGCGCGGTCGACGTTCGAGTGCATCTCCAGGGCGTGCGGCGCCGCGCTCAGGTCGGCCTCGTTGGGCAAGTACTGCGCGACGCCGTCGCCGAGCATGACGAAGACGCACGAGGCGTACCGCGGCGCGTCAAGGGCCACCGTCGCGAGGCTCCCGTCGTGGCGCGCGAGCGTGAACGTCGCCGCCGAGACGTCCTCGGCAGCTATCGTGAGCGCCGGCGTGAACGCGATGAAGAGGCCCTGGTCCGTGTGGAGGTCGATGGTCGTTTCTAGTGACGCGCTTTCCTTGCGGTACCTGTGTGCAAATCAATCGGTGAGCAGACGTTGCCTCGATGGCGTGAAGGTCGACGCGATGATTTGCGCACTGCGCGGTGCGTGTGGAAGTGCTCCAGGTGATCACCGCCGCGAACTATATCGGCCACCGTCGGGTAGGGCGCGCCGTCGCGCGTTTCGAGTAGCGGAGCCGCGGCCGCGACCGCGTCGATCGCGCCGAGCCGCGCCGCGACTTCTTCGGCCACTTTCCAGACAGTCGCACGGAATTCGGCCTCCGCCGCAGAGAGCGGCGCGCACGCCGTACCTTCCGGAAGTCGCAGCGGGCCCGCCGAATCGCCGACGCGCTCCGCGGCCAACGACGTGCGGATGGTGCCATCCGCGAGGGTTCCCGTCGCCTTCCCCGCAGCCGACGCGCAATCATGCATTGCACGAAGTACTGCTCTGTTGACGAGATCGAACCCCTGCACCTAAACAGCCAGGAACCCGTCCTCTTGCAGCTTCTTTTCGACGACATTGGCTGTCAAATCAACACTCAAATCATCGAGCTTTATTTTGTGCGGATAAAATGTTGCAGGAGTGCGTAGCGTTGGTTTTTTTTGCTCACTGCGGCAACATGTACTGCTAGCAGTGCTGTGAAGAGTTTGAGCCACGGGCGCTGCATGTTCATCAAGTTCTGATGCTACTGAAGTCGACGAGCCAAATTAGCTGCCAAATTCTAACAACCCGAACTAAAAACACCCACATAGAAATGTCATGGTTAGAGTGACAGGAAAGTTAAGGTAAGGGGTGTTACACGAAGGGGAGGGGCGCGGGAAGGGGGAGGAGCCATCACGCCGGCCCCTGAGCGGGTCCCATCCGCGCGGGCACCGGGCCATTCTCGAGGGAGAAGTTGAGCGAGTCCAGGTTCGCGGGGTCCGCCGCCGCCGCCGCTGCCGCCATATTCTTCGAATACTGCAGCCCGTCGCCCGGGCTGTCGAAGTGGAAGTTGCCGGCCGCCGCGTGCGCGTACGAGAGGACCCGCACTTGGACGTGGCCGAGCCGCGCCGCGGCGTCCGCGACGGAGTGGAGCGCGTCGAAGCCCTCGCTCTTGAGCCAGTTCAGGCGCGCCAGCGTGGCGTCGTTGACCGCGCCCGCGCACCGCGAAGCTATGCAGATGTTGAGCCGGAGGTTCGCCTCGGCCGCCGTCTTGACGTCGCGAGTCAGCTTCTCGAGCGGGACATCATGGGCCAGACGCACGGACCCCGGGTCGCCGCCGTGCGCGTCGGCGGCGGCGCGCATCATCGCCATCAGTCGCGTGTAGTCCTGCTCTAAACCTTCAAAACCGCCGGGGATGCCCCCCGTGTCATCGAAGCACACGTGCTGGAACTGGTGTAACGTCCCATGCCCCGCGGTCACCACGGCGTCCGACGAGCCGATGCTCATGCCAAGCTCTGACAGAGCCTCAAACGGATTGTCGTCGCCGCCGTTGGCCCAAGTCAACGCTTTTTGGGAGACGTCGATAAGTAACGCGCCCGGGGCGCGCCGGCCCCGGTGGGAGACCTTCCCTCCATTAGACAGCACGACGGCGCGATGTGAGCCCCACGCACCGTCGACCATCACCGCCGCGTACGCCGGACCTGTTCGTTCGAGGGACCCGATGGGCGCCTGGTTGGGGTTTTGTCCAATCCCTAATTCGAAGCTTCCCGTCGAGCACATGGCTACCTTCAACAACTTGGGTCCACACTTGACGATGATGGGGTCCCCCGTCTTGGCATCCTTGGCCCAGACCGGCGCCCCAATGCGCCGCACATCGCCTAATCTCGGGCGCTGGCTCGGCACCAAGACGCGCCCGAACGGGGTTGATGCGCCGGGCCGCGCCCCCCGCTTGTCGAAGATGTTGCACCGTTTCAAGTCGTTTTCGGCGTCCACGTCCGCCGCCTGGTCCTCCTGCTTCCGCTTTAAGAGGGCGCCTTGCGCTGCTACAATTCCACTGTAATTTTTGTTGTTGTCTCTAAAGTGGTTCTCGTACTTTCTCTCTTCGCAGCACTCCCGCGTCGCCGCGATCTGCTTCTGGAGCACGCCGTCGCCCAGACCGCCATGATATTTGAAGAGTGCGGCCCAGGCCGCCCGCCCGGTGGGCATCCGCTCAAAATCTAAACCGTGCTCTTTCGGGAGCACCAATGTGGCGTACTTGATGGCGCAGGGCTTGTCGTCTAGATAAGAGGTCGCGCCCGTTAGCAATACGCCGCCGCTAAATCCGAGGGCGCTCAGGGCCCTCCGCGTCGGCCTCCCGTCTCTCGAGGCCTTCTCCAACGCTGAGACCGCCTTGTTGAGGGCGGCTCGGACCGGGGCCGCCATCTTCTCGGCTCGCAGGTCGTCCGCCGAATTCGGAACACCGCGTCGGCGCAACGCGGGACACGACGCGACCAGTGCCGAATTAGAAGCAGCAGCAGCAGCATCATCATCACTATCAGAACCGACGAAGCCGTCCGACTCCGAATCGGCGTCTTTTTCAGAAATACTCGACTCCGAATCAGAATCTACCCTCGAGTTATTGCACGTCTCGCTCTCCTCCTTGGTCGTCTCTTCTTTCTGTTTAGCTAGGTGGCTCCGCCAGACGGAGTCGAGCTCCCGCCGTGACGGCACGCCCTTGACGTCCTTGAGGCCGAGGTGCGCCATGAAGAAGGGGACGAATTCAGCATGATACGTGGCCGGGGATACTGGGACATGATACGTGGCCGGGGATACTGGGACATGATACGTGGCCGGGGATACTACCTTGCAGTGGGCCAGCGCGTACTTAATGGCGTTGACGGCCTCCTTCGTCGTGAGGCCCTTGAGCTTGTTGCCGTAAAATACCATGATCTCGCGCAACCGACGCCGGCGCGTTCGTGCGCAGCGCTACGCTCGGTCTGCGTGCGAGAGGACCAATAAGCACCGCGCCGCGCGCGGCGTGCGAGAACGTGTGGGGCCGTAATTGCGCCCATCATGCTGCCGCGGCGGCTGTGAAAGTGGCGCGCGCGTCTTAGAACCATTGTTGGTGATGTGTGAGGGCTGTGGCAGGGCGCGCGTCACGACTGAGGCTCGACGCTGGTTTTTTACACGCAATTAGGGTCTGGTGAACCGATCTCGATTTTACAGGCTGTTTTCGAAAACATGATGGGAGGCCTAAGAGAAGTGTGTTATTGCGTGCTATTGGCGTGCAAATCGGGTTTCTCAGGGTGCGGGTTTTTGCTCACCGGTCCTGGCCTACTGGGACGCCTCCTGGAGTGGTACGAGCAGATGAGGGGCACCTTCGGTTTAGAAGACCACCTCTTGGACCTCGCCACGAACTTCCTCGACCGCGCCGTTTCCTCGCGCTCGGTGACCGCCGACGAGTTCCGGCGGAACGCCGTCGCCGCGCTCTACGTCTCGTCCAAGCTCGAGGGCTCCGCTTCGTTCAAGGCCGCCGACGTGCCCGTGTTGACGCAGTATTAAACGACCCCTTGACGGGACGGCTGCAATTTGTGCGTACTAATAGACGAACACACCAATCAATTACAACTCACCAACAAATTCCGCCACCACCGTGCGCGCCGCCGCGCCGCGAAACGCGCGGCCATCGGGCCGAACAAACAACGGACTCCGGAGGTCCGCGAGGACGGCCTCCGAGACGGGCGGCGGCCGCGGTAGGACCGCGGGCCGCGGCGGCGGCGCCAGGTACTGCGGGCCCTCCACAGACGTCGCCGTCGCCAGGAGCCAGTCGACGCGCGACACGGCGCGGTGGTGCGCTAAAGCATCCGTCAACGTGCGCCGCCCGAGGGTCTCGGCGTTTGCATGGGCGCGGTCCATGGCGGAATCAAAAGATGCACGCGAGCGCGTGTCGTAGACGACCCCCAAATCAGAATACGGCGTCGGCGCGAAGAGCCGGTCGCGCACGACCGCCGCCCCGGAAGCCAACGCCTCCCACGTGCGAAAATCTCCCTCCCAATTTCCCGGGTTCGCAGTTACCACAACCTTGGCGGTGCGCATGAGCTGCAGGTACACGGGCGACAGAGCTGTTCGTGTAGACGTCGTCACTTCCCCAAAATAACCCGTAAGATTTCTCTGCTCCGCGTACGCGCGCGCCCAGCTCAAAACCCGCGCCCGCGCCGGGTACGCGCCCTGGCCGACCCGGAGCGTACACACGACGTCCAAGCGTCTCGGGTATACGTCGTGCGAGAGGTACGCGTCCGAGACGGCGTACGGGAGGGCGTAGGTCCGCGCGCCGAGCGGCTCCTCGAAGAGGCCGTCGAAGGCGCCGTCCGTCTTCCGCACGAAGCTGCGCTTGTAGTACCTGCGTCGGACAACGGGTCGCGTCGATGGCGTACAATACAGCTGAAGGCCCCGCGCCGGACGCCGGACGCGCACGCGAGGTAGTCCGACCCGTAGCCGCCGTCCCTGCGGGCGCGGTCGTCGTGCTCGTCCAGGACGACGAGGCGAGAGCGGCGCCCGGGCACGTCCCGCGGCGGCTGTCTCGTCCACTGCGGCAGCCAGAGCACGACGTCGGCCTCCGTTTCAGTACCTACGACGCGCACGCGCGGGTGCGCCGCCAAGCCCTGGTTCAGCAGGTGTCGGAAGCGCCAGCTCGTGCTGCTGGACTCGCGGCCCGTCGTATAGATGAAGACCCGGAGCGCCGTGTCGAGGCGCAATTCTGGTGTGACGCACAGGCCGCCCGCGCACGCCGCGGGGCCAGCAGTCGTTGGTACGGGTCGCCGCTCGTCGCGTGTGATGTGGTGCGTCACGACGAGCAGCCACGCCACGGTGAGGGCGCCGAGGGCCGTCCAGAGCAGTGTCCAGCAACAACGGCGCTTCATCGCTTCGCGTCGAGGGCGTGGAGGCTCACGATGCCATACTAGGCGTCCCCTGCAATATATGGTCGCGCGGGCTCTCGTCGGGCAGCCTCTGCTTTGCTCCAAAGTGAGAGCATAGTTTGGGCACGTCCGACCCGTACCATTTATAGGAGATCCCCGCGTCCACTCCAGGATCCCCGAGGGTGTCTGTTTGACAGGCCGCAGAAGTAGCGGCGCCCAAGTAAAATCTAGTAAAACCCGGGAGGTGTAGAGACTCGATGATAGTGTCAGGTTGGCTGGCACTGTCATACAGCTCGAGCCGCACCACAGCCGGTAAATTTTCACTCCACGGCCGTGTGCACCGCTGCACCGGACGCCTGAAAGCATTCGTGCTGCCACTGCTCTCAAAAGGAGGCAGTGGGTTTAGCTGCACCAGCTCACCGGAGTACGCATCGACGCACGCCTCGACGCCGGCGGGGACCCGCGCAGAACCGCCGCAGCGATGCACCCGCCGCTCTACCGCCCGCACCCCAAGTGCTCGGACCTCGTCGACGCGCTCGTGGCCTGCCACGACGCGAACGTCTACGCCAAGTTCTGGGGCACCTGCAACGCGCACAAGGCCGCCATGGACCACTGCTTCCGGCTGGAGAAGGACGAGAAGCGGCGGGCGAATCTGGACAAGGCGCGCGCCTTCGACGTCGCGCGCGTGCAGAAGCAGGCGGAGCGCGCCGCGGCCGCTGGTAATTGACGGCCGCCGCGATGCGCCGTCGACCGCTGGCGCCGGCCTAGGCGAGCTACTAATGTCCATGTATGTATAACTGCCCCGTCGACCGGTCACGAATTCGGTCACGGCGCGACCTCGATGGTTCCTCGATGGTCACCAGAGAGCCACTGGCACCACTCGCCTACCAATTTTACACGTCTGGCGGCGGCCGCCCCGCGCCGCCGCTTTGCGGGCCTACGCATCCTCTGCCTTCGCTTTCGCCTTCGCCTTGGCGGCGGGCGCCTTTGCCTTGGCCTTGGCTTTCGGCTTCTCTACCTCAATCAGCTCGTCCGCCGCGTAGTTGTTCGAGTTGACGCCCTGGTAATTCACCTTCTCAAACCGCACAGTCACGCCGTAGCGCACGTTCGACTGGTCCACAGACGCAACGGTACCGCATTCGTTCGCCCAGAACCTGCGTGGGGGATGGCGGTCGGGTCGCGCCGCGGCTAACTCTCGCGCGAACGGCCGGTCCGCCTTTGTGCCGTCGAGCAGGCGTAGCTCCGTCGCGTCGAGAAGGCGTAGCTCCGTCGCGTCGAGCAGGCGTAGCTCCGCATGTCGAGCAAGCGTAGCTACGTCATGTCGAGCAGGCGTAGCTCCGTCGCGTCGACGGCGTGGAGGCTAGCTCTGCGTCGTCGCTCCCGCCGACGGGAGCAGCGCGCACCGGGGTGCAAGCAGCAGCGGCGCAGCGTTTTTCAGACGGTTCGGACACGGCTGCGCACGACTCGGGCCGCATGATGCGCACGATGGATCCTTTTTCTACAAAGAGCGGCCCAGCCCGGGCCGAGACAGCGTTGGCGCCGCGCGCCGGCGGCGCAACGAGCGCGCTTGCGCTCGCGGCCAGCGCCGTCAAGCAAGCAATCCTCAACATATTAAGGCTCAGCGGGTCGGTTATGCCTTCACAGGCTGAGCAATCCGGCTATATAGCTCGAGTTGCTGCGGGCTGATCACAGATTTTTTGCCTAAATTTAGCTAAAAACGCTAGTGGTTTGGCGACTAGAGAATTTCGATTTTCAGACAGTGGGCGAGATTCACGAGGAGGGGTCCTCCAAGTGTCCATGGATATTCGGGTCCTCCTGGGGTGCCCCCCCTCGCCGAAATCCCCATCACAGGCTCAACCATGACGCGCGGGCGCCGGGCGCGGGCGGCCGGGAAGGGTCTGCGCCGCCCCAGCTCTGGGCAGGGCAGCGTAGCGGGATGCGGAGGGCGCCGCGCGGTGCCCACCAGGCGGACTAGTAGTGGTAACGTACTTAAGCGGAAGGTCATAACTAGGTCGCGGCCAGGATCGCGTTCACGTAGCCCGGAGCCACGGTCACGTAGGTCGACCCGCTCCGCACCTCCTTCGAACACAGCCCGTGGTCCGTGAGCTCCACCAAGTAGGAGTGGACCTGGTCCTCCGTGTGGGCGATCATCTTGTAGCGGCACTGGCTCTGCAGCGTCTTGAAGAGCATCCCCTTGTCTTCTGGACTGGCCTGCTGGGCCGACGCTAAGAGTCGCAACAACTCCACGTGCCGGGGCGTCAGCGACCGCAGGACATAACTCAGCCCGGACGTGTCCAGTTCCCGTTCGTTCTTCTTTATCGTTTGTCTATCAAAGGGGTCCCACTTGCCCGCTTCTCTATCATACGGTGCGAAGGTGGTACAATCTTCACTGCAGAAGTTCGCCTTGCGCCACTGGACCGGGTTCCACAGCAGAGGCGCGTTCACGTGGTCCGACGAGGCCACTAAGAACGTGTGTGGCGCGTTCAAAACCGAAAGAGCGGACTGGCAGTCTTGGTTTCTCAAACGTTTGCCGTCTATCGAATGCACGACCACAAAGATGTCCCGCTGGGCCTTGGCACACGCACTCGCGAAGCGCCGAGCGACGCCGTGGGCCGTGCCCCGTTCTTCGGCCGTGAGCGGACTTAAACGTAACTTCAAGTGTGTAGCCGCTCGCAACAGCTCCAAGCGCAGATCCAGGTCGCCCTCGAAGCCCTTCACGACAATGACCTCGCCCTCTTCTCTCAGAATTTCGTCGGTGAACTTGGACAGGAGCTCGTACTTGGACCCAAAGCCCTGTAGAAGTAAAGCCACGCCACCGCCAAGCAAGCGGCTCCGCCAGGCCCCGAACTGGCGCCGCTGGTCCTTGGTCAACAATGCGGCCATCCTGGACTGGGCCTCGTCCTTGTACTGACGCGCCTCCGCGACAGACGGCAGCACGAGCTCCGCCGCCTGGGCTAAGAGCGCCTTCCGCCGCTCCTCCTCGCCCTTCAACCGCGCGTCCCGCGCGTCCAAGCGCCGGCTCCGCTTGCCCGGGCGCCGACCGGCCCCGTCGTAGCCTTTTCTTTTGCCGCCCCTTTTCTCTTTGGTCTCCTTGGCGAAATAACTTGAAGCCTGGACGAAGGAGCGGTTGGGGTCCACGCCGGGGCGGTCCTTCTTTGAAAGAGGCGGTGTCGAAATGGCGCGCCACCGCGCGGTGCAACTGGGCCCCGCGTAATGGTCTCCACCAGATGTGTCGCCGTCACCCACCAGCTTCCGCAGCTCCCTGGCCATGCCCGGGTCCTCGCGCACGAAGCCCAAGACCTCGTCCGCCGACTCAAAAGTATGTGTCCCGGCGACCTTCTCCGTCAGATGCTTGGCCCCGGGCGCGGTGTATAATCCACCGGTAACATTTGCAGTGTTCGCGTAGGTCCAGCCGCGCGGCTTGAGCAGGCGAGAATAGAGCGCGCCGAAGTTGTTCCCGAAGGCCTCGTACGCGGCGTCGAAGACCCGCGCGGCGATGGAGGACGGTCCATCGTCCGTGTGGCTGGCGCCGCGCCGTTTGGAGGGGCTCGCGACCTTGGTTTCTCGCACGGGTTGCGCGGGCTCTTCCACAAAGGGCGCCAGGCTCAGGTCGACGCGCCACCGGTCCGGCTGCGGCTGGGCGAGGAGCGCGTCCCACCCGCGCTCGTCCCAGGCGGGGCACGGCCGCCTTTGTTGCGGCGGCGCCGGCGCGGTCTCGGGTGCCATGGCGGCGCGCATGGCCGCGTAGCCCGGCTGGGCGGTGGCGTCGAGGTAGGTCGGGCCGCCGACAGGGTGGCGCGCGGCGGGGTCGTCGTCGCGCAGCACCGCGTCCGCGCTCGGCGCCGCGGCGTCGTCGTCGCTCATGGCGGCGTCGGCGCTCGGCGCCGGCGCAGCAGCGTCGTCGCTCGTGGCCGCGGCCGCCTGCGTCAGTGGAGGCGCCGACGGCGGCTCGACGCGCAGCGCGTCGTCGTCGTCGTCGCTCGTGGCCGCGGCCGCCTGCGTCAGTGGAGGCGCCGACGGCGACGGCGGCTCGACGCGCAGCGCGTCGTCGTCGTCGTCGCTCGTGGCCGGCGCGTCGTCGTCGGCGCTCGCTGCCTCCTCGCGCACCGACGGGACGAAGACGGCGGCGCC
>Ga0114994_10001273_pt1 | contig 17995 bp, 20 predicted proteins | sample ArcticOcean_MG_C_9_FD_87043 | JGI IMG/M metagenome (GOLD analysis project Ga0114994, IMG submission 87043) | Marine microbial communities from western Arctic Ocean - ArcticOcean_MG_CB2_152 | ecosystem: Environmental > Aquatic > Marine > Oceanic | place: Arctic Ocean: Canada Basin | collected...
TCTCCGTATTGGTGATGTTATTTGTGAATATGCCGTCAATCCATCCCCAATTAGTTGATGTCCTTCTTGTTTATCATATAATTCGTAACTTCCTTTAACGTTCGAGATTATATTCAAAAGATACGATAAATCGTCATTTAAACATAAACCTTCTGGTATAGTGGAAGTGTTAAGAATAACATTCCTAAAAATACCCACGCAATTATTTTTTAAAATCAATCCTGTTTCATTATTCATGAATATCATATAAAATTCCACTACATCATGACTATCGATAATATCACATTTATAATTTCTCTCGGCATTTAGTTTTTTGGATATATCCAATATTTTTTTATAACTGTTTTTATTTAACATTTTTCTATCTTCGTAAGCATAGTTTTTATTTACAATTATAGAACAAACCTTATAATTTATTTCTGTTAAAGTATTTTCATCATTAATATGAATATCTAATGCTAAAACAAATCGTTTTTCATTTTCTACAAGACTGCAAATATTATCACTCAATATATTTGGCAACATCGGTATTTTTTTATTTGGTAAATAAATAGTAGAAACTCTTGGTGATAAATTATCCCATAATTCTAAAGCAGATAGTATCAACGGTACATTAGAAATGTATATACTAACGATACTTTCATTGTTATTTATTCTTCTAAAACCAAATGCATCGTCGTAATCGGTTGTTTCTTCTGGATCTATTGTAAACACGTCACAACTCTCTCTATTTTCTATATTATATTTATCATAAAGTATCTTGTAAATTACTTCATTACTTGTTAATTTATTTAATTTTGTTTTCACAATTTTATTTAATTTTTGTATTGAATAATGAACATTTTTACAATATAATTGGTAATCATAAAATATATTCATGTCATTAACATCACCCAATGTATTTGTAATTGTTCCATATGGATGTTTCTCATCCCAATTATCAAACTTAAATAATACGTATTTATTTAATTTTGTTTTATTAAAATTTCCTTCTTTTTGGGTATATGGAACCAAAAATATCGGCAATTTATTATCATTTGGAACACATTTATATAAAATACGCTTGTTCTTGCGTCCATACGTATTCCCTCCAAATACCAATATTCCGGGTATTGATTCCATCGTTCTATATTTTGATTTATAATTAACACTGTCTACTGTAATTTCATCATTCACCAACATCTTTTTTTGTATTGGATCAAAATCTACTAATTCTATATTAGAGTCTAACGTCCATTTCAAATAATTTCGGTCATCCGGTATAAATAGTGACATATTTAAATATTTTAATTAATATAATTATAATAATTATATTATTCAATTTTATAAATATACTTATTATATTTTAAATATCATTTGTTTTCTTTCAATATCATCTTTCTTGGTTCTTCTACCTAAGAATTTAAAATATTTATTTGCTAAATTATATCGCGATTTAATATTTTTGGCATTTTTATATAACGTATTATTGTGTTTTAATATTGCCTCTAATCTTACTTTCATTATCATACCAACCTGCCATATTCTCTTGTGTGTATATTTATTACCTTTGTATAATTTTTCAAGATTCTTTATTGTTTCGGTAACATCTTTTACCGTTTTATATTTAATTATATTAAAATAATTTTAGATGTAAATGAAGAGCACCGACTATTTTTAGAAATTCTAATAAGTTATGTCGTAGGAGTTAGTATATTTCTTATTACAATATCTCTATTTATTTTAGTATGCTTTAAAGATACAATGTGTAAATGTAAATGTAAAAAAGAGCCAACGTCAGAAACAACTATTATTATCGAAGAAATTCTTTAATTTTATTTATTATAAAAAAATACAAAATCGTCATTATATATTTTTATCTACTTATTTTTTTACACATTTCTCTTAAATTAACTCCTGATAAACTTACGGTAACAATCTCTTCTTGTTTCGCATCTTGAAACATCGACGCCATTTATTTCTAACATATTTTTTATTTTCTGAAATTCAATATCATACGAGTAAATATAATTAAGTTCGTTGAACAAATTTCTCCGCGAAGGATACCATAAATCATTAATGAAAGACATTGATATATTACCATCATTCATTGTCTTAATATTATCAATCCTAATAGGTCCCCAACCATAAACCCAGAAATTTGAACTTTTTTTTTTTTGATTTTTATAATTACCAGTTTCATTATTTCCCCTCCAAGTTGTTTTTGAAAAATAACGTTTTAAATCGATCTTATGGCAACCACGAATCGCACACGCATTTAAAGAGTCCCATCTTAACGTATTGACATCTTCAACGCGCGTATCTTTACAAAATCCAAGACTTATTTTTACTCTACCCATTAATATATTTCCATTATACATACATTCACTTGGCATATATGTCATACTACACGGGTCATTTTTATTAGAAACTTCATCAAGAATTTCATATAAATTAATTCCTGGATTAATATTCATATATTCTTGATCGACTTCAAATGTTTCAAAATGTGGTTGTCGTGGATGTGGTAATTTTTCCCACCTTTCCCATTGGATTCGTAGTTTTTCGCGTTCATTGTAAACATCAACTATTTCTTTTTTAGAAGCATGAGGAGTAATGGCATATCTAAAAATAATCGAGATTATTTCATCTGGTAACTTTTGAACACGCTTGTTGAATTTTTTATTTTTATTATTAACTACAATAGCCTTTGTTTTATTAAAACGCAATGTTAGTTTGTCCAACTCTTTCTTTTTTTTATTTATTTCGTCATACATCTCTTTAATTTTATTATCCTCATTATCGTCCTTAGAAATAATAACCACTTTCTTGTGCATCTTTGATTTATTTTTTTTTGGTTCAACGCCATCTGGAACAATAACCAGTCTCTTGTGCAGTATCTTTTTTGCAGTTGACTCTGGCATGTTTTCTTTAAAAGTTTTCAATATTTTTTGATAAATAATATATCAAAAAATATTGTTCAATTTAGTTGTTTAATCGATTTCTTCTATGCTCGGTTCATTTACCGAATCATTCGCCGGAATATCTGCAGTGGGAGGCTTCTCAGTATCTTCCGGATTGCCAACCCCAGCACCCGCGCCCGCACCCGCACCCATCTTTTCCATGATTGGTTGAACTATCTCCTCCAATTCTTTTTGTTTAGTTTCATACTCGGTAATATTATCAGAATTTGTATATAGCCAAGTCTTAATTTCTTCTATTTTCTCTGTAACTTTATTTTTGTCTTCGTCATCTAATTTAATTTTTTCATCATTTACAACGCTCTCCATAGAGTAAACATAATTTTCTAATTTATTCTTTGACTCTATTACCATTTTGATTTTCTCATCGTCCTCTTTGTATTTCTCAGCATCGGCGACCATTTTCTCAATGTCGGCCTGGCTCAATCGCCCCTTATCATTTGTAATAGTAATCTTTTGTTCTTTTCCTGTCGACTTTTCCATAGCATTTACATTCAGTATACCGTTTGCATCAACATCAAAAGAAACCTCTATTTGGGGCTGACCCCTTGGCATCGGAGGTATACCCTCAAGTGTAAATTTACCCAACATATTACAATCCTTCGTTTGTGCTCGCTCACCTTCATATACTTGAATGAGGACACCCGGCTGATTGTCTGCATAAGTAGAAAACGTCTGACTTTTCTTAGCGGGTATAGATGTGTTGCGCTTTATCAGAGGTGTCATAACTCCACCTGCTGTTTCAAGACCAAGCGAAAGAGGTGCAACATCCAACAATAATACATCTTGTAATTTTTCCGATTCATTATTACCACTTAAAATCGCCGCCTGAACTGTTGCGCCATAAGCAACTGCCTCATCAGGATTTATAGATTTGCAAACCTCCTTCCCTCCAAAAAAATTAGACAACATTGATTGAATCTTGGGGATTCGAGTAGAACCACCGACCAAGACAATTTCATGTACCTGTGTTTTGGAGATTTTTGAATCGCGCAAAACTTTTTCAACCGGCTCCATGCACTTTCTAAAATAGTCCATATTCATATCCTCAAATCTGGCACGTGTAATAGTAGAATTAAAATCTGTACCATCAAATAGGGAATCTATTTCCATATGAGCTTGTGTAGATGATGACAGAGTTCTTTTCGCTCGCTCACACGCTGTTCGCAAACGTCTAAGAGAACGCTCATTCCCAGTTAAATCTTTTTTATATTTTCTTTTAAATTCGGTTGAAAAATGAGTAACCATTCTATTATCAAAATCCTCGCCACCTAAATGCGTATCGCCAGCAGTAGCTTTAACTTCAAATATACCCTCTTCAATTGTCAATAGTGAAACATCAAAGGTGCCGCCGCCCAAATCGAATATTAACACGTTTTTCTCATTCGCATCATTCTGCTTATCTAACCCATACGCAATCGCTGCTGCGGTCGGCTCATTAATAATTCGCAATATATTTAAACCTGCTATTGTGCCGGCGTCCTTGGTGGCCTGTCTCTGAGCATCATTAAAATAAGCAGGAACCGTAATTACTGCGTTTTTTACATCTTTGCCCAAATATGCTTCAGCAATTTCTTTCATCTTAACAAGTATCATTGATGATATTTCCTCTGGAGTAAATGTTTTTTCCTCTTCTTTATAATTTACTTCTATTAGTGGTTTATTATCATTATCCGGTTTTAATTTAAATGGCCAGTGTTTCATATCAGATTTTACGGTATCGTCTGACATTTTTCTACCAATTAATCGCTTGGCATCAAAAACAGTATTAAAAGGATTAACAGAAACTTGGTTTTTAGCGGCATCACCAATTAAACGTTCCTTATCGGTAAATGCAACATACGAAGGGGTGGTTCGATTGCCCTGATCATTTGCTATAATTTCCACTCTATCATTTTGCCATATACCAACACACGAGTATGTTGTTCCAAGATCGATACCAATTGATTCTCCTTCTACTGCTGTCATAATATACTTATTATTAATATTTCTTTAATATATTTGATATATTTGATATATTTGATATATTAAACAAAAAAAGAGAGAAACACCATTTCATATTTAATATAAATATGTTATATTTTTAAACATTATTAAAAATTTATTATAATATAATATTTAATATGTTTGCAAAGTTTGATTACTCTTTATATGACACACATTCTATTGTTAAAGTTATTTTATATAATGAAATTAATGAATTATATTTCAATAATTTTATTGAAGAATGGGAAAGTCTGTATAAATTAAAAAAAAATTTTATTTTTATATTTAATACAAAAAATATTGGCATGATGCCTTTATATTATTCCATCCAAATGAGTCAATTTAATTCAAAACTTAAAAAGGAACCGAAACAATATTTACAAAAAAGTATTATAATTGTAAATAGCAATATTGTAAAATATATGTTGAATATTATTTTTACATATCAAATACCGGTAGCACCTGTTTATTTAATTGAATTAAATGATAATACAAACGATATTATTGATAAAATATTACATAATGAAAACAAATTAATAAATAAAACAAATATTACAACAATTTTACCTTCAAAATAAGATATTTATTAATATTATTAAATATTAATTATTATTAATTAATATAATTAAATGTTAGAACTGTTTATATGTTTATCAATACCTTGTATAACATTTGGGTTTATTATATGGTTTTTTTATCCGGCTCATATTTATAATAAAAAAAATAAGAAGATTAATCCAAAAATTTAATTTTCGTCAGAATTTATAGTTTCATCAGAATTTATAGTTTCGTCAGCATTTATAGTTTCTTCGGCATTTATAGGTTCTTTATCATTGTTATTTATTACACGATATTTAATATTTTGTAATTGCAAATAATGTAATATATTTTGTGGCAATGTTGAGAGCGAACTCATATAAGTGGTATACTTAAATCTTGTTAGCACACTGTTCTCAATGAAATTAAAACTATACCACCAATATGAAGGTATATATAACATATCCCCCTCTTTCAACGTTATTTCTAAATTCTTAATTTTTTCAAAATCATTTTTATATTTTTCCTGCAAATTCCATGGATTTATAGCGGATAAATATTCATTATTTTCATAATCCTTTATTTCGTGTAAATTATTACTATATTTTGGAGGCATTAACTTAATCTTAATAGATCCTTTTACAATATAAAAAAAATTTCTATTATACAAATCATATTTTAATGGTGTTATTAGTCCCTTATTTCCAATATTAATATCATACATATTGTAAAAGTTCAAAGGTGGTTTAAGTAATAAATCATTATTTTTAAATACTTTTTTCATTCCTGTTTCAGTTATAAAATCATCATTCGATTCTATTAAGTAGTTAGCACCCTTGTCTTTTTCTAATATGTCAAGTGCCTTTTTTAATGGATAAGATAAATATAAAGATTCATTATTCTTGTTATTGCTATCATAATTTACATTTCTAACATTAACATCAAACATAGAGTGATTATTTATAAGATTTTTTAAGTTGCAAGTATTATTTATTTCTTTATTATTAAATTTAAACCTTGTTGGTTGTTTTAAATTACATATTTCCTCAAATTTTTCTTTGTTAGGTAGTTCAATATCATAAATTTCCAAATCATTGCTTGTTTTGACATGAAAAAATACGTGGATATATAAAAATAAAACTATACAAAATATTAAAAAAATTATTATAAACATATTAATATTCTAATTATAAATTTTTTTACCGATCTTTACTCATCGTCAATTACCTTTGTTGCTAAATAAAATTTAACAAAACTTTCGTCATCCAAATCATATCTGCCAGTCATGGGTTTATCCTCACTAAATGTCATATTAAATTCGTCGGATAATTTATTAAAAAGACACATCATCGCGATATACTTTAAACTATAACTCTGTTTTATATCTAAATCCTCGACTACCGAATATTCTGTTACATCATCTAAATTAATATTTACCTTCATTAAACCATAAATACCATCCGAAAACATAGATACCTCTTCTTCTGTAAAATTCAAGCTCAAATTTTCATCAAAATTTTGAAACTGATTAATTAACTCATGAAAACTTTTACTTGTCATTATTAGGTCTACATCTGTATCCTCAATTGTTATTTTAACGGTTTCCTGTTGTATATTCATCAAAGGGATTTCAAAATATTTATTAAATATTTTATCATTTCCACCAATAAATGATATATTTAGTCTATCATCATCTTGTACTTCTAAAACAATAGTTTGTCCATCTTTAAAAATTGTTATAATTTTATGTAATATGTTAGTATTGATACCCAATGTTGAGATATCATTGTCTTCGTCATAATAAAATACATCAAACCAAGAAGGGGTAAGTTTAATTTCAAAAAAACTACAATGGCTTGAATCCATTCCTTGCATAAACAGACCATCTTTACTAATATTCATAACTACGTGCTCAGAATAAGCCCGAATATTTTGCAGGATAATAGAGAACTGCACAACTTTTTTAGCATCACTTAATTCAATCTTCATTATTATTATTAATATTGATTTATCTCTATAAATTAATATCAATTTATTATTTTATTAAATTTTTAGTTAGTTTTAGTCACACTATTTTTATATTCCATGAGAGATGTGCTTGTGTCCATTGCAATATTTTGTATGCTCATCATAGTTTTTTTAAGCTCAGCAATTTGCCCTTCCATCGTTTTTATTTTATTTTTATAGTATTCTATATTTTCTTTATCATCTACGTGAGGAACAAGTTTATTTTCTATTTCATCCAATCGTGTATTTATTTTATCGTTGTATTCAGTATCATTATCTGAATTATTCATAACAATATTTTCATTATCGGTAAATAGTTTTTCAAAATCTTGAATACGTCGTTCATGATCAATCACAACATCTTGGATTCGTAAACGGGTATTATTATTACCATTGTTTCCCGGGTTATTATTATTGTTATTATCTAAAGAAATATTTGATCCCGCCCTTCTTCTCTTTGCCGCAGATAAACCAGAAGCACCACTCATTATTATATTATATATGAAATGTTTTGTCATTAATTACGCATATTCATTTTGATTGGTTCATGAGATTTATAATCCTTTATTTCAAAATCGTCTACTATATAATCATTTATATCATCTTTTTTATCTTTTATCACTAATTTAGGAAATTTGTATGGTTCTTTATTTCTCTGAATCTTTAATTGTTCAATATGGTCGTCGTATATATGACAATTTCCTAAATGATAGCAAAACTCATGGGCTTTTAACCCACAATGAAATGCTATTAAATGTGTTAAAAAACTATACGACGCAATATTAAACGGAACACCTAAACCTACATCACCGCTTCTTTGATATAAACTACACGATAACCTATCTCCGGGTAATACATTAAACTGAACTAACACGTGGCACGGTGGAAGCGCCATTTCATCTAATTGTCCCGGATTCCATGCACTCATCAATAGACGCCTTGAGTAGCGTTCTTTAGGATCTTTTAATTGTTTTATAATATAATCTAATTGATCTACACCCTTTCCATTATAACTATCATCGCACGTGGTATAATCAGCATTAAAAAAACGCCATTGATGTCCGTACACCGGTCCCAAATCATTTACCCTATTATTTACTAAACCACGCGAATCTAAAAATTCCCTCGACGAATTACCATTCCATATTTTTACATTTTGCTCATTTAACAAATCGTTATTGGTAGAACCACTAATAAACCACAATAGTTCTTTTAAACATGTTTTCCACGCAACCTTTTTTGTTGTTAATAAAGGTAGTTCGCCATTTTCTAATGAAAAATGCATCGAACTTCCAAAAACAGTCAACGTTTTTCCGTTGCGCCCATCAACCATATCACCATGATTTATTATATCATCTATTAATGCGATATACTGATTTTCATCGTGTTTTTGGTTGTTCCTAAACTTTATTGATTCAAGAGCGCGCGATAACATATAAATATCTATATTAAGATTTTTTTAATTTCTTTTTATACTTCATATGGATATAGACAATATTACACAGAGTAAAGAACCTATGAGTTTCATTAATTATTTATTAACTTTAGACGAAGACAACAAGATTGATTTATTAAATATAATTCAATATACAGTTCTTGCCATAATTCCTATAATTTTAATACTTAAGGCGGTGAAACACTTTGTTCCTGAAGAAGATGAGAGTAAAGGTAATTTAGAAATACTTTTAGAATCTGTAGGACAAATAATTTTTATGTTAATGGGTTTATGGTTTACCGACCGAATTATTAGATATTTCGGCACATACAGTGGAAAGGAATACCAAGCTTTTAATTCAATAACTTTTATCCTACCATTCTTATTAATTCTATCAACAATGCAGACCAAACTTGGTTCTAAAATTAATATATTAATTGAACGAACAATGGATTTAATAAACGGTAATAACGAAGCAAAAGAAAATGTAAAACAAGAGAAAAATGTTAAGGTTTCGCAGCCAATCGCGGGTCAGCATCAACCGAGTCAATCTGACACACTTGACACCTCGCAATTATTACCATCAAATAGAGGTTTAACAAGCATTCCTCAACAAAACACAAATAATACAGATTTTAACGATATGTATCAAAATACATCAAATCCTTTACAGAACGCGGATACACCTGGTCAAAATGAACCACTTGCCGCAAACGATGGTGGTAGTATGTTCGGTAGTTGGTAATTATAATAATAAATATATATATATAAATACATTTTTATTACTTATATGTAAATGATGAATTATATTGTTAAAAGTTTCATTTTATCTTGCATGTTTTTAAACACATATAGTAATATAGTAATATCAAAATCAGATAATTACAATGATATAACGTATTGGACAATTATTCCTAAATCTTATATTTGTATGTGCACGCCAAATAGTGTTTTGGTTAAAAATCCCACATTAAATGCAACTGTTTGGGATACATATTGTTCTAATTTAAATCAATGTGTATGGAATAAAGACGAAATTATCATTAAAACGTGGTATCAATCAGATTAACTAATAACACCGCACCCACAACTGCCACCTTTTTGTTTACGTCTGGATTTCTTACCACCGGCAATAGGTTCCTCCTCCGGACTACCACCGGCAATAGGTTCCTCCTCCTCCGGACTACCACCGGCAATAGGTTCTTCCTCCGGACTACCACCGGCAATAGGTTCTTCAATATCCACACTACCACCGGCAATAGGTTCCTCCTCCTCGGGACTACCACCCACAATAGCTTCTTCAATATCCACACTACCACCGCCAATAGACAGTGTCTTCGGGGTGGCCATCGCTGCGGCTTTGGCGGCTAGCTTATTCGCAAGTCTACTGCGAGGTTTATTAGGTTTATTTAGACGTTCAGATAATAAATCACGCCGGTAATTTTGGAGAGTGCTGCTATTTACGTATGAAGGCGCAGTGCCCATCGCAGGTTTAGTTTGGTTAAGCAATTGGCTGCCTATATAAGGGTTCAACACCATTCCTCCTTGAATAACATCATCTTCCGGACTACCGCCGGCAATAGGTTCTTCTTCTTCGTCATTTCCTCCGGCCATATATTTCGATCCACCTGCTATATCGTGAGAGTCAGGAATTTCCTGACCACCTCTTTTAATACTGCGTCTTCTTTTAGTAGACCGTTTTTTTTGGGTATTTCGTCTTTTTACTACTTTTTTATTTAATCTTTTTCTATTTAATTTAATTTTCTTCGTAACGGTTTTTCTTTTATATCTTTTGTTAGTAGACTTTGGCCCACGTTTCATTTTTTTGGTAAGTTTTTTGTTGTAATGACGCATTATACTATATATTAACAAAATATTTTTACTAAATAATATAATGATATATTAAATATGTTAGATGAAATTATACCAAATATCCCTTCTATTCTTGGGGCAAGTTTAGATAAACCAACAATCAAGGTTTTTATAATAATCGGTTCAAGTTTAACAACAACAAATAAAACGATTGATAGTGAAGGTAATGCTCTATATAGTGGTTTTACATGGGATATATGGAAAAAAATCGAAGAATCGCTTAAAGATAAATATAATTTTGAAGTTTCATTTAGTCCCGAGAAATCAACGAATTATAACATTTATGTCAATGATATTGCCACAGGTAAGTATGATATTGCCATTGGATCATTTTTTAATACTAAATGGAGGGAAGGTAAAATCGATTTCTCGAGTCCAATTTTAATTGATGCTAATTCAATATTACATGAGCACGAAACATCAATAGTATCTAATTTGCAAACAGTTTTAGTGAGAGCAGGAAGTTTAATATTATATTTAATATTGATGGGAATATTTTTCGGAATTCTTTTATATTACGTTGACCCTAAACGCATTAAACAATTTCCGGATTTCAAAAATAGTAAATATCTATTTTTCTTACGTTCGATAGTAACCGGTATTGCTACTATGTTTGGAGAAATGGGATTTCTCGTAGAAAATCCATCGCTTAATATAGCGGGTATTATATTAATTATAATGACAATGACAATTGCGTTTTTATATATTATGTTTATTCAAGCAGAGATTACCACGGTTGTAATAAATCAATCGGGGAAATCAATTAATCACAATAATATTGGTCATAAAACTTTTTTGGGATGGAAAAGCGACCCAGTTCCACAAAAATTAAAAAGATATGGAGCCAATATAGAATTACACGAAAAAATAAGTGTCGATAATATGATAAAAAAATATCTTAATAACAAAAATAAATATAGGGGTATTGTATTACCATATTGCTTTGCGTATAAATATATGATAAAATATCCAACCCTGAGATTATCAACCGATTTTGGTAACGAATTAGGTGCGTTTGTAATAAATCCCACCAAACAAATTTTTAAAGAGGATGTAAATAATGTTATTATTAATTTAAAAACAACACTACAATTGCAAAATATTTGTCAGGTGTATTTTGGAAATATAGATAATGTTCCTGTATGCTCATTGACATAATTTTTTTATTATAATTTTAAATATATATTGTATTGATTATGAAAATTATAATATATATATTATTTTTATTTTTCATAAATGTAAGTTCGTTAATTAAACCTTTGCTAATTACAAATAATAAACAATTTCAATTAAAAAACACACATAAGAAAATAATAACTATCTCTCCAGGCGGTTTAGCCGGATTCTATATGTTGGGGACAATTGTTTATATTAAAGAGAACTATGATCTATCCAACTATGAATTTTTATCCGCTTCTGCAGGTGCATGGAATTCGTTACCAATGACTTACAATAAACCAATGGATAAAATAGTGTATGATATTATTAATATTTATAATAACGAAGAAATTAAATCTATATCCTATTTACAATCAAAATTTAAATCATTATTAATTGAAAAATATAATAAAGATGATTTCGAGTTAGATAAAATAAATATTGCCACCACAACACTTACAATAAAAGGATTTCAACAAAAGATTATTACTAATATAAATACAATTGACCATGCAACAGATTGTTGTATGGCAAGTTCGTATATACCATTTGTGACAGGAATTAAATTACAAAAAATAAATAATTATATAATGTTTGATGGTGGATTTAAAAAATTTCCACCGCCAGAAATAGTTTCTTACTTTGATATTAATCCGTATATGTGGAAGCACGATTTTACCGAAAACTGTAATGGATTGCTTAATATTAAAACAATAAAGAGATCTGAAGAATTATTTGAAAGTGGGTATTGTGATTCAGAAAAAAATAAAGATATTTTAGACAAATACTTTTTATAAATTTAAAGTGTTACATAATCAAGGCTATCTCTACTTGCAAGATCCCAAGGACTATCAAAATTATTATTATTATTATTAAATTCTATATTATCGTCTATAATATAATTATGTATGTCATTTTGTGAATTACCATAATAAATATACATGATATACGGTGATAGTTTGATTATTAATAATATAAAACACGCATCCATTAAATAAACCCATGCTGAAAGACATTTATACATTATCAAACTAACTAAGTATTTCTTAGAACAATTATTGTATAACTCGACACAACACCATATAAACAATAGAAATATTATATTTGCGAATAATATAAATATTTTTTTATTTAGAATATTATAATTATACTTGCTTATTAATAAATCATATGTAATCAAGTGACTTGTTAATATAATGGTAACCATTAATACTGTTATTAAAACACTCCATAAATTAGACTTTTCACAAATCCCCCGTATTTCATTATTATTTTCATTAGCAAGTGCTATTATTGAAATTACACACCATGATATAATTCCACTAACAAATATTACCTTAAAACTGTTAATAAAGTATATATTATTAACCATTACGTTAAACAAATTTGTTATAATACATTTAAATTCAATTTATAAATAAATTTAAGAGCTACATGTGTTATATTTATATGTTGATAGATCTTCCATTTGTGAGTGTATGTACACCAACATATAACAGGCGCAAACATTTTCATACAATTATAGAATGTTTTAAACATCAAGACTATCCAAAACAATTAATGGAGTGGGTAATAATAGACGACGGAACCGATAAAATAGAGGACTTGCTCGTTGATATACCAGAAGTTAGTTATCATAGATATGAAAATAAAATGAAACTTGGAGAGAAACGAAATATTATGCACCATAAAACAAAGGGCGATATTATTATATATATGGACGACGATGATTATTATCCACCCGAAAGAGTATCACACGCCGTATCGTATTTAAATAATAAACCGAATATTCTTTGTGCCGGTAGTAGCAAACTATATATTTATTTTAAAGATATAAAAAAAATATATAGTTTTGGTCCATATTTCGAAAATCACGCAACCGCGAGCACATTTGCATTTAAAAAAGAACTTTTAAAAATAACAAAATACAATAGCACAGATATTAGCGGCGAAGAAAAATATTTCCTTAAAAACTATACCATACCTTTACTACAATTGAATCCATTTAAAACAACACTACTTATTTCACACGATTCGAATACGGTAGATAAAAAAGATATTATTAAGTATGGAAAATTATCAAAAAAAAAAATTAATGTATTTATAAAAAATCAAAACATAATAGATCTTATTGATAATTAGCATTTGAATAATTATTATAAAATTGATATCTATATTAATAATTATAATAATTATAAAAAATAATCATAATAATTATATAATAATGGCTCAAATTGTTGGTTCACCAGAATCTTTCCATTCCGTTAACTCATTTGAGTCAATAAACTCTATACATACATCTGATTCAGATAATACGGTTAACTCGAATTATACAGACAGTTCGTCGGATAATACAAATATTTCTAACAATGATTCTATTCAATTTAGAAATATTCTAAAAATAAAAAAACATAAAAAAAAATCTATAAAAACAAAACTAATTTTTACCGATGATTATAATATAACATCGTTCATACACGAAATTATTAACACATTAAAATTAAATAACATATCTTATACATTAAAAAAAAATTATACATTTAATTGTTGTTATTCTGACAATCACATTTGTATATTATTTAATATATATTTATATGAAATACAAGATACAAAAAATGAATTTATTATAGAAATCGTTCACAAAAAAGGCAACAAACAATACTTAGAAAATATATTTCATGCTATAATAAATAATTGTGAAATAAATAAAACTAATTATTGTAACAAAAATAGTATTCTGTCTAATCCTTACATTAACAATATTATTAATGATTATATAAAAACTCTTAATTTTAATTTTAATAATAATTATATTGAATCGCATTATACACAATTATACACGCTAACTGAATTATGCAGTAATAAAGATTTTCATATTTATTTAATTAATAATAATACCCATGATATTATTTTAAATTATATTTATAATAATGAATTACGTTCAAGCGATGATATTATATGTCATATACTTGCACTATCTGCACTACTTGAATTATCGTATGATAATAAATTAAAAAAATATATAACAATTGAGAATATTAACAGTATAAAAAAAATATCAAAAACATCAAAGGCATATATTAATAATGTATTTGATAGCAAAATTAATAAAATTTCATTGAACTTGAAAAACCACCTATAACTTTTCTTGTCTCTGAATCGGCATCTGACGATGTATCAGAGCATGTATCTGAATCTTTATCACAGCATTTAACAGAGCAATTTTCATTTGATGTATTGGATGATGTATGATAACTTTTAATAGAACCATTAAAATCATCATCAATACTTTCAATACTATAATTCCTTACAACGTCCTTTGTAACTTCGTCGTCGGACGTTTCATAGTCAATACTTAAATTAGATGCTTCCTCAAGCATCTTAACATTTTCTTCAAGTTCAATAATTAAATCATTTTTTAATTTTAAATTGGAGATATATAAAGATATTTCTTTTCTCATATTTTTTTGCTCTTGAAAGATTTTCTTTAATTGTCTTGCTTGTAATCTTAGAGTGTTTTGTTTATAAATTATATCCTTTTCTAATTTATTTACCTTATTATTTTGTTTCTGTATAATATTATCTTTCTTGGCATTTTCAATATGTAAATCTTTAATAATTTTTTTATTTTCATCCTTACCCATATTATTTCTCCATATATTATGAGTTTTGGTATTAAAATGTTGTAAAAATTGTTGACGCGTATTTATGGTTCGTCCAGAAATACACGGACAACTGTATGTAATTTTTTGAGATCTTGAAAATTTTTCATAAGGACAATAATCAAAATATTCTCCGGTATCTTCATTAAATTTCGGTACATATTCTTCAAAATCTTGCCGAATTATTTGTGCATTAGACATAATAATTATCAGTAATTATAATTACTGATTGAGTTTTTAATTCAATTTTTATAAAATTGAATATTTTTATAGTTATATAATTAATACAAAAAATGGATAATAGAATTGATATTATACTACTAAATAAATTACCAAATGAACTTGTTAATTATATAATATTTCTTTCAAGACCAACATTGTCAAAACAAATGAAAAAAGAGATTGAATTAGAGGCGGCGCACATGATTTGTAAAATACATTATGAATGGTGGTATCCTAAATTCGTTAGATATTGGCATTTAAATGATATAGAAGACATTACCGAATTACCATTAGAATATACTTATGATCACACTTTACTACAATGTAATACAACTGAAAGAATTAAATTTATTATGACACAATTATTTAATTGTGGGTGCTGTAAAAGGCATTCGCAAGGAATACTCGATAAACCACATTGCAAACATTTAAGAAAAAAATTCTCGCTAAGAGAAATAAGAGATGTAAAGACTTATGGATATTCATTAAAATGTATGTTTCCGGAAATAAGACATAATAAAAATAATGAATGTAATTGTATTTGTCGACATGTATTGCGAAATATATATCGAAATATTTAAGATGTAAATTAAATAATTATTTTAATTTTTTTATAACCGATTATTGTATCGTCAGTTTCAATATCATTAATAAATTTATAACAAACAATTAATAACATAATAAATATGTTAGCAATACAAATCATTATCATATAAGGAATATTAAAACAGATTGTTAGAAAGTATATTATTGCAATTAGTAAAAACAACATTTTTTTGGTTATAATCTCTTCTTTAAATTATGGTTCAATTTTTTATTTATCAATAATTGTTTCTTTGGCAATATTCTTTATTATTTTATTTTCGTTTGATTCTTGGGTTATGTCTATCATTAAGTTTTGCATTAATTGTATATATTCCTCTTTTCCCTTATCACTTTCACTCCAATTTGGATTTTCATTCCGCCATTCAATAATAGCACTTCTCTGTTTAGATGCAACATCATTTATAGCAGTTTTTAGCTTTCCTTTTCCATTTTCTCTTTCCCATTCATTATTATCTTTAATATACAAGGTCTCTCTCTTTATATCTGTGCAGTGTATGGGTCGTTGATTCATACCAAGCTCTTTTAAACCATTAAGAAATACAGAGCATACTCCTTCTACTAATCCGTTTGTAGAAGTAAACTGTATATCGTCCATTTTAATTTTTAGGGATTCGATAAATTCGCTCATGTTAATAGCATCGCTACATTGTTCATCTAAAAATACATTTATGTTAAAATTATTATTTGTGTTATTTCCCAATTTTGGTATCATTTCTTTAATAATATCACTTTGTTCTTTTAATTGAATCATCATTCTATCTTTTACTTTATTATTTTCTTGATGGTCAATTAATATATTTTTAAACAATTCTTTTAATTCTTTGTTTTCATTTAGTAGGGTATTATTTTCTGTATTATTATAAATTATTTGATTTTCTGTAGCAGGTAATAGTCCACTACATTTTTTTTTGTGCCTCCAAAGTCCTGACCGCTGCTTATATGCTCTACTACAAGTATCACATATGTGTAAAATCTCGGGTTTTTTTGGAGGCGTTGCCGAGCGTTGCCGATTATGTTTCAGTGTGGTTTTGTGTTGATTCCATAAAAATTTTGTTAGGCATTTATAGTCGCATTTTTCACAGTAAAATTCATTCGCATATTTTCGCATATTTTTGGTTGCTAAATATGCTATATATAGGCAACGGAAAAATATGCTTAAGTAGTTTTCAAAAAAAAACACTTGGTAACAAACCATTTTTTTGCTATTTTATTTTATTAGCATTATCATCTAAACTTTTTTTATCACGAATTTTTTCACCATTCTTTTTTTCATAAATCGATTTTGGACATTTTTAAGAATGTCCAATTCCCATTTTTTCATTTTAGAATTGAAAAAAAATTCGTGAAAACGTGAATATATAATATATATAAATATACCAATATATAATAAATAATTAGATTAAGATAGGTAATATAACTAACAATAGAAATGTCATACGACAGCATAACTTTTTGAATAAGAAATAATAAATTGATATAAATTGATTTAAATTGATTTAATTTAATATATTTAATATATTTAATATATTTAATATATTTAATATATTTAA
>Ga0114994_10001274_pt1 | contig 17984 bp, 9 predicted proteins | sample ArcticOcean_MG_C_9_FD_87043 | JGI IMG/M metagenome (GOLD analysis project Ga0114994, IMG submission 87043) | Marine microbial communities from western Arctic Ocean - ArcticOcean_MG_CB2_152 | ecosystem: Environmental > Aquatic > Marine > Oceanic | place: Arctic Ocean: Canada Basin | collected...
AGCGAGGTACGGCCCGCCCCCCAGCACCGCAACCTGCAGCGCGCGGTCCCGCCGCTTGTTCCACCGCACGCGCACGAAGGTGTCCCGCCGCTGCAGGGACGCGATGGTGTTCGGCCCGAAGACCCGCGGGAGCGCCGCGTGGAAGACCGAGTCCAGGATGATCGGCAGGATGAAAGTAAGGAAGCCCCGGGCCCCGGGCCGGTCGAAGCCGCGCGAGATCTGCACGAGGGCTCGGGCCTCCGGGGCCCGCGTGCGCGAAAAGGCCCGGAGCGCCTGGGCGCCGGTCGCGTGGGCGTCGAGGCACGCCTGGAGCGCCGTCACGTCTTCGAACGCGCTGTTCGCGCCGAGGCCGAAGTAGGGCTTCACCGTGTGGATCGCGTCGCCGAGCAGCACGACCCGGTCCCCCCGGTGGACACGGGGCCCGACGAAGCGGAAGCCCGGCAGCCGGCTCGCGGGCTTCCGCGCGATGGCCGCCAAGCTCTCGTCGTCCACGAAAGGCGCGAACTGCGGGAGGCTCTCCTCTACCAACGCCCGCAGCTCGCCCAGGTCCGCGCCCGCCGCCGCGAGGGGGTCGTCGCCCCGGAGGAGGAGGACGCCGCAGTAGCGCCGCTTTTTCCCCTCTTCCGCCGCCGCCGCCGGCAGCGCGTCGAAGTTCACGCGGCCCCCTTTACTCCGCGTGGAGTAGTTGATGTCGCCGCGCCAACTTTCCGGCAGGTCCAGGGGCACCGTCTTGAAGACGCGCTCGTTGTCGTCGCGGTAGCGCGTGACCCGGATGCGGCGATCCACCTCCTCGAGGGCCATGGCGACCGTGCGCGCCGTGCCGTCGCAGCCCGCGACGAACGCGGGCGCCAGGACCTCGCAGGAGCCGTCCCGCCGCGTGAGCGTCGCTGCGACTGCGCCGTCCACCACGAGGTCGACCTCGGTCTCCCAGGCGAACGTGATGCGGTCGGGGTGCTTCGCCCGGCACGCCTCGTAGAGCGCGCCCTGGAGCCGGTCCCGCGCGATGACTTGCGTGGCCACCGGCCGGTCCATGAAGACGTGCTCGACGCCCTCGTCCGCGCGGGCGCCCGGCGCCCAGTCCTTGCGGCCCACGACCGCGGCGCAGTACCGCTCCACGGCGCCCCAGGCGCCCAGCGCCGCGAGGGCCGTCTGGCCCCGCAGGCCCAGGCCCACGAGGTAGAAGCGCGCCGCGTCGTTCCAGAGGAGCGCGTCCGCGGGGTCGTACGGCTCCGCCAGGCGGTCGACCACGCGGATGCCCGACCAGCCGCGCTCCGCGAGCGCGAGGGCCGTCAGCAGGCCGCACGGGCCGCCGCCGGCGATCAGGGTCGAGGCCGGGCCCGCCGCGGTGCTCCAGCCTTCCGCGGCGCGCGGATCGGCCGCCGCGCGCAGGGCGGGGCGGCCCCTCGGCGGCGGCGCCCGGAAGGCCCTGGCGCAGCACAGGAAGGCGAACACGCGCATGGCGTGGCACGCGCTCTCGCTCTTCAGCTACCCTACTCACCGAGCTGCACAGCTGGTGGTGTACTTACCGTGCACAGCTGCCTCGGCCAATGCAATGTACTGACAGTAAGCACGGGCATGAAGCCCCGTTCATAAGTTATAATGTTACAAAACGGGTTTCTTTGGCCGGAGCTAGGAGAGCCCTAGAGGCCGGGCTAGGAGGGCTAGCCACACACGGAGCATCCCCTCGCCCCCCTGTTGCTGCGACATGCGCGCGGAAACTGTACCATTTCGAGTCTTTACTTGTCAGGTAGAGAGGGTGGTTCGAGCGAAGGGGAGGCGGCGTCCGTGCCGCGCGCGTCGTCACACGCGCGCGCCGGTGCGGCCGCTAAGTGGGAGGTGGAGGCGTCCATCCGTCGCGCCCGCGAGTTGTTGGATCGTGGGGTTCGGGGCGGCGCGGCCTCGGTTGGTGGCGCGCTTCGCCCGCGCAGCTTGCGGGCGCCGGTGCGGCCTTGTTCCTGTCGTAGAGGCGACCGGTGCCCGCGGCCTCGTTCGCGGGCGGCGGCGGACGTTAGTTGCGCGTCGCACGAGTGCGGTCGCCGTCGCAAGCCGGGGAGACGCACGTAGACGTCGGCGCTGGCGTACGGTGAAAACTCCGCGCGCGCGCTGGCTGCGGGGCGATTTTGCGCGCGGGATCCCTCGACACCGATGTAGTGTGTGTGTGGGCGGGCCTTCCGGCCCGTCGGGGGCGATTTGAAAAAAAAAGTCGTCGGAAACGGTTCCGCCCATGAGCCGCGCGGCCGTGGCGCCGCCGGGGCGAGGCGCAGAAGGCGGGGCGTTGGCCGCGCTGGCTGCGCGGCCGCGCGCGCGCCGACGCCCCGGCGCGCGCGACGCCCTGGCGCGCTGAACCCAGCGATGAAAGCTCTCTGCGACAGACGCGAAAATTGTCTGTGTACGCGCGGCGCGCACGTCGGAAACGTTTACGTCGCGTCGCGCAGGACGGCCACGGTGCTTTCACCGTGCGTGACACGTCTCGCGTGCCCTGGCTTGCTCTGTGCAAGCCGATGTCTTCTGCGTGCGAGTTATTCCAGACTGCGTGCGGACTCGGAGATTCTTTTCAAGCTCACGGCCCCGGCGTAGGGCGTGCATAGGCTCACCATCACGAGTGGGAGGCGTCCAGAGTGCGACATAAATCATGGACTCATCACACGGGTTTCGCCATAGGCGATTGTTTGAGCATAAGGCTACTATAGGTCGCCAAGCTCTAAGCAAAGGCAAGGCTAAAATAAAAACTCAGAGCTAAAAAAGCATCTCCAGCTCGCCGGCAGCAAACGTCTTCGCACATTCGTTATCCAGACTGGACTCTGCGACCACAGCAGCCCCCGCAGCGCAGCTCACCTCTCCTACAGCTCCTGTCACGCACTCGTACGCGCACGCTCTGCGACCACAGCAGCCCCCGCCGCAAGCGCAGCTCACCTCTCCTACAGCTCCTGGCACGCACTCGTACGCGCACGCCCAGCCATGGGCTCCACGAACATCAAGAGCAAGAAGAGCTCCGGCTTCGCCAAGCGCAAGCGCCAGACGAAGCGGCCGCTCCAGCGCACCGGCAAACACAAGAAGGCCGCGCCGCACGTGCGGAACCTGGCCAACCTCGTCAGCCGCGACAAGGGCGAGCGCCGGGCGATCGCGATCGAGTGCGCCGCCGCGGCGCGCGCGAAGCGGGGCGCGGCGCCGGCCGCGGCGCCGGCCGCGATGGCGGAGTAGGTGTGCGTGTAAAGTTGAGTCCTAGGACCCTACCCCCGCCGCGCGCGTAGGACCGAGCGCCGGGCGACCGCGGTCGAGTGCGCCGCGGCGCAGGCGCCGGCGCGGCGCCGGCGCCGCAGGGGGCGCGCTGACCACGGGCGGCGCGCTCGAGCTCCGCCCGCTGGTCGCCGGCCGCGAGGGCGGAGTAGGCCTGTAAGGTCGAGACCTAGGGGTGTTTCGCGTAGGCCTCCCGGTGCCGCGCGAGGGCCCAGGCGGGAAACACGTTCCGGTACGCCGTGTAGGTGATGCCGCAGGCCCGGTTGAAGACGCCGGCGATGCCCTCCTGCGGCCAGTTGCCCGAGCGGAGCTGGCGCCGCTCAAGGTAGGCGACCCCGCGCTGGACGGCCGCGCGGTCCGCGCACCCCCCGGCCATGAGCCCGAGCAGGGCCCAGGCCGTGGGCACGACGCCCGAGCCCCCATCCCCGTACGCGCGCATGCCGTGGACGGCATACGCCTTGTCGAAGCAGCTCGTGAAGTCCTCGCCCCAGCCGCCGTTCGGCCGCTGGTGGCGCAACAAGAAGGCACAGGCCCGCCGGACCGGCTCTGAAGTGAGAGGGTCCTCGCCCGAGTCGACCAGCCCCTCGATGCCGAACCAGCCCGCATACGTAAAACAGCAGCCCCACGAGCCGTACCACGACCCGTCCCGCCGCTGGATAGATCGCAAAAAGGCGTTGCCCCGTTTTAACGCCCGGTCCACCTCGCGCCGCCGGTGGCCGGGGAAGGCCTCGCGGAAGCGCGCCAGCGCGCCGTTCGAGGCCATGGAGCACTCCACGTAGCTGTAGTCGATCATGATGTCGCCGAAGACCTCGCTCGGGTTCAGCCACTCGTACCAGCCGTAGCCCCGGTTGCATTCGTACGTCGCGAAGCCGCCGTCCGCGTTCTGCAGCGCCAATACGACGTTGATGGCGTCGAAGAGCCGCGCGTCGGCGATGGGGGCGCCCCTTGTTTGGACGCAGCGGAGGCCCCGCAGGGCGAGCACGCTCTTCAGGCCCTCGGCGGTGCAGTCGCTGATGGGCCAGCCGTGCGCCGACGTGCTGAAGGGCCAGCCGCCCCTGCTGACGTGCCGGAAGTACCGCTCGCGGTTCGCGGCATCCTCGTACGAAAAGGCGGGCGACGCCCGCGAGACCGCCGTGCTCAGGATCTGCGTCCGCTCGAGGTAGCTCCAGGCCCGCACGACGCAGTCCTCGAGGTAGGCGGCGTCGCCCAGCCCGGCCTCGGCGATGGCCTGCGTCGCGAAGCTCAGGTCCCAGCACTGGGAGCCGTTGTAGCCCTGCATCTTCAGGCCGTCCTCGGCGACCCACAGGTAGTCCGGGACCCGCAGGCAGTGCGCGTCGAAGGTGCCGTCCTGCCGGTCCCAGGCCACGAGCATGTTGTACACCTTGTTCACGGGGCCGATGGCTATGAAGTTCGTCTGCAGGTCCTCGGCGCGGCAGTAGGCCGCGGAGAAGGCGAGGCCCCTGCGTCGCAGGTGCGTGCGCAGCGGTCCGAGCAAAGTACTGGCCTCGTAGATTCGCAAAATCCGCTGCGCGAGGCGCATGCACCGGCCGACGGGCGAGTAGTCGTCGATGGGCGCGACGCAGGCCCGGGACGCGACCCAGTCAATATCTTCGTAGTGAAGGGGGTAGAGCTCCCGTCGCAGCGCGAGCACGGTCGCGTCCGTCTCCGCCTCGTCGTACACGAAGCGAGACCCCCACAAGTAGCCCATGGGCAAGTAGACCATGCGCGCGTGGCACCACATGCGGCCCGGGTGGAAGGGGCACCACGCCGGCAGGAGCCACATCTCCGGCGGGACGCTCTCGTGGCCCGCCCAGTCCATCGCGCCCAGTAGACACAGCGCGAACTTGGCCCACGAGGCCGTGAACGTGGCCCCGCCGTGGAAGTGGATGAAGGTCCGCGCCTTCCGCAGGCGCGGCGCCTCGGCCGGTTCGCCCAGGAGGCGCAGGGCCACGTACGTGAGCGTCGTCCCAAACATGGTGGACGGGCTCTCGACGTGCGTGCCCCAGCCCCCGTCTAACTGCTGGTGGTTCTCGTAGTAGCGTTTCATGGCCTTCCGCTGGTGCGCGTCTAAGATACTGTCTCGTCGTCCGGTGACGTACCACATGACGACCAGCCCGGGCGATAAGAAGTGGGGCCCGCCGTAGTCGCCGCCCCAGTGGCCGTCCGGGACCTGGAGCTTCTGGTAAAACCGCAGCGCCCGTTCGAGCGGGTCCGTGCTCTCTTCATCGTCGCCGTGCGTTTTATGCCAGGTCGACAAACGCTCCCGTCGATAGAGCTGGTCCGACGCGTTCGGGTTCCTGGCCGGGTCGAAGGGGGCCATGCCCTCGCAGCCGTCCCGGTCCTCGCCCACGTAGTGCCAGATCTGGCGCCCCGCGCTCTCCCCCGTTAGAGCCGCGCGGACCCCGTGCTTCGCCGCGGCCCGCGCGGTGACCGCGTGGCTTTCCGCGCCCGTAGCGCACCGCCAGCCCCGAACGGGCGGCCGCGGCGCCGCGTCGAACTGGGGCCGGCGCCCGATGGGCTTGGGCCGCGGGCCGCCCGGCGTGGAGACGCCCGGCCTTGTACTGATGTAGGTCACCGCCACGACGACGACGCACCCCGCGAGGGGCGCTTTGAACACCAACGTCTTCAGCGCGCAGGCCCAGGCCGCGCCCGTCGCGTACAGCGTGAGCGCCGCCCAGGCCTCGCCCTTCAGATCGGAGGCGCCCCGGCCGTGCGGCTCCCAGCGCGGCGCGAGCTCCGCGCGCGCGTTGTCCCACCGGCCCATGGATACCAGCACCGCGAGCGCGCCCGCGGACGCCTTCGCTACGGTTTTCGTGTCGCACGTCCGGAACGCCGCGAGCGTGAGCGAGCCGCAGACCACGACGCCCGCCCGGCGCAGGTAGAAGATGGGCACGCTGCGGCTCTTGCAGGCCGTCGCCGAGAGCGCCGCGCCGACGAGCGCCGAGGTGGCGTCCACGGCCAGGGTGCAGGCCATCGCGATGCGCTGCGCTCACCAGGAGTGCTGTTTTTTTCTGTGCGTGCAGCGATCCGCAGCTTTCGAGATATTGACTTGTGACGTCTGTGCGCTACGCAGTTAACGATAGGTCCACGCCTGCGCGTCGTTTGCGTCCAGACGACTTTTTTGTGCGAAGGGAAGAACCCGCACGATAATCCGGAAAGGTCGCAAAACGCCGCTGAGTGCTCGGGGGTTGGGCCTGGCCGCCGCTATACAGCTCCCTGCTTGATTTCAGCGAGCAGCAAACTTCGGTTCGGGTTTGCGCGATTTTGTGCTCGCCATCTCACATTAAAAGCAATTTGCGCAGCCTGTCTGCCGCTGTCGCTCTATAGCTGAGTCTGTGTGCTGTTTGAGCCGTGCGTAGCAGCGCTGTAACCGCTTTTCAGGACCGCGCGGCGGCCCGCTTTGCACAAATCGCCGGACCCATGAGACGTCCAAAAGGCGGCCAAGCGCCAGCCGCGGCGCCCACGCGGCCGCGGCAGCTGTCCACGGCGCTCACGCGGCCGCAGCGGCGGGCAGTGCGCCCGCCCACGCGGCGGCCGCGGCGGGCAGTGGCGCCCACGCGGCGGCCGCGGCAGGCGTAAAACGCGGCCGCCGGGCGGGCCGCGGCCCAGGCCGCGGCGCCGCGCCACACACATCTATCGTCGATAACGAGCTCCCAACGCATCAGCCAGCACGCCCGCTCACGCTCCCGTCTCCGCACAGGCAACTCGACGATGTCGCTCGTCATCAGCCCCGATTTCCAGCACATCCTGCGCGTGCTCAACACGAACATCGATGGCCGGCGGAAGGTCATGTACGCCGTGACGGCCATCCCCGGCGTCGGCCGCCGCTTCGCGAACGTGGTCTGCAAGAAGGCGGCCGTCGACGCGCACAAGCGCGCCGGCGAGCTCACGGCCGACGAAGTCGAGAAGCTCGTGGCCATCATCCAGAACCCGAAGCAGTTCAAGATCCCGCCCTGGTTCCTCAACCGGCAGAAGGACTACAAGACGGGCAAGTACTCGCAGGCCTTCGCCAACACGCTGCACACCACGCTGCGCTCCGACCTGGAGCGGCTCAAGAAGATCCGCGCCCACCGCGGCCTGCGCCACTACTGGAACATCCGCGTGCGCGGCCAGCACACGAAGTCCACGGGCCGGCGCGGCAAGACGATGGCGGCGGTGAAGAAGTAGGGCGGCGGTCCTAAAAAGAAACTATCTTACTAACTCCTCAGAGCCGGGGGACTGCGTCGCCGTCGCCCGCTGGCTCACAATCCCATATGAGTTGCCAATGAACTCAGTTTCCACATTACACACTACCCCGCCGCCGCTGCGACCGCCTTCTCGAGGAGCTTCGCCCGGAGCGCGTCGCACTTCGCGTCGATGGCGTCCTCGTCCACGCCGTCCTCCTCCTCGAGCTCGTCCCGCAGCTCCATGATCGACAGCTCGACCTCGCGCTTCGCCTCGCGGGAGAGCTCCACCTTCGGCTTGAGGCCCGGCGGGGGGGCGGCGTCGGCCTCCTCGTCGACGCGCGCCAGTCCCGGCGGGGGGCCGGCGTCGGCCTCCTCGTCGACGCGCGCCCGCTTTTCCGTGGGAATGGCGAACTCGTCGTCATCATCAGCGGCCTGGCGCTTCGCCTCCCTTACCAAAGAAGCGCCGTCCGCGAAGGCGTTGCCCGTCGCGCCGGTCTTCTCGCGCGCGGCGCGCTCCGCGCTCGCCACGGCGAGCCACTCGTCGCCGTCCGTGATGGAGGCGGAGCCGACCTTGGGCGCGCTCCGGTTATCTTTTTCGCGCTGCGCCTTGTGCTGGTTGATGATGCGCGTCGAGGCGCTGGAGCCCGTCGCGGAGACGCCGTGCCAGCGGAGGCCGCCGCCCATCTGGGACATACTGAAGCCGCGATGAGCTCAAGCGCCGGCTCTTGGTGGTCTGAGCAGCAGTAGTTAGTTACTAGTCGCTGTGTCTAGCTATAGCAGCATTCACGGCCAGTTAAATAGCCGGCAATGAACACAGTCGTAAAAATAAAAATAAACCCGTATAGACGTTTTTTTTTCGCTTTTTCGCGTGTCGCGTGTCGCGTTGTCTTACACGGGACATCAGGCGTTGCTGCTGCAGAAGACCTCGTACAACAGTAACACGAACCGGACACGCCTAGTCACAAACAGCCACGGAACCGAACGCACGTGGAACCAGGCAGTCATGGCGCCGCGGCCGCTGAGCGTGGTCGTCCCCACCTACGACGAGACGGACAACCTGCGCCCGCTCACGATGCGGCTCTTCGCCGCGACGCGCAAAGCGGGCATCGCCTGCGACTTGTTGTTCGCGGACGACGAGAGCCCCGGGTCCCCAGCGTCGCGGGCGATCGTGCAAGCGCTGCAACAGGAGGGCTACGCCGTGCGCCTGGAGACGCGGGCCCGGAGCCAGGGCCGGGGCCTGTCTTCCGCGGTACTGCTGGGCTTCGCGCGGGCCGCGCACGAGACGGTCGTGTGCATGGACGCGGATCTGCAGCACGAGCCCGAGAGCGTGCCCGCGGTGGCCCTGCCGGTCCTGGAGGGCCGGGCGGACTTCAGCGTCGGGTCGCGGCATGTGGGCGGCGGCGGCATTGGGTTCGCGTGGTCCGCGGTGCGCGTCGTCATCTCTTCGGGCGCCACGCTCTTGGCGCGGCCTTTGTGCGCGTCCACGGACCCCATGAGCGGCTTCTTCTGCACGACCAAACGGGTGCTCGCGCGGGGCGAGCCGCGGCCCCGGGGCTTCAAGATCGGCCTCGAGGTCATGGTGCGCTGCCGGTGTACGACCGTGGCGGACGTGCCGATCACCTTTCGGGAAAGGGAAGCGGGCGAGTCCAAGCTCAGCGCGAAGCAGAACGTGGAGTACGTGCAGCAGCTCGCGGGTCTCTACTGGTTCGCGTGGCGGGGCGAGGTCTTGGTGGTGCTGGTCGTCGCCTTAGTCCTGGCCGCGTACGGCGCGTCGCTGGTCCTAAGTTTTTAATCTACTAGTATGGCGCCAGGCCGGTACTAAAAACCCTGTCATTACACGTCCCCCGCCTCGACGGGCCCCGCGGCCTCGCCGGCCTCCGCCCCGTCCTCCGAGGGCCCGTCGTCGAAGTCGTCCGCGTCCGACGCGACGTCGATGTCGTCGTAGCCGCCCGAGCCTGAGGACGAGGACAGGTCCTCGGAGAGCGTCTCCGCGTCCTCCTCCTCCGGTGTGTCCTCGACGGGCGGCGCCGAGGTGCCCTGGGGCCGCGCCAGCCAGGGGTGCGCCAGGGCCTCCTGGAGCGTGCACCGCGCGCCCGGCGCGAACTCGAGCAAGGGCCGCAAGAAGGAGGCGATCTCGCGCGCGTCCGCCGGGTCCATGTGGTACTTCTGGTTCAGTACTTTTTCGATGTCCCAGAAGCGCAGCTGGTGGATGTGCTTGAGCTCGCCTCTACGTGTAAAAAAGCGCCGAGCGCGAGACGCCGTGGCCAGCTTCTTGGGATACCGTCCGAGCAATTCCTGCATCTGGGCCAGGTGGTCTTCATCCCGATCGTAATCCCCACCGGCTCGAGGGTCGAACAACAAGTCCCCCGTGAGTAACTCAAAAACCACACACGCCAAGGACCAGACGTCCGCGGACGTGTCGTACGGCGCCCCCACGATCACTTCCGGCGAGCGGTACTGCCGCGTCTGGATATCCTCGGTAAAGTGCTTGTGCCGCCAGCAGGCGTTGCCCAGGTCCACGACAGCGACCTCCGCGTCGCACAAAGCCGCCAAATCGTCGGGCACGCCGTCGTCCTCCGCCGGTTCGTCCATAGGCGGCGGCGGCAGGGCGCTTAAGAGCGCGGGCGTGTCCACTTCTTCCAATGTGGGCGACTGCATGGGCACGGGCGGTAATGCATCCGGCGTCGGCGGCGCGCCGCCCTCCTCGGGCGGCGCGGCCCGCCGCGCCGCCAATTGGAGCCGCCGCGTGAGGGGCTTCGGCCGCGCCACGCGGTCGTCGGACGGGGGGCACGCTTGTAGGCTCCCCAGGTCCACGCCCACCAGCCCGGCGAAGGACTCCCGCGCGTCCGCGAAGGCTCTGAGCTCAGAACACGCGTCCTTGCCCGCGTTGGGCCCGCAGGACATGAACCGGAGACCCGGCGCCTTGCTCTCCAGGAAGCCGAGGACCACCAGGGCTTTGCTTGGATCAAACCGCACGGTCCACGCGCTTAAAAGCGTAGGATCGGCCAGGCCCTCTTCATATGAAGCTGTTTTCGACGCGCAGTTCAAAGCTAAAGCAGCGGCGCGCGCCAGGACGCGGTCGGCCTGGGGTTCCCTCCCATCCCCTCTTACCGCAAAAACCGCCTGTTCCTCCCCATTACTGTCTAGACAACACCGCCACTGGGCCCGGTCCAGAGCCTCGGGCATCTGCTTCCTGCGGTGGTCCGGGCCCAGGGCGCCATAAATTCTGGCCCAGGGCGCGACGAAGGCCACGCGGGCCCGTAACGAAGTCTCGTCGACGTGGTCGCAGGGTCTCAGAACCATCCGCGACAGCTCGTCCGTCAAGGGCTCCGGCATCGCGGCTAGGGCGTCGTCCTCGAAGTTCGCCGCGAGCGGACCGGTTAAGGACGACGACCGCGCCTGGGTACCGTCGGGCAAGCGCAGCACCTCGAAGGGCTCACCCGTTTCTTCTTCGTTCGCGCCCTTCTTCCGTTGTTTCTGCCGCTGCTTCTTCAGCTTCTTTTTTAGTTTCTTCCGTTCATCCGCCGTCATGTCCTTCTCGAGCTTCACTTCCTGGACGGGCACCGTGTTCGTTCGCTCCCGTAGCACGACGGGTCTAGGTGCCCGCGCGCGCTTCAGAAGCACGTTCTCGGGTTTCAGGTCCGTGTGAATGATAGCGCACTTTCTATGTAAAAAGTCCAATCCTAAACAGATCTGCTTCGTCATGGCGCGCACGGCGTCCACGGGCAGGCCGTGGTACTCGGACTTGCGGATGACACTTAAAAGATTCACTCCTAGTAATTCAAAAACCATGCACACGTGCCTTCCGTTCGGGCCTTGATGTTCGAAGTGGTCCAGTAAGCGCACGATTCGACTCGATGCGATGCTGGGATCGTCGCCCGTTCGGTCCCAGCCCTTGGCCTCGTCGTCCGCGACGCGCCGCGCGTGTCGCAGCAAGTCGATCTCATCTAAAGCAGCATCGGCGTAGTGCGCCGCGCTCTTCTGCACCTTGAGAGCGACCAAGGGTCCACTCCCATCGTCCGCGTCCTTGCAGGCCCAGACAGTAGAAAAGTGCCCCCAGCCCAACTTTTCGACCACAGTGTACCGCGCGTGGAACACGTCCCCGACTCGCACGGGGTGGTAGCCGCCCGGCCGGTAGCCCTCGCTGCCTTCCCCGTCTAATTCTGACACGTCGCTCCGAGACGTGGTCGAGGCCGCGCTGCTGTTGTCCTCGTCATAGGCTTCATCAAAATCGTCCTCGCTGCGGTACTCGATGGTCTCGTGCTCGGCCTTCTCTTCGCGAGGTGCGGCCTGCGCGGCCGGCGGCTTGCGGTTCTTGCCGCCGCGGCGCTTCCTAGCCATGGCCGGAGTTTCCTGAGTCACGCAGGCGCGCGTCGCGTAGGTTGTCGGGCAGCGCTTAGCCTTGCGTGCTGGCGCGGAGCTTCCGCACAGGTTCCGCAGCTCAGACGGCTGGCTCGTGCTATCGCGCGTGGCTGCTTTATCGAAGTCGCTCTTCTTATTTGAAAAATTAGCCGGGTTTCAAAAACCCGCACAGCGAGGCGTTTAAACTTTCTACGTATTTCATAAATTCACATTACTCAAGACAAGCTCAGCAGCCGCCCCGCTGCGTCGCAGACCGCGCCCTCCCGCCGCGTGAGCAAGTACGTCGTCTCGAAGAAGAAGTCGCAGCCGCGCTCGCGCCACGCGGGCTCGACGGGCATGCGGTCCTCGCGCTTGAGCACTTCGATATCGAAGTGCTCGGAGAACAGGCGGTCGACCTCAGCGCGCTCGATGGAATGCGGCGGCCCGAGGCGCCCGTCCGCGAAAGGCGGGTGCTCGACGCTCACGAACAGCAACTTCCCTCCCGGCCGTATTTTCTGTCGCAGCACCTCTGCGTAGGCCTCCCGGTCCGCGGGCGCGACGGTCACCAAGCCGCCCCGATCAAAGGCAGCGTCCACGAGCGGACACGAGAAGTTGCCGAGGAAGTCGCCCGTATGCCACGTCACCCTCGCGCGGCCGCCGTCAGGCTTCGGCAGCCGCACAATATGCATGGTCGCCAGGGCCTGGCGCGCGTCTCCTTCATAATCATCACATCCGTGGCCCGCGATTTTCCGCGCTTCGTCGGCGCCATAGGTCTCTTTGAAGGCGTCGAGCGCCGCCGGCACGCCCTCGACCGCGACGACGCTGTGGCCGCGCCACGCTAAATAAGCTATGTCGTGGGATGCGCCGGCCAGCGGCACGAGCACGCGCGAGCTCTTATCCGGCAGCAGCCGGTCCTCGAACTCCGCCAGGCACGGATGCACGGTCTTGCCTAGTTCCCAGCCGCGCGTGGAGCCTTCCCAGCGTTTTTGCCAGCGCGCGAGGCGGTCCTCGCCGTCGCTCCGGCAGCTTTGCTGCAGGGCCAGCGACGCCGCGATGCTTGCGGCAGCGCGGGGCAGCACGCGGAGCATCATCTATTTACTACTGCGCAAGACGAAGACAAGGAAAAAGAGACCGCCTATGCCGCAGACGCTCAAAGCGACGGCTCGCCACACGTTGTAGGCCGCAGTGGCGGCTGCGATGACTAGGTCTTCGTTGCTGTCGAGGTGGTCGGCGGCGCCGGCTTCGACGTCGTCGAGACCTTGCGGCTTGTACGTGTGCAGGTAGGCAGCTTCGCGCGGAGTGAGATCAGGCGTGAAGCGTCGACTCATGCGTGCTGCGAGCACTGCGGGCCCTGACTCGGTCAGGCAATGAGCACAGCACTCACGGCCGAGGGCGTCGAAACAACAGCTCGAGGCTTCCGGGCGCAGGGAAGGGATCCAGAGCTTTGATCTTCTAGCGTTGTGTAACGCAGTCAGCGTGTTCATGAGCTTGTACGTGAGCAAAAAAACCCGCTCCAACCCCGAGAGATCCAAGAGCAAGCTGAAGAGCACGGCAGACGCCCCAGACTTCCCAAGAGCAACAATGAGACGAATCACATAGATAGTTTACAACCACAGAGAAGACTACTACACCGCCTCCGCCGACCGCGTAGAGGTCTGGTCTCCCGACCACAGCCTCGGCGACCCGCTCTCCGAATGCCACACGGACCAGAGCGTGTTGTCGCTATCCACGGTGAGCGGCGAGTCCGGGTTCATAGATTCGCCATCATCAACCCTCGCTCCCAGCGGCGCGACGCCGCGGCGACAGGCCGACCGGACAAGGATCGCCAGGAGCAGGACGCGCGCGACGAGTATGTTCAAGAGTATTGTCGCGACGGCGGCCCCGACGCGGTCCTCAAACGCTTCAAAGCCAAAGTGCTCCACAACGACATCCCCGTCGCTGCAGATGGCGGGATGCGCCAGCGGGTCGCAGTCGAACGGCCGGTCCTCGAAGAGGTAGAACACCATCAATCCCATCGCGTTCGCCCCGGGTAAAAGCTTCGCAATGCCCCTCCAGAAGGGGGGCATCTGCGAAAGCGGCACCACGACGCCGGCCAACAAAAAAGTGATAAAGTTGTACACTCCGGAGAGGGCGATGCCACACAGCGCCGATGATTTGGGCTGCGGCAGGTAGTAGAAGAGTGAGCCCGCCGCGTGGAACGCGTGCTGCGCCAGCAGGAACACGACGAGGACGGGCGCGAGCCGCCCCGGCGGTCCCAGTGCGCAGCCCGCGTACGTCGCTAGAAAGTAGGGCGTCGCGCTCGAGGTGACAACCAACACGTCCCGCCCGCACACGAACAGCCAGTGCGCGACCGAGCTGTCGTACTGCGAGGCCGCGTTCCGTTCATAGCGCTTCCACTCGATGGGGCACGTGCCGCAGTTCGCTTGAAAGTTGGAAATGCCGCATAATGTGGTGAGCCCCACGAACAAAATGAAGACGACGTCGCCGCCCTCCGCCGTCGACGCCGGCTCCCGGGGAGCGTCGACGCGATCGAACAGCGTCACGAGCACCAGCGCCAGCATCAGGGCCGTCAACACGTAGCCGAACACCTGTCCCGCCCCGGCCGCGCGGTAGAAGCGCATGGCCTTGAGCGACGCGGTCCGGAGGCCTCGCGCGTCGAGCGCCGGAGTCGCATCCCCAGCTGGGACGGCCGCGGCCTCCGCGAATACGGGCGGTGGAGCGAAGACGTCGCTGCCCCGGAGCGCGTCGCCGAGCAGCACGTCCGCGGGGTTCGCCGCCAGGTCGGACCGCCGCGGCCGAAGCGCGGCGACGGCGGCGCAGATGGCCTGGGGCGAGGCCACGTCGCAGCCCGCGCCTCCGGGTCGCACGGCGATTACCTGATCGAAGAGGGCGAAGAGCTCGGCCGCGGGCTGGTGCAAAACGACGACCACCGCGAGGCCCCGCCGAGCGAGCTGTCCGGCACCTACGGTGAGCGCCAGCGCCGTGCCGGCGTCTTGCCCCGTCGTGAGTTCATCAAGGCAGAGAATGGACGGCAGCACCAACAACCGAATCGCGACGAGTAGTCGCCGGTACAAACCTTCGGACAACCGGTCGACCCTCGTGCCGTCGTGGGCCCGCAGCCCCGTCTCCAGCGCCACCGCCGCCGCGCGCTGGAGGCGGGCCGCGCTGGAGGCATTGAGCGCAGGAATGGTCAGCGCGTAGAACCGTAGCTGCTCGCCGCACGTCAGCGCGCTCGAGAGGGGTACTTCGCTCGCGAAGGACGAGTACTGCGATCGCGCCGCCGCCCAGGCGCGCGACCGCGGCGTCGCCCTACCTTCGCCGCCGTACTCGGTGACGCGCAGCCGCCCAGTCGCTTTCAAGCCGTGTAGCGCCTCGCGACCCGCCAGGACCTTCAACAACGTCGTCTTGCCCGAGCCACTCGGTCCAACTATGGCCGTTAGCGTCGCTGGCGCCACGGTGCCGTGGAGGCCCCAAACGATCCGCCTCGGTTCGCCGCACCACGACGTCGCTCCGATCGCGATACCTTTGAACTGGATGCCGACACGCGTTGCGGGCAGCTCGTCCGGATTCGTGCCCGCGGATGAGCGCATCATGTGTCCGGCGGCATAGCGCTCGATCGCTGCCGCGACCTCAGCGTGTTGCGGAGACGCAGGGTCGTCTTCGGCCGCGGGCAGTGCGCCGCCTTGCGACGCGTCGTCGTCAAAGGGGCGAGCGACCGGCCGGTGCGAGGTCCAGTCCGAGCGGTCGCGCAGCGGCGTCATCGGCGACAGCTCCAGGCCCGACATGTCGCGCGTCGACAGGCGCGAGACCGAGGAGCCCCGTGAGAGGCGCCGGGACCTGTCATCGAGTGATTTCGAGCTCACGAGGTGGATGATGCTGCGCCGGAGTGCTTGTTCAACCGACGGATCGAGCTGTTCAAGCGCCACCAGAGTGGCGACGTCGCCCCACTCTCGCGCGCCGGTCGCCACCAGGAGCAACGCCAGTACCGCCGGAACAAGCAAGAACACAATACCGATCGTAGCGAGGCCCGGCCGCGTCGCGTCGCGCTCGAGGCCATAGGGCGGGGATGCCGCGGAGCAGTAGGCAGTGACTCGCTTGCCCGATCGCGCCTCGGATCTACATTTGTCGGAGTCAGGGCCCAGGTGGGGACAGTGGACGATCGGGTCCAGCAACGCGAGTTGTAAATGCATCTGGCGGCATGCGCGCGTGTCGCCGCTGAAGAAGCCGCCGGCGCCTGCGCGCGTTGGACCGTCGACTGCGCCGCCACCTCGACGCCATCGACGCGATTTGTTGCGAAGATTTTCGGACACCGCGTGGCGCCGTCTAGACAGGCACCGGGAACGGTCTCACTGAGGTAGCCTACGCAGGTGTCCACGGAGTCGTAGGGGAAGAGCGTCCCAGGGCAATACGCCAGCGCCGTGCCGCACAGGACGGAGGGCGTCATTGAGATCTGGCTCATGAACTCGTAGGTTGGGCGGCTGAACTCAGTGTACGTCAAGCGGTAGGCTTGGCCTGGATCATCAGAAAACCCAAGCTTCAGGATCGTGGTTTCGTTTGGTTGCCCGTCGAGCGTCTCGCCGTTGAAGCCGGCGGCCGTGCGCCAGGTGTAGTTCACCACCCAATCGTCACCGGGCGTGATGCTCACGATATGTATCGGCGAGTGAAGGAACGATTCGCCGTTAAACTTCGGCGACAGCGTGTAGGCGTACTCGATGAACTCATTTCGCCCGATGTATGCACCGATGTGGGGCTGCCAGTACTCGATGTCGGCGTGGCAGATGGCCGTCATCTCGGCATCCCAGCGAAGCGTGTCGTCTTCGTACGTCAGGCCCCAGTCGATCAGCTTCGTTAGCTGTATCGCCGTGGCTTCTCTATCGGCGTCGACAAAGCACGACGGCAGCGCCGCGCCGCACTCCTCCGCGACGCGGTAGGCGCTGTACTCACCCGCCCACACGTTGAGCGCCGCGTAACCCGAGGAGTTCCGCACGCCTGCGGCGCACCAGACGCTCTCATCTAATAATTTGTACGCAGCGCAGCAGTCTTCATAGGGCCACTCGTGCGGCGCGGTGGCGTTTGAATGACACGCGGTCGTTAAATTTTGCAGCGGACCCGCGTATGCGGCACAAGATAGCAGCAGGGTCAGCCACAACCGCGGCATCGCGCGGCCGCAGCGGCTGTAAAAAATGGAAATGGTAATGTTGCGCGGCCGCAGCAACTGTAAAAATTGGTCCTGTAACGTTGCGCCCTATTCCGCAGGTGAGATTTTAATTCTTGGTAAAAACCCGCACGCGGGGAGCGTGTTCTAGCAAGAGTCATAATTTTGCGCCACATATCCCAGTTACGCGAGCAGGAGCCACGGGTCATCTAAACCCAGGGCGCCCACCCCTCGTACATGTGGCAGAGCACGGCCGGGTCCGTCGCCGTCGCCACGAGTCCGTCTATATTCGCTGCGTCGGCGTACGTTGCGAGCTTCTCTCGCGTCGTCGCGAGCGCGTCCTCGGCGGCCTTCTCGCGCGTCGTCGACGGCGCGCGCGGCAACGCCGGCTGGGAGTCCTCGTCTTCGGAGTCCGAGAGCGACGAGAGCGGCGGCGCGCGCTTCAGGTCCCGGGCCACGGCGTCGTCGAGCGCGAGGCCGCCCAGGGCGCCGCGGTCCGCGAGCCGTAACAAGCGCGCGATGAGCGTCGAGACGCCGGTCCGGTCGATCGCTGTTAAATCGCGCACCGCCTCGACAAGCTCCGGCGGGGGCTTCACGTCCACCATCGCCTCGGCCTTCTCCCCAAACACTCTGGTGGTAGAATCGACGCGCTGGCGGTGGAAGGGGAGCGTTTTCGTGGCGTGCTGCCCCTTCTCGAAGGCCTCCAGATCCTCCACGGCGAGGACCACGGCCTCGCCCTCCGTGATGACCAGCTTGGACGAGCTCGCGTCCGCCCGCTCTAATTCAAAGAAGCGCGCCTCGAGTTCAAAGGCTTCCGCGGCGGCGACCTCGTCCACGAATAAGCCGCGCAGGTCCGCCGTCCGCTGGCGCAGCGCGCTCCAGATGCGGCCGTCGCCCGCCTGGCGCTCCCGCAGTTTCCGCTTGGCGAAGCGCACCTTGCGCGCGGCGTTGCCCAGCGCACCTTTGCTGGCGGTGGCCTTGCGCTCGCGCTCGCGCAGACCGGCCAGGCGGGCCTGGGCCGCGGCGTGGGCCGCGTCCGCGGCGTCCCCGATCTGGCTGCCGGCGTTCATGTATGCCTGGGCCTG
>Ga0114994_10001276_pt1 | contig 17980 bp, 11 predicted proteins | sample ArcticOcean_MG_C_9_FD_87043 | JGI IMG/M metagenome (GOLD analysis project Ga0114994, IMG submission 87043) | Marine microbial communities from western Arctic Ocean - ArcticOcean_MG_CB2_152 | ecosystem: Environmental > Aquatic > Marine > Oceanic | place: Arctic Ocean: Canada Basin | collected...
ACTCGTTCGGGACTCTATTCTTTGTTCATACCTATGGAATGGAACTACGAAGGATACATTGATTCTTTTGGATTTCCTGTCTTCGACACCCCAAAAGTACAAGTACACGGACCTCATGGTACGCCGATAAAAATTGGAGTTATCGAGTATTGGGAAAATGAAGTTGAAGGATTAAAAGAAGATCAAGACGGTTTAAACGAATTTTATAGACAGTTTCCACGTACTACTAAACACGCTTTTAGAGACGAATCTAAACAATCTTTATTTAACTTAACTAAAATATACGAGCAAATTGATTACAACGAAGGAACATCTAATTCTTCTTTAGTAACTAGAGGTAATTTTCAGTGGAAAGATGGATTAAAAGATACTGAAGTGTTTTTTATGCCAAATCCAAGTGGTAGGTTTTACATATCGTGGACACCTTCTTATAACATGCAAAACAGAAGTATAACTAAGAATGGAATTAAGTACCCAGGCAATGAGCATATGGGCGCTTTTGGATGTGATAGTTATGATATATCAGGCACGGTTGATGGTATAGGTTCTAAAGGTTCTTTACATGGTTTAACAAAGTTCAGTATGGAAGACGCACCGCCAAATTCTTTATTTTTAGAATATATCGCTCGTCCGCAAACTGCAGATATATTTTTTGAAGACGTTTTAATGGCATTAGTTTTTTACGGTATGCCAATATTATGTGAAAACAACAAACCTAGGCTTTTGTATTATTTAAAAAGAAGAGGTTATAGAGGATACTCTATGAATAGACCGGATAAAGTATATAGTAAGTTATCGGTAACAGAAAAAGAAATTGGTGGAATACCAAATTCAAGTGAAGATATCAAGCAAGCTCACGCAGCTGCTATAGAATTTTATATAGAAAATTTTGTTGGAAATATTGGTAATGGATACGGAGACGTATATTTTCAAAGAACTTTAGAAGATTGGGCTACTTTTGATATAAACAATAGAACAAAGCACGATGCTTCAATAAGTTCAGGATTAGCTATAATGGCTTGTAATAAAAATAAATATAGACCTATTAATGATATCGTAAGAGAGCCTGTGGCTCTTGGTTTTAAAAGATATAATAACAAGGGGTATAATTCACAAATAATAGAATAAATGAATCAAACTAATTACTTTAGTGGTTTTCCTAGTCAGGTAGTACCAGACGCAGAGAAAGATACATGGGAATACGGACTTCAGGTTGGTAGAGCTGTTGAGAACGAATGGTTTAGAAATAATAGGGGTGGAATGAGGTTTCAAACCAATTATCAACAATACCATAATTTAAGATTATACGCTAGAGGAGAACAATCTATACAAAAATACAAAGATGAATTATCTATAAATGGTGATTTGTCATATTTAAATCTTGACTGGAAACCAGTACCTGTTATACCTAAGTTTGTAGATATAGTAGTTAATGGAATGTCAGAAAGAGAATATGATATTAAAGCTTACTCGCAAGATCCAGATTCTTTCAAAAAAAGAACTGATTACGCAAACGCTTTATTAAGAGATATACAGTCTAGAGAATATCTACAAAAAGTACAAAAAGTTACAGGTATGAAACTGTGGAACACAAGTGATCCGCAAAACTTACCTGAAAGTAAAGAAGAATTAGGACTACACATGCAACTAGACTATAAGCAGTCTATTGAGATAGCAGAAGAAGAAGCTATATCTAATGTGTTTGCTCAAAACAAATATCCTGAAGTTAAAAAAAGAATGCTTCAAGATCTTGTCGTACTAGGTATTGGTTGTGTAAAAACAAACTTTAATACATCAAACGGTATAACTGTTGACTATGTAGATCCAGCTAATTTAGTTTATTCTTACACGGAAGATCCAAATTTTGAAGATATATATTATGTTGGTGAGGTTAGGAGTGTTAGTATATCAGAACTAAAGAAACAATTTCCAGAATTAACTGACGCTCAAATGCTTCAAATTGAAAAGTTTCCTGGAGAACAAAACTATTTAAGAAACTGGAATGAAGCTCCTGATACAGTTCAAGTATTGTTTTTTGAATACAAAACATATAGCAACCAAGTTTTTAAAATAAAGAAAACAGATCAAGGTTTAGAAAAAGCTTTAGAAAAACCAGATTACTTTGATCCTCCTAAAAGTGATAACTTTGAAAGAATAGGAAGAAGTATAGAAGTATTATACACAGGTGCTAAAATACTTGGCCTTAATGAAATGCTTAGATGGGAAATGTCTGAAAATATGACAAGACCATACGCTGATACTACTAAGGTTAGAATGAACTACTCGCTATGTGCTCCTAGAATGTACAGAGGACGTATAGAGTCACTAGTTGGAAGAGTAACAGGTTTTGCTGATATGATTCAATTAACACATCTTAAACTACAACAAGTTTTGTCTCGTATGGTACCAGATGGTGTTTATGTAGATGTAGATGGATTAGCCGAGGTTGATCTAGGTAACGGTACTAATTACAATGCTTCAGAAGCACTTAATATGTATTTCCAAACAGGTTCTATTGTTGGTAGATCATTAACGCAAGATGGAGAATTAAATAGAGGTAAAATTCCAATACAAGAATTACAAACATCTTCAGGAAACGCTAAGATACAAAGTTTAATACAAACTTATCAGTATTATTTACAAATGATAAGAGATGTTACAGGACTTAATGAGGCTAGAGATGGAAGTACTCCTGATAAAGATGCTTTAGTAGGACTACAAAAGATGGCTGCTAACGCGTCTAACACAGCTACTAGACATATATTACAAGCTAGTTTATACATATCTGTTAGGACTGCAGAAAATATATCACTAAGAATAGCTGATGTATTAAGCTTTGATTTAACAGCAGAGTCATTAAAATCTTCTATAAGTTCTTTTAATGTTGGTACTTTAGAAGAAATTAAAGATATGAATTTATTTGACTTTGGTATTTATTTAGAACTAGAACCAGACGAAGAGGAAAAAGCAATGCTTGAACAAAACATTCAAGTAGCTTTACAGTCAGGCCAAATTTTTCTAGAAGATGCTATAGATATTAGAGAAATTAAAAATCTAAAACTAGCAAATCAATTACTTAAGTTAAAACGTAAGAAAAAGCAAGAGCAGGATCAAGCTAATCAACAGAAAATGATCCAAGCTCAAGCAGAGGCTAATGCTAAAGCTGCTGAACAAGCTGCTATGGCAGAAGTACAAAAGCAAGAAGCTCTAGCTAATACTGAAATTCAGATACAGCAAGCTAAAGCTCAAATGGAATTACAGAAAATGCAAAATGCTGCTCAAATAAAACAGCAAGAAATGGAAAGACAATTCCAGTACGATCTACAATTAGTTCAAATGCAAAATCAAACTATTTCGCAAAAAGAAACAGAAATTGAAGATAGAAAAGACAAAAGAACACAAATGCAAGCAACACAACAAAGCGAAATGATCACGCAAAGAAAGCAAGATTCATTACCTATTGATTTTGAAAACCAAAGCGGTTTATTAGATGGTATGGATATAGATCAGTTTGCTTAATTATTTTTTTATTAATTATATAATATTTTATCATGTCAACAAAAACAGAAGCAAAAGGATCTTTAAAGATGAAAAAATCTATAAAGGCGCAAGTAAGTAATGAACCTATTAAAGTAGACTTAACTGATATTAGTTCTCAAGGAGAGTTAATAAGTAACGAAGTTACAAAAGTAATAATACCTAAACAAGAAGACGATGCCATTCAAATCGGAGAAACAAAGGAAGTACCTGTGGGCAAACCATCCGAAGATAGCACAGAGATGGGAGAACCTGTACAAGAGTCCAACGAGACTGTTGAAGGGTTTTCTCCAATCAAAGAAGTAACTGAAGAAGAAGAAAAAGAAGTAAAACCTGTAGTAGAAAGTAAAAAAATTGAACTGCCAAAAATTGATCTACCTGAAAACGTAGAAAAATTAGTTGAGTTCATGAAAGATACTGGAGGAACAATAGAAGATTATACAAGATTAAACGCTGATTATTCTACAATAGATAATGACGTTTTACTAAAAGAATACTATAAAAAAGCTAAACCGCATCTTAATGATGAGGAAATAGGATTCGTCATGGAGGATAACTTCTCTTTTGACGAAGAAATTGATGATGAGCGAGACATCAGAAAGAAAAAACTCGCTTTTAAAGAAGAGGTTGCAAAAGCTCAAAACTTTTTAGAAGACTTAAAAGGTAAATATTACGACGAGATCAAGTTGAGACCGGGCGTTACCCAAGAGCAAAAAAAAGCTACTGATTTTTTTAACCGATTCAACGAGAATCAAGAGGTGATGAACAAACAACACCAAGATTTTAAAACTAAAACTAAAGATTACTTTTCTAACGAATTCAAAGGTTTTGACTTCAATGTTGGAGAGAAAAAATTTAGATATGGTGTAAAAAATCCTAGTGAAGTTGCTGAAATTCAAAGTGATATTACAAAGTTTACAAAAAAGTTTTTAGATGACAAAGGTAATATTCAAGATGAAAAAGGCTATCACAAAGCAATGTACGCTGCTAGAAACGCGGATACTATAGCACAACATTTTTATGAGCAAGGCAAAGCTGATGCTGTTAAAAATGTAATTGCTAAGTCTAAAAATATATCATCAGATATTAGGTCAACACCTAACGCTGATCTTTATATTGGAGGGTTAAAAGTAAAAGCTGTTAATGGTCTTGATTCAACAAAATTGAAAATAAAAACAAGAAAATAACAATTTAAAAATTAATTAATTATGGCTTTATCCCCTTTATATGGTAGTTTGATCCCTACTCAGTCACAGCAAGTGACTTCGGACAACTACTTAAGTTTTACTGATGGAACAGGAAAGAATTTTTCACAACAATACCTTCCTGAAATCTATGAGGCAGAAGTAGAAAGATACGGAAATCGTACTCTTGGAGGCTTCTTAAGAATGGTTGGCGCTGAAATGCCAATGACATCTGATCAAGTAATTTGGTCGGAACAAAATAGATTACACGTATCTTACAGTAGTGCAACTACTACAGTTTCGGCTGCAGGTATAATCACTTTAGGAACTGCCGCTGGCGCTCCTGATACTGTACAAAATGTAATCAAACCAAATATGACTGTTGTCGTTATGACACCAGGTGCTGCTGCAACAGCTGTTAAATGTATAGTTGGAGATTCTGGTAATGTTGCTGGATCTGCACTTGCTGCTATGGAAATTCAAGTATTTCCTTACACTGGTGCTTTACCAGCGGTAGCTACAGTAGTTAAAGTATTTGTATATGGTTCTGAATTTCCAAAAGGAAGTTCTGGAGTACAAGAAAACATCACTCCTTCTTTTACACAATTTTCAAACAAACCAGTTATTATTAGAGATAGATACGTTGTATCTGGGTCTGATACTGCACAAATAGGTTGGGTTGAAGTTGCTGCTGAAGATGGAACTTCTGGATACTTATGGTATTTAAAAGCTGAAGGTGAAACTAGATTACGTTTTGAAGATTACTTAGAAATGACACTAGTTGAAGGTGAGTTAGCCGCTGCTGCTGCTGCAGGTAACTTTGCTTTTGCTGCTGCAAACACAGCTGCTTTTCAAACGTCTACTGGTTTTAATACTGCTAATGACGCTAATTTAGGTACTGAAGGTTTATTCGCTGCTATCACTGCAAGAGGTAATGTATTTACTGCTTTTGGAGGTGCTTTAATAGATTTTGATGCTATCTTAGGTAACTTAGATTCTCAAGGAGCTATAGAAGAAAACATGTTATTCTTAGACAGATCAACTGAACTGGATATAGACAATATGTTAGCTTCACAAAATTCTTATGGAATTGGTGGTACATCTTACGGTGTATTTGAAAATTCTGAAGAAATGGCTTTAAACTTACAGTTCTCTGGTTTCAGAAGAGGTTCTTATGACTTCTACAAAACTAGCTGGAAATACTTAAATGATGCTTCTACAAGAGGAAATGATTCTTCTTTTACAACTGGAGACAACATTGACGGTGTATTAATTCCTGCTGGAACAAGTACAGTTTATGATCAAATTTTAGGAACTAACATCAGACGCCCTTTCTTACACGTAAGATACAGAGCTTCACAAACTGATGATAGAAGAATGAAATCATGGATCACAGGATCTGTTGGAGGTGCTTTTACTTCTGACTTAGATGCTATGGAAGTGCATTTCTTATCTGAAAGATGTTTATGCATTCAAGCTGCAAACAACTTTGTGTTATTGAAAAAATAATACAAATGCTTAATATTTATTGTAATAGTTACTCTCGTAAAAACTACGGGAGTAATTGTTACTCTTATTTTTACTAACTTATATTATATTATATCATGTCAAAAACAAAAATTAAAGAAACACCAACTGTCGAAAGTTGGGAAGTAAAAGATAGAAATTACTTTCTTATCGGGAAAACACCATTAACATATACGATTAATTCTAAGCATTCGCAAAGATCACCGTTGTTATATTTTGACCCAATAACAAGTGAACAAAGAGCATTGAGATATGCAACTAACCAACCTTCTCCGTTCATTGATGAACAAAAAGGAGAAGTAACATTAGCTCATATTATGTTTCAAGATGGCGCGTTATACGTTCCAAAAGAATATCAAGCTTTACAAAAATTACTTTCATTATACCATCCAAAAAAGGACTATATATATGCAGAGCATAAACCAATTGAAGATGCTAAAGATCAATTAGTAGATCTTGAAATAGAATTACTAGCGCTTAATGCTGCTCAAAACATGGAAATTGACCATGCTGAAGCTGTGTTAAGAGTGGAAATGGGATCTTCAGTATCAAAAATGTCTACTAAAGAAATAAAAAGAGACTTGATGCTATTTGCAAAAAGAAATGCTAAAGCGTTTTTAAGTATTGCTAAAGATGATAACGTTCAATTAAGGAACTTCGGTATTAAAGCCGTGGAACTAGGTATTGTAAAATTATCTGGTGATCAAAGAACTTTTGCTTGGGGTTCAAATGGAAGAAAATTAATGACTATACCTTTTGATGAAAATCCATATTCAGCATTAGCTGCTTGGTTTAAAACAGATGAAGGAGTAGAAGTTTACCAAACAATAGAGAAAAAATTCTCTTAACCTGTAATACTAATATAGGGCTCGTTCACTCGGGCCCAATATTATAATAAAAAACTAAAATGGCTATAAACGTAAATACTGTATATAAAACTGTTTTATTAATACTTAATAAAGAGCAGCGTGGATATATGACGCCTGATGAGTTTAATAGGGTAGCGAGTCAAGTTCAATTAGAAATCTTTGAAAGATATTTTGATGACTTGAATCAACAACTTAGAATTCCTCAAACAGATACAGATTACTCTGATAGACAAATGAATATAGATGAAAAAATAGCTATATTTAAAACCTTTGGTAAATGTGCTTACACCGCATCTTTAAGATCATTCGCACTACCAACAATTGATTTCTACGGCCAAACACCTGAATTTTACAGATTAGGCGCTGTGGTTTATAGAGATGAAACAGAACTTCAAAGATTACAAAGAAGCGATTTCTATAACATTCAAAAATCTCCTTTAACAAAATCAACAATATCTTTCCCTACATACTTGTACGAGAATCAAAGACTTTTTATAAAGCCGGACTCAATTATACAAGATGTAACAGCTGATTATGTTAGAAAACCTTTAGATGTTAGATGGGGTTACGAACCTGGAACATTAGGACAATATCAGTATACTGGTGATGATTCTATTTATGATCCAGCAGCAAATCCTAATGGATCTACTCAATTTGAATTACACATTTCTGAACAGTCTAGTGTAGTTATAGACATACTAATGTACGCTGGGATTATAATAAGAGATCCTCAGATAGTGCAAGCAGCGGCACAAGAAGCTGTTATGAATGAACAAAACTCAAAAATGTAATAAATGGGATTAATAACAGAAAACAACTTACAGTATTACGGGGGAACTCAGATATTTCAAGCTTCCGCAGGAGTTAATTCATTTACAACAACTTTTAACACAGATCTTGTTTATTATACTAATGACCCTACAGCTTTACAATGGCCTTTAAATAACTTTCAAGTACAACTAAGTACTGATGGAGGGTTGACTTACGTGGCTTACGAAGCTCCTACCTACTCGTATGAAGTTAATAGAAACACTATAACTACAGGTACTTTAAACGCTGGTGACGTTATACAAGTTCAGCTTACTGAAGCAACTACACAAAACAACTACGGCGGTTATGCTTACACTAAATTGAATGATATAATTAACAACTATATAGTAGCGTACGTTGGTGCTGGGAAACTAATACCTAGCGTTAAAAGAACAGATGTTATATTTCACGCAAAACGTGGATTACAAGAATTTAGCTTTGATACTCTAAAGAGTATAAAATCTGTAGAATTACAAGTGCCACCAAGTTTATCTTTAATAATACCACAAGATTATGTTAACTATGTTAGATTATCTTATGTTGATTCCCTAGGTGTTCAACACACTATACAACCTAACAATACTTTAACTACAAATCCATATAGAAATTTAACACAAGATAGTTTAGGAGAACCTATACAAGATGCTAATTTCAATAACATAGAAAACACATCGACAACAGAAGCATTATGGGCGCAAGCTAATAATAGATTAATAAGTGGCTGGAACGGACTAGCTTGGAGTTATTATACTGATTATTTTAATGGAGGATTTCCTTTATATTGGAGTGGTTTAGTAGGCCAAAGATATGGCTTAGACCCACAGTTTTCACAAACTAACGGATGGTTTGGTATAAACGAAAGAGAAGGTAAGTTTTCTTTTTCAAGTAACCTAAGAGGTAGTACCGTGATAATAGAATATATATCAGACGGTTTATCTAGTGATTTAGATACTAAAGTACCTAAAATGGCTGAAGACGCAATGTATGCTCATATAAATCATTCTATATTGTCAGGAAGAGCAAACATGTCTGAATACATAGTAAGAAGATACCAAAAAGAAAGAAGTGCTAAATTAAGAAATGCTAAAATAAGATTATCTAATATAAAGCTTGATGAAATTGTTCAAGCAATGAGAGGTAAGTCTAAATGGATAAAACACTAAAATTAAATGGCAGAAGTTAAAAATAGTTTTTTAAAGTCTAAAATGAATAAAGATTTAGACGCCAGATTACTACCTAACGGTGAATATAGAGATGCTTTAAATGTTTCAATATCTAAATCTGAGAATGCTAACGTTGGTGCTTTAGAAAATGTAGAAGGCAATAACTTAACTGTGGATGTTGGGGAAACATTAAACACGCTGTCTGGTGTTGATAATTTAAAAATTATTGGCCAACATACAGATAAAAAAGCTAAAATAATATACTTATTTTTAACCAACCACTCTAGCGACGGGGTTGCTTATGATAACACGGCTGTTAACTGGATATGTAGTTTTAATCTACAATCATTAGAACTTTTAGTTTACTCTACAGGCGCGTTTTTAAATTTCTCTACGCGAAACACTATATTAAGTGTAAACTTACTTGAAAGTATTCTTTATTGGACAGACGACAGAAACCAACCAAGAAAAATAAATGTTCAAAATAGTTTAAACGTAAATCAATACCCTAGTTTTAAACCATTTTACACAAACGAAGATCAAATAAGTGTAGCTAAAATAGCACCACATACTGTTATAGATTTATATAAAGAAAATAATGGTATTAACGAAACAACTTTAATAGACGCAACGTCTATTGCTTTACCTGAACAGTACCAAGCAACTGTCTTTTCAGCCGTAAGTAACAGTACTACAATAAATATAACTGATTATTCAGGTACAGATTTAGAAAATATTGACGGTTATTACGTTTGGAGTAGTGACGGTCAACTACTTAGTAATGAAGGAGTGTTAGTGACAGAAGTAAATTCATCACAAATAGTAATAAGCAAAGCTGTAACTTTTTCTGCTTCTTCTTCTTTTCCAACGTTGTTTTTTGCAAAAGCAAATCCTAAATACAATGAATTATACCCTGGTGACGCAACTTTTTTAGAAGATAAGTTTGTTAGATTTAGCTATAGATTTAAGTTTATAGATGGAGAATATTCTATAATGGCTCCATTTACTCAGATATGTTTTATTCCAAAACAATATGGTTTCTTTTTGCAAGATGATGAAACTTCTACATATGAAAGTTCGGTAGTTGACTTTATGCAAAACCAAGTAAATCAAGTACTATTGCAATTAAAACTACCTGGCGCATCTAATGAGTTATTATCTAAGTTTTTAATAGAAGAAATAGATATTTTATACAAAGAATCCACTGGTACTTCTGTAAGCGTAGCAGATACTATAACAGCTAATCAACTTACTAGCAATGGCTCTAGTAGTTTATATCAATATGATTATCAATCTACGGAACCTTTTAAAACTTTACCTGAGTTACAAACAACTAGAGTATACGATAAGGTTCCAGTAAAAGCTTTTGGGCAAGAAATCATTAGTAATAGAATAGTATACGCAAACTACCAAAACAAACACACGCCTCCATCAAGTCTAGACTACAATGTTGGTGTTAGCACAAAATTCTCAAGCTCTAGTGCTCAATCAAACAAATCTAATGTTTCTTATCCCAATCACACTTTAAAACAAAACAGAACTTATCAAGTTGGTGTAATCTTAGCAGATAGATACGGTAGACAATCTACTGTTATTTTATCTAGTAATCAAAATGATATTGATCAAGTTGGTAATACTGATTTTGGTGGCGATACTTTTTATTCTCCATACAGATCTGACTCTAACAGTGAAACAAGTGTTTTACAGTGGGCTGGAGATAGTATAAAAGTGCTATTCAATAGCGTTATACAATCTAACAAACAATTAGCAACTTCTTCAGGAGGTGGTCAACCTGGTTTATACAATGGTGATTCCACTAGTGTTAAATACAACCCTACAGGTTGGTATTCTTACAAGGTTGTAGTAAAACAAACAGAACAAGAGTATTATAATGTTTACTTACCTTCAATTTTAAATGGTGTTCCCGCGGAAGCAACCACTTTTTTATCAACAGTTAGTGGAACAATGGCCACTTTGACTTTATTTAGTGACAATATAAACAAAGTGCCTAGAGATTTGTCAGAAGTAGGTCCTGATCAAAGACAGTTTAGAAGTAGCGTAAGAATGTGGGGTAGAGTTTCGCCTCAAATACTAGCAATAAACGCTAGTTTTCCTACAAATGAACCAGCTTACAATCAACAATATTACCCAGACTTAATAGCAGACACTGTTACTAGTATTTCAGTCCAAAAAGACATGTTTAATGATCTTGCTACAACTGATTTTCCTTTATTAGATATTTACGAAAGTGAAAGTAATCCAATACTTGCTAGAGTTTCTACTAGAAGAAACATAGGTAGTGTAGGAAAAAATAGCGCAAACTATCCTTTCTTTTTATCTGTTTATGAAACTGAACCTACTAAATCTAGAATAGATATATACTGGGAAACTTCTACTAGCGGTTTGATTTCAGAATTAAATAACTTAATAGAAACTTCTATACCTGGAACTCCAAATGATTTCTCTTTACTAGGTTGGAAACTAAACGAAAACATTGAATCTTCAACTGATCCTTATATAACAGATGCTTTTTGGCCTACTGATATTTTTCAAGATGCTATAGTAAATTCTCAAATAGGTTTATTTGAAGTTAGAGGAGGGGGCGGAGCATTGCCTCTTGCAGATTCTAGGTTTGAACTTGAAACAATAGCTATTGGCGATGCTGATCCTGTTACTGGTTTAAGTTATCCTCAAGTGGCATATAGAATAAAAATAAATAGTAATTTTGTATTTTTAGAAAGTTCTACTAACGCAAGTTTTGAAGGTATTGACGATTACTTAATAACTTTTGAAGTTTCAAACGTAGACCCTTCGTTATCTTCCCCGCTTGTTAATACTCTTACAGAAGATGAAAGTTTACAAAACACAGCACCTTATTTTGGTGATGCATCAAATCCACCACCTATTGAAGCTTACACGTTTCCATATAACAGCTTTGTAGTTTTTGCAAGTCCTAATGATTATTTTCAAGGATTCGAACCTGCTCAAAATGGTTCTACACTAATAGGTTCTCAAGAAGAAGGGTTAAGATGGCAGATGAGCGTAAAGCAATTTGGACAAGAAGTTACAGGTGATTTAGTTATAGACCCCACAAATGGTAGAGTAACTATCCCGACTGGTGGAATTGCATCAGGGGAGTATGATTTAATAGTCAACCTTATTGATGCTTCCGGTTTTGGCTTATCTACATCAATAAATGTTAATTTTGTTTTTGGCCTACAACCTGTAAACTGTCAGTTTAATCAAGAAGGAGGGTTGGTAGATTTTTCAAATCCTTTAGTAGTAAGCAACATTGGTAATGGGGTAAATGATACTGTAGGTGGTAATGCAGGTTTAATATTTTGGTCATCTACTAGTATTGGAGTTCCTAACTCACAACCAGTACCTAGTTGGAATTCATTATTTCCCAATGGCTATGCTCCAACTGTAGCACCTATTTCCCCAGACACTCCAGGGGTAATATTTACAGAAGAAAGTACGTCTGGTAATTTTAATACAAAATCTATAAACCTTGGTAACGGACCTAGTTGGTGTGATAGCGGCAACGCCGGTTTAACAAAAGGAACAGGTTACATAATTGTTACGCTGCAAATAGACAACGCTAGTGGTAGTTCTTTAAATATAAATCAAAATTTTGTTTACGCTACTTCTAATATAATATTACAACGAAGAGCCACTAATAACACTTCTCAATGGTTGCAAGTTGAAGATATAGAAAATCAATTCATAGATTTCCAAGACGATTGGAGAGTGGACTATTATAACACAAGCTCTACTAATATTGGCGGTGATTTACAACTTGGTTCTTTAACTAACGGCGAAAGTTCACCTAACAGAATTTATGGAACTGCTGAAACCCCACCTCCTGGACAAACAGCACCATTTGTTATGCTTTGTGCTTCAAAAGCTTTTGCAATAAGAAAACAAGGCGATCTTAGATTATGTATAAATAATTTACTTACTGATATGCCTAATCCAACACCTACAAATCAAGTTAGAATATCTGTAACTTATGGTGATTTTTACTACCCTAATCAACAAAACGATATAGCTTATAGTTATAGAGTTTATAACAATGGACAGTTAAGTGAAATAATTGCTAAAAACGTTCCAGTTCTAGGATGGGCTACTGTTTACGCTAGAGAGCCACTTTTAAAATATGTTTCGGCTTTTTACATGGACTCGTCATTACAAACGCCATGGGTACCTAGTATGGGTGCTGGAGATTGGTTTGTGTACGTTCCAGGTATTAACGCTGCTCCAAATACAAATTTACCAATTCAAGTAAATAATGCATTTCCCGATAATTCAGCAATCAAAGGATCTGGGCCATCTGGTGATGACCAATATAGCAGAAGATATGTAGCTAGATTTGATTCTTCTGGTGAAAAAATAGACCAGTCCGAACCTAGAAGAATAGGGAATTAATTTAAATAACAAGTGATAATAATATATGGCGGCAATAATAGAGGTTAATTATTTCAATGCTTTTTGGTTAAAAAAAGTAGTAGACAAAAAAGCAGTAATTGAAGATAATGGCGCTACAATTGCTAACCCATCATGGCCTGGTATTATTGGTAATACTACTGGTTTAAATGGGTATCCAGCTTTCCCAGGTAACGCTTTAGACAATGGTAGTTCTACGGAAAAAGAACTTAACTGGTGTGTTGAAGAAGCGCGAATAAGAGGAGGTTACAATAATACAAACGTTAATTATGGCGTTAAAGCATACTTAGTAGAAGATGAACCAAACGCTGTTGTCAGAGGCAATTCTTTAATATACTCTGGTATATTTAATTCAAGAACAGGTGTAAATCAAACAAACCAGTTTCCGGTTGGTGAAGATATAACTAAAAGTGCAGATCCAATAAATGGATCAATACAAAAGCTTTATGCTGAAGATACAAATTTAATTATATTACAAGAAAATAAAGTAAGTAGAGCTTTAATCGATAAAGATGCTATATACTCTGCAGAAGGCGGTGGAGCGGTAACATCATCAAATCTAGTAATTGGAGTTATACAACCCTATGCTGGAAACTTTGGTATTAGTAGAAACCCAGAATCATTTGCTGCTTACGGGTATAGAAAATACTTTACAGACAAGAACAGGAACGCTGTTTTAAGGCTTTCTAACGATGGTATTACGGAAATAAGTACTAACGGTATGAGTGATTACTTTAGAGATCAGTTTACTAAGTTAGATGGAAGCGCTCAAAAAACAGGCAAACTAATTGGTGGTTGGGATATTTATACTAAAGAATATACTTTATCTATACAGCCTTTTGAAAAACAACCTGAAGCCGTATTTGATTATTCAACTTTGAGCTTTGATGAAAGAGTTTTAGGATGGCAAAGTTTTATTAGTTTTAAACCTTCGTTTATGACTAGCGCAAACGGTAAATTTTACACAATAGGCGGTGACTCACCAGAAAATGGAGGTATATATGAGCACTACTTTGAAGGTAATGGACTAAATAGAAATACTTTCTACGGAAAATATAACAAATCTAGTATTAAATTTATATTTAACCCTTCAGTATCAACATCGAAAGTATTTAAAACTATAGGCTATGAAGGTAGTAATGGTTGGCAAGTAGATTCAATGATATCAGATCAGCAAGGTTTAGACAAAGGATTGTTAGTTTGGGAAAGCTTTAACGATACTACAGCTCAAGTATACAGTCTGTATGAAGGAGCTTACAAAGAGGATAATATACAATATTATGCTGGTTTTTATAGAAAAGAAAATAAATACGTTGCTAATTTAATAAACAGTAGTACTACTAGACCTCAAGAAGTTGTTTGGGGTGTAGATATGAGTGGTATAAAAGGTTTTTTAACTACAGTAACAATGTCAACAGATGCTACAACAAATTTAGGAGGTGAAAAAGAATTATTTGCCGTGAGTTCTGAATATGTGTTATCAGCATTATAAATTAAATTAAATCAAATGGAATTACAAGCACGCGTACTTACAGAAAAAGATTGGGATACATTAGTGTCTTGGTGGGATAAATGGCCTGAATGGGTGAACCCACCAAAAGATTTTTTACCAAATAACGGCACAGGAGGTTTTATGATTGAAAAAGAAGGAAAACCAATTGTAGCTGGATTTGTATATTTTACAAACTCAAGATCAGTATTATTAGAATGGATTATATCAGATCCAGAATACAGAGATGATGACAGAGAACAAGCTTTAGAAATGTTAATAAATAAAGCTGAAGACTTTGCTAAAAAGTCAGGTTATCATTACATGTTCACTATAGGTAGAAATGAACACTTAATAAAAACACACGAAAAATTAGGTTGGATGAAAGATTCAAAACCTTCTTACGAAATAACGAAAATAATAAAATAATATGGGAGTAGGAACAGCAGCACTAATAGGTATTGGATTATCAGCGGCAACGCAGGGTATCGCAGCAGGGCAATCGGCCAGAAGAGCTAGAAATAGAGCGTCTGGACTGAAAAATACACTAACAAATTTTGAAAACGGTAGAGATCCTGTAATAAACCCTTATGCTGGTGTGCAGAATCTTAGCGGTTTAGCTAAAGATCTTTCTGATCAAATATCAAACCCATACGCTCAATTAGGTGTGGCTACGCAAGCAGCAGAAATGCAGGCTGAAGAAGCTGATATAGCCTTAGCAAACACTTTAGACACATTAAGAGCAACCGGAGCTAGCGCTGGTGGCGCCACTGCTTTAGCGCAAGCTGCTATGAGAAGTAAGAAAGGTGTAGCTGCTAGTATTGAGCAACAAGAATCTCAAAACGAAAAGTTAAGAGCACAAGGTCAACAACAAATGGAGCAACTTAAAGTACAAGAACAGCAAAGACTTCAAGGTATTGATATATCTGAAGGACAAAGAATGCAGTCAGCGGAAGCGCAGGGACTAGCATTCCAATTTAGTGCTCAAGAAGCTAGAGATAATTCAAAAATATCAAGATTGTACAACGAGCAGATAGCTGCTCAAAATCAAATGGCGCAATCACAAGCTGATACCGCTGGCGCTATATCTGGTGCATTTGGCGCGTTAACAACTTTTGCTGGATCAGAAGCTGGTATAGCAACTTTCGGTTAAGATAAATTAAATAATAAAACTAAACATGGCAAAACAAGCGGGATTCGCTCAAAGAGCAACAGTTAAATACGGCGGTGGTCAGGGTGTTATGCAAGCGGCAACTAATTTTGCTAATTTGTATTCAAACTCTTTAACCTCTATAAATGTAAGAGACGCAAGACAGAAAGAAGTATTTGATAAAGTAACTGGAGCTTATCAATATGATCGTGATAGATTAGATAAAATACCCGAATCAAAGAACTTAACTTTAAATAACAATGTTAATTCTTTTTTATCAAAAGGTGCTGATCAAATACATCAGATAACTAATCAAATGAACAACGGTACAATGTCTCAAGCTGATGGAACTAAGTACATAGCTCAGTTATCAGGCTATTTAGATCAATATGAAAAACTAGCACCTTCTTTAATTGCTCAAGCCCAATTTGGACTAGATGCCATACAAAAGGGAACAGCTTCAAAACAAAACTCTGGTGATTTACAAAAACTGTTGATGAATGTAATGGATGATAATGGCAACATAACGCTTGATGAAAAAGATGGAATGATGTATTTAACAGACACAGAAACTGGTTTTGCATTAAACTTACAAGAGTTTGAAAGAATTGCTTCAAAAGAAGGGTCTAATATAATTGCAACAATACCTAACTTAAGTGGAGAAAATGGAATTGGAATAGATGAAGAGTGGAACGCTGTTAAAGATATAATTGGACTTTATGAAGACGTTATTACAACAGAAAATGGAAAAGAAACTACAACTAGAACGTATGATAAAGACACGGTTATAAAGGAAATGCTAAGAGCGGGATCTTTTGAGAATCTATGGAAAAATGAAGATGCTGCTTCTATATGGTACGATCTTATGCATCCTGAATATGAAATAGGTAAATTTGGAAAAAAGAAGATAAATATTTCATTACTAGAAAGCGGGTCTAATTTATCAGATGCTGCTGAAGTGGAACTGAAGAAATTTGATCCAAGTAATCCAGAGCAAAGAAAAGCTATGCAAGAATGGGCTATTAAACAATCTGTTGATAGAAACATACCAAACGAACAAGTTAAGTCGATTCAAAGCGATGGATCTGCTGAAGCATGGGAAAATAGTATTAGAAACCAAGATAATTGGAGTGATGCTACTAAAAAAGCTAAACCAATTTACGATGCTATTAATAATGTTTATGAAATGTTAAACGATAAATCTAACACAACTGATTCTAGCAAAATTATAGAACAGCTAAACTCAGTTGGTTCAAAGCTAGGAACAACAGTAGAGATTAACGACCGTGGACAGTTTACTATTTACAATACACCTACTGGAAAAGACGCTATAGCTAATGAAATACTTAGCGGAGACATAAAAAACCCAGCAGACATACTAAAAATGTACAATGCTTATAGTGTTACTGAACACTTAGATCAACTTGGTTTTGGTTCGGATATGCAAAAAAACTTACAAGCAAAGAAAAGAACATACAATCCAAAAAACCTTAAAGATTTAACTGATGGTGTAAACAAATTAACAGATAAAGCAAATCCTGAGAATATAAAATATCTTGTTAAAAATTTAGGTTATGGAGATATAGTTAACATTGAAAGCAGCTTCTTCAAGTCCAAAGATGTAATATCAATTGGAGATTTTGAATTTAAAGAAGACAGTTTAGATTGGAAACAAGACTTGATTGATTACTTAAAAGGATATATTGACACTGATCCTTTAGATCCTAACAAATAAAATTTAATATATGTACGAATTAGATGGTGTAACATATTCTCAAGAAGATCTTGAAGCTGCTGCTGTTAAA
>Ga0114994_10001277_pt1 | contig 17979 bp, 14 predicted proteins | sample ArcticOcean_MG_C_9_FD_87043 | JGI IMG/M metagenome (GOLD analysis project Ga0114994, IMG submission 87043) | Marine microbial communities from western Arctic Ocean - ArcticOcean_MG_CB2_152 | ecosystem: Environmental > Aquatic > Marine > Oceanic | place: Arctic Ocean: Canada Basin | collected...
GAATCTTTCTTAGCTTTTGAATCTTCGTTTTCTTCCTCTAGGATTTCATCAACTTCCTTTTTAAGTTGCTTTCTAGAAGTTCTTCTTGCCTTCGGTTCCGGGAACTCTTCTCTCTTTTCTCTAGAAGTATCCTCCTCCGGAAGTATCCTGCAACAATTTGTTTGTGCTGCCTCTACAAAAGCATCAATAGAATCCGGAACACCATCTCTGTCACAGTCCATTCCTAAATCTAACTGGTACTGCTGGTTAATTGCTGAAACAATTAAGTTTCGTTCTTTTACTACATATTCCGCAGGGTCCGTGGCGTTAGCATACATATGCTCCACATGAATAAGCCTCAATATAGCGTCGGCAAGACCCATATAAACTCGGTGCTCTGCTCCTTTGAGTTCTACAAAGTTTTTTGACATTTTTCCTCCTGTATTTTAACAATACCCTTATAATAAAAAAGCCCCGTCCCTAAGAAAGAGACGGGACCTTACACCGTTATAAAACCATAACTAAATTATTATGGTCGTTTAGCGATAAATGCAGGTTGAAGAAGTACTGGGTATAAGCCAGCAGAAGCTGCAGTTGAACTTTTAAGGATACCAACTTTAAATACTGTTACACCTGTACCAGTAGGAGCAGTCAAAGTAACTTTTCCTTCGTTTCCACTAGTAGTACCAGCAAGTAGATAAACCACTTTACCTACGTCAGTTGCAGCAGGAGCAGAATCAAACTCCAAATTGGATACAGTTCCAGCTACACCACCATAACTTCCAACATCGTCAGCGACTGCAGCCATGTAAGAAGTTACATGTAATGCTCTTTCATCTTCAGCAACTGCATCAGCACTAGCATGAGTCAGCTTACCAGCTCCACCGAAGTTTTTGAATACACAAACACGACCCGCAGAGATTGGACCACCTGCTACAGCAGAAATACCTGCTTCACTACCAAACTCATGCCAACCATCAGTCTTAACAACTGTAGCAGTTGAAGTAATGAATGCTGCACCAGCACCAGAATTTACAACTTCAAGAACTAAATTAAGTTCCCCTGCATCCGAACCATCAACTTGAAGTTTAGAATTCGATGCAGCATTAATGTTATAAGAACTTGTACCAGCATCAATTACGATTGTATTGGCTTGAGCGATGTCACCACCAATATTAATCGCTTTATCAGTAGCATCAGAACCAATACTGATAATTGGAGATACAAGATCTAAAGTATTAACACCAGATAGGTTAGTATCTAGGGAAGTCATACTTAAAGAAGTGGCTAAAGCATTACCCAAAGAGATAACTCTTGCACCAGCAGTAGCAACATTTAATGCAAATGCATCCGCATCATTACCAATATTGATTGCACCAGCAGTTGAGTTTAAACTCATTGCACCAGAAGAATCAATATCCAAAGTACCAGCTGAAACATTAAGACTAGAATCAGTTTGAGCCTCAAGAGTTAATGAACTAGAACCAGCATCAATACTAATTGTATTGGCTTGAGTAGCCTCACCAATAGTAATTACTGAAGCAGCATCACCGTTGTTACCAATTTTGATAGCAACAGACTCAAGATCTAAAGATGAAGCACCAGTGATGTCAACATCCAACGCATTCAGGGATAAAGTCGCAGAAAGTGCATTACCGACGGCAATATCTCTTGCTCCATCGTTAGTACCAATGTTAATTGGAGAGATATCAGGACCTGCAGTAGTACTAGTACCAAGGTTAAGTCCAGCAGTTCCAGCATCAACAAAAACACCAGTATTACCACCGTTAATATCAACTTCAATCGCATCTACTTGAACTTTGGTTGCAGCAGCAGAACCAACCGAAATTGTTCTTGCAGCAGCAGTACCAATGTTAATCGGAGAGGTTTCACCCGAATTACCGAGAGAAATAGACCCAAGATTAGAGGCATTAAGAGCTACACTTAAAGTGTCTAGAGTAGCAAAGTTACCCGAACCATCTAAGCCAAATCCACCAACAGCATCTGAAGCAGAGAATGATGTGCCCGCAGATAATGAGATTTCATCACCAGTAGTCGCACCAATTGCACCAGTTGCTTGCATATCAATTAAAGCAACCTTACTTCCACTTGTACCCAATGCGATGGTACCATCACCTGAATTTTCACCCAGTACAGAGAAACCGCGACCAGCAGTACCATTTAAAGTGAATTCAATCGCACCAGAAGCATTTGTAAGGATTGTATTACCGGAAGGAGCATCATATGCACTTTGCAATGTAGTTGAACCAGCACCCATAGAGCTATAAGCACCATTGGCTGAAAAGTCAGACTCAACGGCATCAGCAGCGTATGCTTGTAAGAAAGCACCTTCTGCATAAGCATTGCCATCCGCATCAAGGAAGGACGAATTATCAGAAACTGCCATAATTGCAATATCTGCTTTGTATGCTGTTGCAGTTTGAGCAGTAAGGGTATCTACGTTAGTTCTAATCCAAGGGACGTAACTAGCAGGTTGAGAAGTAGCCCCAACACCTTTAAGAAAAATGTCTCCACCACCGTCAATACTTTCTACAACATAAAGACCATCATTCGACCCATCAGAAGATCCAGTAAGAACTAAAATGTCACCAGCAGCAAAGTTTGTAGCAGCCGAGGGTACCAATTTTGGAGGAGTGCCTGGAGCACCAACGACACCAGCAGTCATCGCAGTAATGTTCTCAACTGCGGCAACAGTACCACCAAAGTTAGCAGCGATGTTAAAGGAAAAACCAGCAGGGGTTTTAACATCAGTAGTGTTACCTACACCAAGATCAATAAAGGAATCTTGAATAACGAGGTTAATAGTTGAACGGGCAACGATGTCCCCATCAACCAAAAGGTTTCCGGCAACCGAAAGGTTTTCACCAACGGAGACGTCTTTTGTGAAATCAACTACAACACCGATCTGAAGATCGTCCGACGTAGTATCGATAATTCTTGGAAAGCCTGAAGCATCCAATAGCATTAAATTATTGCTTTGAGTAGCCATAATTGTAACTCCTAATAAGGTTTGTTATAGCTCAGGTATAATATTCTAGTGTATGATTTGATCTGACCTGATATTATATTACCAGATATCTATTCTAACAACTATGGGGATGCTATAAACTTTCTATTGCGGAAATACATACACTATACCACATACAATATAAACGGAGGGGCTATGGCTTTTACTAAAACTAGCCTTTCGGTGACGACACCGAAAGTAACACTGCTAGGAAAAGAATTTAAATTAGGTGAAGAAAAAGATGGAATGTTTTGGGACGGTGAGAAATGGGTTTCCAAAGAAGAGTTCCAAGAGTTGAGCAAGTCGGATGGCTAAATGTATTATAGGGGAAAACTTCACCTTTACAATTTTATTTGTAAATAGTGTAGGCTCTCCCTTTACTCCTGACAGTGCAACTATTGAAGTATTTTATTTTGATAGTTCCGGTGTACGTCAAGAACTAGCTCCTGCTGGAACTGCTATGTCTTCCGTTCCTGCTCAAACAGGAAGATATCGCTACACCTTGGCCATTCCGGGATCCCTTACACCAGCAGATCAAATATATTCTGTTATGAGGGGTGCTGTTATTGCAGAAGGTATTTCAGTTGTTGCGGAGGAAACTGTCGACCCTTTTGAACCAGGGGAGGGAGTAATACAAGTAGAATATGATGGTGTTGCTGTTGGATCTTTTCCAATACTTAACTTTATCGGTGCCGATGTTTATGTTGCAGACGGAGCAACAAAAGCAAATATCTACCTACCCCCTCCCCCTGCTCCAACTTTTAATAGCCATTGGAACACTAATGATGGGGCGAATGGAAACCAATTTGTTTCTGATGGCTTATCTAGAACCACGACTAGAATCTCAACTCCTAACGGTGGAGAAGGAACCCCCTTTAAAACTGGAGGGTGGGCTGGTTCAAATAGGTCCACAACAAGAAGCACGACCGTAACAATTACAACCCCTTCAACAACTACAGGTTGGGGTGGAGACTCTTATTATATAGTAAGTGTTTTTGATGCCGATGGGGTGACCTTGTTACAAACCTATACTTCTCCTGTTATTGCGGCAAACTTTTCAAATACTACAGGAAGCATTACATCCGCAATAACCAGTTATGCGGTGGATCCTGGAAGTTTGGCAGTACCCTCTAGAAATAAAGCAAAGTTATCTGTAACCGTCGACTTATCTACACTTATATCAAATGGTGGGAAGTATGACTGTAAAGTGGTTATGCATACAGATACAACTACAGATGGAACAGGACCCTACACCTTTACTCAATCTGAAGTCTTTATAGATACAAACCCAAGTCCGGCTTCCCTCTCTGGAACTGTTTCGATGGCCGAGAATGTAGGGGTAGTAACGAAGCAAATCTCTGGGGTTTCTTACTATACAATAGGAAGTGTTTTTACAGTAGGTGTCACAGGAATAGATAACTTGAATGAAAATACGATAAGAACTTCTAACAACTTAGAGATAACCCCAAGTGGTTGGTTGTTAAGTTCTATCGCAACAGAACCTTTTAATGATGGTGGTTGGACGGGTTGGACGAATGATAATAATAATACCAATGCTGCCTATCAAAAATCAAATTGGACAATAACCTCAGGAAGCCAAAGGTATATACTTACCAATGCTTCCGTTTCTGCCCGTGTTAGAGACCCTTGGAGCAACTCTTCAAGTATAAGTTCAAGTAGTACCAAGGCTTTAATTGACACGTACTCAGACAACTCCTCGGACCTTGGAGAATACTTTAATGGTGAGTCCCGAAGACAAGACAATACTTATAATGGTGGAACTTCCTCTGGGAACTGGGTTTCTGCTTCAGCGTTAAGTTCTGGAGAAGCCTTGGTATATTTTGGAGGGATACAAGTCCCTAATAGTATTCCCGTAGCCAACCTAAGTACCTACAGCCCTGTTACAAACCCTAATTATTCTGCACTAGGTGCACCTGTTTCATTTTACAGAGTATTCATAGATAGTTCAGGGTTAGAAAGAGTTCCTTTCTCTTTTTCACTTGCCGGAAACTTTGTTGTAAATGCAACAACGGACTTAGCGAATGAAGACTTAAAGATATTTATAAGGAGAAGGAATTCTACTTCTGGTTCAGCAAGTGTTGGAACAAGTGCTCCACCTTTAAGAGTACACGGAAGTCTTTATGACTTCAATGAGTTTAATGATGGAGCCACCGTGGTAGGTTCTAGAATAAGATTATCAAGTTCTTCAGGAGGCAATATAAATTGCACCTTTGGTGGAGCACTTTATAATTGTACGGATGGGGTTTTCTTTGAGATAGAAATAGTGAACCCAGCGATTAAAGTAACCTCTTGCGTTTTTTCTTTTGGGTGATTTATGTATAGTACAAGGCTTGTTATAAAGGTTTATGGTTTTGACACCCATATTTGTCTGGCTACTTCTGGAAATAGAGTAGATACTTTTATCCTACCTACGGAGGATGTTAGAAAAGTTGTTTCAAACACTTCCGATACTTGGTATTGTTCCGGAGACTTATGCGTTAAAAGTTTAGGCCAAGGGTTCAAGATTAAAATTCAAATAACTGAGAAACATTTCATACACATAGAACTTCGAGCGACGGATTATCAAAGGGCTATCGCCTCTTTCCTTGCTCAAGTCGGGGGTTTATAGATGGGGTTTACAAATCAAGAAAGAATTAACTTAACAACAAAAGCAATTCAAGCAGGTGTTGTTGACGCAAATCCGGATACTGTTTGGTATGAGGTGTTCTTTCCTTTCGCTCAAATTACAGCTGCAGAAACAGTATGGACCCAACTATCAGACTTGAAACTTCTTCCTGCTAATTCTTTTTCCCAAGCACAAACAAATGCGGTGAATAACCCAACTCTTATTCAAGACCTCACAGTAGGCACAAGACTAAGCACTGTGGTTGGAGCAGTAGGTACTACATATGTTGCTTATTCTATTTATGGGGATTCTTCTTCCGAACAAATAACAAACTGGGTTATGCCTCAACTTATACCTTTGGCTAATGGAGCACCTTCTAACGGGTACGGTGTTAAGCTGTATAACGGAGATCCAAACAATGGGGGAACTCTGGTAACGACTTCCGAAGGGGAGTCAGGTTCCGGAGATACCAGAACTGTAGGTTGGGTTTTTAATTATGCTAGTGGGCTTTTATTCTTATCCACGGACTTCAAAGGTAATATTACAGACCCATGGATACAAGGGTTTCGTTATATAGGTAAAACTGCAGCAGACAGTGGTTCCAGTATAGACGATTCAAAGTTTGTTCTATTGGAAGCAGATGCAGCACTGCCTAATGCAAAAGTTTTGTCAGGTTCTGCAGATGTTTCTATCACCGAGTCCGAAAATAATGTGGAAGTTGGGCTTACGGCTACCGGAGTTGCTGCAGGAACTTATGGTTCTTCTACCCAAGTTGCTGCTGTTACAGTAGATGATAAAGGGAGAGTTACTGCTGCCTCAAACATCGATATTGATTTCGCTAATGCTAGTGTGGCTACTGCGGATACTTTAACCACTCCTAGGAATATTGCAGCGACTGGGGATATTAGTTGGGACGTCGACTTTAATGGTTCTCAAGATGTAACTTCCGAAGCAACCTTAGCGAGTACTGGAGTTACAGCAGGAACTTATGAGTATGCTTCTATTATAGTAGATGAAAAAGGTCGTATTCTAGAAGCAAGTTCAAATACCATTCCAGGACTCAGGGTATCTTTTATTAAACCAAAATAAAAGAGGTGTCCTTTGAAAGATGACTTTATAAAAGCTGAAATTGAAAAGCATTCACAAACTCTTCAGCAGCTCCCAGTTATATTCAACAAAAATAAAAGAGAATCGGATAGGCTTATAGATAGGATTTGTGAGGAAGCAGGTATTTTAGATCAAATTGAAAAGGTTAGGGAAGACCTTAAAGCATCTAAAGCCCAACTTCAATCAAATGCGGACAGTCTTTCCGGAAGAGTTCAGCAGTTAAAAGAGATATATGAAAAGTATTTCGCTTGCCCTATTCCAGAAGGAATGACCCATAAGCATGGTATAGCCTTAGAACCTCTAGACTCTAAAACTAGAACCCTTATTTTAGGGGATAACTTTGAAACAGTACAGGCTCTCGGAGGAACTTTAGAAGGGTTCGGCTTAGAACAAGAAGAAATATTACAAGAAGAAGAATCTGAAGAGGAAGTAGTAGAGGAGGAAGAAGAACTCCTAGAATGGAACTTTAAGTCACACTGGAAAAACAAAGTCCGTAAAGCTCTGGACTTATACAAGACCGACCTAGAAATGTTTGAAAAAGTTTATGCTGCCGAGTCTGTTCAAATAAGAGCCCAGATTGACCGAAATCTTCCGGAAGATTTTGAGGAAGATTCTTCTGAGGAAGATTCTTCCTCAGAAGAAGATATGACACCTCAAGAAATAAAAGAGTTTATCCGTAATGCGGATAAAAGGAATATGACTCCAGGACAAAGAGAAAGACTAGAGCAAATGGCTAAAGAGTATGGGGTTGAAGACTAATGATCCCTCTTATTTGTGCTCTGGGGTTAAAAATCGACTTTGAAATGTTTTCGGATAACTTCTATAGGGCTGAGGTTTCCGAGGAAGAATCCGCTTTCTTCATAAATATAAATGGTTCTCTGCATTGTGTAAGAACCCACCTTAAAGACGGAAAGCATAAAAAGAAATCTTTTCAGATAACCTTGTTTGAAAGCTACCCTTCACAAAACCTTCTAAGCAGATACAACAAACTTTTGGAGGAGACACTATGGGTCTCAGTTTAACAAATAACCTCGTTTATTGGCATATGCCTAAAACTGGGGGAACGTCCGTCTATAAATACCTAAGAGTTGGGGAAGGTTACGACACTGTTAAGGGTTATGCTAAACATGGGCAAGCGTCTTCTATTGCTGTGTCAATACTTAAAGGTCGTACTCTTTTCGGAACAGTTAGAAACCCTTGGGATTGGTATGCCTCCCTATACCAAATGGCTCTTAGAAAAAACGATGACCCCGCAATCTTAAAGTATGGGAACGGTTCTTCTAGTTTCCGTAATGTCCTTAGAGGACTTACTCGTCCCTTAGAAGTAAAAGTATTTCCAGTAGAAGCTTTCTGTCTGGTCTTTGAAGTAGCAAAAGGTACGGAAGAATATTGTGCAGAGGATTTCTTATCTTCCGGACTTGGGCTCTTCTCTTGGGTATTCCGTTATTGCTATGGAAAACCTGCAAGACCTGAAGTGTTTGTGGATACAAAACAATTAGTGGAAGGAGTCGCAGAGTTACTTCTCTGCAGCCCCGAAGCCCTTAAAGGTATAAACCCTCAAAATAAAGCGGAGCACTTCCCTAATAGTTATAGAGGACCTTCTGAGGACCTATATGATGAGGAAATGATATCTTGGGTTTATGAGGCAGATAAAAGTTTGATTGAGACTTTTGGTTTTGAACCCTTTAAACAAATGAGGTCACCGACAGTAAATGTCAGCGACCTCTTGTTTTCACCAAGTTTTGTTTAAAAAGGCGATATAGTTTCTAACCCCAGTAAGGTTCTAATAACCCTACAACTTCCCAAAAGGTATCGTCTAACTTGTTAGTTGATTCTAAAATCGGTTTGTACTGGGAAAGCCATGTCTCCTCATCATCACCACCACCAAAGTCGTAGTCTCCAGAGGCAAGAGCTGTAATAAGTACCTTATCCATTCTAAGTCCAGCCTTGCTCAACTTTTGGATTTCTTTGGAGAGAGCGGCATAATCTCGTTCGCTAACTGCGTCAGGGTCTCCACTACTGAAATCTTTAAAGAAACTCTTTAAAAGGATGTCAGTATCTCTACTAGCAGTTTTACCTAGTTGGGCTTTAATTGAACGAACTTCTCTCGCGATTTTAGCGATTTCTCTTTTATTTGACATTTTAGACTCCTGAAGTCTTTTGTTGGTTAAATATATACCTTTATTTTATTCTATAAACTGTCTATTGAGCACCTATTATATCCGCTACCCATTCAAGGGAACTAGGGTACTTATCCGTATCAAGAACAAACTCCTGCCCCCTACCCACACACTCTAAGGTTAAACCTTTATCATCCCGACCCCAGCGTTTTTCATTACCGTGTAAGGTTAAAGGGGTCCTACCTTTTGGTTCTAACCAATCCGGAACACTCCAGAAATTAGGTTTGGTCGCCCCATCTTTTGTAAGTACCCTCTTAGGGAGTACTTTGGGGAACATATTTCCGCTAGGAAGTCCGGTAGAAACCCCACCTAAGCAAAGGTCACCCCCTCCTATGAAAATAGCATCAGATCCTTTCTTGGCTCCGGGGTAGTCATGAGGATGCCCTTTTAACCACGCCTGTTTTCGGTAGGCTCTTCTCCCACTTACAACTTCCTTTACTTGGAGGTATCCGAAAAATATGTGCTGTTTCGGAGCATTTCTAACATAACGCCAACGACGTTCTACCTGCTCGACTTTTTGAAATTGCCCGAAGAATAAAAATAAGTCTCCTACACCCACCCCTTGTTTTAATAGGTGGCGGAGAGGATTACCTTGTTGGCCGAGGTTGGGCTTCCATTCAGAGTGCCGAACATAAGAACTATCAAAGTCTAAATCCGGGTCCAAATGCACATACCTCCTCCTCCAATCTATGCTTTTCTTCTTACTTTTAGACGCAGGGTCAAACCCCCCAAGATCGTTTAGAAAATTGCCTACATTATGTCCGCAGTACTCGACCCAACCATATACGTGCTTACACTCCCCCCCTTCAACAGGAACACTAAAATAAGACCCATCTGGAAATATAGGGGACGGGTGGGCTACTTCTGTAGAGGAATCAGCCCCTTTCCTAGAAATAACAATTTTCATATTAAACCTCCTTTTTTGTAGTTACCTATACATAAGGTTAGGAAAGGTCTTAAACATACTCGAAAGGAAAACTTTTCAACTCGCTGCTTCTAATACTCCAGAAGTCCTTACAGGTACTGCTATTTGAGAACCACCCTGTAACGTGAATTGATCTCCATTTAATTGAGACCCTCCTGCTAACAAAGACTTTGTCAGGGAACTTAACCCACCCCAAGGTCCTAACCTAGAGATATCCACCCCATAATCTTCTTGTAGGTACGCTGCTGCTCCGTTTCCAAAAGTTCCTGCTACACCATTAGGGTTATTTGAAATAGTTTCAGCTGTACTTGGAGGAACATTATCCCCGAGACTTGTCTGTATCCCTACGTTATCTGCATAAGGTGTTACAGTTTCCAACCTCAAAGTAAAATCTTGGTTTAGACCCATTCCCTTGTTTCCAGTAGAAACTTGTTGGTTTGGGTATAGCATCATAGAACCAGGACTTAAAGTCGGTCCTGTATAGCTACCACCTGAAGCATGGAAGATAGGTAATGAATGATGGGTTGCGGATCCTTTTAAAGTTGGAGAACTTTTACCCCAAACTCCTCCAGGTCCATGAGGAACTTCAAAAGAGTTCGTCGTAAATCTTCCTTCTATACCTATATCAACTAAACCTTTTCCTGGTCCAGGACCATCACACATAGAAGAAATATTAACGGAATCCCCATCCGTCTTCTCACAAAACTCCACTCCTAGATAGGGCTTTGGAGGACTTCCAATCCTATCTCTAGGTATAGGTGGCGTTCCTTCGTTTAAAAGGGTTACAGAGTTATCTATCGGCTCCCCACAAAGGTATTCTTTTGTTATTGAATGCCCTATGGAAAATATAACTCTTACACTATATATATTCTTTGGAAGTGGGTTGCTTAGAACTACATACTGAGTGAACTTATCAAAACTGTAGTTCGTAGAAGAAAGAACCACCCCATCTACAATAACTTTATATACATTTCCTGCATAAAGAGCGGAGTCCGGAATATATATAAGGGTAGAAGACCTAGAGTTAAACGTCTTATCTTCTAACGTCTTATCAAATAAGAACTCTCCGGAAGTCAGCTTCGTAGCACGGTTTAATACCATTCCTTGTGGGGCAACTCCGTATCCATTTTGAGATTTCCGAACCCTATACTGTAAGTAGTCCCAATCTTGCTCGGAAACAGAATAAGGGTTGATAGAACCGAAGGAAACTGAACCTCTTTCCTGTACTAGCACGGGAAGGTTTCTATACTCAACATTTACCCAAGCATTTAAGGGATCTGTTGTACCTGCAATATAAGGATTACCGTTAGGCATGTTTATATCAGGTCGGTAAAAACTTATGCCCCAAAGAGGGTCTAAAAATAAACGAACCTCAACATAAGATGTAGGATCCATTAACACCGGAGTTGCCGATAAAGAAGAGTTTTGAGCACTCGTTCCATCTGTTCTAGGAATCACATAACCGTTTATGTCATTCTCATCTCCACCCCTTATTTGGATACCAAAAGTTTTCTTTACATTAGCATCTGCTTTTAAAGGTATCAAAGAAAAGGAGTTTAGGGCTGCCGTAAATAAACCATCCCCAGAACCCAATACAGTCGCACCAAAAAACCCACTTGTAACAGGTGTAAGGTTTGAGTATAGTAACGTCCCTAAAAGGGATCCATCTACGATAACACTAACCGTATTGCCTATGGGGTCTGCAGTTATCTTATATTCGTGAAAAGCACCATCGTCCCAGTTAAAAGCGAAGGGGACCCAAGAGGTGTTGTCTAGTATTTCTAAGACCCCAGTATCGAACCGTACTTGAAACTCTCTTGGATAAGTAGGTAAGGAAACCTCAAACACTAAGCCGACACCATTTGAGCCAGAGGTAGTGGAAGAGAGTTTCAAGTCAAAACTTAGAATACATCCTTCAGGACTCATTCCAGTATAAGGCTTTTCTAAAAACCAACTGGCTGCTTGGGTCTTTGTTTTTTGTATTGTTAAAATCTGACCTGTTACGGAAGTTGTAACATTTGTAGAAGCACTTTCAGTCCAACCTTCTTTTTCCGGAGACAATAACCCTGATAAAGAGCATGTTGGAATGTCCGTTAAAAGATATCTTTTAGAAGCATCCTCTAAATAGAGTAACGTTTTAAATGATACTTCACGAGTCCCATCTCTTATTTGAATCTCCGCATCCCCAATAGAGTTTCCAGAGATTACTCTAAAGGTAGTCTCTAAATCGGTTTCTACTTTATTAGAAATAAAAGGCTCAACCTTTTGATAGTAGAAACTCGTATCTTTATCTGTAGAGGAAGAAGAACTTTTCAAATCTAAGATGGAAGAACCTACAGAAGATTTCCCAAAACCTGAAACAACATACCATGGCTCCAAAGTTTCATCTTGAGGGAGTACGTTCATATCGGCTCGAATAGTTCTACCGTCTACAGTCTCCAGAATCTTTATAGGGTTTAATAAGTATTGGATGATATCCCATACAGCGGAGTTTATTGCTTTCCTAGATATAGAACCCCAAAAAGAAGCTCCCTTTTCTCCTGCTGGAATTAAAAGGGCTGTTTGTGCAGGGTATGGCGTTATTGCTTGGTTCGTTAAGAATACTCCGGATATCTCAGAACCTAGATCTACATTTACGTTCCCATTTGGGTAGTCCGCAACTATACGGAATGAAACAAGGTTTGTATCCCAAATAGTTTCAAAGAAAAGATTAAAGGTTTCATTTCCAACTATGGAAATAGGGGCAGGAAGTTCCGTCGTTACGGTTATTTCCACTAGACCTTTAACAAGGTCTAGATTCAACCCACACTCTGCAATAGTATAAACTCCGGCTTGGTTTCCTTCGGATACTCTAAACCGATCCCCTTCTTCTACTCCCCGAGGGAATCCCGCATAGGGAACTTTTATTACTGTAGTAGAAACTGCCACTGCGGTGTATTCAAAACCAATCTTCCAAGAGGCTGCTATATGAGGGTTACTCCCGTCTAGCAATAATCCAAAATGCTGAACTCCACTTATTAAAACTGCACCGATTAAACAAAGGTTGTGGCCATCATAAAATCCAAATCCTACACCTGTAAATACACCATCTGCTGTATAAGACTCTACTTTAAATCTTGCTATCTCTGTAATGATACATTCTAAACTTAAATCTAAATCCCTAGAGTAAGTACCCTCTAACCCAACACTATAAGAGCCTGTGGAGTTATCTATAAGCCTGTAAGTCCCATCACCTACCAAAGCCCCACTATCTACACCGGAAAGCGTCCAAGGGGTTCCTGCGGATCCTGGAAGAACCCGACCATTAAACAACCCTTTTTGTTGCATCCCTTCTGCTGTAACTGCACCATCTGATATAGCATGGGGGTTTTTATTCAATTGAAGTAATGTGTCTTGGTTTAGAAGAGCGGAGTAATCATTTTGAAAGCCTATGTACCGATGACCTATCTTCTTAGGGGATTTCCTTTCTCCTGGACCAAGTGTGATTCCCATTGGGAACCTGTTAGTTTTAACAACCCCTAAAGAATTAGCAGGAAGGGGAGAAACAGCTCCAGCTGTATGGCCATCATGCCTATCCCATATATTTAGATTTAAACCCTGAGTGTTTAACCCTAGCATTGGTAAGGAAGGGTTTTGAAACCAAATATAATCTATATCTACGGTGAAACTTGAAGGAGGTCCTACAGGAATAGGAATAGCAGGATATATCTCTCCGATGTAGGGGTTTATATTAGCAATGGCTACAGAAGTTCCGTTAATTCTTAAAGTTACATCCTCTTTCTTTGCGATGGTATTATCACCCCAACCTCTTACAAGAGGACCTCTTTTCGTTTTAATAACATTTCGGGCAACAACACCTGCGCCTGTAAAAGGAGTAATTAAAGAATGTAAGAAGTTCCATTGCTTAGTGAAAAGTGTTTGAGAAGATGTAAAGTTTATATCTACTATTTTAAATAGGGATACTTCAAAATCTGAAGCGATTACAAAAGCACACCCTGAACCGTGAGTCGGGGTTCCTGTTGCGGAGGTAGTAGAAAAGGTTAATTCTGGGTAGTTATTACACAATACCGAAAAGAAGTTTCCTTTTTGGTTTCTAATAACGGAGATAACTTGAGAAGTATTGTACCAATCACAAGGTATCTGGGCAGAAAAGCCTCCGGAAACAACTTCTAGTATCTTTGTACCACTTATATCCCTTAAGAGTAACTTTATTTCTATAACTCCGTCAGAAACGGAAAACGTCGCAAAAGTTTCATTCAAAGGAGTAGGGCTTATAGTAGAAGTTGTAGGGTCAATCTCAAAATCTACTCTGTAAGAAGAGTTAGGTAAAACCTTACCAGAAGAGTCCCCAAAAGAATAACCAAAAGAAGACCCTGAAGTTTTCGATAAGAATAACCCTGTGGCAGAAACTGTTCCCGTACCTGTTCCTATTTTACTTCCTACAAAATTAGTAGCGTCTTCCGGAAGAACTGTCCCATTATAATTGAATGCAAGGGCTGGTCCTGCCAACATATTGTATGTAGTTTCTGTAAGTAAGGAAACTTCTAATAAAACTTCGGATAAGTCTGATGTGTTTTGTACTGCAGAATCAATAAGGGGAATAATTGGATAAGTTCCCGTTATGTCATAGGAGGAAGTAGTATCTACTCCTGGAGAGAACTCCGATTCTGTTAGAAGTTCTTGACTCCTAGAAAGAGAATCTAAAAAGTTTAATCTCAAAGTCCCAATTTCTGTGCCCGCATCTACCGTGTAGGTAGTATTATCTCCAACAGTATACAAGAATATTCTGTTGCGAGGACTGGATAAGGGGATCCCCCCAAAAGATAAGAGGTTTGAGGCAACTATCTCATAAGAACCTCCGAGAGTTGTTCCAGTATGGGTTATCTCTATAGAAGTAACCCCGTCTGCCCCCCTTGAAGAAACTGTTACCGAAGTAACAGTTACTGGAACACCATAACTTTCAGTAAGGATATAATTTGCGGAGGTTATGATATTCGCATCTTCGAGCATTTCCTCGGAAAAGAAGACACGAATAACAAAACCTGTTATTGAAACCGCAGATGAAATACTTGAAGGTGTGCCACCAAGACTTCCGTAGGAGGAATACGAATAAGGGGATCCCCCAAAACCTTCTGTAACAGGTACAGGAGATCGAGGAAAATAAGCACCACCGTATGGGGAAAAAGCATATGCTGCTCCCCCATAGCCAGTGCCGAATGTAAGTCCTGGTAGATATACAGGCATTAGAACCTATTAGTTAGAGAGTGTTTCAACATAAGTGTAATAAATATCTAACTCACCTGCAGTTAAACTACCCGCATTAGTAACAGTTAGCATGAATGCCTGTGCAGCAGCCTGCTGCTCTACAATAACTTCGAAAATCAAAGTATCAACCGAGGTGGCATCTATTAACGAAAAGAAATCTGTAGGAGTGGCTGCATATCCTGCAGAGATAGTGGTTCCTGCGTTATATGCTACTTTAATATTTACAACAACTTTAAAGCATACAGAGGATTGAGGTACTAGTAAAGTTGTAGAGAAAGTTGCTGCTCCGTCTCCAAAAACATGAGTGCCTTGTGCGGACTTACTAGAGGAAGCCGTAGAGAGCCCACCTGTAGCAGTGTCAACATAGTCCTTTGTTGCTGCATCATCGTTTGAGGCTGGAGTTGCAACTTGAAGGGTTTCAAGAGAAGTACCATCCCATATTTGTAAACCATCAGTAGGATCGTTTTTTAAAATACGATTCCCAACAGCGAAAGCAGCTTGTAAGGTTCCGTCGACCTTTAATAAAATAGCCATAATTATTCTCCTTAAGAATAAGATTTGTGAATAAGCGCAAGGATAAAACCCGACCCCAGAGTGGAAGCACCCATACTCGGGTTATAGGTTATATTAGTGTATCCCGATATAGAATCTATTGTCGGGACTTCATATTTGTTTGTAGTATTTGTATTTAAATCGGTAGGCAAAATAAACCTATCCGGATCTACGGAATCCCCAATCTCAATCGTAGCAGCTACATCATCAAAAGCCACTTCGAAACTGACATAGAACCTTACAACAACATCATTAGGGGCTACCGCAATAATGCTTGTAGTTGTCGTAGTGTGGTCAAAATCAAACCGTTTAGAAATCAAACTTGGTCTATTCGTTTCAATAAGTCCTAAAAGCGTCGTCAAGTTGTAGTTTTGGTCATCTGCCCACCCTGCAGATGTTATATCTACAGGTACAGGAACAGAACCAGGAGTTTCCCCAGCTGCTACAAGTTTTAGTTGCCCATAAACGGTTAAGTATCTTAACCTTACAAACTGTTCGGTTGTTCCTGTTCCGTCTGTGAATTGTAGCCTAATAAGGTAGGACCCTTCCACGTCAACAGTAAAACTTCCCGGACTCTTTGCGATTGCAGAACCTGAGAAGGTTGAAGCAGAACCAGAAGGTTTGTATGCAAGAGTCCAAGAATAACCTGTTCCGGTGTTGGCCGAATCTAAAGTTACAACGTCACCTACTTCTAAGTCGTTCCTTGAAGCATCTGTAACGGTAGCCTTGGTAGGTATTGAAGATTGTATGCTGGAGGTAGCCATGTTATATCCTTTTTAATAAAACTCTCGCCAATCAATACTGGCATAATAATCTGTGCTGTTTCCCGAAAGAGGTCTTACTGCTACGGTTATCGTATCCCTAACACCATTAAAATCCGTAGAAATAGGAATATCCGATTGTAGAATCGAAGAGGAGGCAGCAGATTTTATTGGACCTCCGCCACCAGTACCGTAACCACAATGCAAGATTTCCCCACTCGTGATAGTATTTGTAGCGGAACTATCGTATTCAGTTGTTTCACTTGCGGAGGCGAAAGTTGTGCCGGAAAGGTTACAGTTCCTTAGAATTCTAATTTCAAAATCCGCATTTCCCGAAGCAAACACGGTAAAGTCTGTAGGGGAAATTAGACCTAAAGGATAGGTCGACTTCAATCGAACGGTTAAAAGGGGTACAAGGTTTATATCCCCCGAACCAAAGTTCAAAGCTGTAGAAGTATTTCCATTAGAAATACTTCTTTTCACCCCTAGAGAATTAAAACCTCCTTCGCTCTGAACGGAGGCACAAGTTGCAGTTAAATTAGCACTACCTCCTGTGGAACTCATCTCCCAGCAAACCCTTAAAGATGCTTTGGCCATAAAAGGTCCGGATAAACTATTAGAAGGGTTTTCTTGGTGTACATACCATATACGACCTTCTAGCATAAAGCCCCAACGAATAACTGCAGAACCTAACCAACCAAAATCTATTACAAAGACTTGTTGTTTCGTAGTGTCGAGGGTTACTCCAGAAGGTCCCGTCCCATCTAAAGGGTCTATATTCCATGCTGCCTGCGCATATCGAGTATTAACTACAGCACCGGAGGTCTTAGACCTTAACGTGGCATATAAGGAAGTACCGTCTAGCTCGAAGTAAATACCATTTTCCCCTCCGAAGTACCCTATCTTCTTATTTGTACTTGCAACGCCACCGTTAAAGTTTCCGGTTATGAAAACCAGCTGAGACTTTCCAGGTCTGTACCGAATAGTCCTGGTGGTTCTAATTACGGTATCTAAGTTCGCGAAGACAGCCAAATCTACAGAAGAAGTGTTTGCATTGTAATTAGATGTAGACCCTCCTGATAAAATATCTTGGTACTGCAAGGGTTGGGGTCCCGACTCGCAAGAGGCAGAGAAAATCTCAAACGGTTGGGAAGTGCGTAGCCTCTCAAAAGCATCCTTTTGAGAACCAGGAGCCAAATAAACATTTCCCCTTATAGCTGTAGACCAAGGTGAAGAACAAGACATAGTTAAACCTCAAATAATAGTTGAATATATATATCTAAACCATCAAAAGATGCTGAGGAAGATGTAAGGGTTACACCCCATTTCCCTCCGAGAAGAAAGTTTAAATCTGCTGTAACTGCGGACAAAGATAAAGTCGTAACTGTTTCCGCCACCAAAGTGTTCATATCGAAGGTCGCGGAACTTAGACATGTATTTCCCGTTGCATTATTTATCAAGGCTAAACTATAAGTTCCTTGTGTATTTATAGTTCCCATCTTAACGGAAACTCCCACTAAATTACCTGCCTGAGAAACCCAACCATCATAACAAAC
>Ga0114994_10001280_pt1 | contig 17969 bp, 12 predicted proteins | sample ArcticOcean_MG_C_9_FD_87043 | JGI IMG/M metagenome (GOLD analysis project Ga0114994, IMG submission 87043) | Marine microbial communities from western Arctic Ocean - ArcticOcean_MG_CB2_152 | ecosystem: Environmental > Aquatic > Marine > Oceanic | place: Arctic Ocean: Canada Basin | collected...
GCCGGCCCCAGACCGCGGGGTCGTTCGAGTCGGGCACCGCGTCGGGGCGGCCGCGCGCGGGCGGCGCCTCGGGCCGGCCGCGCGGCGCCGGCGCCGCGGGTTCGGCGCCGCCGCGCGAGGGCGGGCGGTCCCGCGGCGCGGCGCCACCCGCGCGGACGTCGCCGCGCTCGGCCGCGAGGTCGGTCGGCGTCAGCAGCGCCGGCCCCTTGGCCATCCACGAGGGCAGCGTGCTGCCGCGACCGCGGCCGCCGCCCGACGGCGACGCTCGCTCTTGGCGCTGCGGCGGGAGAGCGCCCGGCGGCGCCGAGGCGGCCCAGCTGCTCCGCGCGGGACCGCGCCCCTCGTCGTAGCTCGGCGGCGCGGCGTGCGTGGGCATCTCCTTGTGCACGGCGCGCCGCGCGTCGAAGCCGCCGTTCGGCGGCGCGAGCGCGGGCGCCGGCTTGAAGTTGTGCTGCGGCGGCGGCGGCGCCCAGCCGCCCGTCTGCGCCGGCGGCGCCGCGCTAAGGGCAGCGGCGGCCGCGGCGCCCCAGCCGTGCGCCGGCGGCGCGCCCCAGCCCGCCGCCGCGGAAGGCGAGCCCCACCCCGCCGCGGGCGCCGCGGGAGGCGTGGACGCGGCCCAGGACGGGTTCACGTAGGAGCCCGTCTGCGGCGCGTAGGCCGCCAGGACGGGCGCGGCGCCGCCGCACTGCGTCGGCGGCGCGATGGGCGCGAGCACGGACGCGCCCGTCGCCGGCACGATGGGGGCCAGCATGCCAACATTCATCGGCGCCAGGGCCGCGAGGACGGGGTAGCCGGGCCGCGGGCCAATGTCGGGCCGCGGGCCGATGGTCGCCGGCGGCCCGAGCCCCTGCGGCCGGACCGTCGCCGCCTGGAGCGGGCCGAGGTCCCGCGCCGGTGCGGGCGCGTACGGGTCCGAGTCGTCCCAGCCGTCCGCGGCCCGCAGCGCCGGCGGCGGGGCCGGCGCCGCGTACGCGTCGCTCTCGTCCCAGCCGTCCGCGCCCCGCGGTGACGCCGGGGCGGCGCGGCCGGCGCTCGGCGGCGGTCGGCTCAGGTGCTGCAGCATGCCCGACCCGCTCCAGCTCGGCCCGCCGGCCGGCGGCGCCGCGCTCAAGGCGGCGGCCGCCGCCGCGCCCCAGCCGCCCGCTGCGGGAGGCGACAATGCGGCGGCCCCGTGCGGCGCTCCGGTCGGCCACCCCTCGCTCGATCCACCGATCAAGGCCGGCGGCGGCGCCAGGAATCGATCTTCGGGCGGGCACGGCATGACCGGCTCCCAGCCCGCCTTCCCGACCCGGCACAGGAGCGCGAGGCGCGTCCGCTCGCTCTCACTTACATGAGCCCAGTTCTGCCCGTAGGCCTCGCGCACGCGGCGGTAGGCGGACATGAAGTCCGAGTCGGCACCCTCCGTGCTCGACTTCTTGGCCTTCTTCTTGATGCGGCCCGGCCGCTCCGGCTCCGGCTCGGACTCGGGCTTCGGCGCGGGCGCCTCCGAGGACGTGCGGCGGGCCTCTAACGTGGCCGCGAGCTTCTCCGAGGTGGCCGACGAGACCCCGCCCTTGAAGCGCGGGCCGCCCGCGGGCGCCGGCGGTGCTGGCTCGTCCTCCTCCTCCTCCTCATCTTCGTTCTCGTTGTCGTAAAGGTCCTCCTCGGCTTTCGGTTTCGCGGGCGGCGCCTCGGCCTCGGACGCGTCGGAGTCCGAGGACTCGACGACCCGCCGCTTCTTCTTCGGAGCCGCTTTGGGTTTCGCCCGCGGCTTGGGAGCGGCCTTCTTCGCGGGCGCCTTCTTCGCCTTGGCCGCGGGCTTGGCCGCGGGCTTGGCCGCCGCCGGCGTGGTCCGCCGCGGCGCGCCCGCGCTCGCGAGGCGCCGCGCGAGCTCCGCGTCGCCGGACGTGTCCGGTTCGGGGCTGCCCGGCGTCGCGGGGGCCGCGCCGCCGGCGAGGAACTCGGGGTAGGCCGCGCGCGCCACCTCGAGGACGGACCGCAGCTTCTTGCCGCCGCCGGGCGGCACGAAGTACTTGTCGAGTGGGTGCTGTTTGGGCGCGGCTTCTCCTCCTTGGTCCAGCCGTCGGCCGCCATACGCGCCTCGAGGGCCGCCTTGTCCAGCTTGACGGCGCCGCGGCGGGCGGGCTTCGCCGGCGGCGGCGTCTTCTTCGGCGCGGCCTTGCGCTTCTTGGGCGGCGGCTTTTCGTCCTCCTTGTCGCTCCAGGGCGGCGGCACCGCCTTCTTCGTTGGCTTCTTCGCGGGCGCTTTCCGCTTTTTGGCGGGTGTCTTGTCGAGCCCCACCAGCTTCTCGTACTTGGCCCGGCGCCCGCGCTCCGGGCCGAGGGCGATGACCAGCGCGCCGGACGCGTCGACCTTCTCGGCCAGCAGGGCGAGCGCGGACTCGTGCGCCGCGTCCCAGTTCTTCGCCTTGATCTCCCACTCGCTGGACTTCACGACTCGCGCGTAGTCGCCTTCGAAAGCCAGGAGCCGCTCGTCCGGCACCAAGTCCTGCGACGCGTGGTCGAGGTAGTCGCACTCGTAGCTGCGGACGCCTTTGACTTCTTTCCCGGGCGGACACGCGTTGCCGTCCGTGTCCACGTCGCGGACGATTGCGGGCCAGGGTTTCCCGAGGGCCTCGCCACCGAGGCCCAGCACCCAGACGAGGTCGCCTACCTCTGGCTGTGGCGCGCTGGCGGCCGGCGCCGGCGCGGCCTTGCGCTTTGGCATAACTTCGCGCTGTCACGAGCGTGCGCTGGTCGTGGCAGCAATGGGCTGGTCGTGGTCGTGGCAGCAATGGCGTGCAGCAATGGCTGCAGGCTGGGCGGTTTTGGTGTCGCAGCGCTGGAATATTCAGCGCCGGCGACTGCGTTTCTTTGCGCAGACACGACGTCTGCTATGGCGGTAACTGGTGAGGAGCTGTGTTTACCGCGTGACCTCGCAAGCTTTGCTCGATATCGATCGCGCAGTTGCGGGACGGGTTTTCTTGCTCTCATTAAGGAGTTGTCTCCCCCACCGGGCCCCGCCCACTAGTCCTAGCACCGTAACAAATAAGGGGGGACATCATCTTAGAACGACAACAGGGAAGGGGGGGAGAGGACACAACTCACCCGAAGCGCGCCACGCGGCGGCGACGGACCTCGTCCGCGTCCCGCGCGGGGTTGGCCGGTGGGATGGGTTGATCTTCGGCGGGCGGCGGCGCTGGGCGTGGCGCCGGCGGCGCACCAGCCGTGCCCCGCGCAGGCGTGAAGCGGTTGCGCGCGGGCGCCCGTCGCGCCCGCCCCGCCTTGAGCTGATTGACAAGCGCTTGCAGTATCGGCAGTTGGAGCCAGACCACGCCGGCGAGAGCCCCGCACGCGTGGCCGACCAAAGACGACCGCGGCGAGAGGAAGCCGCTCACGAGGATCTCGAGCCAGTGCGCGTGGCGGGAAGCGACGCGGACGCCCCAAACTGACGACGTCGCTTCCGAGCCGGCCGCGTGGTCACCGTAGTTCATGACGACTTTCATGGCGAACAGCACACCGCTAAAGCCGACGGCGCAGCCGCAGTCGTAGGAGAAGGCCCGTTCCAGGAAGGGCGCGACCACTAGTTGAAGGCCCTGCGACGCGATGATGGAAAATGCCACGAAGACGGCCAGCGCTTCCGAGCCGAGGCGCTGCTCGAGCAACACGCCCTTCACTAATAAAGACCCGATGTTCCAGTAGAGGTGCATGTCGTCGGCGTGGGTGATTTTGGGGGCTCGACTCGGAGTGGCTCGAGGTTCCGGGCGTTGTTTCGGCGTCGGTGGGGTACACCGGCGGCACCACCGCGTCGACGCCCACCTACGACAGTGTGTGCGCGGGCGACGGCCATATCGAGGCGGTGCGCGTCGAGTTCGACCCAGCCGTGCTCACTTACGAGGCGCTGATTCGCCGGTACTTTGACGACCCTCGGGTGCGCTCGTCCCGCTGGCAGGGCGAGGAGCCCGACGAGACGTGGCCCGCAGTCGCGCTCCGGCACCGAACGAAGGGCCTCATCGCCGTGTGGCCTCAGGACGAGGCCCAGCGCGAGGCGTGCCGCGCCGCCGCCACCGCGGTCGGGAAGGAGGATGTGCCTATACGGGCGCCTACGACGTGGACGGAGGCTGAGCCCAGGCACTCCTCATGCAAATCCAAATCACAACGCAACACCTACTGGTAGTACCTGCCGCCGTGATGACGGCGCCTCCTCTCCACCGTGCCCGCGTGGGCTGGAAGGGTGGGGCGCCCGAGCTGCGCGGCGAGTGCGAGTCCGGCGGCCCGGCTGCTCACTAATTGTTGTTGTTGTTAAACCCCTAAATACAGATCACGCCCCCTCGGCTGTGGGCTCCTTGGCGGCGAAGAAGGACGAAATGGTCGGCTGGTTCTCGGGCTTCACGAGACCCTTCTTGGGCCCGGCCGCGGTCGGCTTGTAGTCGACCCGCGGGAACTCCACCCGCAAGAAGGCGAAGTCCGGCCGGTCGCGGACCGCCTGCGCGACGTGGTCCGCGCGCAAAGTTCGGGAACTGGCACAAGCGTGCGTCGCCTTGGCCAGGCTTTGGACAAAAATCTCCGCGGCCTTGGCTAAGACCACTGTCGCCTCCTTGGCCATGGACCGGATTTCGGGGTCCGCCCGGCAAATCTTCTTCACGCGGGCGACGGGGATGATCGTCTCGTGGGGCTGCGACTCCTGCTTGGTCTGCTTTGTGACGGGGCCCTGCGCCTGCTTCTCTGTGTCGTATCTGCGCTTGTCGGCGGCCGCCATCTCATTGTACCGCGCCTTGGCGTCGCCGTCCAGGGCCTTCCACCGCTCGCCCAGTAATTTCGAGACCTGGCCGATGGCGGCGTCCGGCTGCTCCGCCTTGACGGCCTCCCGCTGCTCGGCGCAGAAGTGGAGGAAGCTCGACACGTTCTTCTTGAGCGGCTTGGTGGGGAGCCGCGGCTTGGGCGCGTTGTCGCCGGGCGCGGCGCGCTTGACGCCCTCCTCCGCGACGGGCGGCGGGGGCGCGGCGGCGGGCGTGTCGGCGGCGGGCGTGTCGGCCATGGTTGCACGAGGGCTGTCCTTTATTTTATCTTCAAAGGTGCAAAGAAAGGCTGCAGGTGAGGAATGAGTCCCTGGGAGCCGCTGCGGGCCGCGTTTCTTCCGCCAGAAAGCTGCAGGCCTATCTAAGAGAGGCTGGAGAGGTCCTAGCTTGCACCGTTATGGCTGGGCGAGCTTGTATTGGCACCCGCTCTTCGATTTTTGTTTGAAATCATCTCGAGGTCAAAACGGGTTTTAGGCGACGACTCTGGATACATAAGCCTTAGTCATTCGCCGATACTGCTCGTCCGCCCCGTCCCGCTCGACGTCGTCGACGCGTTGTCGTCGGTGTAGGCCTCGAAGGGCCCGTCCGGCTTGACCCACGAGCTCTCGCCCGTGTCCATGTTGAAGTAGTACATGCGCTGGTAGGTCTCGTCGTAGCCCTCCCGCCAGGAAACCTTCCGGGGCTTCGCCGCCGCGGGCGCCGGCGCGGCCGCCCGGGGCGACTTGGGCGCGGAGAAGGCGCCGTCGTGGCACGCCGCGGACGTCGCCGACGTCGCGCGGGACGCCGCGACCGGCGCCTCGGCGCGGGACGCCACGGCCGGCGCCGCGGCGGCGGCGCTCGTGGCCGGCGCGGCCGACGCGGCGTCGAACGCGCTCGCGAGGTCCGCGGACGCCTGTGGCGCCGACACCGCCCCAAACGCGTCCTGGACGGATTTTTGGGACGGCGCGGACGGCGCGGCCGGTGCGTCGAACGCGCTCGCGAGATCTGGGGCCTCCGCGGACGCGCGCGGCAACAGCGCCGCGCCAAAGGCGTCACCGGACGCCTTGGGCGACGGCGCGGCGCCGAAGGCGCCGGCGAGGTCCTCCGCGGACTCCGAGAACACCGCGTTGCCGGCCGCGTCGGCCTCCGCGCTCGCGAGGCGCCGCGCGAGCGCCTCGTCGCCGGACGTGTCCTCGGGCGGCGGCGCGGCCCCGAGGGCGTCGTCGAAGAGCGCTTCCGCCGCGCTCGCGTCGGGCATGGCGCTGTTGAGGAAGTCCGTGGCGTCCGGCGTCGCGAGGGCCGCGTCCCGCGCAATGAGCGTCCCCGGCGACAGCGTCCCGCCCGACGACGGCGACAGGCCGCCGTCGACGGGCGTCGACGCGGCGCCGCTGAAGGGCGACGCCGCGGCCATGGCGGCAATCTCAGCCACGTCGTCGGCGTCGAGCGGCGGCGCCGACGACTCAGCGACGACGACGGCAGGCGCGGGCGCGTCGGCGACCTCGACGGCTGTCTCCTTGTCGGCCGCGTCGAAGCTCCGCCGCAAGGAGGCGGAGGCCGTCGCCTCGGTCATGGGCGCCGCCTCCCGCAGGTCCTTGGCCGTGGAGGCCCAGGTCTGCAGCGGAGAGGCCTTGACCGAGGGCGTCTTGGGCGTGGCCTTGGGCGTCAGCCCCGACGCGCCCAGGTGGTCCAGACTCGTAACGGGCGCCTTCTCCACGCTCCTCGTCAGCTCGGACTCGAGCTGGCGCGCGAAGGCGGCGAGCGGGTGGGCCCCGATGGGCGACGTTGGCTCGGGCATTTCTTCGTCCTCGCTTTCGGACGACGGCGGCGAGGGCGTGGGCGGCAGCGAAGGCGGCGCCTCGACCTCGACGCGCGCCGGCCGCGGCCCGACCAGCGTCCTCAACTTGTTGGCCACGTTCGTCGCGTTCTGCCAGGCCGAGGCCGCCGCTCGTAACCGGTCGGGCGCCGCGACGCACTGGATCATCACGGACTCGGGCGGCGGCGTCACGTGCAAGACGCCCAGGTCGTGGAGCGTCGCCACGAAGGGCGCCACGCGCGGTCTTAACCGCTCGTCGGCATGCAAACCCTCGACCACGTCCACGGCCTTGGCGCCGGTCAAGGTTTGCGCTTCCAACTCCTCCATCCACTTTTCAAAATTGCTCTCGGTGTTCGGCGACGCCGGGACGCTGGCGGACGGCGGCGTCGCCTTGCGCACCTCGACCGGGACGGCCGCCGGTTCCACGACGGCCACCGGCGCCGCCGGCCACCGCCGGAAGCCCGTGCGGCTGGACTCGATGGGCGTCGTCTTCTTTGGCTGGGGGAGGGGCCCCGCGTCGAGAATCGGCTGGCCGAAGATGTGCTGGGTCTTTTCTAGGGGCACGTGCTTGGCGCGCCGGTCCTGGGGTCTATGATCTTCGCTCAGCCGGGCCATGCGCTTGCGTTGCTCCGCACCGGACTTGCGGTTCCGCTGTTTCGTCGGCTTGGCCGCCGCGTTGCGCGTCTTCAGGATCTGCGTGCCCTCCGAGGACCGCCGCACGTCGGACGCGCGCTGGGCCCGGCGCTTGGCGCGGCGCTCCTCGGTGGCGTCGTCGCCGTCCAGCGAAGCCAGCCGGTGCGTCTCGTCGAGCCGCTTCAGCTCTTTCTGGTGGTTCCTGTTTACGATGATCGGGTGCGCGCGCCCGCGGGGCAAGGGCTGGTCGTCCAGGTGCGTCAACTGCGGCAACAACCCGATCACCAGGGCGCGAGAACCGCCCGTCGTCTCCACGGGGCAGCCCTGGAGCTTGAGGCCGCGCAACAGCGCGCAGGCGGCCAGCGGCCGCAGCCCCTTGCAGGCGCGGATGCGATTCCCCGCTAGATCTAATTCCTCCAGGGCGGATACATGTTCCAACCCGTCGCACGCCGCGATGCGGTTGTGGGACAGTAGCAGCGTCTTGAGGGCGGTACAGTCCGCAAAAGCCCGTTTCACCTGAGAGGCCAAATTGCGCGACGCGTCGACGCGGACCAGGGTCGACGGGAGCGACGCCCCGTCGTCGAGTTCGAGCTTCCGCAACAAATTGTAGGACACGTCCAGCGACTCCAGCGCCTCGAGCTGTCCAAACGCGTCGCACGGCAGCGCCCGCAACCGGTTCCGCGAGACGTTCAGCGCCACCAGCGTCTGGTAGGCGTACGCGTTGATGGCCGCGGGCAGGGTGAGCTGGAGGAGCCGCCGCGCGCTCAGGTCCAGGCCCTCATTTAACACCTCCGGGGCGTCGGAGACGTCGTCGGCCTCGGCCTCGTCCGCGGCCGCGTGCCGCTCCTGGGCCTTGCCCGGCGTCTCGTGGGCGTGCGCCTCCGCCGCCTCGACCAGGGCGCTCACGTAGCTCCGCGCGCGGTCCTCGGGCGAGTCCGGGCGCGGCGGCGGCGGCGGGCTCGCCCGGATCTCCTCATCATGATCGATGTCCACGACCTCGGACGCCAGCTCCACGTCGTTTGATGTAGACCCCATGAGCTCCTGGACCGAGGGCCCCGGCGGCAGCTCTTCGTCTAACCTCCGCAGCGTCTCGTCGAGGGGCGCGCCCGCCTTGACGTAGGGCACGTCGCCGTCGGACTCGTCGCTGGATTCCAACTCCGCGGGCGGCGTCGCGGGCAGTTTCGCTTCGGCCGCGGCTAGTTGGGCTCGGAGCTCCTGCAGTTGCGCCTGCTGCTCGCGGACCTTTTGTTCTAAATCCTCGTCCACCAGGGCCTGGACCGCGTTCGACGGTGCCTCCTCTTCTTCTTCGCTCTCGACGGCCGGCTCGGGCGTCGGCGGCTTCGGCGGCGGCGGCGGCGGCGGTTTCGGTTTCGGCGCCCCGCGGGCCACGATCTCCCGCGCTACACTAACCATGTCCTTACCTAGAGGCGCAAGCACGCCCTTCTTCGCCTGCACCAGCACCTGCTCGCAATAGCCCTCGAAGGCGTCCAACGCGACGGAGTCGGCGAACGCGTCTTTTTTGTGCGGACTTTTGAGTTTGGCAAGCACCACGTCCACCGCACACCTAGCGTCGTGCACCGGCAGGGCCACGCGCCCGTCACACAATGCCAGGGGTCGTCCGTCCTGTTTTTGTTCAAAGAAGGCGTCCCTTAAAGTGAGTTTCGCGTTGCAATAGTCCAATAGCCGCTCCAGCTGCTTCAGGCGCTGGGCGTGGTGCACGCCGATCCTTCTTCCGTCGACCTTGAACCGGCGCACGCAACCGTAGCCGCGCGGCTCGCCCAAGATGCCGTGTAACCGCCTACATGTCATGGACCCGTCGAGCCGCGGCGCGAGCGGGGCGGTGAGCACCAAGCGGATCTGGTCCTCGGCAAGCTTCACGAGCGCCGCGCCACTGCTAGGCGTCAGGGCCTTGCTCTTCGTCAAGTTCAGCTTGGCCACGCAGGGGTGCTCGGCGAGAGCCGCGCACACGTCTTGCACAACGTCGTCCGTGGCGCAGCCGCTGAGATTTAATTCCACGTTGTCCGCCTGGTCCCGCGCGGCGTCCACGGCGTTCCTGACCTTGAGCGGGACCGCGGCGCCCCGGGTCCGCGTGCATCGCATCCACGCGCGGGCGAACGCGTCGTGCGCGCCCTCGTGCGCCCGGCGGTGCGTCAGGCGCTTCCGTCTTTGTTTGAGACGGTAGGCCGCGCCCAGGAGCGAGCCGAGCTTGACCATGGTTGGTGCGGTGTGTTGCCGCGGCGGTGCGCTTGGGGAGCGGCCGTTTAGCCTTCTTTTGGCTTGGAGCGGCGCAGTGGGCGCGCAGCCCCCGAACGCGTCCGGTACCGTGCGGTCTTGTCGCACCCGTCGGTAGGCAAAGCACCGCGCGACGAATGCGGCCGGCACGGCACGATTCCCGTCCTGCAAAGCGGATGCCAGTTGATGGCGGCGGGGTTTGGGCACGAAGCCGCCGGGAGCCTTAGCACCTCGCAGTATTTTTCAGGAGGGCAAAAGAATGATGGGTTCGTATTTGGCAATTCGACACGGGTTTTTCGGTCTGATTAGTTTTGGGCACGGCGACGTTACTGGTCTGCATCGCTGGTAACGCATCGCTTGAAGTCATACAAGCATTGGTGCGAGTCATGGCTCGTGCACGCCATCGCTGCGCATTTGTATTGCTTCTTTTGCAAGCTGCTGCACTGGCACCGTTCCACCACAGTGCGGTCAAATGTCGCAACATCGAGCGCTCCATGCTGTTTTACAGTCTCTTCGGGTTCGAAGAAGAATGCCGGTTCCGGAGCGGCGCGGCGCGCTGCGCGTGGCTGACGGGCGCCTCGACGCGCCTCGAGCTTGTCGAGGTGCCGTCGTACGTCAACGCGACGAGCGCGCCCGACGGCCTCGCAGCGGAGGCGGTGGGCCTGAATCACCTTTGTTTCGACGTCACCGACGACGCGGGCGACGGCGACCTCGCCGCGTTCCTAGGGCGCCTCAACGCGCGGTCGGAGGAGCGGTTCCGCAAGTCGCTGCGCCTCGCGCTGGAACCGCAGCAGCTCCTCGCCGGCGGCGCGGCCTACGAGTACGCCTTCGTGGCGGACCCGGACGGCGTCCTGGTCGAGCTGATCCGGAGGCGCAACGCGCTCGGCGTCGAGCCCGAGGTCGACGACTGGTAGTAGTAATGTGGTTTTGTTGTAATCTTTGGCGCGCGAGGAGAAGAAAGGGGGGGGCGTGGCGACCCGCACCATTTGTATACCCGAACTCTTTTTGATGCTCCGCCTTCGCGCCCGCGCTGTAGGTCGGCCAGCAGTGCACTTGTGGCTGCCCACGCACGCGTGCGGATCCCTCAGGACCTCCGAACCATCGCGCACCAAGACCTTGACGGTTGCCCACGCTGACTGTGTGCCTGGAGACCTGCGCCAGCCCACGAAATTTGCCACACGCGGACGGTCGCCGCACAACTGCACGAAACGCGCGCTCACGAGATGGAGAACCTCGACCCCGCGCTGCTGGCGAGCCTGGACCCCAAGGCCGTCGAAGCGCTGCTGCAAGGGATGCAGGCGTGTGTCCCGCCGGTCACTGCCGAGCAGCTCCAAAAGAACTTTACACCTTCGGACGATTTGAAGAAGCAGGAAGCCGCGATGCGCGAGAGCAAGGCCGCGTACGACACCCAGCTCAGCGAGGTCATGGCGACGCTGCAGCAGCTGCAGGCCGTGCCTTCATCAAAGGAGGCGGCGCTGGCCGCGGCGCAGGCCCAGTCCGCGGAACGTATGAAACACGCCACGGCAAAGGCCACGCGCGATGTGGAAGCGGCCGCCGACGCGGCGCACGAGAAAGCGCTCGCGCAGGGTCGGCAAGAGTTCCGGCGGCTGCAGGAGGCGCGCCGCAAGAACTTCGACGACGCGTTCGCGACGGACGATGACGTGGACCCGTCCATCTCTCTAAAACTGGACCACGCCTTCGTGGACCGTCGGGCGCTCCTCGAGAAGCTGTTCGCGGGCGGGGACGTGATTGCCACGATCGAGGCCTTCGGCGAGAAGCGGCCCCCAGCGCTGGACGTGGCTGCATGTATACGAGGAGGCACGTGCGCCGTGCTGAAGACGCGCGACCTGGGGGCTTTATCAATCGCCTGCGCGCGCCGGTGCGAACGTGTCATTGTCGTGGACCCGGACCCGACCGCGTTGGGGTCGATCTTAGCCGCGGGCGCCGTGGCCCGCGTGCTGCTCACGCCATGTTGTCACCTGGTCCAGGACTGGCTCGACGGAGCGGCGCCCTTGGACGGGTGCGTGATCGACGAGGACCACCCGGACGACGCCATCGAGTTGATGCGGGAGCTTATAGCACGCGACTTGCTTGCGCTCGAGGCGCGCGTCGTCTACGCGCCGTGCACGGCTTTTACGAAGTCGTGCGGTGACGTCTTCTACTTCTTGGAGGGGCATAAACGCTTCGGCGACGTCTCGTCGGTGAACGGCGTCGTCGCGGCGACTTACATCGGCGGCGACTCCGTCGTCGCGGTGCCCTTGTCGGGCTACGGCGGGCCGGAGATCAAGCTGGAGCTACCGCCGCGCCGCGCCGTGGTCGGGCCGCTGCCGGAGGGCGTCGAGCTGCCGGACACGGACTACGACCCCTGGAAAGAGAGGCGCGAGGCTGTCGCGGACCTAGAGGAGCTGTATGAGACGGCTCGTAGTGAGCTTGGGGACGACCATGCAGTTGTGAGACATGCCGAATTTGCGCTGGCGGCAGCGCGGGCGGAGGGGCAAAAGCTGGAGGATCTCGTTCCGTAATAACTTTCAAGTGTGAATTAGGAGGTGTGCAAAATCTGTCAAAAATGAATCAGGCTTCGGGGGCTGCCGCCCGTAAAGATGCAGCGGGCAGCCCGCGGCTCGCGCGCGGCTCGCGCTCCGTGAGCGCCATGCGGATGGCCTGGATCGTGTAGTCCTTCCGCGTCACGCGCCCCCGCGTGAGCGCCCCGATGAGGCCGCCCTTGGACCCGATCGCCCCGTCCTTGGAGTAGCCCGCCGCCACGGTCGCCTCGCTGAGGTCCATGGCCTCGTCGCCCATGACCTTGGCGGCGACGGCCGGCGGGATCTGGAAGGCGCAGGAGAGGCCCAGCGTCATGTGGCCGCCGTCATAGAGAGCGACGACGCACACGTCGAAGTACCTACTGAGCTTGTGCTCCGTGGCCTCGCGCGGCACCTCGATCAGGCCGCTCTCGATGCCGAAGGCCAACGTTCGCGCACCGCCGCCCGCGGCGTCGTGCGCGTTCCGGGCGCGCCGCCGCGCGCCGCTCACGACCACGTTCAAGCCCACGGGCTGCGCCGGCACGCCCGACGGGACGCTCACGGACTCTAAGACCGTGCCGGGCTTGATCACCTCGGGGTAGTCCGCCACGACGTCGGCCACGGCCCCCGTTTTTACGGGGTTCTCGCTACCGATTACTACCGAGGTGAAGTGGGCCGTGGCCGAGCTCGCCGGCGTCCCGACGACCAAAGCTCCGAACGCGCTGCCTAATGCGCTGAAGGCCTCGCCGAACGCCGTCGCGGACTTCCCGAGCTGTAACCCGGCCCGCGACAGGCGGCCGGGGCCCGCGGTCCTGGCGCCGCGTTTGGTCGGGGAGGGCCTTGGAGGTGCGTTGCCTCCCGCCGGACGACGAGGGCTGAACGGCGTGTGTCTCGCTTTTGGCGGGGGGCTGAAAGTAGACATGGTGTGTCGAACTTCGCAGCTGCCCTATGTGCGTTTTAGCAGCGCACCGGGCCGTTTGGATGCTTTAAGCGTCCGCTACGACATGTCGCAGCCTATTTTGAGAAACCCGTTTTGCATTTTTAAAGCGCGTCCACGCCGGAGGCATCGCTGACGCGACCACATTCCTCTCTCCGCGATGCATGCAGGCCTAGGCTGCGCCTACAACGCCGCGCGGCGCGGCTCAACTTCATGCTCCTCCAAGTGTATAAGCACTTTCCTGAGCTCGGCACCCAGTTACGCACCCCAGTTGCGCATCGTGCACGCTTATAAAACGCATCACATTCAGTCATAACATCGAGCCACAGCGCGTCTACTTCGCTGTGTAACACGCCACCTCTGTGCAACACATTGCTCCTGCATCGCCGCATTCCGCCGCAAAACGCGCAAGCCGCACGCCACCGCCGCGCCAACCACGATGCGGTCCTTCGCCTCCCTCCTCTGCCTGTCCGCCTCGGCGCACGCGCTCAGCGCCGAGAGTTTGAGCGGCGTCGACTGGCGCTTCTTCGCGGCCGGTGGCGTGAGCGCGGCCGTATCCCACGGCTACACGACGCCGTTAGACGTGGTCAAGACGCGCATGCAGACGAACCCCGAGCTGTACAACGGGGACGTGCTCTATGCGCTGCGGGAGATTATTGATGAAGAGGGCCTGGACTTTTTACTCCAGGGCCTCGTGCCCACGTGTTTGGGCTACGGCCTAGAAGGTGCGCTGAAGTTCGGCTGCTACGAGCTGTGCAAGCCGCTGTTTGGCGAACTCACGCCGTCGCCCTTCGCGAACGCTATTTTGGCCTCGTGCGTCGCGGGCGGCGTCGCGGCGTTGGTCCTGTGCCCCCCGGAGGACGTGCGGATACGCATGGTGAGCGACCCGGACTACGCCTCGAATGCTTTAGAAGGCTTCAAGAAGCGCATCAAGGAGGACGGGCCGCTCGCGTCGTTCGCCGCGGCCCCGGCGATGACGGCCAAGCAGGTGCCCTACACCATGGGCAAGCAGGTGAGCTTCGACTACTTCTGCCAGATGTCCCACGCTTTTTTGGTGACCGTTTGTAGCGCGGAGGCGTTAGAGGAAGTAGACGGCCTGACGCCGGTGCTCGCGGCGCTGCCGGCCGCCGTCTTGGCTTGCATTCTGAGCCAGCCGGGCGACGCGGTCCTGACCCAGTTCTTCAAGAAGGGGCCCCAGCCCGGCGGCGTCCTGGGCACGGTGCGGAGCATCACGAAAGAGGGGGGCAACGCGGCCCTCTTCCGCGGCATCAAGGCGCGGTTGCTGCACGTCATCGGCATCATCTGGGTCCAGCTCGTCATCTACGACTACGTGAAGGTCTCGCTCGGGCTGCCGGCGACGGGGCACTAGGTGTCGGCTCGCGCGCGGTATCGCGGACACCGCGGTGCTTCGAAGTATGATTTGTGTCTATCTTTTGTGTTCCTTTCACGGCCACTGGGAAACTTAGTCTGGGGTTCGAAGCATACGATGTAGTGCCTGTCAATTTTGGACTTCGCAGGGCGCGTGACCTTACTGAGCTCGGCTCGTCACACCGTCGTCGTTTTCAACCTTGCAAACTCACACCAAACAACACCATGCAGTCCGCAACCAGCGCAAAAACATCGCTGCATACATATCTAACCGCGCGCCAACGCAGGTCTGTTATCGCTGTCCTCGCGCTCACCGCTGGCTGCAATGCCCTTGTGTCGCCCATTGCCCCTGCCGCCGGCAAGGCACTGCGCTCCGAGGAGGTCGCGGCCGAGCCGGAGGTGCCGAAGTACCCCACGGTCAACGTCCGCAAACCGCGTCTCATGCAACATGCAATTGGTTCAGTTCAATCGCGCTGACCGTCTCGATGATGTCGCAAGTTGCACCCAACACGCCAAACACGCGTCGTCGCGGCAGCACGCCTCCTACTGGTCGCTGTGCCGACGCCGCGCGCGCTGTCGCGCCAACGTTGCACCCAACACGCCAAACACACGTCGTCGACGCCGCGCGCGCTGTCGCGCGGTGCGAGTTGCTGCAAAAATCCGTCTCTCCGACCGTCTCGTCGCAACGCGCTCACCGTCGCATAACACACAGGGCTGGACTGCCGACGAGTCCGCGTTCATGGCGGGCCTCCCCGGCGCGCTCGCGCCCATGGGCAACTTCGACCCCGCGGGCTTCACCGAGGGCAAGTCCGTCGCCGAGCTCAAGATGCTCCGCGAGGCCGAGGTCACCCACGGCCGCGTGAGCATGCTCGCCACGATCGGCTTCCTCGTGCAGGAGTCCTTCCACCCGCTCTTCAACCTCGGCGACAAGAGCATCGGCCCCGCCGTGCGCCACCTCGACGAGGTCCGCCAGACGACGCCGATTTTCTTCGAGATCCTCGTGCTCGGCATCGGCTTCGCCGAGATCAGCCGCTCGTTGGCCGGATGGACGTCGCCTTCCGGCTCGAACCCCGCTGACGGCCCGCTCGCTAACCTGCCCGAGGACACCCCCTTCCGCCGGCTCGAGGATTCGTACTACCCGGGCGACATCGGCTTCGACCCGGCCGGCCTCAAGCCTACGGACCCCAAGGAGTTCGCGGAGATCGCGACCAAGGAGCTCCAGAACGGCCGCCTCGCCATGATCGCCGTCGCCGGCTTCTTCCTGCAGGAGCTCGTCAACGGCAAGGGCATCATCGAGAACTTCTCGGCCTAGGAAGGCTGTTATAATGTCCAAAGTATCTCCGAGTCCGGCCGCTGCGACAGCGTGCCGAGTGTTGTGTCCCCGCCCATGACTCGGGCGCGTAAAACCCGCGCGCCGCAGTGAAGAACCCGCACGACCGCGAAGCTCGGCGCCGCGGCGGCTGTCGCAGGCTATACAGGCAGACAGTGACTACAGTTCAGCGCCACTGCGTTTGAGCACTAATTCACAGAGCGATCCCTTTGCCTAAAGCGGAGAGCCCAGCATGCTGCTATCCAGGTAGCAGCAGCAGCGTCGAACACATCCATTGAGAGGCTAGTGATGCGCAATTCTACATGAGATTACCGACGGACGCGTGACGATATTATCAACGCGAGTGAAGCCACACATCGACGCATTCGCCCGCCTTCGTTCGCGCGGCGCTGTCGTCGAGACACCGCGATCGCAGGTTGCTGCTCTTTGCGGCGTCGGCGGTTGCCGCGAAAGGACGCATCGAGACGTGCTCCGGCTGAAAGCTAAACAAGCTGGCTCAGGTCAAAAAGTTCGTCAAGGAGCCGGGCCACGCCGACAGCTACGAAGGTCTAGTTATTGATTACAAGCCGGGCAAGAAGCCGCATTTGATTATCGAGGACGATGAGGGCGAGGAGCTCGAGCGCATCGACCTCGCGCCCATGTCGACGGACGAGATCCACGCACTTTGTGTGGAGAAAGGCTTCGAGCGGCGAGAGCCGGACGCTGACGAGGAGCCCGAAGCTCAAGAGGAGCTCTAGTGTTGTGTGTGACTTAGACGTGTGACTGTGTGACCGGCGCCGCCAACGCGTGACGGCCGCGCGCATTCTTTCCTGCGCGCGACCCGACTATGTGGCCGTTGCTGAACTAACAGTACATATTACTTTTCTCCGAGAAGAGGCTACCTCTCCTTTCCCGGCGCCTCGAGCGCGCGCCGCGCCTGCTCGAGGAAGCTACCGTCGTTCGCGAAGGCGGGCGGCACGGCCTCGGGCGCCCGCTTAAAGTACTCGAGCTCCGCCACGTTCTCCGTCGAGAGGCCGTGCCGCGCGGCGTGCTGCGCCAGCGACCCTTGCACAAGCTTGTCGGCCCAGAGGAAGTCGAGGTCGAGGGCCGTGCCGCCGCGCAGTTTGTTGACGACGTCGCCGAGCTGCTCGCGCCGGCACGTCGTCGCGAGCGCGAGCGCCGTGTCGGGCACGGCTAAACTCGCTTGCTTCGTGACGAAGCGGACGCGGACGTCCTCGCGGGGCGGCGGCGCCGGTGGCGCCGGCGGCGGCCATTTCTTGGCCTTTTTGCGCCGCCGCTTCTCGGCGTTCTCGGCCTTGCGCTTCTCGTCCGTGCGTTTCTCCGCGTCCTTCCGCAGCTCCGCGGCCGCGGCGCGCCGCGCCGCCGCCTCGTCGCTCGAATAATTGGTGGGTCTCGTGCGCGCCAGGAGCTCGTCGTCGCGCCGCCGCGTCGGCGCCGTCGTGGCCGCGGGCGGTTTTTCGGGGAGGTTGTCCTCCCCCCGCACCCAGCCGTTGCTGCTCCGCGACTCCTCCTCCTCCTTTTCCTTCCGTATCTCCTCCCGCCGCTCTCGGCACAGCGTCTCCTCCTTCTCCGCCTTCTGCTCGGCGAGCCACGTCTTTTCCTGGTTCCGGAAGGAGTTCGGGTGCCAGGGCTTCTTGTTCAGGAAGTTCGCGACGCGGTCACCCATGTTTTCGTATTGTGGTGCTGTGCTACTGCTGTCTTTGGGGGTGCCGTCAAGCGCGCACGGCTGCGCAGCGCTGGACCGAACAAGCAGTGATGTGGCACCCCTCGAGTGCGCCGGTCTAAGCTGCTAGGCATGGAACTGCTCTGCTTTTGCTCGATGGCGCAGCTGATGAAACCCGTATATAGAGCTTTTCGATCTATGTGAAACGCGCCAAGCAGCCGCTTGAGCATCGTTCGGTTGGCTACGGGTCCGTAGAGATCGATAGGACACTTATCGGGGGGCGAAAAATTAATTTCTTGATTCGAGGTGCTGAAGTGGTCAGTCGCGGCGGTGGAATGCGGTCGATTCGTGGTCCAGAGGTCTCCCTGGGGTCGCTTAGGGTCGGTAGTAGACGTGTGCAATCGCCTACGCCGTATACGCTGTAGCTTGGATCATATATGCCAATTCTCTCAGCAGTCCAGCTGATTCAGGTATCATTTGCCAATGGTTTTGATCCAGAGCTTTGATAGCTATGGGATGCCCAAAGCGCATGCGCAAACGGTGTAGGCGTACACCCACCATCAGACCTAGCCCATAGGGTGTCCGAGAGCCGATCAGCACCCCCAAAAAGTGTTTAATTTGGGTGCGATGGCACCCGTGAACGTCAAATACGCCAATTACTCGAGGGCCCCCAGTAAGCGTAATAGCGGTCTCGTTGGGCCCCATACTACCCCACCTA